>Ga0265798_10000031_pt1 | contig 329645 bp, 282 predicted proteins | sample P3T30metagenome_FD_192430 | JGI IMG/M metagenome (GOLD analysis project Ga0265798, IMG submission 192430) | Plant litter microbial communities from East Loma Ridge, Irvine, California - P3 T30 | ecosystem: Environmental > Terrestrial > Plant litter > Unclassified | place: USA: California...
GCGGCCTGCAGCACCCAGTACAGGGCCAGGAACACCGGCATCTGCACCAGGATCGGCAGGCAGCCGCCCAGCGGGTTGATCTTCTCGGACTTGTACAGCTCCATGGTGGCCTGCTGCATCTTGACCGGGTCGTTTTTAAAACGCTCGCGGATCGCCTGCATCTTCGGCGTCACGGTCTTCATCTTGGCCATGCTGCGGTAGCCGGCAGCCGACAGCGGGAAGAACAGCAGCTTGATCAGGATCGTGAAGGCGATGATGGTCCAGCCCCAGTTGCCGGTCATCGTGTGCAGCTGGTTCATGGTCCAGAAGATCGGATCGGCGATCGGCTTGGCCCAGCCATAGTCGCGCACCAGGTCCAGGCCCGGGGCCACGGCCGCCAGCGTGGTCTCGATCTGCGGACCTGCATACAGGCGCTCCGCGTTCGAGATGGTCGCGCCCGGCTGCAGGGTGCCCAGCGGCAGGACGGTGCCGATGGCGAACAGGTTGTTGCCCAGGCTCTTGGTGTAGATCTCGCGCGGCAGCTTTTCCGGCGGGATGAAGGCCGAGACGAAGAAGTGCTGGGTGATCGCGATCCAGCCGTCGGTGGCCTTGGTCGCGTGTTCGGCCGAACCCTTCTGGATCTTCTCGAAGGTCAGCTTCTGGTACTTGTCCTGCGAGGTGAACAGGGTCGGACCGGTATAGCTGCTGTTGAAGAACGAGTCGCCTTCCGGCTTGCTGCCGTCGTGCTGCAGCTGCGAGTACAGCGACGGGGTCACCGGCGCGGCGCCGATGTTGGTCACATCGTGGCGCACGTCGATGGTGTAATCGCCGCGCTTGAAGGTGAAGGTCTTGGTGAGGCGCACGCCGCCCTGCTCGGCATCCATCACCACCTGCACCTGGTTGTTGTTGTCCAGCGCGCGCGGGCCCGGGCGGAGCGTGAACGGGGTGTTATGGTTCGGCATCAGGCCGGCCGGGCTGGCGCCGGTCAGGCCGGTCTGGCCCAGGAAGGTGCGGCCCTTGGCAGGATCGACGTGGAACAGCAGCTGGTTCTTGCTCGGATCGATCTTGTCGCGGTAGTTCAGCAGTTCCATGCGGCGGATCACGCCGCCGGCGGTGTCGATGTCGACTTTATAGACGTCGGTGGTGATGCTGACGATCTGGGTGGCGACCGGTGCGGCCACGCCTGCCGCCGGTGCGGTGCCGGGAATGGCGCCGGCCGGCGTCGCGCCGGCGGCGTTCGGCAGGTCGTTCACTTTCGGCTGCTGGGCCGGTGCGGCTGCGACCTTGTCCGGCGGCGTCGGCGAGAACATCGACTGCTTGCCGTTGGCCACCATCCAGTCGTTCCACAGGACGACCAGGGAGATGGCGAACACGATCCACAGAATGGTACGTTTATTGATTTCCATTGGGTCTTAGTCAGGAATGCTTGCAACCGCAAGCGGTGGGTGATGAATGCGCCGGTCCGGCGGGCGCCGCGGACGATGCGGCAGCGGGCGGCACCGGGTCGACGCCGCCGTCGTTCCACGGATGGCAGCGGCACAGGCGGCGCGCGGCCAGCCAGGCGCCGCGCGCGCTGCCGTGGACCTGCAGCGCTTCGATCGCGTAATGGGAACAGCTGGGATAGAAACGGCAGTTCTGCCCGAGCATCGGAGACACCAGTAACTGGTAACCGCGCAACAGCCAGACGAGCAGCCGGTTCATGATAGCGTGGGCCCTGGACCCGGGGGCACGGCAACCGGGACGCTGGCCGGCGCCGGCGCAGGTTTGCGCTGGCGCAGCGCAGGCAAGTCGAACAGGCGCGCCAGTTCGATGCGCAGCTGCTTCTTCAGGGCGGTGGTGGTGGCCGGACCGTCCTTGGCGTTGACCGGGCGCGCCAGGCGCACGATGCAATCGAGCCCCGGCAGCGGCGTAGTACGGAACAATTCGCGCGTGATGCGCTTGATGGTGTTGCGCGTGACCGCGCGCGGCGCAAAACGCTTGGCCGCGACGACGCCCAACCGCGCATGCGGCAAAGCATTCGGTCGTGTATAAAGCACGAAATGCGCGGTTTTTTGTGCAGGGCGCAAACGAAAAACGGATGAAAACTCATCCGTTTTTACGATACGCCGAACGCGCGCGAAGTCGTGCGAACCTTCGCCTGTCATGGCTGACCGCTGCGCAATGCGAAGCAGCCGGGCTTAGACAGCCAGGCGCTTGCGGCCCTTGGCGCGGCGAGCGTTCAGGACGTCGCGGCCGCCACGGGTAGCCATGCGTGCGCGGAAGCCGTGCGTGCGCTTACGACGGACGACGGAAGGTTGGTAAGTACGTTTCATGGTGGTCTCGCTTAAAGCAAATAAGAATGCAAGGCCGGCCTCCAGAGGACCGGGTTACGCCAATGACATTTCGCAGATGTTAAGCCAGCGTCACGCCACAGCAAAGCTTTTCGCCAACGTGCAGCGTGTCGGTTTGACAATGTGTACGGGCGGGGAACCTTGGATTAGACCTCATTTCCAGTCCAGCTGTCAAGAAACCTGTTGCGCCGCAGCGCCGGGGCGGCCCCGTCCAGACGCCGCGCAAACGGTTGCGCCCGTACGTCATGCGCTTAACATTCTGGGGAAAATTCGTGGATCGCCTGTGGATAACTTCCGAGAACACAGGTAAAATAGAGTGTTACGCTTAACTAAGTCGATGTATGGATAACTTTTGGCAGACCTGTTCCGCACAGTTGGAACTCGAGCTGACACCGCAGCAATACACCGCGTGGATCAAACCGCTGGTCGCCCTTGACTACGAGGACGGCAAGCTGCGCATGGCTGCGCCGAATCGCTTCAAGCTCGACTGGGTAAAGACGCAATTTGCCAGCCGCATCACCGAACTCGCCTCGCAGTATTGGGAGCGTCCGGTCGACGTGCTGTTCGTGCTCGATCCGCGCACCAACGCGCTGAAGAAGCCGGCCACCAGCACGACCGCGCCCAGCCCTGCCCCGCATGGCAACCCCGGCGGCGCCGTGGGCGTGAACGCCGCGGCCGACAAGACCGTGCCGGCCATGCCGGTGGTCACGCCGGACAACGTCATCGCCAACAACCCGCGCCGCGAACAGAGCCGCGTGAATCCGGACCTGACGTTCGAGAATTTCGTCACGGGTAAAGCGAACCAGCTGGCGCGCGCCGCCGCGATCCAGGTCGCCAACAACCCGGGCGTGTCGTACAACCCGCTGTTCTTCTACGGCGGCGTCGGCCTGGGTAAGACCCACCTGATCCATGCGATCGGCAATCAGGTGATGGCCGACCAGCCGGGTGCGCGCATCCGCTACATCCACGCCGAACAGTACGTGCGCGACGTAGTGACTGCTTACCAACGCAAGGGTTTCGACGACTTCAAGCATTACTATCACTCGCTGGACATGCTGCTGATCGACGATATCCAGTTCTTCGGCGGCAAGAGCCGCACGCAAGAAGAATTCTTTTATGCCTTCGAAGCGCTGATCGCCGCCAAGAAGCAGATCATCATCACCTCGGACACCTATCCGAAGGAGATCACGGGCATGGACGACCGCCTGATCTCGCGCTTCGATTCCGGCCTGACGGTCGCGATCGAGCCACCGGAACTGGAAATGCGGGTGGCGATCCTGATGAAGAAGGCGGAATCCGAAGGCGTGACGCTGTCGGACGACGTCGCCTTCTTCGTGGCCAAGCACCTGCGCTCGAACGTGCGCGAGCTGGAAGGCGCGCTGCGCAAGATCCTGGCCTATTCTCGCTTCCACGGCAAGGACATCACCATCGACGTGGTGAAGGAAGCCCTGAAGGACCTGCTGTCGGTGCAGAACCGGCAAATCTCGGTCGAGAACATCCAGAAGACCGTGGCCGACTTCTTCAACATCAAGGTTGCTGACATGTACTCGAAGCGGCGCCCGGCCAACATCGCGCGCCCACGCCAGATCGCAATGTACCTGGCGAAGGAACTGACGCAAAAGAGTTTGCCGGAAATCGGCGAACTGTTCGGCGGACGCGACCATACTACCGTGCTGCATGCGGTGCGAAAAATCGCCCAGGACCGCACCAAGAACGCCGAGTGCAACCACGAGCTGCACGTGCTGGAACAGACGCTGAAAGGCTAGTGTAAATCCAGGAAATGCCCCCATATAAAAAGCTGATGTTCAGCGCTGCTGCCGGGGGTTTTTCCTAAGTGATTTCTGGCAAAATATTGCGCAAACAACATTTTTATTTGTAAGACTACCCGAGGATATTTATGCAACTGGTCAAATCCACCCGAGATACGCTTCTCCGGCCACTGCAGATCGTGAGTGGTATTGTCGAGCGTCGGCACACCATGCCGATTCTGGCCAATATCCTCATCCGCAAGACCGGCGAAAGCGTTTCCTTCCTGTCGACCGACACCGAAGTGCAGATCACGACCCTGGCCAACATCGGCTCCGGTCCTGAAGAAACCGGCACCACCGTCGCCGCGCGCAAGCTGCTCGACATCCTGCGCGCGCTGCCGGAATCCGGCGACGTGACGATGACCCTGGTGAACAAGCGCCTGACCGTGCAGAGCGGCAAGTCGCGCTTTGCGCTGCAGACGCTGGCGGCCGAGGAATTCCCGACCGTATCGGTGGCCGACGTCCACAACGCCTCGGTGACCCTGCCGCAAAAGACGCTGAAGCACCTGTTCAACATGGTGCACTTCGCGATGGCCCAGCAGGACATCCGCTACTACCTGAACGGCCTGCTGCTGGTGCTGGACGGTAACAACGTGATCGCGGTCGCGACCGACGGGCACCGCCTGGCCTTCGCCCAGGTGGCCACCGAACAGACCTTCGAGCGCCAGGAAGTCATCATCCCGCGCAAGACCATCATCGAACTGCAGCGCCTGCTGGAAGAAAGCGACGAGACCGTCCAGCTGGACATCGCCGCCTCCCAGGTGAAACTGACCTTCGCCGACATCGAACTGGTGTCCAAGCTGGTAGAGGGTAAATTCCCGGATTACACCCGTGTGATCCCGAAGGGCTACAAGAACGATTTCACGATCAGCCGCGAAGAACTGCTGCGTTCGCTGCAGCGCGCCGCGATCATGACTAGCGACAAGTTCAAGGGCGTGCGCTGCATGATTTCCCCGGGCTCGATGAAGATCAGCTCGACCAACGCCGACCAGGAAGAAGCGGTGGAAGAACTCGAAATCGACTACGGCGGCGATGCGATCGACATCGGTTTCAACGTCACCTACCTGCTGGACGTGCTGAACAACTTGAAGTGCGACCAGGTGAACATTGCGCTGGGCGATTCGAATTCGTCGGCGCTGATGTCGATTCCCGACAATGGCGACTTCAAATATGTCGTCATGCCGATGCGTATTTAATCAGGCGCACAGGCACACAAGACCGGAGGCGCCTCGCCCACCGGTCTGATTTACACGTTTTTTGAGAAAGCAGTCATGTCCGAGAACACTCAAGCAGTATTGGAATCCTCCGCCGCCAAGGCGGACGAGTACGGCGCATCGTCGATTCAGATCCTGGAAGGCCTGGAGGCCGTGCGCAAGCGCCCGGGCATGTACATCGGTGACACGTCGGACGGTACCGGCCTGCACCACCTGGTGTTCGAGGTCCTCGACAACTCGATCGACGAGGCCCTGGCCGGCTACTGCTCCGAAATCCACGTCACGATCCACTCCGACAATTCGATCTCGATCACCGACAACGGCCGCGGCATCCCGACCGGCATCAAGATGGACGACAAGCACGAGCCGAAACGCTCGGCCACCGAGATCGCCCTGACCGAACTGCACGCCGGCGGCAAGTTCAACCAGAACGCCTACAAGGTGTCCGGCGGCCTGCACGGCGTGGGCGTGTCGTGCGTGAACGCGCTGTCGAAACTGCTGCGCGTGACCGTGCGCCAGAACGGCAAGACCCACCAGCTGGAATTCTCGCGCGGCGTGCCGCTGGAGCGCATCATCGAAGTGCGTGACGGCGTGGAAGTGTCGCCGATGAAGGTCCTCGGCGACACCGACAAGCGCGGCACCGAAGTGCATTTCTGGGCCGACGAAACCATCTTCACGACGGTCGAGTTCCACTACGAGATCCTGAGCAAGCGCATCCGCGAACTCTCGTTCCTGAACAACGGCGTCAACATCAAGCTGACCGACCAGCGCACCGGCAAGGAAGAAATCTTCGCCTTCGAAGGCGGCACCCGCGGCTTCGTGGAATACATCAACCGCTCCAAGACCGTGTTGCACCCGACCGTGTTCCAGGCCACCGGCGAACGCATGTCGGACAACGCCACGAATATCTCGGTGGACGTGTCGATGCAGTGGAACGACTCGTACAACGAGCAGGTACTGTGCTTCACCAACAACATCCCGCAGCGCGACGGCGGCACCCACCTGACCGGTTTGCGTGCGGCGATGACGCGCGTGATCAACAAGTACATCGACGAAAACGAATTCGCGAAAAAGGCCAAGGTCGAGATCTCGGGCGACGACATGCGCGAGGGTCTCACCTGCGTGCTGTCCGTCAAAGTGCCGGAGCCGAAGTTCTCGTCGCAGACCAAGGATAAACTCGTGTCGTCGGAAGTGCGCGGCCCGGTCGAGGAGATCGTGGCGAAGACGCTCACCGACTTCCTGAACGAAAAGCCGAACGATGCGAAAATCATCTGTGGCAAGATCGTGGAAGCGGCGCGCGCGCGTGAAGCGGCGCGCAAGGCACGCGACCTGACCCGCCGCAAGGGCGTGATGGACGGATTGGGTTTGTCGTCGAAACTGGCCGACTGCCAGGAACGCGACCCGGCGCTGGCCGAACTGTACATCGTCGAGGGTGACTCGGCGGGCGGCTCGGCAAAACAGGGCCGCGACCGCAAGTTCCAGGCGATCCTGCCGCTGCGCGGCAAGGTGCTGAACGTGGAAAAGGCGCGCTTCGAAAAGATGCTGTCGTCGGAGCAGATCACGACTCTGATCGCGACCCTCGGCACCTCGATCGGCCCGGACGAATTCAACGTCGACAAGCTGCGCTACCACCGCATCATCATCATGACCGACGCGGACGTCGACGGCGCCCACATCCGCACCCTGCTGCTGACGCTGTTCTACCGCCAGATGCCGCAGCTGGTCGAGCGCGGCCACATCTACATCGCCCAGCCGCCGCTGTACAAGGTCAAGGCCGGCCGCGACGAGCGCTACCTCAAGGACGACGTCGAGGAAGCCAGCTACATGATGACCTTTGCGCTGAACACCGCCGCACTGGTGCCGCAGGAAGGCGCCGAGCCGATCAGCGGCGACGCCCTGGCCGCGCTGGTGCGCCAGTACAACACGGCCAACGCCATCATGATGCGCCTGACCCGCGTGATCGACCGCGCCGCCCTGTCCGCCATCATGACCGGCGTGACGCTCGACCTGAGCACCCAGGACCAGGCCGAGCAGTCGGCGCAGGCCATGGCCGACGCCATCAACGACCCGGCCGTGAAGGTGGGCGTACGCTCGGACGAACTGTCCGACAAGCACGCGCTGCGCATCGAGCGCATCCACCACGGCAACGTGCAGGTGACCTCGATCGACGCCGACTTCGTGGCCGGCGGCGACTACGCCACCCTGGCTGAATCGGCCGCCACCTTCCAGGGCCTGATGGGCGAAGGCGCGCTGGTGCGCCGCGGCGAAGGCGATCGCATGAAGGAGTTTGCGGTGCGCGACTTCCACCAGGCCATGGGCTGGCTGCGTGAAGAAGCCGAGCGTGGCGTGTCCAAGCAGCGTTACAAGGGTCTGGGCGAGATGAATCCGGAGCAGCTGTGGGAGACCACCATGGATCCGACCGTGCGCCGTTTGCTGAAGGTGCAGATCGAGGATGCGATTGCTGCGGATCAGATCTTTACCACGCTGATGGGGGATGAGGTGGAGCCGCGTCGTAACTTCATTGAGAGCAATGCGCTGCAGGCGGGGAATATTGACGTTTGATGCGTGTTTGCTTGGTGCTTGAAAAAGCCAGCCCTTGAGGCTGGCTTTTTTTATTGTGCTCTCAACACACTGAATTGATTGAATGCCCAGGCAGGCAAAGGCATTTCGAGTTTCCAGATGATGTTCATCGGGCGTGCACCATGACTTTCCTGGAACAGTGCAGGTCCACATGCAAGGTAGGGGCTGTCCTGATCAGTCCGGACAAACAATTGGAATGTCCATCCGTTATTTGAGTATAGTCCCAGAACAATCTCTTTGAACACAGAACCGCACATCGCCTACGCCAAGACCGACAGTACGCCCGGGACACATTCATCGCCTGGAGCGCACAGCACGCAAGATGCTAGCTACTCTGGCGAACCACGAACCCAGGCCGCCTATCGCACCGCCTTCGCCACGTACACCGGCGCTGCCGCCGGCTTTGTGAACGACACCAACGCACGCCCAAGCGGCGCCTCGACCCAGCGGCAGAACGCGGCACCGGCCGCCAAACTGGCCATCCACGCGGTCAGCATGCCGAACGCCTGCCATTCCGCCTGGTCCGGCATGAAGCGCGTGAACACCGCATTCACCACCAGGCACACCGGAAAGTGCACCAGGAACACCGAATACGAGATCTGCGCCAGGTAATTCACGACTTTCCAGCCGCCGCCCGCATACCGGTCCAGCTTCACACGCCCGAAGCCGAACAGGATGCAAGCGACGGCCAGCGCCACGGCGATCCGGATGCGGTAATCCATATCCAGCGCATACATGGCCGGCACCACGATCGTCATCAGCAGCAGGACGATGGCACCCGGACGATGGTCCGGATCGCTCATCCACCAGGCCAGGGCGCCGAGTCCGTAGCTGCCAAAGAAATACAAGGCCCACACATCCCAATCGCCCTTGCGATTGAAATACAGCAGCGAGGCACAGGTACAGAACAGCACGATTACCGGCACCAGCCCGGCCTGGCGGCGTTCGCCGGCAATGCGTCCCGACAGCCACAGCAGCAGGGTCAGCGAAGCGTATAACTGGAAATCGATCGCTACATACCAGGCGCCGGCCGACAAAGCTTCGAAACCCAGCACGTCATGCAGCAGGAACAAATGCGCCAGCACTTGCCAGAAGGTTGCCGGGGCTGAAATCGAATCGTGGTCCATCCAGACACGTGCCAATGCCGATGCGGCGATTGCCAGCAGCATGGCGACCATGAACGCGGGCGCCAGTTTCAAGTAGCGGCGCCATATCGTCCCCACAGGGGAGGCAATGCCAGGCTCGCCCCGGGGCGACAGCGATTTCGCTGCAAGGAAGCCGCCAATCACGAGAAAGACTTGCACGGCGATGCGCGCATATTGATCCAGCCAATCGACCAGCGCCGGCATCAGCGGCCGTGCGGCATCGGACATGGGGCCGTAGAACGCCAGATGATGCAGCACGATCAATTGTGCGGCACCTGCCTTCAAGAGATTAATCAAGGCGAATTGTTTGGGAATCGTCGTGGTCGATCCTGGCACGCCTGCTGTTTTCATGGTGGATCCTGCCTGGCTTGTTTCAACAATGCGTTGCTCGACATGCAGCAATGAATAAATGTTGTCAAAATTGACGAGCAGTTCGCATCATAGCTGAGCTCAATTCACACAGGCGGGGCGTTACATCTCGTAACTTACGTCAATACATCTTTATCTTTGGATATGTTGATTCAGTTTTCGCTATGCTGAGCTAGAGACTTCTGTCATTCAGCATGAGGCTCCGCCAAGGGGCGCCGAGGCCAGGGACGGCGCAGGCTTCGCGTGCTCTACGCACTTTTCTTCCTGTGCGAAGATAACGCCATGACCTACCATCTTGCCATCTTCGACTTCGACGGCACCCTGGCCGATTCCTTCCCCTTTTTTCTCAGCGTCTTCAACGTCATTGCCGACAAACACGGTTTCAAGCGCATCGATACCAGCCGGGCCGGCCAGTTCCGCCATTACGGCACCCGGGAGATGATGGCCTACGTCGGCCTGCCGGCCTGGAAGCTGCCGCTGGCGTCGCGCACCTTCACGGCGATGATGAAGGAGCACGCCCATACGATCCCCCTGTTCGACGGTGTCGCCGATGCGCTACGCCACCTGGCCGCGCGCGAGGTGCGCCTCGCCGTGGTGTCCTCGAACGCCGAACACAACGTGCGCCAGGTGCTGGGACCGGAATTGTCCGCGCTGATCGGCCAGTTCGAATGTGGGATGTCGATCTTCGGCAAGGCCAGCCGTATCCGTAGCGTGCTCAAGAATTATGGCGTCTCAGCAGGCAATGCCATCTACGTCGGCGACCAAGGGACGGATGCCGAAGCCTCGCACAAGGCCGGGGTCGCATTCGGCGCCGTGCACTGGGGGTACGCCACCATCGACGCCTTGCGCACGCAGGGCTGCGCGCGGGAATTCACGACGCCGCACGAACTGCATAGCATTGCAACATCTTGATACAACACTGCGGCGCACAAACCGTCTGGTAACTTGAGGGAAACTACTTCGCATGCTAAACTTTCGCATATCAACAGTATAGAATCGAAATATTTACAAGTTTAGTATGAATCTTCCGGACCAGACACTCAGCAGCCTGACTGCCGCCCTCACCCACGCGTCGCGCGCTTACCGCGCCGCCGCCGATAAAGTCGGCGCCGCCTATGGCCTGTCGCAGGCCACCGGCCTGCCGGTGCTGGTCATCAGCCGCTTTGGCGAGCCAGGCGTGCGCCCCGGTGTGCTGGCCGAAGCGCTGGGCCTGGAAGCGTCGTCGCTGGTGCGCGTGGTCGACCAGCTGATCGAAGCCGGCCTGATCGAGCGCCACGACGATCCGAACGACCGCCGCGCCAAGATCCTGCGCCTGACCGAAGAGGGTGAAAAAACCGCCCAGCGCATGGACCAGGCCTTGACCCCGTTCCGCCGCCAGTTGTTCGGCGATTTCGACCCGGCCGATGTCGAAGGCTGCCTACGCGTGCTGGCCGGCCTGCCCGCGGCCATCGCCAACATCAGCTTCGCTTCCGACACCACTGACGAACGCAAGAGCGCATGAAACTCGCCAGCAGGCCGGAGCTGCTGTTCTCCGTCAAGTCTTTCGCGGCAGCGATGCTCTCGGTATACATATCGATGCGCATCGGACTGCCGCGCCCATTCTGGGCGATGATGACCTCGTACATCGTCGCCGCCCCCTTCGCCGGCCCGACCCGCTCCAAGGGCCTGTACCGCGCCGGCGGCACCATCCTCGGCGCGGTCGCGGTCACCTTCGCGGTGCCGCAACTGGTGAATTCTCCGGAACTGCTGTCGCTGGCGCTGGCGCTGTGGATCGGCGCCTGCCTGTTCGTGTCGCTGCTGGACCGCACGCCGCGCTCCTACCTGCTGATGCTGGCCGGTTACACCGCCGGCCTGATCGCCTTCCCGGCCGTGAACGAGCCGGGCGCCATCTTCGACATCGCGCTGGCGCGCGTGGAAGAGATCGTCCTGGGCATCACCTGCGCCACCCTGGTCCACAGCCTGGTGCTGCCGCAGCCCTTCGGCCCGGTGCTGCTGGCGCGCCTCGACCACGCGGTGCGCGACGCCCAGCACTGGATCCGCGACGCCCTGAATCCGGCCGGCGACGCGCGCTCCGCGGGCGACCGCCGCAAGCTGGCGGCGGACATCACCGAGCTGCGCATGATGAGCACGCACCTGCCGTTCGACACCTCGCACCTGCGCTGGACCGAAAAGGCGGTGAATGCGCTGCAGGCGCGCCTGGCGCAGTTCGTGCCGATCGTCTCCGGCGTCGAGGACCGCCTGGCCGCACTGCGCACCATGGGCGCCGCCGACGTGTCGGCGCACTGGGATGCGCTGCTGAAGGACGTGGTCGCGCTGACCGAGACGCCGAAGGCGACCTCGATCGCCGTCGAGGGCGCGCGCCTGCACGACCGCATCGACGAACTGGCGCCGCCGGTGCACCGCAACCTGGGCTGGACCGGCCTGATCGAACTGAACCTGGCCGCGCGCCTGCGCCGCCTGGTCGACATCTGCGTCGAGACGCGCACCCTGCGCCAGCACATCGACGCCGGCGTGCATGGCCGCCTGCCGCCGGCGCTGCGCCAGCTGCCGGGGGTGCTGAATGGCGTACCGACGAGCGCGCTGCACCTGGACTACGGCATGGCCGCGCTGTCGGCCTTCGCCGCCATCGTCGCGGTGCTGATCTGCTGCGCGTTCTGGATCCTGACCGGCTGGCCGGGCGGCGCCACCGCGCCGATGATGTGCGCCGTGCTGTGCTGCTTCTTCTCGACCCAGGACAACCCGGTTCCCTTCATCAAGAGCTTCCTGGCCTGGACCATCTATTCGATCCCGGTGTCGGCCGTATACCTGCTGGTGCTGCTGCCGGCCATCCACAGCTTCGAGATGCTGGTGCTGGTGTGCGCGCCGATGTTCCTGCTGCTGGGCGTGCTGCTGCACCGTCCGTCCACGTTCGGACGCGCCATGCCCTTCCTGTTCGGCATCTGCGGCACGCTGGCCATGGTCGACACCCACAACGCCGACATGGTCACCTTCGTCAACAGCATGCTGTCACAGGTGCTGGGCCTGACCGTGGCCGCGGTGACCACCCGCGTGGTGCGCACCGTGGGCGCGGCCTGGACCGCGCGCCGCCTGCTGAAGGCCGGCTGGAACGAACTGGCGCGCCTCGGCGCCGGCGAAAAGACCACGCTGCCGGAATTCTCGGCGCGCATGGTCGACCGCGTCGGCCAGCTGACGCCGCGCCTGGCGCAGGCCGGCCCGCAGCAGGACCTGCAGGCGGCCGACGCGGTGCGCGATCTGCGCACCGGCCTGAACATGACGCTGCTGCAGCAGGTGCGGCGCCAGCTCGGCCGCGGCGAAGCGGCGCTGGGTCCCGTGATGACGCAGCTGTCGCGCCATTTCGCGCAGCTCCCAAGCATCGACAAGGATGGCGAAGCGCGCCTGCTGGACGCCGTCGACAATGCCCTGCGCGCGATCTGCGAAGGCACCCGCGATGCGGCCCAGCGCGAAGCGCTGGCCGCGCTCACCGGCATCCGGCGCGATCTGTTTCCCTGGGCGGCGCCCTACCAGCCCGCCCTCATGACTGCAACCGCTAACTGACAATGGAGATCCGATGATCGGCGAAGTCAGCATCCATGGCCTCTTCCTTCCTCCGCTCCTGCTGCTCACGCTGGCGGCGTTGGTGGTGTCGCGCCTGCTCAACCTGGTCCTGGCAAAGACCGGCTTCTACCGCCTGGTCTGGCACCCGGCACTGTTCGATTTTTCCCTGTTCGTCATCGTGCTTGGCGCACTGACGTATTTCACACGTAACTGGTCCTGACATGGCTTCGAAAAATTTTCTTCCGGCGGTCGGCCGGGTGGGTATCACTTTGCTGGTGGCCGCGGGCGCTGCCTATGCGGGCTTGCAGCTGTGGCGCCACTACGAGGTCGAGCCCTGGACCCGCGACGGCCGCGTGAAAGCCTATGTGGTGCAGGTGGCGCCGGACGTGACGGGCCAGGTAACGAAGGTGTACGTGCACGACAACCAGCGCGTGGCGGCCGGCGAACCGCTGTTCGAGATCGATCGCGCGCGCTTCGAACTGGCGCTGCGCCAGGCCGAGGCGCAGGTGACGGCGGCCCAGGCGGCCCTGTCCCAGGCGCTGCGCGAGAACAAGCGTAACACCCAGCTGGACGACCTGGTCTCCGAAGAGACCCGCGAGCAGGGCCAGACCCGCACCGACCAGGCCAAGGCCACGCTGGCGCAGGCCATCGTCAACCGCGATACCGCCAAGCTGAACCTGGAGCGCGCGCACGTGGTGTCGGCGGTGGACGGCATCGTCACCAACCTCGATTTGCGCGAAGGCGCCTACGCCACCGCCGCCCATCCGGTGATGGCGCTGGTGGACCGCAACACCTTCTATGTCGAAGGCTATTTCGAAGAAACCAAGCTGCCCGGCATCCAGGTCGGCGACAAGGTCGAAGTGACCCTGATGGGTACGCGCCAGCCGATTGCCGGCCGGGTCGAGAGCTTCGCCGAAGGCATCGCCGACCGCGACCGCTCCACCGGCGCCAACATGCTGCCGAACGTGAACCCGACCTTCAACTGGGTGCGCCTGGCCCAGCGCATCCCGGTGCGCATCGCGCTCGATCCGGTGCCGGCCAGCGTGCGCCTGGTTGCCGGCCAGACCGCGACCGTGAAGGTGCTGCCGGGCGCGGCTCAACCGGTGGTTGCCGCCGCACCGGCCGCCACGGCCGCCGCATCGCACTGAGGAATCCATCATGAACCGAACTCGCTCCACGGTCGGCAAGGCGCTCGCGCTGTCGCTGATGGCGGCGGCGCTCGCCGCCTGCACCACGGTCGGCCCCGACTACCACGTGCCCAAGGACGCCGTGGTCAAGCGCGAGGCCGCCAACGCGCCTTTCATGGGCGCGGCCGAAACCTCGTTCAAGTCCGATCCGCTGCCGGCCGACTGGTGGCGCCTGTACCAGGACCCGGTGCTGGACAAACTCATCGCCAAGGCCTTCGGCGCCAACGCCGACCTGCGCGTGGCCGCCGCCAACCTGGCGCGCACGCATGCGGTGCTGGAAGAGGTCGAGGAGAAGAAGCGTCCGGAAGTCGAAGCCAGCGTGGCGCCGCTGTACGGCCGCCTTGCCGGCGAATCGATCGGCATTCCCGAGCAGCTGCCGCGCGCCGGCCTGTACGACGGCGACATCAAGGTGGCCTACCAGCTCGACATGTTCGGCCGCATCCGCCGCGCCATCGAGGCCGTGGAAGCCGACGTCGATGCTGCCCAGGCCGCCGCCGACCTGGCCCACGTGATGGTTGCCGCCGACACCACGCGCGCCTATGCCGAGGCCTGCTCGGCCGGCTACCAGCTGAAGGTGGCGCAGCAGTCGGTCGATCTGCAGCAGAAATTCGTCAAGCTGACCCAGGAACGCGTCCAGCGCGGCCGCGGCATCGCCATCGACAACAGCCGCGCCCAGGCCCAGCTCGACGGACTGCGCGCCAATTTGCCGCCGCTGATGGCGCGCCAGCGCACCGCGCTGTACCGCCTGGCCGTGCTGACCGGCGAGGTGCCGAGCGCCTTCCCGCAGGAGGTCGCGCAATGCGCCACCCCGCCGCGCGTGACGGCCGCGATCCCGGTCGGCGACGGCGCCGCCCTGCTGCGCCGCCGTCCGGACGTGCGCCAGGCCGAGCGCCAGCTGGCCGGCGCCACCGCCCGCATCGGCGTGGCCACCGCCGAGCTGTATCCGAACATCACGCTGGGCGCCTCGTTCGGCGGGGTCGGCTTCATGAAGGATTTCGGCAACGCCAACACCTGGAAATTCTCGCTTGGCCCCTTGATTTCGTGGAACCTGCCGGCGACCAGCTCGGCGCATGCGCACATCGCCCAGGCCAATGCCGGCACCAGGGCCGCGCTGGCCCGCTTCGACGCGGTGGTGCTGAACGCGCTGCGCGAGACCGAGAGCGCGCTGACGGTGTACGCCCGTGAACTGGACCGCAACGCGGCGCTGCGCGCGGCGCGCGACCAGAGCGCGCTGGCGGCGCGCCAGACGGCGAAACTGTACCAGTTCGGGCGCACCGACTTCCTGGCCGCGCTGGACGCGGACCGCACGCTGGCCGCGGCCGAGAGCACCCTGGCGGCGTCGGATGCGCAGCTGGCGGCGGACCAGGCGCAGCTGTTTTTGGCGCTGGGCGGGGGTTGGGAGAATGCGCGGCCGAAGGGTGGCGAGCATGAAGGCGGCCATGGCGAGGCGCAGGAAGGCAAGGCCGAACACCTAACGCAGGCGGCGCACGCCAAGTAGGGTGGGCACTCCGTGCCCACCCTCCCAAACCAGGGACTTACTGCGGCGGCTGCCCGTTCGAGGCCATCAAGCCGGCATCCACCGGCAAATTGACCCCGGTGACGAGGCGCGCATCGTCGCTTGCCAGGAAGGCCATCGCCGCCGCAACGCCTTCCGGATCCTCGGGCGCGCCGAGCGGCATGCGCTCCCTGAACTTGGCGACCAGCTCGGGATCGTCCACCATATCCTCGGTCATCCCGGTTTTCGTGAAGCTGGGATTGACCGCGTTCACCCGCACCCCATCCTTTGCCGCATCCATCGCCATCGCGCGCACCATGTTGCTGACCGCGCCCTTCGAGGTATTGTAGGCGAACAGGTTCCAGTCGCCGCCCAGGCCCGAGACCGAGGACGTCATGACGATCGAACCGCGTGTCTTCACCAGTTCCGGCATCGCCGCCTTGGCCATGTGGAAGTAGCCGGCGACATTGACGGCCATGACGCGCGCGAAGTCGTCTTCGCTGGTCTGCATGATGTCGCCCTCGGTTGCCATGCCGGCGTTGTTGATCAGGATATCCAGGCCGCCGAAGCGCTCCACGGCCGCCCTGACGGCGGTGGCCGCGGTGGCCTTGTCGGCGGTATCGCCGGCCTGCACCAGGATGCGGTCCTGCGGCAGTCCGCCGGCGGCTTCCTTGAGGCTGGCCTCGTCGATGTCGAGCATGACGACGCGGGCGCCTTCCTCCAGGAAGCGGCGCGCGGCCGCCAGGCCGATGCCGGACGCGGCGCCGGTAACGAGTACGGTTTTATCTTTGAAACGGGTCATCCATTTTCCTTTCATGTCGGCCAGAGCGGCCCGGTTACAAAACCTTGTCCAGGGTGATCGGCAAATCCCTCACCCTTTTGCCGGTGGCGTGGTACACCGCGTTCGCGATCGCCGCTCCCACGCCGGTAATGCCGATTTCTCCGATCCCCTTCGCGCCCAGCGGATTCACGTGCGGGTCGTCCTCGTCCACGATCTGCACGTCGATCTCCCGGACGTCGGCATTGGTCGGCACGTGGTACTCGGCCAGGTTGCCGTTCACCGCCCGCCCTTCCCGCTTGTCGATGACGGTTTCCTCGAACAGCGCAAGGCTGATGCCCCAGACGATACCGCCCATCAGCTGGCTGTAGCCCGTCTTTTCGTTCATCAGCTTGCCCACGCCATACACGCCGACCACGCGCGGCACGCGGATCTCGCCCAGGTCGTCGTCGACCTCCACTTCCGCGAACACCGCGCCGAAGGCATGCATCGAGTATTTCTTGCTGGCGTCGCCCGGCTCGGCCTTGGCCGTGACCTCGACCGCGGCGCCGCCATGGTCGCGGCCGTGGCGCGTGGCGATCTCCAGCATGCTGGCGCGCTTGCCGGGTTCGGCCAGCAGGTACAGTTCGCCCTGCTCGACGCCGACACCGTCGGGATGCGCGCCGAACAGCGGCGAGTGCTCGTCGGCGGCGGCGATGCCGATCAGTTTCAGGCGCAGCGCGCGGCCGGCCGCCTGCACCGCCGGGCCGACGCTGGCGACCGTCGTCGAGCCGCCCGACACCGGCGCTTCCGGCATCCGGGAATTGCCGAGCTCGAAGCGCACCTGCTCGACCGGCACGCCCAGCGCATCGGCCGCGATCTGGGTCATGACGGTATACGTGCCGGTGCCCAGGTCCTGGGTGCCGGAGCGGAACAGCGCGGTGCCATCTAGCAGCAGGCTGGCCGAACACTCGCCGGCCGAGCGGTTGGTCGGGTAGGTGGCGGTGGCCATGCCCCAGCCGATTTTCTTGCCGCCCCGGCGCATCGAGCCCGGCTGCGGATTGCGGTTCTTCCAGCCGAAGCGCTCGGCGCCGATCTCGTAGCACTGGCGCAGCGATTTACTGGACCACGGCAGTTCCTTGCCGGGATCGCGCTCGGTGTAGTTCTTCAGGCGCAGGTCGACCGGGTCCATGCCCAGCTCATACGCCAGTTCGTCCATCGCCGATTCCAGCGCGAACGAGCCGGACGCTTCTCCCGGCGCGCGCATGAAGGTCGGCGTGCCCAGGTTCATGCGCGCCAGCCGGTGCGACGTCTCCTGGTTCGGGCTTTCGTACATCATGCGCGTCATCAGGCCGCACGGCTCGATCCAGTCCTCGAGCACCGAGGTATACGCGATGGTGTCGTGGCTGGACGCCATCATGCGCCCGTCATCCATGGCGGCGATGCGCAGGCGCTGCTCGGTGACCGGACGCTGGCCCACCGGGCCGAACATCTGGTTGCGGTCCAGAGAGAGTTTCACGGGACGGCCCAGCTGCCTGGCCGCCATCGCGGTCAGGGGTGCGTGCGACCACACCGAACCCTTCGAGCCGAAACCGCCGCCGACGTACGGGCAGATCGAGGTCACGTTCTCCGGCGGGATGCCGAAGATGGCCGCCAGGATGCGCTGCACGCCCTTCATGTACTGGGTGGATTCGTGGATGGTGAGCTTGTCGCCGTTCCATTCCGCGATGGTGGCGTGGGTCTCGAGCGGGTTGTGGTTCTCGATCGGCGTCGTGTAGACCGCGTCCACGCGGTGACTGGCGGCCAGCAGGCCGGCCTGCAGGTCGCCGCGCTGCGTATCGGTGTCCTCGGTCAGCACTTTTTCCGGACGCCGCAGCGATTCTTTCGCCACCTCGAACTCCAGCAGCGCCGGCCTGTGCTCGTATTCCACGCGAAGGCGCGCGGCGGCGTCGCGCGCGTGTTCCAGCGTGTCGGCCACGACCACCGCGATCGGCTGGTTGTTGTAATGGATCTCGTCTTCCTGCAGCAGCGTCAGGCGGCGGCCGATGGGCGGCTGGATCTTGCCGTCCTTGGTTTCCTGCGGCAGGCGCATGGCGTTCTGCGGCGTCATGACCAGCAGCACGCCCGGTACGTCCTTTGCCGCGCTGTCGTCGATGCGCAGTACGCGCCCGCTCGGGATGGTGGACGTGACCAGCACGCCGTGCGCGAGGTTCTCGACCGGATGCTCGGCCGTGTAATGCGCCGCACCGCTGACCTTGGCCCAGGCATCGGTACGATTGATGGGTGCGCCGATCGTGCTCATACGGTTCCTCCCGTGCCCGGTGCCGCCGCCGAGGCGGCAGCGGCATTGCGTAAAGCGCGCACCACCGCGCGCTGCGCCAGTTCGACCTTGAATGCGTTGTGCGGATAGGGTTGCGCCCCTGCCACCGCCGCCGCGCCGGCCCTGGCCAGCACCTCGTCGCTCAAGGCCTGGCCGCGCAGCACGTCTTCCGCCGCCTGCGCGCGCCACGGTTTATGCGCCACGCCGCCGAGCGCGATGCGCACGTCGCGCACGTGCTGGTCATCCCCGTCGCCGTCGACGTCGAGCGCTACCGCCACCGACACCAGCGCGAACGCATAGCTGGCGCGGTCGCGCACCTTCAGGTAATGCTGCCGGGAGAGGCCGGCAGGCGGCAGTTCCACCGCGGTGATCAGTTCACCGGCCTGGATCACGGTGTCGTCCTGCGGCCGGTCCTGCGGCAGCCGGTGGAAGTCCAGGATCGGCACCTGGCGCGCGCCGCTTGGCCCCTGCAGGTGGATGACGGCGTCCAGCGCGGCCAGCGCCACGTTCATGTCCGAGGGATTGGTGGCGATGCATTGCGGGCTGGCGCCGAGGATCGCGTGGATGCGGTTGTGGCCCTCGATGGCGTCGCAGCCGGAACCGGGATCGCGCTTGTTGCAGTGGGCGAACGTCGGGTCGGTGAAGTAATAGCAGCGCGTCCTCTGCAGCAAATTGCCGCCCACGGTCGCCATGTTGCGCAGCTGGCTCGAGGCGCCGTTCAGCAGCGCTTCCGACAGCACGCGGTAGCGCTGGCGCAGCAGCGGGTGGTTGGCCGCCGCCGTGTTGGTGGCCATGGCGCCGATGCGCAGGCCGCCATCGGGCAGCTCCTCGATGGCGGACAGGGCCAGGCGGCTGACGTCCACCAGCCGCACCGGCTTTTCGATGCCGCTTTTATACAGGTCGAGCAAGTTGGTGCCACCGCCGATGAATTTGGCGCCGGGCTGGCGCGCCAGTTCGATCGCGTGATGGATGTCGGTGGCGCGGTCGTAGAAGATCGATTGCATGAACGCTCCTTTATGCCTGGCGCAGGACGACGCTGCGGATCGCCTTGACGATGTTCGGATAGGCGCCGCAGCGGCACAGGTTGCCGCTCATGCGCTCGCGGATCTCGTCGTCGGACAGGGCGCCCGGCGCCAGCTGCTCGCCGTCGGTCAGGGAACTGGCCTGGCGTTCCTTGATCTCGTCCAGCAGGGCCACCGCCGAACAGACTTGCCCGGGGGTACAGTAGCCGCACTGGAAGCCGTCGCAATCCATGAAGGCTTGCTGCACCGGATGCGGCTGCCCTTCCTGGGCCAGGCCTTCGACGGTGGTGATCTCGCGCCCGTCGTGCATGACCGCCAGCGTCAGGCAGGCGTTGATGCGCTGGCCGTCCACCAGCACCGTGCAGGCGCCGCACTGGCCGCGGTCGCAGCCCTTCTTGGTGCCGGTCAGGTGCAGGACTTCGCGCAGCGCATCCAGCAGGGTCACGCGCGGTTCGATGTGGAGTTGGTGTTCGGCGCCGTTGATGCGCAGCGTCAGCGGCTGCGGTGGAACGTAGTGGGGCGAAAACTGCGGCGCGCCCGGCGCTGTGGATGCGGCGCCGTGCGCCTGGCTGTCGCCCAGGCCCTGGTCATCTTGTGGCATTGATTCGCTCGCTTCAAAAAAGCAGGCCCGGGCCGGCCTGGTGCGGCCGGCTCCGGCGCCTGCGGTGGCTGAAGAAATCCGGTATTGGTGGGTTTGATAATCGCCGAAATCAAAAAAACAGGGAGCGCGGCAGACGCCGTATGTTTCATTGAATCAATGATTTAAGAACTTTTCAGGAAGCGGTGGGCATGGACCGCGTTGCAGACCATGTTTGAAGCGCTCTATACTCGCGCCAGTGATGCACCCGGGCATCGCCAACCAGGAATGACCATGCGCTTTTCTCTGCTTTTGCTGCCGCTGCTGCTGGCCGGCTGCGTCAACGACTCGGCCAGCTACCTCATCGACAGCCGCGACCACGCCATCACCGTGCTCGTGACCCAGGAATATTTCTGGAACAAGCAGGCTGACTTGCGCGTGGTGGCGTCCAGGATGCCGGACTGCCAGCGCCAGTTCAACCTGGGCCAGGTCTCGCTGGACGATCTCAGCGTGGAACTATTTTCGACCGGCGAGGAAACCTACCTGCTGCGCGCGGGCGAAGCCATGTGGCAGATCGAGACGCAGGGCTGCACCCAGCTGCCGGGGCCGTCGGCCGACGTGCAGGCGCAGCCGATCGGCATCTTCCACTTCGACGACAAGAAGGCGTTCGTGTTCGAGCGCGCGGAAGGCGCGGCTGCCCCCGGCCAGTAGTCACAGCCGATGAATGCCGGCACGCGGGGCCGGCAATTGCTCAGGGACGCAGCCAGCCGCGCGCGATCGGCACGGCCAGCACGCGGCGGTACAGCGCCGCCATGGTGGCCGCCAGCGCGGCGCACAGGTGATTCGCCAGCGGCGTGCAAAACAGCAGCGCCACCACCAGCGCCACGCACAGCCCGCCCAGCATGTCGATCGGCCAGTGCACGCCGAGGAAGACCCGGGCCCACGCCACCACCAGCGCCAGCGGCAGCAGGGAACGGCCGAAGCCGCGCGCCACCGGCACCTTGCAAGTGGCCAGCACCAGCGCCACCGTGAACATGATGGTGCCGTGGTCGCTCGGGAACGAGCTGTCCGGCGCGTGGTGCATGAAGGTATGGCCGACGCCGGCGACGAAGGGCCGGCCGTGATACCACAGCAGGCCGATCAGCGCGTTGATGCCGAGCGCGCAGCCGGTGGCCGCCAGCGCCTGCACCGCCGCCTGGCGCTGGGCCGGCGCCCCGCTCATCCACAAGCCGACCAGGCCGATCGGCACCAGCAGGATCAGCCATTCGGCGGCAAACAGGCCGAGCTCCAGGCGCCAGCCGTGCAGGCCGGCGTCCGCGTTCAACAGGGAAAACCACAACAGGTTCAGGTGCTCTGGCATGATCGGGTGACTTGTTCGTGACAAATTCACTTTATAACAGCTGAGCAGGCGCGCCCACTACACTGCTGAGCTAGCTCGGCAGTGATTGAGCACGATCAAACGTGGTGTGGCGGGGACGAATCAGCCCATTTCGCTGTCGAGGTGGGCCATCTGGCTGGCGTTGTAGCGCTCGCCCGCGGCCGCGTTCGGCGGGACGATGGCTTCCAGGCGCGCCAGGTCTTCCGGCCTGAGCATCAGGTCGGCCGCGCCCAGTGCTTCCTGCAGGCGGTCGCGGCGGCGCGCGCCCACCAGCGGCACGATGTCCAGGCCCTGCGCCGCCACCCAGGCGATCGCCAGCTGCGCCACCGTCACGTTCATTTCCTGCGCCAGTGCGCGCATGCGTTCGACCAGCGCCAGGTTGGCGTCCAGGTTGCCGCCCTGGAAGCGCGGGCTGGCCAAGCCGCGGAAATCCTGCTCGCCCTGGCGCTCGCGGTGCCAGTGGCCGCTGATCAGGCCGCGCGACAGCACGCCGTAGGCAGTGACGCCGATGCCGAGTTCGCGCGCGGCCGGCAGGATCGCGCCCTCGATGCCGCGCGAGATGACCGAATATTCGATCTGCAAATCGCTGATCGGGTGTACGGCGCTGGCGCGGCGCAGGGTGTCGGCGCCGACTTCGGACAGGCCGATGTGGCGCACGTAGCCGGCCTTGACCAGGTCGGCGATGGCGCCCACCGTGTCCTCGATCGGCACGTTCGGATCGAGGCGCGCGGGACGGTAGATGTCGATGTAGTCGGTGCCCAGGCGCTTCAGGCTGTAGGCCACGAAGTTGCGCACCGCCTGCGGCCGGCAGTCGTAGCCGTACCAGGCGCCGTCCGGTCCGCGCAGGGCGCCGAACTTGACGCTGATTTGCACGCTGTCGCGCGGGCGCGCGGCCAGCGCTTCGCGGATCAGCATTTCGTTGTGGCCCATGCCGTAGAAATCGCCGCTGTCGAGCAGGGTGACGCCGGCGTCCAGCGCGGCGTGGATGGTGGCGATGCTTTCGCTGCGGTCGGCCGGGCCGTAGAGGTCCGACATGCCCATGCAGCCCAGGCCCAGGCGCGAGACGCGCGGGCCGGCAGTTCCCAGTTGAGTCGTTTGCATTATGCCGCTGTTCAATGTTGTCCGGTCAATTGCCGCAGCCGCGCAATCTCCTGGCTGCGCCCCAGGCGGTCGAGCGCCTGTTCCAGCAGCGTCCGGTCGCCATCGCGCAGCATAGTCCATTGCGTGAAATACTCGTGCACGGTTCGCCAGGGCGGGAAGTCGGGCGGCATGCTGCGCCAGGCGGAACCGGTATGCAGGAAGTACAGGACGGCGCAGAACACGTCGTAGAGGTCGTGCTTGCGTGGGCGGGTCTTGCGGCGTGCGGCTTCCAGCATATCGCGCACCTGGTCGAACTCCTCACGCGGTACATCGCTTGGAAATGTTGGCCTGGCCATGTCGATCGCCTCAAAATGACTTGGAGACGCAAGATCTGGAACGGTTCCCGAACAAAGCTTGACGGCGGCGCATCTCCAGCGCTGCGTCAGGAACACCCATTCATGTTGTAAATACAGTCTAGCATGCGTTCCACATCTTGCGCGCCGCGCTGGTGCAGGCGTGCGCGCGCCTGGCGCAAGCCATCGGTGCAGGGGAAACGGAAGGAAAAAGGCGGCGCGGGGCCGCCCTTGAGATCAGTCGCGCGCCAGCGACAGGAACTCGGTACGCAGCGCCAGGTTCGGCTGCAGTTCGCCCAGCATGGCCGAGGTGATGGTTTCCTCGCCCGGGGTGCGGATGCCGCGGCTTTCCATGCACATGTGGCGGCACTTGATGACGACGCCGACGGCTTTCGGTTCCAGCACTTCCATCAGCGTGTTGGCGATCTGCACCGTCAGGCGCTCCTGCACCTGCAGGCGCTTGGAAAACACGTCGACCAGGCGGGTCAGCTTCGACAGGCCGACGATCTTGCCCTTCGGCAGATAGCCGACGGTGGCCTTGCCGAAGAACGGCGCCAGGTGGTGTTCGCAGTGGCTGTAGACCGGGATCCCGCGCACCACGATCAGTTCGTTGTATTCCTCCGCGCCGTCTTCGAAGGCCTTGAGGATCTCGACCGGATCCTGGGCATAGCCGGAAGTCCAGTGTTTCCAGGCCTTGGCGACACGCGCGGGCGTCTCGTGCAGGCCGGGGCGATCGGGATCTTCGCCGAGGCTGGCCAGCAGGCGGCGCCAGTCGTTTTCGGTGAAGAGTTCTTTGTCAGACATGGTCAACCCTAAAATTTACGATTGCCGAGAGTATATAGAAAATGCGGCAGATCCACAGGTGGCGAGCCATTTCCTTGATCTAAACGAGGTCAGCTGTGGCGCGGATGCGCTAGCGTTGTTGACGTCCTTATCACTGCGCAGGAGAACAGCATGCTCGGCAGCACTGTCCTGGAAGTCGCGATCGGCCTGACCTTTTGCTATGGCACCGTGGCGCTCATCGTGAGCACGCTGCAGGAAGCCCTGGCGGCGCTGTTCCGCCTGCGCGCCAACACCCTGCTGGCCGGCGTGAAAAGCATGCTCAACGACCCGCGCTTCGACGGGATGGCGCGCGCCGTGTATGCCCATCCGCTGGTCAATCCGCATACGGATGGCAGCGCGCGCGACGAGAAGTCGCTGCATACGAAGCCATCCTACATCGAACCCGCGCATTTTGCGATTGCCCTGGTCGACACCCTGTGGAAGGCGCCCGGCAACTTCCAGCAGCTGGGCGGCGCCATCGACGCCATTCCCGACCCGCAGCTGCGCAAGGCCATGCAGGGCATGCTCGGCCGCGCGCGCGACGTGCAGCAGTTCCAGGACATGCTGGCCGGCTGGTTCGACAACGCCATGGCGCGCATGTCCGGCACCTATAAGCGGCGCCAGCTCCTGATTTCCCTGCTGCTGTCGCTGCTGCTGGCGATCCTGTTCAACATCGACAGCATCCACCTGTTCCGCACCCTGTGGCAGCAGCCGGCGCTGGCGGCCCACCTGCAGGACGTGCCGGAAGCGCTCGACCCGGCCCTGCTCGACGCCCTGATGGTCCTGCCGATCGGCTGGCGCGAGTTTCCGCCCGCGCTGGACGCCGACTTCGCGCTGCAGGTGGCCGGCTGGCTGGTCACCGCCTCGACCACGCTGTTCGGCGCGCCCTTCTGGTTCGACCTGATGCAGCGCGTGGTGCGCATGCGCGGCACCGGCGCCAAGCCCGAGGAAAACGCCATCGCGCTGCGCGTGGAAAGCCGGATCGCGGCATCGACGCCGGTGTCCGTACCCACGTCTGCCCCTGCGCCCGCGCCCGCCCCGGCCCATGCCGCCATCCCGGCCCCGGTGACGGTGAACATCGGCGCCACGCCGCTGTCCTGACGCGCCGGGTTACGACGGCGCCGGGCGCTTATGCGGCGCCGGGCGGGCGGTGGGCATCCACCAGCATGCTCGAGATCGACACGTGCGGCACCCGCTCCGGCCACGCATCGCCGGGGCCGAACCAGCGCGCTTCCAGGATCTCGGTGGGATCGGTGCGGATCTCGCCCTCCAGGTAATCCGCCGTGAACGCGATCATCAGCGAATGCGGGAACGGCCACGACTGGCTGCCGAAATAGCGCAGGTTGTGCACGCGCAAACCGACTTCCTCGAACACTTCGCGGTGCACGGCTTCCTCGATGGTTTCCCCGGCCTCGACGAAGCCGGCCAGCGGCACGAAGCGCTGCACCGCCGACTGGGTGTGCAGCGCCAGCAGCGCCTGGTCTCCCTTGCGGATCAGCACCATCATCGCCGGCGAAATGCGCGGATACGCCATGTGGCCGCAATTGACGCATTTGAAGCTGCGCTCGCCCGCCGCCAGCGCAGTGCCGCTGCCGCAGGCGCCACAGAAGCGGTGGGTACGCACCCATTCGGCGATTTGAAAGGCGCGGCCGGCCACGCCCAATACAGCATCGTCGAGCTCGGCGAACAGCGAGCGCAAGCCGCGCCAGGCATGGCCGGCCGGCGCCTGCCCCTCGTCGTCGAGCCAGCCGGCCCGGCAGTAACGCTCGCCCAGCAGGCCGACCGGCTGCAGGCGCTGCGGATCCAGGCCCAGGCCGCTCACGGCAGCCGCGTCCGGCAGGGACAAGTCGGCTTCGCGCACCAGCAGGCGTCCGCCGTGGAACAGGAAGGTCAGCGGATCCGGACCGGGATCCGGACGGGGCGTGATCAGGGGCGTGAACGAGGCAGGCGTCTGCAGCATGGCGAATATCGGTGTCGATGACGGTAATCATTGCATGATACTGCGCGCGAACTAATCGCGCCGGCTGTGTTCCAAGTCTTGGCTGGACCATACAGCGCACATCAACCCGGAGAAGACGATGATCGATGCTCCCGTCGTGCTTGGCGTTAACCGGACGCAGGATGCCAGCATCTGCCTGATGCAGGGTTCGCGGCTGTTGTGGGCAATCCAGAAAGAGCGGCTCACGCGCCGCAAGCACCATTGGGGCAAGCCCGGGGATTTCCGCGAGCATTACGGCCCGCGCCTGCCCTGGCCCGAGCACCCGATCGACATCGTGGTCGAATGCTTCTCGTCCGATGCCGAGGTGCGCAACCTGGCCGTCTACGAAGATGAACTCACCGCCAGCCTGCGCCTGGCCGCGGATTGCCGGCGCGCCCACATCTCGCACCACCTGGCGCACGTGTACAGCGTGTTCCACCCGTCTCCGTTCCGCGAAGCGGCGGTCATGGTGGTCGATGGCCAGGGCAGCCCGGTCGCGGAATTCACCGAGCACTGGAGCGGCGCCGCCTATGTGCCGGGCGACTGGCGCGAAGTGGCCTCGTTCTACCGCGCCGACCGCGAACGCGTGCTGTGCATCGACAAGCAGGTCTGGAACCGGGACGAGTCGCGCCCGGCGGGCCTGGGCATGTTTTACTTCTTGCTCACCCAGGCCATGTTCCCCGGCGAAGGCAACGAAGGGAAAGTCATGGGCCTGGCGCCCCATGGCAGCCCGTCCGCGCTCGGCCTGCCGCCGCTGGACGTCGAGGCCGGGCAGGTGAGCATGCCGGCCGCCTGGCAAGCCATCCTGCACGAGCGCGAACGCTTCCGTTACGGCCAGCCCGGCACCGCGTTCGCCGACTGCGCCAACCTGGCGGCCGCCGGCCAGCGCGCCTTCGAGGACGCGCTGCTGGCGGTGGCGCGCTGGCTGCACGCCCGGACCGGGCTCGACAATTTGTGCTTCGCCGGCGGCACCGCATTGAACTGCTCGGCCAACGAAAGGCTGCTGCGCGAAACGCCATTCAAGCGCGTGTTCATCCCGCCAGCGCCGAGCGACGCCGGCACCGCCCTGGGCTGCGCCATCTACGGCCTGACCGAATTCGGGCACGAAAGCTGCGCCTACCGCTGGACCCACGACTACCTCGGCCCGGTCCCGCTGCGCCACGACATCGAGGCCGCGCTGGCCGAGCGCGACGACATCAGGGTCGACTACCTGCCCGATCCCAACGCCCTGAAAAGCCGGGTGCTCGATGTGCTGCTCGACCGGCGCGTGCTCGGCCTGTACCAGGGCGCGAGCGAGTTCGGACCGCGCGCGCTGGGCCACCGCAGCATCCTGGCCGACCCGCGCCATGCGGACATGCGCGACTGGATCAACGCCCGCGTCAAGGGGCGCGAATGGTTCCGTCCGTTGGCCCCGGTCGTGCTCGAGGAGCGCGCGCAGGACTGGTTCGACCTGCCCGGCCCTTCCCCCTTCATGCAGTTCGCGGCGCCGGTCCACGCGCACATGGCGGCGCGGGTGCCGGCCATCACCCACGTCGACGGCACCGCGCGCCTGCAGACCGTCGGCCCCGACGACGATCCCCTGCTGCGCCAGCTGCTGCGCGGCGTCGAGGCCAGGACCGGGGTGCCGATCCTGCTGAACACCTCGTTCAACGGCAAGGACGAACCGATCGTCGAAACGCCGTCCGAGGCGCTGGCCGCGTTCCGGCAGATGCCGCTGCACGCGCTGGCGCTGCCGCCCTTCCTCGTTACCAAGCGCATCGAGCCGGAGCTGCCGGCATGATCCGTGCATATCCGGGGCAGCCCAGCGTGCGGCCGGGGGACACGCTGACCCTGCACGCCGCCACCGACAGCGCACGCCGTCGCTGCGCCCGCTTCCGCGTCACGTTCTATCGATGGGGCGACGGACCCGAGCAGGTGCACCGCTCCGGCTGGCTGCCCGGCGCCTATGCCGGCGAACGCGGCGCCGACCAGGACTGGGAATGGCCGGACTATGCCTTTCCGATCCCGTCCGGCTGGCCGCCCGGCGTCTACATTGCCGACTTCGAAGAACAGGGCGGCAAGCAGACCTTCGACCTGGCACGTGGCCATGGCGCCGCCCTGTTCGTGCTGCGCGCCGACGGCAGCGGCAATGCGGCGACCCGGCGCGCCAATGGATGGCGCGCCGGCCGCCTGCTCTACAAGCTTCCGCTGGCCACCTACCACGCCTACAACCGCAGCGGCGGCGGCTGTTTCTATGACCGGCCGCCGCGCTCGATCGATCCGCCCGGCGCGCGCGTTTCCCTGCGCCGTCCGGGCGGGGGCATCGGCGGCCCGGTATGGGGCGCGCCCGATTACTACGATGCCGGTTCGCCGCGCCAGTCGTTCGCGCACTGGGACGCCCGCTTCATCGCCTGGCTGGCGCGCAGCGGCTATGCGGCCGACTTCTGCACCGACCTCGACATTCATGCCGATCCCGGCCTGCTGCGCGGCTATGACCTGCTGGTCTCGGCCGGGCACGACGAATACTGGAGCGAAGCCACGCGCAATGCCTGCGAAGACTTCGTCGGCGCCGGCGGCAACCTCGCCTTCTTCGGCGCCAATCTGTGCTGGTGGCGCATCCACCCCGTCGCCAACGGCGCCGCCATGGTCTGCCACCAGGGCGGGCCGCAGGGCGCGCAAGACCACTGGTGGCCGCGCACCGGCGCCGCGCGCTCGGAAGACAGCCTGAGCGGCGCCAGCTACCGCCACGGCGGCGGCTGGTGGGACGGACCGCGCCAGACCCGCGGCTACCTGGTACAGCAGCCGGACCACTGGGTGTTTGCCGGCACCGGCCTCACCCGCGGCGCGGTGCTGGGACGGGATACCTGGCCGCCGCTGGCTGGCTATGAGTGCGATGGCGCCCCGCTGGACGCCTGGAACGGTGGCAGTGGCGACAGCGCCAGGGGCAGCGACGGCTGCCACCCCAGCGCCAGTCATGACAACGGCGGCAGCAACAGCAACAGCGGCAACGACGACCGTGCCGGCGCCGGCCTCCTGCGGCTGGCGGCCTGGGCCGGTGAAGCGGGCACGCCGCCGGGCTACGAGGTGCTGGCCGCGGCGCCGCTGGGGCCGGACTGGCAGGAACTGCCGCCGCGCGAGCGCAACGGTGCCGGCGAAGGCCTGCACGCGGCCACGCTCGGCCTGTTCCAGCGCACCGGCACCGTGTTTTCGGCCGGGACCACGGACTGGGCGCAAGTGCTCGGCTGCGCCCGCGACCGCCGCGTGGAGCGCATCACCCGCAACGTGCTGGACCGGCTGCTGCACATATAAGAGCGCCATGACCACTGGAGAACAGCAACATGTACCGCCGACCGCTGCTGCAGCGCCTGGACCCGCCCTCCGTCGTCGTATTTCGCGCATTGCAACTGGGCGACATGCTGTGCGCCGTGCCGGCCCTGCGCGCGCTGCGCAATGCCTTGCCGCGCGCCCGGATCGCGCTCGTCGGCCTGCCCTGGGCACAGCAGTTCGCCCGGCGCTATGCCGCCTACATCGACGAATTCATCCCCTTCCCCGGCCACCCTTTATTGCCTGAACAAGCGGTACACCAGGAAAGCCTGGCCGATTTTTATACGCACATGTGCGCACGCCGCTTCGGACTGGCGCTCCAGCTGCACGGCAATGGCAACGTCAGCAACGACATCGTCAGCGGCTTCGGCGCCGAGGCGATGGCCGGCTTTTGCAGCGGCGAACCGGTGGTGCGCGAGCGGACCGTGCTCTTTCCGTATCCCGACACCGACGCCGAACCGGAGCGGCTGCTGCATCTGATGCAGCGGCTCGGCGCCGAGGACGCCGGCCTGCAGCTCGAATTCCCCCTGACGCGCCAGGACGAAGACGAGCTCGCCGCCAGCGGCCTGCGCCACGGCCTCGACGGTGACTACATCTGCATCCATCCCGGCGCGCGCCACCGCGACAAATGCTGGCCGCCGCGCCACTTCGCCCAGGTCGCGGATTGCCTGGCGTCCGAATTCGGGCTGCAAATCGTGCTCACCGGCTCGGCCCAGGAAGCGGACCTGACGGCCGAGGTGGCGGCGCACATGCGCACGCCCAGGCCGGCGATCGACGCGGCCGCGCCGGTCTCGATCGGGGCGATGGCGGCGCTGATGCGCGATGCGCGCCTGCTGCTGTGCAACGACACCGGGGTCTCGCACATCGCCGCCGGGCTGCAGCTCAAGAGCGTGGTCATCTTCAGCAAGGCGGACATCGCGCGTTGGGCACCGCTCGACCGCCATACCCACCGCTGCATCTGGGACCCGGCCGGCGAACGCGTGGCCACGGTACTCGATCATGCGCGCGCGCTGCTGTCGGGCACGGCGCCCAGCCGGCAGCGCACCGTGGGCATGTGGCCCTATTGGTAAAGCGCCGAGCGCGCCAGTGCTGCCACCTCATCCAGGCTGACCTCGTCGACGAAGCTGTCGTCGTGCGCGCAGCGCCGCATCAAATTGTCCTGGCCGCATACGGCGCAGCGCGTGCGCACGGCCAGGGCCGCGTGCAAGCCGGACGGGCGCAGCGGCATGCCCTCGAGCAGGTTGGTCAGCCAGAAGATGCCGACGCTGGGCACGCCCAGCGCCAGCGCCAGGTGCAGCGGACCGGTATCGTTCGACACGACCAGCGCCGCCCGCTCGAGCAGGCCGCACAGGCCGCCCAGTCCCAGCGCATTCGCCCGGGATGCCGCCAGGTTCACGGCCGGCTGCCGCATCCTCCCGACCACCTCCGCCACCAGCGCCGCCTCATCAAGCGTGCCGTTGACGGCAATGCGCGCCCCCTGCTGCGCGAGCAGGTCGCCCAGCAGCGCGAAACGCTGCGCCGGCCAGCGCCGGCGCGGATCGCTCGATCCGGGCTGCAGCAGCACCAGGCGCTCGCCGGGCAGCGGCGGCAACGCCCGTGCGGCCTCGAGCCGGTCGCGCGCCGTGACGGCCAGCTCGGGCAGCGGCAAGGGACCGGGCCAGGCCCCGGCCAGTGCGGCGATTTCCAGCAGCGCCAGCCTGCGGTTTACCGGCTCGCGGTAAGGCAGCGAGCGGTCCAGCGCCGGCGCATCGGGCGCGCGCGCGCCGACGGTGAGGCGGGCGCCGAAGCGCAGCAGGAAGGGATTCGAATGCAAGCCGCCGCCGAACATCTGCAGCGCGAGGTCGAAGCGTTCGTCGCGCATGCGTCCGATGAAGCGCGTGACAGCTTCGGGCTCGTCCGGCCGCGCTTCCGCATCGCTGGCCGGCGCATCGATAGGCATGCCGACACCGGGCACCGGCGGCATCTCGACCACCCGGTCCACCGGTCCCGGCCGGCCGTCGAGGAAGGCGCGGTGCCAGGCCTTGCCCACCAGGACCAGTTCGGCATCCGGATAGCTGTGCTTCAGGGCGTGCAGCGCCGGCAGCGCGAATACGAAATCGCCCACCGCGTTCGGGCGCAGCACGGCGATCTTGCGCACCCCGCCGAGCAAGGGATAACGGGTGGCCATCGTCATGTGCGCCGCCGGTTCATTCGGGTGAATGCGTCGGGCCGGGTCATTCGGCTTGGGTCATTCAGGTGAGTGCGGCTGGCGCGACGGATCGCGCTCCAGCGGCAGGATGTAGGGGGCGTCGATGGCGCGCTCCGTGACGGTGGTCGGCAATTCCATGTGGTAGGCGCCGGACGGCAGGATGGCGCAGCCGCCGTAGGCCGCCATGACGCGCTGCTGGGCCAGCACGTCCTCGCCGCAGTGCTGGGGCGGCAGTTCGCGCCAGAAGTCGAAGCCGCCGACCGCGCGCAGCAGGACGGTGTCGAACATCACGCAGCCGCCGACCCAGGCGACCTTGTAGCGCCGGGTGAGCTTGTCGGCGGTGGCCAGCCGGGTCTGCACGTGGAACAGGTTGGCGGCGCTGTGCAGGTGATGGCGTGACCAGGCCGTGCTGCCGGGGAGCACGGTTTCCGGCTGAACCGGACCGTTCCAGAATTCGATGGCTTCCTGCGCCGGCCGCAACTGCCCCAGGTAGCTCAGGCCGTGCAGGGCGCTGCCGACGAAGCCGCAGCGTTCTTCCACGATGACCGCGTGCAGGCGCGCGACCAAATCGGGCTCGAGGATGACGTCGTCGTCGAGGAACAGGCAATAGGGGCCGCGCGCCTGTTCCAGCAAAAAGGCGCGCTGCTCGGCCATGCCGCGGCGCGGCAGGCGCCGGTAGGTGTCCACGGTGCGCCCGCCCGCCTGCAGCCAGCGCAGCACGGCCTGCACTTCCCCGCTTTCGCAGGCGCCGGCGCCGTCCGACTGGTCGGAGATGACGATGCGCAGGTTCGGCCAGCTCTGGCTGCCGAGCGTGGCCAGGGTCACGGCCAGCGCGGCCGGGCGGTGGCAGGTCGGGATCAGGACGTCGATGGTGTCGTTCAAGGTGCGATGCATGCTGCGATCCGTGGCACGTTGCGGGTTGCGGATCATGGCGCGCTCCTGCCGGCCTGCGCCCTCTGCCCATTCAGGTAGGGATTCAGGGCGGGGTCGTTGTACATTTTGAACTGGCGGTAGATCTTGAAGTAGGCGCGTCCCGCAGCGGCGTCCCGCAGCAGCGCATCGAGGCAGGCGGCGAGGTCCTGGCGCTGCGCCAGCAGCCGGTCGAGCTTGGCCGAGCAGGCCTGCACGTGCGCCTCGTTGACGTCCTCGCGCACGGTCTGGGCGCGCATGTGGTGAATCTTGAGCGACAGGATGGACAGGCGGTCGATCATCGCCCCTGCGGTTTCGCTGGACTGGCGCGCGCCGGCTTGCAATGCGACGTCCTGCAGCTCGGCCAGCAGCGTTTCGTCGATGGCCTCGACGGCATCGTTGCGGCGCTGGTTGTAGCGGTCGATCAGGCGCTTGCCGGCGGCGATGTCGGCCGCGGGCGCGTCGAGCCGGCGCGCCCGGTCTTCCTCGCGCCAGAGCAGGCCGTTGTAGCGGTGGTTGGCGTCGATCCGCTGCCACAGGGAGGAATCGGTCTGGACATGGGACAGCATGGGCCAGTCGCGCTCGCGCAGCTGGCGGTCGTGGAAGTCCACGATGGATGGGGCATCGAGTTCGCCTTGCATGACAACTCCGTTCTTTAGCAGACAAGCAACTCTGCTTGGAGTTCTCAGCCGTGCCGGAGTTCTGGGCACGCGCGCGGCGCTTGGCGCAGCGCAAAAGCGGCGGACGCCGCCTGGGCGCCCGCACGTGCCGCTCAGGCGGCCCGGGTGCCCGAGCGGGTCAAGCGGCGTGCCAGCCGCCGGGTTGCGGCCGCGTGCCGGCCGGCGCAAGAGCGCGCCGGCCGTCCGCGCTGGCGCGCGGCCCGATTGGCTGCGCACCGAGGCGGAACACGCTGACCAGCTGCGCCAGGCCGGCGGCGCGGTCCTGCAACGATTGCGCGGCGCCGGCGGCTTCCTCGACCATGGCGGCGTTCTGCTGGGTTGCCCGGTCCATCTGGCTGATGGCCTGGTGCAATTGCTCAATGCCGATCCGCTGTTCCTGGCTGGCATGCGTGATGTCGCCCATGATGCCGGCCACGTGCTGGATGCTGTCGACCACCTGGCGCATGGTGACGCCGGCCTGGTCGACCAGGCGGCTGCCGCTGTCGACCTGGCCGACCGAAGCGTTGATCAGTTCCTTGATTTCCTTGGCCGCCGCGGCCGAGCGCTGCGCCAGGCTGCGCACTTCGCCCGCCACCACGGCAAAGCCGCGGCCCTGCTCGCCCGCGCGCGCCGCTTCCACCGATGCGTTCAGCGCCAGGATATTGGTCTGGAAGGCGATACCGTCGATGACGGCGATGATGTCGACGATCTTCCTGGCCGAGGCATTGATCTCGCCCATGGTCTCGACCACCTGGGTCACCGCGGCGCCGCCACGGACCGCGATGTCCGACGCCGATGCCGCCAGTGCGTTGGCGTGGTGCGCATTGTCGGCATTCTGCTTCACGGTGGCGCTCAGTTCCTCGACCGATGCCGCGGTTTCCTCCAGCGTGCCGGCCTGCTGTTCGGTACGCATCGACAGGTCCAGGTTGGCGGCGCTGATCTCGCCCGATGCCGCCGCCATCGTCTCGGTGCTGCCGCGCACTTCGCTGACGATGGTCGCCAGGCCCGCGTTCATGTCGCGCAGCGCCGCCAGCAACTGGCCGAATTCGTTGCGTGATTCCACGCGGATCTCGCCTCCGAGGTCGCCCTGGGCCACGCGGCGCGCGATCGCCACGGCTTCCTGTAGCGGCGCACCGATGCTGCGCACCAGGAACAGCGCGGCCGCCAGCCCGGTCAGGCAGGCGATCGCGACCGCCACACCCATCAGAATCTCGCGGTTGCCGATCTCGGCATGCGCCAGCGCCGCATTGTCGACGCTGCGCTGGCCGAGCAGGGCCTGCAGTTCGTCGTAGAAAGGCTGGGCCTTCTTGTAGGATGGGTTCACCTGCTGGATCAGGATGCGCTCGGCTTCGTCCCACTGCTCGGCCTCGATGGCCCTGGCCGCCGCGCTCACTATGCCCACGCCCAGGCCGCCGCTCGCCTCATACCACTTGCGCACCAGCGCCTTGGTCTCCGGCATGCGCAGCGAAGCGTCGAAGGCATCGCGCGCCCGCTCAAGCGCACGGGTATTGTCGACGATCAGCCGGAAATGCACCGACAGCGGATGGTCGTGCAGCGTCGCGTATTCGGTCTCGGGATTGTGCTGCAGGGCCTGCAGCAGCTGGCTGCGGTTGGTTTCCATGCGCAGCATCAGGTTGCTGGCCATGCTCTGCTGGCGCGCATCGCGCAGGGAGGCGCCTTCCAGCGTGGCGACGGTGTGGCGGGTGGTGGTGTAGCCCAGTGCGCCTACGATCAGGATCATGCCGATCAGCAGGGCAACAACGGACGCAATGACGTATTTGATACGGAAATGTCTCATTGGTACTTAGGAAAGAAGAAGTCGTGTACAGGGCATCGCACGCGGGCGCCAGGACGGCAAAAACGGCAGTTTTCAGCAATATCGATATATATTGCTTTCAATAACGTTGTATTATCGTCGAAATCATCAAATTTTCTGTACAGAAACATTTCTGATCATCCAGAATAGATGATCAACCGTTATTACCGGCAGCCCCATGGATAAACTATCAACCTTGATTGGCCGTTTCACGTTCAATGCGCGCGTTTTCTTCAACGGCGATTTTTGCGACGAGAGCCAGTTCGATGACGATGGGGTGGCCGGCCACCTGCACCTGGTGCGCAAGGGTGCGGTCGTGTTCGAGCATGATGATGATGTTGCGCCGCTGCGCGTGGAGGGGCCGGCGATGGTGTTCTATCCGCGCGGGATGGCGCACCGCCTGCACGTGCCGGACGGCGCCGCCGCCACCCTGCTGTGCGCGATGATCGCGTTCGAGGATGGCGGCGCCAACCCACTGGCGCACGTGCTGCCCGAATGCATGCACGTGCCGCTGACGGAGGCCGCGCCGATGCGCCATACGCTCGACCTGCTGTTCGCCGAGGCCGCGCTGGATGCGCAGGGACGCGCGGTGATCCTCGACCGCCTGTGCGATGTCCTCATGATCCAGGTCATCCGCCATGAATTCGAGCAGGGCAAACTCGACGTCGGGTTGCTGGCCGGCCTGGCCGACCGCCAGCTCGGCATCGTGCTCGACGCCATGCACGGCCGGCCGCACGAACCCTGGCAACTGGTCTCGCTGGCCAGGCTGGCCGGCATGTCGCGCGCCCGCTTCACCGAACATTTCCGCAAGGTGGTCGGCCTGCCCCCGGTCGAGTACCTGACGCGCTGGCGCATCGGGCTGGCCTGCCGGCTGCTGCGCAAGGGCTTGCCGGTCAAGGTGGTGAGCGCCCAGACCGGCTACACCAGTCCGCCCGCCTTTACCCGCGCCTTCACCGAGCACGTCGGCATGTCGCCGCGCCGCTGGCTGCGCATGCATGACCTGGATGCGTCTCCCGTGAAATGACGCCCCGTCGCGTCAACCCGACGGGCAAAAAAAATCGGGCAGCGCCAACGGCGACCGCCCGAAAAGGAAGAGGAGAAAAACGCTCGCAACGGATACTGCCTGCTACGAGTACTGCTTGTTACCGGTACTGATTGCGACAGGTACTGCTTGCTGCATCAACGCTTTACTTCAGCAGGCGCGAACGGCTGGCCACGAAGGCGATCAGCGCTGCCAGGCCGCCGACGTAGGCGATGGCCACCTGCATGCCCATGCCCTGGGCGATGGCGCCGATCACCGGCGGACCCATCAGGCTGCCGCTGTAGGCCAGGCTGGCCACGCCGGCCAGTGCCGCCGGACCCTGGGCGCCGGCGGCGCTGAACACGAACGGGAACACCAGGGCCAGGCCCATGCCGGCGACGGCGAAACCGAACAGGGCGAAGTATGCGTTCGGCGACAGCACGGCGAAGAACAGGCCGGCCGCACCCAGCATCGAACCGCTGGTGACCAGGGGACGGGCGCCGTAGCGGGTCTTCAGCTTGTCACCAACCAGGCGCGCCAGCAGCATCATCACCGAGAAGGCCGACAGGGCCAGCGGCGCCAGGCCTGCCGATGCACCGAAGTGTTCTTTCAGGAACACGCCGCTCCAGTCGGCGATGCTGCCTTCGGCCATCGAGCCCAGGAAGCCGAGGGCGCCCAGGAACAGCAGCGGGCCGCGCGGCAGCGAGAACGATTTCTTTTCGACGACCTGGCCGACTTCATCGGCGTCCATCAGGCTGTAGGCGAAATACAGGGCCAGGGCCAGCGGACCGGCCACCATCAAGAAGTGGGTGCCCGGCATGATGTGCAGGCTGGCCATCAGGCTGCCCAGGGTCGCGCCGACCAGGCCGCCGGCGCAGCCGAGGCCGTGCAGCTTCGACAGTTCCGACTTGCCGGTCTGCTTTTCGCGCTCGGTCGCCGACGAATTGATGGCGACGTCGAAGGTGCTGGCGGTGATGCCCAGGCTCAGCACGGCCATCATCAGCAGCGGCACGCTCGGCGCCACGCCGATCGCGATCAGCACGCACAACAGGGCCAGGCCCGAGAACAGCATGGTCTTGCGCGCACCGAACGACGCCATCAGGCGCGACGAGACCGGATACGACAGCACGGCGCCCAGGCCACCGCACAGCAGCACCATCGACAGTGCCGAGTGCGAGATGTGCAGGCGCTCGGCCATGGCCGGGATGCGGCCGGCCCACGAGCCCATGATGACGCCGAACAGGCTGAACAGGATCGGCAGGGCATGCTGTTGGGCCGGTGCGATCGGCAAGCTGCGCAGGAAAGTGATGGCGGTGCTGCGAGAACGAGTTTGCATTTGTCTTTTCTTGGAAGCGAAAACGCCAACCGGAAGTAGTTGGCGTCGGGAAACTGATGAAGCGAATTCTACGCGCATTTTTCAGGTTTCGCTTTGCCTCCTGGAAAAAATCTGCAAGGGTTTTCAAGCTTTCATCGAAGCGTTGCGCGATATAGACAAAGGGTCGCAAAGTGCAACAAATCGTTTCAGAAAAGCGGCAATAACCGCACTTTTACAGTGCAGTTAGGCGAAAAAGACACGTGATATCAGCCATATTCATTTGTGATAATGGGTGTGCGGAGGCTGGAAACCGACTGGAAAGCGTTGATGGAGGGGTAAATGAACAACGTACTTCAGATGCCTGAAACGGACGTGTCCGGCCAAGCCGGTCAAGCCCGGATCAGGAATGCATTGGTTACAATGTATTCCCCCAACAACCAATGCCGGACAGGCGTGAAATGTGTCGGGTGGCGGTCTCTCAGCCTTCCTGGCGGCCGCCATCCTGGCCTGCCGGCTGCTCCGCCTGGGGCTGCGAAGCCTGCATCCTGGCCTTGAACTCGCCGATGAAGTCGCGATAGGCCCCGGCAATCGGCTCGAACAGCGGATCCTTGCGGTGCGCCAGCATCACGCCGCTGAACAGCTTCATGCCCAGCGCCAGCGCGGCGGCGCTGTCGGCGTCGAACATGCCGCTGGAACGGACCTTGGCGATGATCTCGAACAAATTGTCGTGGTCCGATGCGCTGAAGGTCAGCGGCGCCGGCGCCTCGTCCCCGGCCTTGCCGCCGGCGTATTCCAGGGTGATGCGGTAGTCGTGCGTGCTCATATCGCTCCTTTCTGAAAGCTGCATTCTGCACCCATCCCGCTTTGCGTCTCGTCCGCTTGCGGCGCACCCGCCTTTAGCGTGCGGGCCGTATGCAAGGCTCCAGTTAAGATGTCAGCGATCAGGCTGGCAATGTGGATGCCGCCCTGCCCTTAGCGAAAGGACGATGCATGCAGAGGTTTTTGTTCGCCACCGGAATCGAAAGCAGTTATCCGGTGATCCGCCTGCCCGACGGGTCGCGCAAGCGCATGGACGAAATGGAAAAGACCGGGCATTACCAGCGCTGGAAGGACGACCTCGGCCTGCTCGGCGTGCTTGGCATCGACGCGCTGCGCTATGGCCCGCCGTATTACCGCATCCACCAGGGGGCCGGCCGCTATGACTGGGAGTTCACTGACCAGGTCTTCGCCGAGATCCGGCGCCTGGGAATCCTGCCGATCGTCGATCTGTGCCATTTCGGCGTGCCCGACTGGATTGGCGACTTCCAGAATCCGGAATTCCCGCAACTGTTCGCCGACTACGCGCGGGCGTTTGCCGAGCGCTTTCCCTGGGTCGAACTGTACACGCCGGTCAACGAGATGTTCGTCACCGCCAAGTTCTCGGCCGTCAAGGGTTTGTGGAACGAGTGCCAATGTTCGGACCTCGCCTTCGTCACCGCGGTCAAGCACCTGGCCAAGGCCAATATCCTGGCCACCGAGGCGATCCTGCAGGTGCAGCCCAGGGCCCGCTTCATCCAGAGCGAATCCTCGGAGTACTATCACCCGGCCAGCCCGGACGCGATCGACTTCGCCGACCACCTGAACCAGCTGCGCTTCCTGGCGCTGGATTTCACGTATGGCATGGACGTCTCGGGCAAGACCCATGAATTCCTGGCGGATAACGGCCTGACGCGCGAGGAATACCATTTCTTCCTCGACCGCAGCGTCCGCCCGCACTGCATCATGGGCAATGATTATTATGCGACCAACGAGCACATCGTCTATCCCGACGGCGAGGTCGCCATCTGCGAAACCTTCGGCTACTACGTCATCACCAAGCAGTACTACGACCGCTACCGCCTGCCGGTGATGCATACCGAAACCAACAACCGCGAAGAAAACGACAAGGAAAAGGATGCCCGCACCTGGCTGCAGGTCCAGTGGGCCAACCTGCTGCGCCTGAAGGCCGACGGCGTGCCCATCCTCGGCTTCACCTGGTACAGCCTGACCGACCAGGTCGACTGGGACAGCGCGCTGAGCCAGGATGCCGGCCGCGTCAACCACTACGGCCTGTTCGACCTGGAGCGCCGCATCCGGCCGGTCGGCGAAGCCTACCGCGACCTGATCAAGACCTGGCGCCACCACGTCGACAACGGCTTCATCTGTCTCGGCTGAACAGGCCCGGATAGCGCAGCACCAATCCATCCACGTCGGTCTCGATCTCGGCGCTGAACCGATTCGACAGGCTCTCGAACAGGTAACGCCCCGGCCCCAGCCAGGTGTACGCCTGCTGCGACGGCTCGACCGCCAGCGCCGGCACGTCGACATACGCGACCGTGATCGTGTGCCGCTGCCGCAGGCGCGGCCCCAGGCGGCGCAGCGGCAGGGTATTGGTGAATGGCGTGCAGGTCAGGTCGACGTCGATGCAGCCGGCCAGCGCCGGCTGCGGCCGGCCCTGCGCATCGCTCCAGTTGCCCTCGCCATCGCTTTCCAGCAGCAGCGAAGCCCTGCCGGCGACCCGGACCTCGACCCTGCGCACATGCCAGTACGCATCGCAGCGGATCGCATAGCGGCAGCCGAAGGGTTTATCGGCATCGTCGACGCCGATGACGACGCCCTCGGCGGCGATGGCGCCGCCGCTCTCGTCGAGTTCCAGGTGCTCCAGCCCGCCTTTCTCGTGCGCGGCCCAGCGGTAACAGCGGTGCATGACGTCCTCCGTGGCAGAGATGTCCTTCAGCGCAGCCTATGCCTGGACGCCACTTCGCGCAACAGTTTTTCCACGTTGGCGAAATCGGCCGGCTTGGTCAGATGGGCGTCGAAGCCGGCGTCGCTCGAACGGCGCCGGTCCTGCTCGGCGCCCCAGCCGGTCAGCGCGACCAGGGTCGCCTGCGCCAGGCCCGGCACCCGGCGCAGCAGCGGCGCCAGGTCGAAACCGCTCTGGTCGGGCAAGCCGATGTCGAGGAATACCACCTGCGGGACGCAGCGCGCCGCTTCAGCCAGTGCGCCGGCGCCGTCGTGGGCCAGCGTCACCGCATGCCCGCTCATCTCGAGCAGGGCGCCCAGGGTCTGCGCCGCATCGACGTTGTCGTCGACCACCAGCACCCGCAAGCCGTCCGCGGTTGGCGCCGGGGCCAGCGGCACATGCGCGCCGCGCGGGTGCGCCGCGCCGGGGAGGTGCGCCGCCGACGGCAGCGCCAGCGGGAGATACACGGTAAACCGGCTGCCCTGGCCGGCGCCGGCGCTGTGCGCGGCCACCCTGCCACCGTGCAGCTCGACCAGGCGCTTGACCAGGTTCAGGCCCACCCCCAGGCCGCCCTGCGCCATGCTTTCGCCGTCGTGCGCCTGCGCGTACATGTCGAAGATCCGCGACAGCATGTGCTGGCCGATGCCGATGCCGTTGTCGACCACGGCCACCATCACCTGCTCGTCCTCCAGCGCGGCCTCGACCGTGATGCGCCCGCCCTTGGGCGTGTACTTGGCCGCATTGTTGAGCAGGTTGCTCAGCACCTGGGCGATGCGGTGGCGGTCCACGTATAGCGCCACCGGCAGGTCCGGCAAACTCAGGTCCAGGCGGTGCTCGCCGGACACGATCAACGGCGTGCTGATCTCCACCGCATCGTTGACCACCTCCTTCAACAGCACCTGGGTGCGCTTCAGCTCGACCTTGCCCTCGGACAGGCGCGCCATGTCGAGCAGGTCGTCGACCAGGTGCACCATGTGGTCGACCTGGCGCCGCATCATGCCCTGCACCTCGGCCGCATTCGGCGCATTCGGGCGCACGCGCATCAGCTCGAGGCCGGTGCGGATCGGCGCCAGCGGATTGCGCAATTCGTGCGCCAGCGTGAACAGGAACTCGCTCTGCATGCGGTTCTTTTCGGTCAGCTCGCTGGCCAGCCGCTGCAGCTCCTGCTCCGACCGCTTGTGGCTGCTGATGTCGACGGTGACGCCGTCGAAGCGCAGCACCTGTTCGCTGTCGTTCATGTCGCACCAGCCGATGGCGCGCAGCCAGTGCGGCTGCCCATCTTCCCCGGCGCTGCGCAATTCCAGGTCGAGCGAGGCGCCGTGTTCGAGCGCGAACGCGATCTCGTCCGCAAGCCGCGCCCGATCTTCCGCGGCAACCGACGCCAGCAGGTCGGCCACCGGCACCCGGCGCCGGCCGTCCAGGCCCAGGTGCGCCGCCATCTGCTCGTTCAGCTGGAATTCGTCGAAGGGCGCGTCGGCATACCAGACGCCGATGTCGCCGGCGCGCGCCACCTGCTCCAGGCGCTGCTGCAGCATGGTGCGCGCGTGCACGTCGACCACGGTGCCGACGAAACCGTCCGGCTGGCCGGCATCGTCGGTGCGCGGCGCGCCGGCATCGATGAACCAGTGATAGAGGCCGTCATGGCGGCGCAGGCGGTAGTCGCACGAGAACGACGTGCCGGCCGCGCTGGCGCCAAGGAAAGCCTCGCGCACGCGCGGCAAATCGTCCGGGTGGAGGTTGTCCAGCCAGCCGTATCCCAGGTCCTGCGCCGGGCTGCGGCCGGTGTATTCGTACCAGCGCCGGCTCAGGTAGGTGCAGCGTCCGTCGCGGTCGGTGGTCCACAGCATGACCGGGGCGACATCGATCAGCGAACGGAAATACGATTCGCGCATGGCCAGGTGCTGGCGGCGTTCCTGGCGCTCGCGCGCCAGCGCCACCTGGCGCTGCACCCGCGCCAGCAGTTCGGTGGCGGCGAACGGCTTGATCAGGTAGTCGTCGGCGCCGGCCTGCAGGCCCTCGACCTTGGCTTCCTCGCCGGCCCGCGCCGACAGCAGGATCACGCCCAGCTCGCGCAGGGCATCGTCGGCGCGGATTTTGGCGATCAGGCCGAAACCGTCCAGTTTCGGCATCATCACGTCGCTCAGCAGCAGGTCCGGCGCATCGCCCTGGAGCAACTTCCAGGCGGCTTCGCCGTCGCTGCACGCGACCACCTCGGCATGCGGGTCGAGCAGCGCCTTGAGGTAGGCGCGCATGTCGTTGTTGTCGTCGGCGATCAGGATGCGCGGCGGCCTCGCGGCCGGCTGCAGCAGCGCGCCGCCGGTGCCGATAGCGGCGTCGGTGGCGATGGCTGAGCGAGACGCGGCTGGCGCCGACTCGTCCGGCAGCCAGCGCAGGGCTTCCTCGACGAAGGCGGCGCCCATGCGCTGGCCCGGCGCCGTGTCGGCCTCGGCGTACATGATCCGGTCTCCCGGCAGGTGCGCATGGCCGAACGGGATGTCGACGTCGAACCGGGTGCCTTCACCCAGCACGCTGTGCACGGCGATCGCGCCGCCGTGCAGGCGCACCAGTTCCTGGATCAGGGCCAGCCCGATGCCGGTACCCTCGTAGGTGCGCCCGGGCGTGCCCTCGATGCGGTGGAAGCGCTCGAACACGCGCGGCAATTCCGCTTCCGGGATGCCGCTGCCGGTATCACGCACCGTCAGCCGTGCCATGCCGTCGTGGCGCCGCAGGGCGACGCTCACGCCGCCATGCAGCGTGAACTTGAAAGCGTTCGACAGCAGGTTGAAGACGATCTTTTCCCACATGTCGCGGTCGACGTACACCGGCTGGCCCAGGTCCTCCAGCTCGATATCGTAGGCCAGGCCACCCTTCTCCATCGCCGATTCGAACACGCCGGCGAGATCGGCGGTCAGGCGCGCCAGGTCGAGCGGCACGTAGCTGGCCTGCACCCGCCCGGCTTCGATGCGCGAGAAGTCCAGCAGCGAATTCACCAGCTTCAACAGGCGCAGCGCGTTGCGGTGGGTGACGTCGATGCGCTTTCTCTGCACCGGGTCCAGGGCGTTGTGCCGGTCGGCCAGGGCATCGTCCAGCGGCCCCAGGATCAGCGTCAGCGGGGTGCGGAATTCGTGCGAGACGTTGGAAAAGAAAGCGGTCTTGGCGCGGTCGATCTGCGCCAGTTCCTCGGCGCGACGCTGCTCCTTTTCGTAGGCGATCACGTTGCCGACCGCGGTGTTCAGGGCGGCCGCCAGCATCCCGTAGAAATTCAGGTAGTCGGCGTCGAGCGCGCGCGCCACGCTGACCCCGGCGACGGCGAAGCCGAACAGTTCTTCCTGCCCCGGCACCGTGATCGGCAGCACCAGCGCCGCATCCGGCGGGTTGTCATACGGCCCACAAGGCTTGCCGTCGAAGCGCGGCGCCAGGCCGTGCACCTGCTGCGCGGCGCGCGCCTGCGCCGTGCGCGCGAACGGCCAGGTGGCGTCGTCCAGCGCCGCGACCTCCGGCGCCAGTGCGTGATTGGCGGCGTCGAGCCCGTCCAGGCCGGCGCTGCCGCGCAACAGCAGCCGGCCGCTGTCGGCATCGATCTGGTACAGCAGCAGGAAAGGCACGTCGAGCGCCATGCCCTGGTACTGGGCCGCGATGTCGCGTGTGATGTCCTCGACCGCGCGCGCATCGGCGATGGCGGCGGTGAGGTCGCGCAGGCACTGGGTGCGGCGCGCGTTCAGCACCGTCGCCGTCGCTTCCGAGATCGGGTGGAAGATGCCGCCGACTTCGCCAGACTCGTCGCGGATCGGCGAGAACGAAAAGGTCATGAAGCCTTCTTCCAGGTAGCCGTAGCGGTCCAGGAACATGCGCTGGTCGCGGATGTAGGCGCCTTCTCCCTTGTGCGCGCGGTCGAAGGCGTCGCCCACCACCGGCAGCGCGCTGGCCCAGATTTCCTTGAACGGCGCGCCCATCGAGCGCGGGTGCAAATCGCCGCAGATCGGGCGGTAGGCATCGTTGTAGATCTGGATGTCGTGCGGCCCCCACGCGACCAGGATCGGGAAGGTCGACGACAGGCACAGGCTGACCGAAGTGCGCAAACTCTGCGGCCAGTGCTCGGGCGGTCCCAGCGGGTTGCTAGACCAATCCATGGTGCGGATCAGCGCCCCCATTTCTCCGCCGCCGGCAAGCCACCCCAGGGGGTCGTTGGCGCTCGCATCAGCGTGCTTGGAAATCGGCGAAATGGCGGAAGAGGACATGGGTGCTGGATTCCGCCGGCAGTGCGCAGAATAATTTGATGGATTTGATGTTAACCGCAAGGATATTGTAAATCAGCAAAGTAGTGCGTGACTTCAATCGGACACGCTAAATTTGCTGAAAAGATATCGGCGAACGGACAGTGGGATCGACGACGGTGGGGATGGGCGCCTTCGTGGCGGCGCCCGATGATAGCACCGTTGGCGGAGCGCCAACGGTGCCATTTAGAAATATCATCAGGAACGCAGGAAGTCCAGCATCAGCGTATTGAGCTGCTGGGCATGGGTCGCCGCGAAACCGTGCGGCGCACCCTGCACCACTTCCAGGCGGCTGCCCTGGATCATGTCATGCGAACGCTGGCCAGAGACGTCGATCGGCACGATCTGGTCGGCATCGCCGTGGACGATGCAGGTCGGCACGTCGAATTTCGCCAGGTCGGCGCGGAAATCGGTGGTGCCGAAGGCAACGATGCACTCGCGGGTCGCCAGCGGCGACGCGGCCCAGGCGATCCACTTGCTGAAGGCGATCAGGTCCGCGCCTTGCTGCGGGTCTTTGTCCAGGTTGTAGAACCCCGGGAAGAAGTTCTGCAGGAAGGCGATGCGGTCGCTCCGGACACCTTCCAGCATGCCGTCGAACACCGACTTGTCGACGCCTTCCGGATTGTCCTCGGTCTTGAGCAGGTAGGGCGGCACCGCGCCCAGCAGCATGGCTTTCGCGACGCGTGCGCTGCCGTAGCGGCCGATGTAGCGCGCCACTTCGCCGCCGCCCATCGAAAAACCGGCCAGCACCGCATCCTGCAAGTCCAGCTGCGTCATGATCTCGTCCAGGTCGGCGGCGAAGGTGTCGTAGTCGTAGCCGCCGGTCGGGCGGCCGGATTGGCCGAAACCGCGGCGGTCGTAGGCGATGACGCGGTAGCCGGCTTCGGACAGGGCCGTGATCTGCGATTCCCACATGCGGTGGCTGAGCGGCCAGCCGTGGATCAGCACCACGGGCTGGCCCTGGCCCTGCTCGTAGTAATACAGCTCGGTGGGATGCGGGCCGGACGTCTGGATGGTGGGCATGACTCTCCTTTCATGGATAACGATGGGCAGCGGTCCCGGCCGCTGCATTGTCGAGTCTGCATGATTTCGCACAAACCCGGCGCAAGCAAGCAGGCCGGTGGATCCTGCGGAAGCCGCGTAACAGTCAGAACAACCAGCTCGACACGGCAGGCAAGCCGTTTCATCATTGGCGAAACGGGCTGCCGATGCCTGGCGCCCGAGCGGGATTTTTATCCGGCTGATGAGGTCTACACCCTACTCAACCCATAGGAGAAGCGTCATGGCGTATGTCGATGGTTTTGTGGTTCCGGTCCCGCTGGCCAAGTTGGAAGCCTACAAGGACATGTCCAGGAGGGCCGGCGCGATCTGGCGCGAACTGGGCGCGCTGGAGTTTCGTGAATGCATCAGCGACGACGTCAAGCCCGGCAAGCTGACCTCGTTTCCGCAGAGCGTCATGCTGGAGGAAGGCGAAGTGGTGGCGTTTTCATGGATCATCTACGAATCGCGCGCCAAACGCGACGAGATCAACGACAAGGTGATGAAGGATCCGCGCATGGACGAGTTCATGAAGCCGGAAAACGTGCCGTTCGACGGCAAGCGCATGATTTATGGCGGGTTCGAGATGATGGTGGATGTGTAATACACGGACGCGACCCTTGTTCAGTTTTTTGCGTTGTTCACGTAACGTGAACAAGCGAAAAAGTTGAACGTCGATATAAAAAAATCCCCACAGCCTGGACAGCTGCGGGGATTCTTGTTGAATCAGAACGTTTGACGTGTATCAGAACGGAATATCGTCATCCATATCCGAGAAGTTTGGCGCCGGTTTCGGCTGCGGACGTGCGGCCGGGGCCGGCGGCGCCTGGCGCGGTGCCGGACGGCTCGGCGGGGCGTCGTAGCCGCCGTCACCGCCGTAGCTGTCGCCGCCACCGAAGCTGTCGCCACCGCCCATGCCCTGGCGGCCGCCCAGCATCTGCATGTTCTCGGCGATGATGTCGGTTGCGTAACGCTCGATGCCGTCCTTGTCGGTGTACTTGCGGGTCTGCAGGCGGCCTTCGACGTAGACCGACGAGCCCTTCTTGAGGTACTGGCCGACGATCTCGGCCAGGCGGCCGAAGAAGGAAATACGGTGCCACTCGGTCAGTTCTTTCTGCTCGCCGGTGTTGCGGTCCTTCGACTTGTACGAGGTTGCAACCGCGATGTTGGCGATGGCGTCGCCGCTCGGCATGTAGCGGATTTCCGGATCGCGGCCGAGGTTGCCGACGATGATGACCTTGTTGACTGATGCCATGGTGAAACTCCTATGTTTGATCCCCGGCTCTGCGCATTGACTAAGTGCCGAGGAAACTGTTGATGTGCGTCCGTTATTATGCCTGTTTGACTCACCTTCGAGGCAACTTTTTAAGGGTATTGCAGGCAGGCGGACACCGTTTTTACGACATCCGCTCAGACAACGAAAATGGGGATGAAGTGCCCTATTTGGAAGAGATACACGTCAAAATTCTTGAGGTAACAATGCGCTAGTTCGCAGGCGTTACCCAAGGTTTACCGCCGTGATTCGTCCCTTGAACGGCGTGATGTACAGCACCCCGTTCGGCGAGATCGACAGCCAGCCGCCTTCCGCGCACGTCCACACCACTTTGCGGGTCGCGATATCGACCGCATAGGTGCCGCTACCGTTTTGCGGGTAGTTGCTGATGAACAGCAAATTCTTGGTGGCCAGGATCGGATTCGACACTGCCGCCGGGCTGGGCAGCGGCATGCGCCAGAGGGTCTTGCCGGTGGCGCGCTCAACCGCCTGGACGGCATCGTGGGCCACGCCGTACAGCACCGGTCCCGGCGGCGCCGCCATGTCCAGCAGCACCGGCCCCTGCCACTTGAAACTGCCCTGCTTCAGGTCGGTCGCCACGACGCCGTTCGGGGACAGCGCATACGCCACGCCCTCCGACGTCATCATGCCGGGCATCGGCGCATCGGTGAATTGCCGGTGGTGTTCCAGCACCGTGGCGCCGCTTCCCGCATCGAATCCGAGCAGGCCGCCATCGGAAAAGGCCGCGTACACCCGGCCATTGTCGACAGCCGGCGCAAAGGTGTAAATCGGCGACCCGCTCCAGGTGCTTTCCCACAGCAATTTGTGCGTGGACACGTCGAACTTGGCGACCAGCTTGCCGGCGGCGCGGTCGTTGACGTAGATGCCGTCGCCGGCGACGACCGGCGCCATCCGCATGTCGGCCGTCGAGTGGCCGGGCGCATGCCGGCTCGGCATCGCCTGCCTGTCGAGCACCTCGCCGCTACGCTGGTCGAGGAACCAGAGGGCGTCGCCCTGGCTGCCGGCCTGGGTGCTGACGATCACCTTGCCGTCGTGCGCCGCCGGCGGATCGACGATGTCCAGTTTGCCGAGTGCAGTGGTCCAGTTCACCTTGCCGGTCGCTTCGTCGATGGCGTGCAGGGTCCACTCGCCCGCGGTGTCGCTCACGACGACGAAAGCCTGGCCGCCATCGAGCGCGACCTGAGCCTGGGACACGATTGCGCCGGCGGGCAGGGTCCAGCTGAAGCGGTGCGAGAATTTTGCCGGATCGAAGCTGGCCGGCACGTAATTCGTGTGGCCCGGATTGCCGCCCGTGGTCGACCAGGCGGGCACGCCGGGAACGGCCGACAAGGCGGTCAGAGTACCTGCCGGCACCGGCTGCCGGGCATTGGCGACGGACACAGCGACGTCGAGCGTGCCTGCGTGTACAGGAGCCTGTGCGCCGGCCTGCGCCGCGGCTGCCGGGCCATTGCCGGCCGCGCCACCATCCCAGTCACAACCCGCCTGCGTCACCGCGAGCGTCGCCAGGGCCAGCGTGCGCAAAATAGTTTTCATGAATGAGCCAGGAATATCGAGTATCAAAGGGGCAGAAGTATTCCACTGTCCCGCATGCCTCTCAATTCCTCACCAATTGAAACCAGAAGTCATTGATAACATCATACTTTCGATAAAAACAACCACAGTACGTCACAAATTTATTTTCAGATTTTGATCGCTTTGTCATTGAATTGCCCTTGATGCGGACCACATACGGAACACACTGGTTTCCTGGCACGACGCGTATTTTCAAGTAGTCATTCCAAGGTATTAACGCCGCCGCGCATTCTGCATCGGCCGTATACCACTGTGAATAAAAACAGGTAAACTACCCAGTTCCCCGTTCGGCCTGCCCGGCCCGCAACTATTCGAAAGGCTGCTGAAACCCCCAATGGAAGAAATCCGTATCCGCGGCGCCCGCACGCACAATCTCAAGAACATCAACCTCGACCTGCCGCGCAACAAGCTGATCGTGATCACCGGCCTATCGGGTTCCGGCAAATCTTCGCTCGCCTTCGATACCCTGTATGCCGAAGGCCAGCGCCGCTACGTCGAATCGCTGTCGGCCTATGCACGCCAGTTCCTGCAGCTGATGGAAAAGCCGGACGTCGACATGATCGAGGGCCTGTCGCCGGCCATCTCGATCGAGCAGAAAGCGACCTCGCACAACCCGCGCTCGACCGTCGGCACCGTCACCGAAATCCACGATTACCTGCGCCTGCTGTACGCGCGCGTCGGCACGCCGTATTGCCCGGACCACTCGCACGAGCCGCTGGCCGCGCAGACCGTGTCGCAGATGGTCGATGCCGTGCTGGCCATGCCGGAAGGCACCAAGCTGATGATCCTGGCGCCGGTGGTGGCCAACCGCAAGGGCGAGCACGGCGATCTGTTCCAGGGCATGCAGGCCCAGGGCTTCGTGCGCTTCCGCATCCAGAGCGGCACCGGCGAAGCGAAAATCTACGACGTCGACGATCTGCCGAAACTCAAGAAAACCGAAAAGCACACGATCGACGTCGTGATCGACCGCATCAAGGTCAACCCGGACATCAAGCAGCGTCTGGCCGAAAGCTTCGAGACGGCATTGCGCATCGCCGATGGCCGCGCCGTGGCCTACGAGATGGACACCGCGAAGGAACACATCTTCTCGAACAAGTTCGCGTGCAACGTCTGCGGCTACTCGCTGCAGGAACTGGAGCCGCGCCTGTTCTCGTTCAACAACCCGATGGGCGCCTGCCAGGAGTGCGATGGCCTGGGCCACATCGAGTTCTTTGACCCGAAGCGCATCGTTGCCTTCCCGAACCTGTCGCTGGCGTCCGGCGCCGTGAAGGGCTGGGACCGCCGCAACCAGTTCTATTTCCAGATGCTGAGCAGCCTGTCGGAGCACTATGGTTTCGACCTGGACAAGCCGTTCGAGCAGTTGCCGAAAACCGCCCAGGACGTGGTGCTGTTCGGTTCGGGCAAAACCTCGGTGCCGTTCGCCTATGTGAACGAGCGCGGCCGCACCGTGATCCGCGAGCACACCTTCGAAGGCGTGGTGAACAACCTGCAGCGGCGTTATCGGGAAACCGATTCGATGGCGGTCAAGGAAGAGCTGGCCAAGTTCATCAACGAAAAGGAATGCCCGACCTGCAACGGCGCGCGCCTGCGCACCGAAGCGCGCTACGTCAAGATCGGCAATGGCGAGCAGCAGCGCGCGATCTACGAAGTGGCGAAGACCCCGCTGCGCGATTGCCTGAAGTATTTCGATGGCCTGGAACTGACGGGCGCCAAGAAGGACATCGCCGAGCGCGTGATCAAGGAAATCGTGGCGCGCCTGAAGTTCCTGAACGACGTCGGCCTGGATTACCTGTCGCTCGACCGCAGCGCCGATACGTTGTCGGGCGGCGAAGCGCAGCGCATCCGCCTGGCTTCGCAGATCGGTTCCGGCCTGACCGGCGTGATGTACGTGCTGGACGAGCCGTCGATCGGCTTGCACCAGCGGGATAACGACCGCCTGATCGCGACCCTGAAGCATTTGCGCGACATCGGCAACAGCGTGCTGGTGGTCGAGCACGACGAAGACGCGATCCGCACCGCCGACTACATCGTCGACATGGGGCCGGGCGCGGGCGTGCATGGCGGCGCGGTGATCGCCGAGGGTTCGCTCAAGGAGATCATGAAGAGCAAGGATTCGCTGACCGCCCAGTACCTGAGCGGCAAGCGCAAGATCCACGTGCCGAAACAGCGCACCGAATCCGATCCGGACCGCCAGCTGGTGATCACCGGCGCCACCGGAAACAACCTCAAAAATGTGTCGCTGGAACTGCCGGTCGGCCTGCTGACCTGCGTGACCGGCGTCTCGGGTTCCGGCAAATCGACGCTGGTCAACGACACGCTGTACCCGGCGCTGTCGCGCCACTTGTACGGTTCGCAGACCGAGCCGGCGCCGCACGACACCATCCACGGCCTGGAGCACTTCGACAAGGTGATCTCGGTCGACCAGGCGCCGATCGGCCGCACCCCGCGTTCGAACCCGGCCACCTACACCGGCGTGTTCACCCCGATCCGCGATTTGTTCGCGACGGTGCCGACCGCCAAGGAACGTGGCTACTCGGCCGGCCGGTTCTCGTTCAACGTCAAGGGCGGCCGCTGCGAAGCCTGCCAGGGCGATGGCGTGATCAAGGTCGAGATGCACTTCCTGCCGGACGTGTACGTGCCGTGCGACGTCTGCCACGGCAAGCGCTACAACCGTGAAACGCTGGAAGTCCAGTACAAGGGCAAGAACATCACCGAAGTGCTGGACATGACGGTCGAGGACGCGCACGAGTTCTTCAAGCCGGTGCCGGTCATCGCCAGGAAGTTGCATACGCTGCTCGACGTGGGCCTCGGTTACATCAAGCTGGGCCAGAGCGCGACCACGCTGTCGGGCGGCGAAGCGCAGCGTGTGAAACTGTCGCTGGAACTGTCCAAGCGCGACACCGGCCGCACGCTGTACATCCTGGACGAGCCGACCACCGGCCTGCACTTCGCCGACATCGACCTGCTGCTGAAGGTGATCCACCGCCTGCGCGACCAGGGCAACACGCTCGTGATCATCGAGCACAACCTGGACGTGATCAAGACCGCGGACTGGATCGTCGACCTGGGGCCGGAAGGCGGCGCCGGCGGCGGCACGATCGTGGCGCATGGCACGCCGGAGGATGTGGCGGAGAATCCGGCGAGTGTGACGGGCAAGTATTTGAAACCGTTGTTGAAGCAGTAAGCCGAGTGGCGGGCAGGCCGTTTCGGTGTAGTGAAAATGGCTTGTCAGCATCGCTCCTGCAAACCTCACTTGGTTCCGGGGCCTGGGTCTGGATTGGCGTTGGCATTGGAATCGGTGCTGACGCGGGGCGGCTTCTGGAGGTCGATCCAGATGCAGGTCGCGGTGCACATGAAACCTGCCGTTTTCGGGTTGCTGATGTTGTATGTCCAACGCTCTTCCGCCCCCTGGTAGCTTACCTGGCACAGCCCTTCGACCGGCAGGCGTATCGACGTCAGGAAGCAGGCGTTTGCCGCGCTGGATTCCGGCACCTCCTTCCAGTCGCCGTTGGTATCGAACAGGAATTCCCACGGCTTGGCGTGGAGCGCGCTGTCCTCGGGCAGGCGCAAAAGGACGCGCAAGCCTTTGCCGCCACGGGCCGCCGAGGCCAGCGAGGACCGGTACAGATGCTCGATGTCACCGGTGAACACCGCATCGAACAGCTTGCCGCCAAAGTCCTGCACTGTACCGGCTTTGCTCGAGCGGGCGCGGCGCTGCCTGAGACCGCCATATATGTCGGCGAGCAGTGCATCCTCCTCGTCCACATTGAACGGTCATGTCACGTCGATGAACGGGCAGTCGCCCTGGGGCGATGCCAGTACCCTTGCACAAAGCCGTCCACCTTCCTGCGGAAATATGATTTCCAGATCGAAGTTCTGGTAGTTCATGGCAACTCCAGCATATTCAGGAGACGGCGCCAGAACTCGTCGTGCTTCGACATTGAACTCAATCAGCTTATTCATGGAATCTCCGCACCGTGTACCGAATGAAGAACAAACCTTGTCGATTTTGTACCGGCGCGCATCGCCCATGTTGATGAATCCGAATCGGGTAATGAAAAAGGACAGGCGCATGCCTGTCCCTTCTCTGTTTGTGCGGCTGCTTGTTGCAGCCGTCGTCTCCTCCGCCAACCCTGATTATTCGGCCAGGCGTTGCTCCAGCTGCTGCTTGGTCGCCACCAGTTCCTGCGGCAGGCGGTAGGCCAGCTTGTCGAACAGTTCGGTGTGCAGTTTCAGCTCTTCGCGCCAGGCATCCTTGTCGATCGAAGTGATCCGGGCGAACGCTTCCTGGCTGAAGTCGATGCCGGTCCAGGTCAGGTCGCCATAGGACGGCGTGGTGCCGAAGATGTGTTCGACGCCGCCGGCCTGGCCCTGCACGCGGTCCAGGATCCATTTCAGCACGCGCATGTTGTCGCCGTAGCCCGGCCACACGAAGTTGCCGGCATCGTCGGTGCGGAACCAATTGACGCAGAAGATCTTCGGCAGCGCCTGTGGATTGCCGGCGGCGACCTTGCGGCCCAGGTCCAGCCAGTGCTGGAAGTAGTCGCTCATGTTGTAGCCGATGAAGGGCAGCATGGCGTACGGATCGCGGCGCACCACGCCCATCTGGCCGGCGGCGGCGGCCGTGGTTTCCGAGCCCATGGTCGCGGCCATGTACACGCCTTCGGTCCAGTCGCGCGCCTCGGTCACCAGCGGCACCGTGGTCGAGCGGCGGCCGCCGAAGATGAAGGCCGAGATCGGCACGCCGGCCGGATCGTCCCAGGCCGGGTCGATGACCGGGTTCTGGGTGGCGGACACGGTGAAGCGCGCGTTCGGGTGGGCCGCCTTGGTGCCGGAGGCCGGGGTCCAGTCCTTGCCCTGCCAGTCTATCAGGTGCGCCGGGGCTTCCTTGGTCATGCCTTCCCACCACACGTCGCCGTCGTCGGTCAGCGCGACGTTGGTGAAGATGACGTTTTCGCGCAACGAGGCCATGCAGTTGGAATTGGTCTTGTCGTTGGTGCCCGGGGCCACGCCGAAGTAGCCGGCTTCCGGATTGATCGCGTACAGCTTGCCGTCCGCGCCCGGCTTGATCCAGGCGATGTCGTCGCCGATGGTGGTGACTTTCCAGCCGTCGAAGCCGGCGGGCGGGATCAGCATCGCGAAATTGGTCTTGCCGCAGGCCGACGGGAAGGCCGCCGCGACGTACTGCTTGTCACCCTGCGGCGATTCGACGCCCAGGATCAGCATGTGTTCGGCCAGCCAGCCGGTACCGCCCTGCTGCGCTTCCTGGAACCCCATGTTCGAGGCGATGCGCAGCGCGAAGCATTTTTTGCCCAGCAGCGCATTGCCGCCGTAGCCCGAGCCGAACGACCAGATTTCGCGGGTTTCCGGATAGTGCACGATGTACTTGGTGGCGTTGCACGGCCAGCGCACGTCCTGCTGGCCGGCCTGCAGCGGCATGCCGACGCTGTGCACGCAGGGCACGAAGTCACCGTCGGCGCCCAGCACGTCGTACACGGCGCGGCCCATGCGGGTCATGATGCGCATGTTGACCGCAACATATGGCGAATCGGACAGTTCGACGCCGATGTGGGCGATCGGCGAACCCAGCGGGCCCATCGAGAACGGCACCACGTACATGGTGCGGCCGGCCATGCAGCCGTCGAACAGGCCGTTCAGGGTCTGGCGCATCTCGTTCGGGTCGGTCCAGTTGTTGGTCGGACCGGCCTGCTCCTTCGTTGCCGAGCAGATGAAGGTGCGGTCTTCGACGCGCGCCACGTCGCTCGGGTCCGAGCAGGCGAGGTAGGAATTCGGGCGCTTTTCCGGATTCAGGCGCTTCATCGTGCCGGCGTCGACCATCTGGGCGCACAGGCGGTCGTACTCTTCTTCCGATCCGTCGCACCAGTAGATGGCGTCGGGCTTGGTGAGGGCAGCGATGTCGGCCACCCAATTGATGAGTTTGTTGTGCTTGATGTAAGCTGGAACGTTCAGTGCGGCGACGCCGCCCATCACGGGCTGGTTCATAGGTACCTCCAATGCCAATAAAGAATCCTTGGGAACCTCGACAAAACCTGCTGCGCAATCCGGCTATCGGCGCACCGATGCCTCTGCGGTACTCGCTACGGCTATGCGAAATTCTTTGTGTCCTGTTCCGGCAGGATCGTCGTCAACGACGGCCTCGTAGGCCTGCGCCCGGTACCATCGGCGATGGGAGGGGCGCGGCGGCGGTCTTGTCGCCAGCCGTATTGCGTTATTCACGATGCGGGACGAATGGAACGTGCTGCTGACCACAAACGATGTCACTTTGATATCACTGAGCCTTATTTCTGGTCGATTCTACACCCGCATCGGGATGTTTCAAATGCTTCAACAACAAAAATGTAGGAATTTTGGTTGAGTAATGTAGTAAGCTATTCATGATCTCCCAGATTCTGTCATTTCATTACTTACTGGAACCCAACTTCGTTCATCTCCCATGAAAATAGCGATTCTCGACGATTACCAGAATGCCGTGCGCAAGCTCGACAGTTTCACTCTACTGGATGGTCATGATGTCAAAATGTTTAACAATTCGACCCGTGGCCTGGGCCAGCTGGCGATCCGGCTGGCGCCGTTCGACGCCCTGGTCCTGATCCGAGAACGCACTGCCTTCCCGCGCGCCCTGCTGTCGAAATTGCCCAACCTGAAACTGATTTCGCAAACCGGGAAGGTGTCCGGCCACATCGACGTGGCGGCCGCCAGCGAGCGCGGCATCGCGATCGCCGAGGGTGTCGGTTCGCCGGTCGCACCAAGCGAGCTGACCTGGGCGCTGATCATGGCGGCGTCGCGCCGTATCGTGCCGTACGCGAACAACCTCAAGGAAGGACTGTGGCAGACCGCCTCGATCAATCCCGTGCTGAACGGCGTTGGCCGGGTGCTGCGCGGCCGCACGCTGGCGATCTGGGGCTATGGCAAGATCGGGCGCCTGCTGGCCGGCTACGGCAAGGCGTTCGGGATGCGGGTGCTGGTCTGGGGCAGCGCAGCCAGCCGCGCCGCGGCCGAGTCCGATGGGCTGGAGGCAGCGCCGTCGCGTGAAAGCTTCTTCGAACAGGCCGACGTATTGAGCCTGCACCTGCGGCTGGCGGACGCCACGCGCGGCATCGTCACCAGCGACGACCTGGCGCGCATGAAGCCGGATGCGCTGTTCGTGAATACCAGCCGCGCCGAGCTGGTGGCGCAGGGGGCACTGGAAGAAGCGCTGCGCCGTGGCCGGCCGGGCCAGGCGGCACTGGACGTGTTCACCAGCGAACCGCTGGCGGCCGATTCCCCGCTATTGAAGATCCCGACGGTGCTGGCGACGCCGCACCTGGGCTATGTGGAGCAGGACAGTTATGAACTGTATTTCCGGGCGGCGTTCGAGAACGTGGTCAATTTTGCGGCAGGCAAGCCGACCGGGATCCTGAATCCGGAGGCGTTGACGCCATAGTCGACGCAACTTCGTCAACGCAATTCCGGCTCACCCGTGAAATTCGGTTTGCGCATCGGCATCTCGTGGCGACGCGTCCACAAACCGGCCCAGCCCGGCGGCCAGCCGATGTCGGGACCGGCATAGGCCGGCAAGCCGGCGCGCACCGGCACCACGGGCACCGGCGGCATCTCGACCAGGCCGCCGCCGGCCGGGCGCGGCGCCATGTCGAAGCTGTACATGTAGCCGGGCAGCAGCGCATCGCACACGCTGGCGAACCATGCGGTATGGTCTTCGTCGCGGCCGAGCGCGCGCGCCAGGCCTTCCGGATCGAATTTCGCCAGCGCGTGGACCAGTTCTTCGGTACTGGCGCCGGGCGCGTCGCCCCACCCCATCACCGGGTTGCCGTTGTAGTCGGCGCCCGAACCGTACCAGCCTTCGCGCCAGGGGCGCTGCATCCAGTCGCGCTGGCCAGCGAACAGGTGCCAGCGCCAGTGCAGGCCGGAGGGCTTGGGCCAGGAATGCAGGTACAGCCGTTCGTAGCCGGCCTGGTGCAGTTCGCGCACCATGGCCATCAGGCGCGCATGCGGCATGCGGTCCGGCGGCGAACGGCGGAACAGGATCGCTTCGCCGTCGGCATGCTGGACTTCGTCGGTCGACAAATTGAGGTCGAGCGTGCGCGGTTCGTTGCCGAAGCGCGCAGAGATCCAGCCGGTCAGCAGATTGACGTGGGTGATGACGCCATAGCCGCGATGGCGATGAAAAATGACAGTTCCGGGAGCGACGGGTTTCATAAGAAAGGAAGCAGGCTCAGGCCTGTAAAGAGATCAGTATACTCATCCGATCCGGACGATTCTAGCGCAGTCACATGCAGATACACTACCGTTTGCGGCTATCATTACCCACCTTTTTTTAATGCGTTTCCATTCCATCATGACTTTGCGGATCATCGCCACCGGCGGCACTTTCGACAAACACTACAATGAACTCAACGGCGTACTGGGCTTTGCGGACAGCCACCTGCCGGACGTCATCGCGCGCACGCGCATGACGATCCCGGTCGAGCTCGAAGTCCTGCCGCTGCTGGACTCGCTCGACATGCAGGACGCCGACCGCCAGCGCGTACTCGCCTCCTGCCAGGCCGCCAGCGAACAGGCGATCGTGATCATCCACGGCACCGACACCATGCGCGACACCGCCGAGGTGCTGGGCGCGGCGGTGTCCGACAAGACCATCGTGTTTACCGGCGCCATGATCCCCTACGAAATCGCCAATTCGGACGCGCTGTTCAACTTCGGCTTTGCCTGCGGCGTCGCCCAGACCCTGGCGCCGGGCGTGTACGTGGCGATGAACGGCAAGGTATTTACCTGGGATAACGTCACCAAGAACCGCGCGGCCGGCGTGTTCCAGGCACGCTGAAAAGAGTGACAACGGTGCCTTCCTGAAGGCTGCAGGGCGCTGCCTGAATCCGCTACTTCCTATAATGGTTTTTCCATTGAACGCAGCAGGAGGAACAAGCGATGAACGACCAGCGTCCCACGTTGACCACCCGCCAGGGCCACCCCGTCCGCGACAACCAGTCGCTACGCTCGGTGGGTGAACGCGGCCCGGCCACCCTCGAGAACTACCAGTTCATCGAGAAGATCACCCACTTCGACCGCGAGCGCATCCCCGAGCGCGTGGTGCATGCGCGCGGCACCGGCGCCCACGGCTTCTTCGAAGCCTACGGCACCATCGGCGAGGAGCCGGCCACCAAGTACACCCGCGCCAGGGTGCTGACCGAAACCGGCGTGCAGACGCCGGTGTTCCTGCGCTTCTCGACCGTGATCGGCGCCAAGGAATCCCCGGAAACGGCGCGCGATCCGCGCGGCTTCGCCATCAAGCTCAAGACCGTCGACGGCAACTGGGACCTGGTCGGCAACAACCTGAAGGTGTTCTTCATCCGTGACGCCATCAAGTTCCCGGACATGATCCACGCCTTCAAGCCGGACCCGGTCACCAACCAGCAGGAACCGTGGCGCTTCTACGACTTCATCGCGAACCACCCGGAATCGCTGCACATGGTCACCTGGGTCAAGAGCCCGTGGGGCATCCCGGCCAATTACCGCGAGATGGAAGGCTCGGGCGTCAACACCTATAAACTGGTGAATGACCAGGGCATCGCCCACCTTGTGAAATTCCACTGGCAGCCCAAACAGGGCGTACGCAATCTGACCGCGCAGCAGGCGGCCGAGATCCAGGCGCACGACACCAGCCATGCCACGCGCGACCTGTACGACGCGATCGAACGCGGCGACTATCCGGAATGGGAACTGTGCGTCCAGCTGATGAGCGACGGCGAGCACCCGGAACTCGACTTCGACCCGCTGGACGACACCAAGCGCTGGCCGGAAGACCAGTTCCCGCTGCTGAAGGTCGGCCGCATGGTGCTGAACAAGAACCCGGACAATGTGTTCGCCGAAACCGAGCAATCGGCCTTCGGCACCGGCGTGCTGGTCGACGGCATCGATTTTTCCGACGACAAGATGCTGCAGGGCCGCACCCTGTCCTACTCGGACACCCAGCGCTACCGCGTCGGCCCCAACTACCTCCAGTTGCCGATCAATGCGCCCCAGGAAAAAGCGCGCGCCCGCACCAACCAGCGCGACGCCCAGATGGCGTATTTCATCGACGACGGCGGCGAGAACAAGCACATCAACTATGAGCCGAGCCTGATGGGTGGCCTGCAGGAAGCACCGCAACCCGGAAAGGACTATCACCAGTTCGTGCAGGGCCACCTGGGCCGCTACCAGACCACCTCCACCGCCGCCGACTACAAGCAGGCGGGCGACCGCTACCGCACCTTCGAGGACTGGGAGCGCGACGACCTGGTCAGCAACGTCGGCGGCGACCTCAAGAAATGCCCGGAAGTGATCCAGCTGCGCATGGTCTGGCACCTGTGGCACTGCGACGAGGACTACGGCCGCCGCGTGGCGGAAATCGCCGGCATCGACCTGGAAAAGGCCAAGGCGCTGCCGCCGCTGCCGGGCAAGCCGGCGCCGCACGAGAAGCGCGAGGGATCGACCTATACCAGCGGCCAGCTGGAACAGGGCAATGCCGGCGCCAAGGAACCGGCGACCAGCGAGGAAGTGGCGGCGAAGTGATGCGGCCGCCGCAATGAAAAAAGCCCGGACGCATCCGGGCTTTTTTTCGTCCACGACGCTTGTCAGCGCGTCACGATGTAATACTTGACCCCGGCCGCATTCGCGGTCGCGCTGCCGGTCTGCACCAGCGCGACGTGATTGTCGTTCGCGCTGTGGAACAGGCCGATGCCGTAGCTCTGCTGGCCGCCGATCAGCGGCAGGGCGATGTCGGTATCGGGCAGGAACAGCGGTCCGGTGAAGCGGTGGTAGCTGGCTTCGTACACCAGCGGGTAGGGATAGCTGTTGTAGTTGTTGCTGCTGCCGGCCACGATTGCCTCGTCCGCCGATGCCGAATGGCTCAGCGACTGCACCATGCCGTTCATGACCAGGCGCCCCGCATATTTCAGCGTATCGGTACGGAAGAACGTGCCGCTGGTCGTGAACACCAGGTCTTCGCCGGCGCTCAGGTACAGCGGCAGGCCCATCGGATAATCGCCATGGTAGGGCGAATCGCCGGACTCGGTGACCGCGCCGCTGGTCGCATCGATCGTGAAGTAGTTGATGTCGCTCGGGGAAAGACCGCTCGACATGACGAAGGCCTTGCGCTTGGTCGCGGCGAATACGCCGCGCATCGTGCCGTAGAAGGAACCGTTCGAGTATGCCTTCCCGAGACTGGCCGTCAGGTCGACGCCGGTACGCCCGTTCACCACCGACACCGCCGGATTGACCCACTGGCCTCCGGTCTGGCCGACCATGTAGACGATGCCGGCATTGGTGACCAGGGCCTCGGTCTGCGCGCCGCCGGTCGACGACGAGCGCACGATGCTGGCCGATTGCAGGTCGACCAGGCTGAGCACGCCTTCATGCAGCACCGCCGCCAGCTTGCCGTCCGCGCTCAGGCTGAATGCCTTCACGGGCAGCGGCAGCGTCACCTGGCGCGTCGTGCCGCTGAACGGATCGATGATGTGCAAGGCATTCGACGGACTGGCGGCGCTGGCCACGAAACGGTCGAGCCCACGGCTATAGCGCGCTTCGAGCGGCACAAAGGACAAGGGCACGTTGCTGGTGATGCTGCTCAGCGCCTTGATGGTCAGGTAGGCCATGCTGGAACTCTTGCCGTCGCTGACCGTGACCGACGCCACATAGGTGCCGGCCACGTCCGGAGTGAACGCCAGCTGCGCCGCGTTCGGGGCGGCGATGGCAGCGCTCGATCCGGCCGGGCGCGCATCGATGGCCCAGGCGTAGGTCAGGCCGTCGCCATCGTCGTCGTAGCTGGTCGCGGCCGAGGCGCCGGCGGCGGCGCCGGCCAGCAAGGTGATCCGGCTCTTGTCGATCATGGCCACCGGCGGCGCGTTGCCGCTGTCGATGTTCAGCACCTGTTCGGAATATGCGCCGCTCGGGTCGGTGACACGCAGGCGCACCTGGTAGCTGCCGGCCGCGTCGGTCGTCAGCTGCACGGTGGCGCCGCTGGTGGCCGACAGCGCGGCCGTGCTGGCGGCCGGTTTCGACACCATGGTCCAGGCATAGGTGAGCGTATCGCCGTCGGCGTCCGTGCTGCCCGTGCCGCGCAGCGTCAGCGTGGTGTTGAGCGGCAGGCGCAGGCTCGGACCGCTGGCCAGGGCCACCGGGGTCGCGTTGCTGCCGATGCTGGCCAGCGGGCTCCGGTTCTTGACCGACACCGTGGTCTGGTAGCTGCCCGCCGCACCGGCCGGGTTGGTCGTGACCAGTTTGACCACGTAGTCGCCCAGGACGTCGGGTACCAGTTGGCTGAATGCGCCGCTGGCGGAACTCAGCGCCACCGCGCTGGCCGCCGGTTTCGAGACCAGCGTCCAGGCATAGCTCAAGGCGCCGCCGTCCGGATCCTTGCTGTCCGCGCCGCTCAGTGCGACCGTGTAGCCGACCGAGGCCTGCACCGTGTTCGCGCCGGCGTCGCGCACCGGATCGGTGATCGACGCAAGCAGCACCGTTTCCGGAACGCTACCGGTAGCCTCGATCGGATAGATGGTTTCACTGTAGGCGCCGGACGGATCGGTGCCGCGGGCGCGCACCTTGTAGGTACCGGCGGCATCGGTCGCCAGGCGCGCCGTGGCATTGCTGATCGTCAGGACGGCCTTGCTGGCCGCCGGCTTTTCGATCAGGTCCCAGACGGTGGTGACGACGTCGCCGTCGGCATCGGTGCTGCCGGCGCTGTCGAAGAGGATGTTGGCGCCGATGGTCACTTTGCGCGCGTCCAGGGTGACCGGCACCGCGCTGTAGCTGGCCTTCATGACCAGTGCCGTTTCCGGCGCCGCATTCGCGCGCACCAGGATCGTCGCCTGCTTTTCGGCCGCGGCGCCTTTATTGTCGCTCACGCGCACGCTCGCGACATAGGTACCGGCCAGGTCAGGCTTGAAGCTCAGCTGCGCCGCGGTGGCGGCCCCGAGGTCGAGCGTGCTGCCGGCCGGCTTGGACACCAGGGTCCAGCGATAGGTGAGCGGATCGCCGTCCGGGTCCTTGCTGCCGCTGGCGTCGAACTGCACTTCGCTGCCGGTAAACGTGGACACGTCGGCCGTCCCGGCGCCGCTCATCACGGCGCCCGACAGGGTCACGGCCGGCAGCGGCGCCGCATTGGCCGAGGGCGCGGGCGTGGATGCGTCACCACCGCCGCCACCGCCGCCGCAGCCGGCGAGCAGACCGAGAATGAGCGCGCTGGCGCCGATACAGGCGCGTGCGGCGCCCTTCCAGGTAGTGGTCATGGAGTATTTCAAAAATATAATTTTAATTAATAAATTATAACTATATCTTTAAAGAAATTTACATAAAAAAAGCCTGGGTCCGATGGCGCCCAGGCTTTTTTTGATAACGTTGCAATTTTGCAACGTCGGGATCGAAATCCTCAGGCTTTCGCTTCTCCACCCAGCGCTTCCACCAGGTCCGCCAGCATCTTCGACAATTCGCCGGTCATCAGCATCATGTCGTTGTCGAAACGCTCGTCGTCGCTGTAGGTGATGGTCTCGCCTTCCTTGATCACGTCCAGCGGCTTGATGCTCTTGATCGCCAGCTGCTCGGTCAGCACGAAGGAGATGCGGCTGTTCCAGGTCATGGCCAGGCGTGTGCACTGCTTGCCGCCGGCGATGTGGCGGCGGATGTCTTCCGGATCCAGCGAGTGTTTTACGTAGCGCACGGTCGCCTTGCTCTCGCCGGTGGCGCGCAGCTCGGTGTCCTGGTCGATGGTGAAGTTGTACGGCGCTTCGTCGGTTTCGAGCCAGGTGGTCATCACGGCCACCGGCGAGCTCTGCACGCGCACCGATTCCAGCGGCATCTTGTCCACGGCCTTCAGCAGCAGCTTGATCACGTCGTCGGCCTTGTTCGGGCTGGCGGCGTCGACCACCAGCCAGCCGTTGACCGGATCGATCCAGGTAAAGGTATTGCCGCGGATCGAGAATGCGCGCGGCAGCAGTTCGTCGGCCACGCGTTCCTTCAATTCCTTCATCGCCTTCTTGCCCGGCGGGAAGCCCTGCTGCTCTTCCAGTTCAGCGGCCTTGGCTTTCGCGACCTGGTTGATGACCGAGCTCGGCAGCAGTTTCTTTTCGGTGCCCAGCATCATCAGCATCTGCTTGTTCACCACGTGGACCAGCTTGCCATTGCCGCGCGGCGAATCCCAGCCCTGCTGCAGCAGTTCGTTGCTGCTGGCCGGCGTGAACGCCTGCGAGGCAAGCGCATCTTCCATCTGTTCAGGGGTAAAGGCCCAGGGTGCGGGCAGGCGGTAAATCTGAAGATTCTTGAACCACATAACGTTGCTTTCGGTTATCTCTACATTGCAGGGACCGCGAGGCCCCTTTCGGGGGAACGACATTCTACACGCTGCCACGTGGCAAATTTCACGTTGCAGGGCAGGCTTTTTTAATGTGTTGCACGTTCGTCAAACAGGCTCAACTGCTCGACGATTTCGGTGTCGGCCAGGCGTACGCCCACGCCCAGCAGGCGCACCGGGCGGCTGGCGCGCAGCCAGCCGGTTTCCAGCAGCCGGGTGTACGTCTCCATGTTCGGCGCGTAGCCGACGCACTCGACCGTGGTCTGCTGGAAGTCGGAAAATTTGATTTTCACGAACAATTTGTTGATGAATCTTTCGGCGCCGTTGCGCTTGATACGGCCCAGCAAATGCTCCATCAACTCGGGCAGCAGCGCCACGCAGGCGGGCAGATCGGGCACGTCCGGCGTATAGGTTTCCTCGGTGCTGATCGATTTCCGCTCGCGCACCGGATTCACCTCGCGCCCGTCGATGCCGCGGCTCAGGTCGTACAGGCGCGCGCCGAACGCACCGAAGTGCTCGTGCAGCTTGTCGAGGCTCCAGCTGCGCAGGTCGGCGCAGGTCTGTACGCCCAGGTTGTTCATCTTGGCCGCCGTCACCTTGCCGACGCCGTGCAGCTTCTTCACCGGCAGCGCCGCGACGAAGGCATCGACCTCGTCCGGGCGCACCAGGAACAGCCCGTCCGGCTTGTTCCAGTCGCTGGCGATCTTGGCCACGAACTTGTTCGGCGCCACCCCGGCCGAGGCCGTGATGCCGACCGTCTCGAAGATACGGCGCCGGATCTCCTGGGCGATCAGGGTCGCGCTGCCCTTGCAGTGCGGTGAATTCGTCACGTCCAGGTAGGCTTCGTCCAGCGACAGCGGCTCGACCAGGTCCGTATAGTCCTGGTAGATCTCCATGATTCTCCGCGAGGCGATCCGGTACTTTTCCATGTTCGTCGGGATCACCAGCAGGTCCGGGCACAACTTGATGGCCTGGGCCGTCGCCATGGCCGAATGGATGCCGTAGCGGCGTGCCTCGTAGTTGCAGGTGGCGACCACGCCGCGCTGGTCGTGGCGCCCGCCCACGGCGAGCGGCCGGCCGCGCAGCGACGGATCGTCCCGCATCTCGACGGACGCATAGAAACAATCGCAATCGCAGTGGATGATCTTGCGGACGGGGGAATTCACTCTGGAGGCGGCGCCCCGGCGCCGGGACGACTACTGTTATTGCATACAGTATCGCCCGGAACGGACCTCTTGTGCAAGAGGCTGACGCTTGCGCTCATGGCTCGGGCTCACGACGGGCGGCCGGACGGCCGCCCGCACATGATCAGCCGCCCTTGGCTTCCGCGGCCAGCGTCTCCCGCAAGCGCGCGCGGCCCTTGTCCGCATAGGCGCGGCACGCCTCGGGGTCGATGAAGTTGCCGCGCTGCTTGCGCTCCCACAGGCCGCTGTATTCGGGATGCGCGGAAATCAGGATGTCGCACTGGAACCCGGCCACCTTCCCGATCGACGCTTCGATGTCGGCGCGGGCCTGCGGGTAGACCTTGTTGCCGCTATAGCGGAAACTGCCGGCGCCGAGCGCGGTAAGGCTGTCCGCATACACCATGGCGGCGCTCTTGCCCCCCTCGGTCTCGCGCCAGGTCCAGCTGATGCCGCCTTGCGTATGGCCGGGCGTGTAGTGCGCGCTCAAGGCCAGCGGGCCGAGTTTCACGACTTCGCCGTCGCGCACCACACGCGTGTTGGCGATCGGCGCCATCGGCGGCATGTCGTTTTCGTATTGCGGATCGCCCTTGCTCGGCTTGCCGCTGCGCAGCACCGGCTCGCTGTGCACGCTGCCCAGCACCACCGCACCGGTCAGGCGCTGCAGTTCGGCGATGCCGCCGGCGTGGTCGAAGTGCTCGTGCGACGTCAGGATGTAGCGGATGTCCTCGAGCTTGAACCCGAGCTGGCGGATATGGCGCGCGATCTGCGCCGGCGACTTCGGGCTGGCGCCGTCGATCAGGATGTGGCCGGCCGGTGACGTGATCAGCACCGAACTGAGGCCGTGGGTGCCGACGTACCAGGTATTGCCGTAGACCTTGAACGGTGCCTGCTCGGCGTTCCAGGCGTCGGGTTCGGCGTGCGCGCCCTGGGATGCCAGGATGGCGGCCAGCAGCGTGGCGCGGACGGTGATGCGCGATCGAATCATGTTTGCTCCGGTGGATGAAAATCGAGATGGCACCGCTCACAGCGAAGGCAGGCGCTGCTCCAGGTCGCGCAGCAGGGCGTCCCGGGCGCGCGCGCCGGCATAGACATTCTTTTGCGCCGGCGCCTGCAGCAGGCGCGCGAACACCAGCGTGCGCGAGCCCTTGCTGGCCCAGCCGACGAACCAGCCGTAGTATTGCGTACGGTCTTCGCTGCCGTCCGGCCGCACCAGCGACGCGGTGCCGGTCTTGCCGTGGATGGTCCAGCCGTTGTCCAGCGTGCGCACCTGCAGCAGGCGCGCCGTCATGTCGTAGGCATGCCTGGACACCGGCAGCTCACGCTTGGCCAGCTTGCGCAGGAAAACAATCTGCTCGTCCGCCGAGATCTTCAGCGTCGGACTCAGTTCGGACAGCGCCAGCCTGTCGTCCTGCCCGGCAGCGCCGGACAGATCGCGGTTGCCGTAATCGAAAGCGTCCACGTAACCCTGCACGCGCGCCGCGCCGAGGCGGGTCGTGATGCGCTGGGAATACCAGACGACGGAGTTTCTGAGCCATGCGGCCGGATCGGTGGCGCTACGCCAGGACGGATTCCAGTCGGCGTCGCCCTTCCTGAACGCCAGTCGCGGCGCGTGTTCGTCGGCCAGCACGCCGCTGTCGTAGCCCATCAGGCTGATGGCGATTTTAAAGGTCGACGCCGGCGTGACGCGCATGTCGCAGCTGCCTTCGCGCACCAAGGGTGCGCCGCTGGCGGCATCGACGATCTCGGTGCAGGCGAGCGGCCCGGTGTCCGTGCCCGCCGTGGCCACCATGGCCGCGGCCGGCAGCATGGCGCCCAGCGCCTGCAATGCCTGCGGAGCCTGCGACGGCGCCGGCACGCCGGCATGCCAGGCGAGCGCCGGCTGCAGCGCCAGATTGGCCAGGAATACCGCGCCCAGGCCGGTCAGGGCGGCGGCACGCACCCAGGGCGCACGCGCGGCGCCGGCCGGCTCGCGGATCAGCGCGATGCGCGCGGCCAGCGTTTGCGCACTGACGCCGCCGAAGGCCAGCACCGTCCCGGCCGGGCGATGCTGCCATTTCAGTTGGGCCACCAGCGCCATCGCGTAGGCCTTGCGCTGGGCCGGGGGACGGCCGCGCAGGACGTCGCGGTCGCAGCCCAGTTCCTGGGCCCAGGACAGGTGCTCGCGCAGCATGCGCATGACCGGGTTGAACCAGAACAGGGTCTGCAGCACCAGGCCGGCCGTCATCCAGTGCAAATCGCGCCGGCGCCAGTGGGTCAGTTCGTGCTCGACGATCATGTGGCGCTGCAGCGGATCGAAGCCGTGCAGGTGGCGCGGCAGCAGCAGGCGCGGCTTGAACAGGCCGAGCAGCATCGGAGAAATCGGCGCGTCAATTTCGAGCGCGGCCGGCGCGGGACGGCCATCGTGATTATCGCGGCCATCAGGCCCACCGAGTCCATCGAGTCCATCCAGCGCCACCGGACTGGCGCCGGCCGCCAGCACGTCCAGCATGCGCTGGGCGCGGCGCAGGCGCAGCAGCGCGTAGCCCAGGCCGAGCAGGTACAGCACCAGCCAGGCGCGCGCCGCCGGCACCAGCCAGGCTTGCGTGCGCGGCGCCGGGTCCCGGGCGGCCGCCGTGGACGGCGCGGCCAAGGGCGTAACGGCGGCGGGCGCCGCATCCCCCACGGACGCGCCGGCGTCCATCTCGATCACGGGCACGCTGCGCAAACGCCCGGTATGCGGCAGCAGCACGACCAGGAAGGCCGCGGCGATCGTGCACTGGCCCAGCAGCCAGGTGGAACGCTGCAGCGCCAGGGATGGCAGGAAGCGCCGGCACAGCGCGGTCACGCCCCAGACCCCGAGGCCGGCCGCCAGGCAGCCGGCGCTGGCCAGCAGCAGGCGCGTCAGCGCGAGGTCGAACGGTGTCATTGCGCGCGACCCGGGGTGCCGGCGGCATCGGAAGCAGCGGCGGCATCGCCATCGTCGGCCTCGTCGGGCCAGTGCTGCAGCATCGCTTCCAGCTGGGCCAGCTCCTGCTGGTCGACCAGTTTGCTGCCGGTGAACATGTTGACCGGCAGCGGCGTGTCGATTTCCATCACGCGCCTGCCGAAATCGTGGGCAAAGGCGGCCAGCGTGCCGACCTTCTCGAGCACGGCGTCGTAGACCTGCACGCCGTGGCGCACCTCCTGCCTCACCATGCCCTTCTCCAGCATGCGCTCGAGGGTCTTGCGGGTCGAGGAGTATGACCAGCCGAGTTCGTCGACGACCTGTTCGTGGAGTTCGCGCGCGCTCAGGGGCTGGCGCCGCCACAGGGCTTTCAGCAGGCTGAGTTCGGTGATGGAGGGGACGGCCATGGGTGCCTCATGATGTGACTGATATGGTCATCATGCGACATTTGTCACAAACCTGTCAAGCGAATCAAATACGTCGTCCCCGCGGAGGGGGACGACGTTCGCGCGTGGATTACCAGCCCAGCTTCAGCGTGTACTTGCCGCTGGTGGAACCGGTACCGCCGCTGTAGCGGTTCACGCGCACGTAGCGGGCGGCCGTGGTGCTGCCGGTATTCGCGGACGCTGCGCTGTCCACGGCGCCAGTGCCGTTCTCGCTGTACGCCAGCCGGGTGCCCGCGCTGTTGTAGATGCTCAGGTCATAGTCCGAGCTCGCGTTCGGGGTCAGCGTCGCACTCAGGGTCTTGCCGGCCGGGACCTGCACCACGAAGTAATCGACGTCCGAGGTGCTGCCGATGGCGCCGTTGATCGTGGTGCCGCTGGTCGTTACGCCGTTGGCAGTGGCCAGGGTGTTGTTCGACTCGGTTTCCGAGACCGTCGGGCCGGCCGGGGTTGCGGTACCGGAAGCGGCATCCACCGCTGCCGAGGCGTCGACGATGCCGCTGCCGCAGCCGCTGCACGAGGCCGGGAAAGCGCGCGCGCTCGACTTCAGGCGCGACTCGACGTCGTCCGGGGTCAGGTTCGGGTTCTTCGCCAGCATCAGCGCCACCACGCCGGCCACGTGCGGCGTCGCCATCGAGGTGCCCATGTAGCCGGCGTAGCTGTCGGCGCCGGGCGCCTTGGTGCCGGCATTCAGGGTCGACAGGATGGCCGCGCCGCTGTCGCCGCCCGGCGCCGCCACGTCGACCACGGTGCCGTAGTTCGAGTAGGACGCGCGCCCGCCCGAGCGGTTGGTCGCCGCCACCGTGATCACGCCGGCGCAGTTGGCCGGATTGCTGTTGCTGGCGTTCTGCGACTCGTTGCCGGCCGCGACCACGACCACGGTGCCGCGCGCACGGGCGCCGTTGATCGCGTTCTGGGTGGTGGTGCCGCAGGCGCCGCCGCCGCCCAGCGACATGTTGATCACCTGGGCGCGCGCCGCAATCGCCGGCACGCCCGAGACGGTGCCGCCGGAGGCCCAGATGATGCCGTCGGCGATGTCGGAGGTGTAGCCACCGCACTTGCCGAGCACGCGCACCGGCACGATCTTCGCGTTGTAGGCGACGCCGGCGACGCCGCTGCCGTTGTTGGTCAGCGCGGCGATGGTGCCGGCCACGTGGGTGCCGTGCCAGCTCGAATTCGAGGCCGGTTCGCCGGCGCCGCATTCGTTGGCCGCGGTCCAGTCGCCCGGGTCGCTGGCGTCGCTGTCGCGGCCATTGCCGTCGTTGGCGATCGTGGTGTCGGTGATGAAGTCGTAGCCTGCCAGGATCTGGCCGGACAGGTCGGCGTGCGGGCGGTAGCCGGTGTCGATCACTGCCACGCGGATGCCGGAACCGGTCGACTTGTCCCAGGCCGCCGGCAAGCGCATGCCGCCGGTGGCGTCGAACAGGTCCCACTGCTCGCCGTAGCGGCTGTCGTTCGGGGTCAGCAGCGGACGCAGGATGCGGTCCGGCTCGGCATATTCCACCGAGCTGTCGCGCGCCATCAGGTCGGCGGCCAGCTGGGCGGCTTCGTTCAGCGAGGTCTTGCGGTTCAGCTTGATCACACGGGCGCCGGTGGCGATCCGGTGCGATTCCTTCATCAGCATGCCGAACTGCTGGCCGCTGCGGTCCAGCAGCGCCTTGCGTCCGGCCGACAGCGGTGCGACGGCGGCGGCCGCTACCGAACCCTTGGCGGCTGCGGCCGGCGCCTTGTCATCCTTGTACTTGACGATGATGCGGTCGGTCTGGTCCGCAAAGGCTGAGCCCTGCGCGGCGGATGCTGCCGATACGTCGGTGGGGACCCCTGCGCCCGCGGCGCCGGCGCCAAGGCCGAGGACGGCCGCGGCGCACAGTTTCAACACTGCCGGATACATCGATTGCTGAGACTTCATGTTTCTTCCTTTTTGTAGAAAAACACAAAAGCTGATTTTCCGCAGGCGTACATCTGCCTGAGATCTAGTTATTCGACGCTATTTTTTGGCGTCGATTGCCCGTCTGAAAGCGGGACAATTCAGATTAGCTTGAAGGAAGAAATCGTGGATAAATTTCACAATCGTGTTCGATGCTTTTACAACACAAAATGCCGGTGGTAGCGCTAAATCCTATATTCTTCGGCTTTTCAGCGGCTGAGGCATACAAAATATTGCCCATAAGTTACCAGGCAATTACACATTTACCTTTGCCTCGTGATTACAATAATTCACAATTTCTTTTGTGCCAATGCAAATAAAAAGGCCGCGATTTCTCGCGGCCTTTCTTGTCTACGACTGGCTACCGGTCAGGAAATTGCTCCGATCAGAAATTGCCCTTGAACTGCACACCCCAGGTGCGCGGCTCGTTGGTGAAACCGGTCAGGTTGTTGAAGTCGATGGCGCCGGTAATGCGGCGCTGGTCGAGGATGTTGCGGCCGAAGGCGGCGACTTCATACTTGCCTCCGGCCCAGTTGTAGCCCACGCGCAGGCCGCCTTCGGTCAGCGGCTTGCCGGTGAATTCCGCCGCTTCGTACAGGAAGTAATTGATCTTGGTACGGTACGACCAGTCGGTGTAGACGAAGAACTCGCCGTCGCGGAACGGCACGCCGTAGCGCGCGTTCAGGTTGACGATCCACTTCGGCGCCTGCGGCAGCGGGTTGCCGTCGATGAGGACGTTGCCGGCGGCATTGATCGGGTTGGTGATCGTGCAGGCGGCGCACTGGGCGATCGACAGGCTGGCATCGCGGATCTGCGTGTAGTTGTACGAAGCGCTGGCGCCGAGGCGCAGGTCCGGCGACACGATCGCTTCCAGGTCGAACTCGGCGCCGCGGCCGTTGGTCTTGGCGGCGTTGATCAGCTGGGTGACGTTGGCATTGCCGCCGACCAGGGTCAGCTGCTGGTTCTTGATGCGGTAGTCGTACACCGAGAACGCGGCGCGGGCGCGGCGCTCGAACAGGTCGGCCTTGACGCCGGCTTCGTACGAGGTGATGGTCTCGGCGTCGGCCACCGTGATGCCCACCGGTGCGAAGGTAGAGGCCGGCGCGATGCTCGGCGCACGGAAACCGGTCGCCACGCGGGCGTAGACGTTCACGTCGCGGTTCAGCTTGTAGGTGCCCGACAGGTCCCAGTTGACCTTGTCCTGGCTCGAGCTGACGCTGTTCGGGCCGACCGGGGTGAAGCCGAAGGCGGTGACGGTGCGGAAGTCCTTCTTGTCCTCGGTATAGCGCAGGCCGCCGCGCAGCGAGAAGGCGTCGCTGACGTTGTAGGTCACCGAACCGAAGGCGGCCCAGGCCTTGTTTTCCTGCTCGCTCGACTGGCGCGAAGTCATGGTGCCGGCGACGTCATAGCCGTCGCTGCCGCCGGTCACGTCTTCCTTGAAGTAGTACACGCCGGCCTGCCAGTTCAGCGGGCCGGTGTTCTTCGATTCGACCCGGAATTCCTGCGAGTACTGCTTCAGGTCGTCGATGAAGCCGGCGGTTTCCGACTGGTACGGAATGCCGGCCTGGCCGGGGATGCCGCCGTCGATGTCGCCGCGGCTGCGGTAGTTGTCGACCGCCTCGTAGCCGGTGATCGAGTAGAAGCGGACCGGACCCAGGTCCCAGCTCAGGCGCAGGTTGGCGCCGTTGGTCTTGAGGGTCTGGTAGTTCTGGGCGTTGGTGACGATGCTGTCGAGGTCGGTGCCGGCGGCGATGTCGTTGGTGCCCGGGCGGATCACGTTGGCACGGAACAGGCGTGCGCTGCCGTTGGTAGTGCGCTGGTGTACGTTGAACAAGGCGCTGAAGGTGCTGTCCGGGGTGTACAGGAACTGCACGCGCTCGGCGTGTTCGTTGTAGCCGTCCAGGTCGCCGGTCTTGTTGGTTTTGGCCAGGTCCGAGTAATTGTCGACGTAGTCGTCGCGGTGCTGGCGCAGGGTCGAGACGCGCATCGCCCACTTGTCCGACAGCGGCACGTTGACCGCGCCTTCGACGTTGCTGGTGCCGTGGCTGCCGTAGGACAGGTTGTAGTAACCCTCGACCTTCTTCAGGTTCGGCTTCTCGGATTCGAATTTCACCACGCCGGCCGGGGTATTGCGGCCGAACAGGGTGCCCTGCGGGCCGCGCAGCACTTCCACGCCGGCCAGGTCGAAGATCGGGTAGCCCTTCAGGATCGGGTTTTCCTGGACGATATCGTCATAGATCAGCGACACCGGCTGCGAGGCGAACGTCGAGAAGTCGGTGTTGCCGTAGCCGCGGATATAGAAGCGCGGGAAGGTGCGGCCGTTGGAGGACTCAATGTTCAAGCTCGGGGTCTTGCCGGCCAGCAGGCGGATGTCTTCGCCGCCCGACACCAGCACGTCCAGCTTCTCGCCCTTGAAGGCGGATACCGAAACCGGTACTTCCTTGATGTTTTCGGTACGGCGCTGGGCGGTCACGGTGACCGTCTGCAGTTCGGCTGCCTGGGACGCTGGTGCCGCCTGGGCCATCACCGCACCGCTCGACAGGGCGGACAGGGCCAGCACGGCGCCATGCGCGGCGAGGACGCGCTTGTGCATCTTGGACATCTTGATCATTGAGTTTTCCTAGGGAAGAGTGAAATGTAAGCCTCGTGTCTCCTCCATCCCCCTCAGCCGCAAACGCATCTTATTGATGTCTAAATATTGCTGGCTAATAAAGGCGCAATTGTCGAGCATGTGTATATGCGGATGCAAGACATTACGGTAGCTGTACGCAGGCTTACAACAGCTTGCCGCAGTGACAAGAAGTTGAACGCTGGATGACATGTTCACTTTTTTTCGCAAAACCCTTGCGCGATTTCAAATGGATACGCTATGATTCGGGCCTCTTCAAGACGTGGTGACAAACGTCAGACGAAGACTCTGAAATAGAGTGTGCGGGCGCTTAGCTCAGTTGGTAGAGCGGATCCCTTACAAGGATTAGGTCGGGAGTTCGAGCCTCTCAGCGCCCACCAGATCAGAGTCCTGAAAAATGAAGAACCGATCAAGTAATCTGGAGCGGTAGTTCAGTTGGTTAGAATACCGGCCTGTCACGCCGGGGGTCGCGGGTTCGAGTCCCGTCCGCTCCGCCAGCATCAAGAGAAAAGGTCCGATTCGTCGGGCCTTTTTTCGTTTACGCGTCGTTCGTGCGAACTAGAGTTTCAGGGTACCGGGTTCCGTCATTCAGCATCGGTCCCCGCCTCCGCGGGGACGACGACAGTTCACGCCCGCTTGCGCAGCGCCGGCCCGGTTTCGACCCGGTTGCGCCCGCCGGTCTTGGCGGCATACAGCGCATGGTCGGCACGCGCCAGCGCCGCCGTCAAGGCTTCGTTGGGTTCGATCATTACCAGGCCGATGCTGACCGTCATCCGGTAACTGCCGGCGCAGGTGAGCAGCGGCGCCTCGGCAACGGCGACGCGCAGGCGCTCGGCGGCCTGGCGCGCGCCCTCCAGGGTGGTGCCGGGCAGCGCCAGCGCGAATTCCTCGCCGCCCAGGCGCCCCATCAGGTCATGTTCGCGCAGCATGGCGCGCGCGGTATCGGAAAACACGCGCAGGGCTTCGTCGCCGCAGGCATGGCCGAAACCATCGTTCAGGCGCTTGAAGTGGTCCAGGTCGAGCATCATCAGCGCGATCGGCTTGCGCAGCCGCAGCGCCAGCAGGCGCGCGCTGTCGGCCCCCTCGAAGAAGGCGCGGCGGTTGAGCATCCCGGTCAGGCCATCGATGGTGGCCAGGCGCCGCATCTCGATATCGTCCTTCTGCTTGCACAGCAGCAGGAAGCCGAAGCCATTCACCACCATCATCAGGTAGCTGAACAGATACGTGATGCCGCCCACCGGCGTGATGGTAGCACCGATCTCGCCCTTTTCCAGGATCAACCAGGCCCAGGTGAACAGCGCGAACAGGGCATCGTTGGCCCCGATTATTCTCTGCAACATCGGCGCCTTGCGCGGATGCAGCAGGATGGCCGCGGCGCCGGACGCAAACAGCGCAACGATGGACGACATGAGCCAGGTCATGTGCAGACGCGAAGCGCCGCCCATTATCCCGGCCATGACCGCCAGCACGGACAGCGCCGTAGCCGGATACACGATGCGGCGCCAGTTGCGATGACCGAAGAACAGGCAATACGCAATCAGTTCCAGCACCACCCCGCCGATCACGGCGAACACGGTCAGTGCATCGATCAGCGGCATCCCCAGGCGCGGCGCCGCCCACCAGCCGGCCTGGGCCAGGCCGCCGAGCAGCCGCGCCCACATCCAGCAATGCAGCGCCGGGCTGTTGTCGGCATTGCGCATGTAGCCTGCCATCAGCAGCGCGAACGCAATATTGCCAACGCCCAGCGCCAGCATGAAAGTCTGATAATCGATCACCGTATGTCCTCGGGGGAGATAATCATGCAAACAGCATAACAACTATTTCCCAAAGGAATCATATTACACCTTTTCCTGTTTTATGCACGTATGACACATTTGTGCATAAGCTCGGCAACAGTCGGTTTTGGCGTCCACACAACGCCTGCTCCAGGCTTGCTACACCGCACAAATCAATCGTGCATAATTGACAAGCAATTTTCCTGATTGCTCTTCCTGGAGTTCACGTGATTTTTGGTTTCATGAAATCGCCGACCTTGTCGCCGCGCCAGCACCGGCTGCATGGGGCATCGCTGTTCCGTTCGCTCAAGCCGCTCGAACTCAAGTTCGTGGATGGCCTGATGCACGAACGGCGTTACCTGAAGGACGAGATCATCTTCGACGAAGGCGAAGAAGGCCAGGCGCTGTACCTGGTGATGAGCGGGCGGGTGCAGCTCAGCCGCGGACCGGAAGGCAGCCTGCGGCTGCAGACCGAGCTGGGCCCGGGCAGCTTCTTCGGCGACCTGGCGCTGCTGGACAATTCGCCGCGCAGCGCCCAGGCGCGCGCCCTCGACGCCTGCGAGATGGCGGTGTTCTTCCGCGACGATTTCCTGGCGCTGATGGAAACCGACGCCGTGATCGGCTACAAGATCTCGCTGGCGCTGGCGCGCCACATCGGCCAGCGCCTGCGCTTCCAGCTCGACGGCCATGCCCAGCTGGAAGCCTTATGATCCGCGACGAACATACCGGACCGGTGGTCTGGACCGGCATCATCGGCGTCACCTGCCTGCTGCTGGTGCTGCTCGAGCACATGCTGTGGCTGGTGCTGCCCTTCATCTTCGGCACCATGATGTATTACATGCTGCTGGAACCGAAGCAGCGCCTGCTGCGCGCCGGCTTTTCGCGCGACGTCGCGACGGTGCTGGCCTGCGCCCTGTTCTTCGGCACGCTGGCGCTGCTGGCGCTGGCCGTGCTGTCCTGGACCTCGGCACCGGGCGACGACGACAACTGGCGCGACAGCATCGGCCTGTACCTGGACGGCGGTGTGGCGTTCGTGCGCAACACAATGGCGCTGCTGGAAACGAAGTTCCCGCTATTGGCCGAGATGCGCCTGACCAGCGTGGTGAACCGCTACGTGCAGGCCTACATCGACAACTTCGCCCAGCGCTACCTGGCCAGCATCCTGGTGACGGTGGCCGGCTGGCTGCCGTCGCTGCTGCTGGCGCCCTTCCTCGCCTTCTTCTTCCTGCGCGACGGCCTGCATTTCAAGAAATTCCTGGCGCGCGCCGTGCCCAACGCCTACTTCGAACACACCCTGTTCCTGCTGCACCAGGTCGACCAGACCGCGCGCCGCTACTTCGAGGGCCTGCTCAAGCTGACCGTGCTCGACACCATCGTGCTCGGCTTCGGCCTGTGGGTGATCGGGGTCTCGTCGCCGCTGCTGCTCGGTTTCATTTCGGCGGTGCTGGCCTGGGTGCCCTTCGTCGGTTCGGTGGTCGGCTGCGTGATGGTGGTGATCGTGGCCGCCACCGACGCTCCCTCTAACCCGCTGGTGGCCTACGGCGCCATCGTCGTCTTCATCCTGGCGCGCCTGCTGGACGACTTCGTGTTCATGCCGCTGACCCTGGGCCGCAGTTTGCAGATCCACCCCTTGGTGACGGTGCTGATGATCTTCGTGGGCGGCACGCTGTCCGGCGTGGCCGGCCTGATGCTGGTGCTGCCGCTGCTGGGCGTGGTGATGGTGGTCGGCGAGACGCTGGGAAGACTGGTGACCCATCCGCGCTTGCGGGCGCGGCACCGCTACGCCAGGCAGCTGCGCGACAAGCAGGCCAGCGCCGACCTCAAGGTGTGAACCGGGCCGGCATGCGGCAAACCTGATGCGCTGTTGTTGGCGGACAGCGTACAATTGAAAAACAATTTGCCATACGGCAACCACCCTTCTATAGTAACAATCCCTTACAAAGACGAAACAATTACGCCCCGGGCGTGCCAAGAATGAAACTCAACCGCATCGGCACTGTCCTGATCGCCAGTGCGCTGGCCGTCATCGCACTCGTCGTTTCCCTCCTCATCATGCGCCAGCAGGACAGCCGTCTGGCCGAAGTGCGCGCCAAGGGCGTCGGCCTGACCCGGTCGCTGGGCACCATTCCGGTGGCGCTGCTCGGCAGCGGAAATGCCGGCCCGGCCCTGCTCAACACTCTGTTCGCCTACCACGACAACGGCGATCTCGCGTACGCGGCGATCACCGATGCCGGCGGCCGCCTGTTGAACGACGTGGCCGGCCGCGGCACCTTCATTCCGGCAGCGCCGCTGCCGGGCGAAGCCGCCACCACCTTCGGCGAACGGGCCCTGCCCGGCAAGGACGGCAAGGGCGCGCTGCTCGAGTTCTACGGTCCGCTCGCCGACGCCAGCGCCGGCCAGGCCTTCGTGCGCGTCGGCTTCCACCGGCCCGGCTACGCCGTGCTGGCGCGCGACGTATCCTTCCTGGCGCTGCTGGCGCTGATGATGTTCCTGCTGGTCCCGCTCATCTATATCGTGATCAAGCGCGAAATGGCGCCGCTGGACGCGCTCGGCCGCCAGCTGCGCCAGTTGGGCGACGGCGGCATGGCGCAGCAGGACGCGGCGCGCGACGTGCGCGAACTGGCGCGCAGCATGCAGTCCTACCTGGAATTCGCCGGCACCCGCATCGCCCAGCTCGAGCGCGGCAGCCTGAATGCGACCGCCGACAACCACGTGCTGCAGTACGGCAGCAAGAAGCTGGCGGCGGCGCTGCAATCCCTGCCGGACGGCCTGCTGATGCTGGCGCCGGGCGGCCTGGCCACCTTCGTCTCGGACAAGGTCGAACCCCTGCTCGGCATCGCGGTGGACGCCATCCTGGAGCAGCCGGTGGACGCCTGGTGCCGCGACCCGGCCCTGCGCACCCTGCTCGGCCGCTACGGCGGCGACGGCCGCGATACCCTGCATGCGCACGGCACGCACGCGCACAGCGTCGACTTCATGCCGCTGAACGTCGAGGGCAAGTACCTGTCCGCCACGGTGCAGCCGCTCACCGGCGGCCACGGCGCGATGTCGTTCGGCACCCTGGTCGTGCTGCGCGACGTGACCCGCGAACAGCTGGCGCGCCAGGCCGGCAACGACTTCGTCGCCCACGTTTCGCACGAGCTGAAATCGCCGCTGAACGTGATCGGCATGTACGCCGAGACGCTGGCCGATGCCGACGCCGATGACGAAACGCTGCGGGTGGAATCGCTGAACGTGATCCAGGACGAGATCGAGCGCATGAATGCGCTGGTCGGCAACCTGCTGAACGTCAGCAAGCTCGAAACCGGCAGCATGAGCCCCGAGCGCAACCGCGTGCGCCTGGACGACCTGCTGCGCGACGCCTACGAGCACGCCCTGCCGCGCGCCGAGGGCAAGCAGCTGCGCGTATCGCTCGACCTGCCGCGCGAACTGGAAGCGGTGGCGATCGACAAGGACCTGTTCCGCATCGCCCTGAACAACCTGCTGACCAATGCCGTCAAGTACAACCGTCCGGGCGGCAGCGTGCTGCTGGCCGCGCGCAACGAAGACCACGAGATCGTGATCAGCGTGCGCGACACCGGCATCGGCATCGCCGCGGCCGACCGCGACCGCGTGTTCGAGAAGTTCTACCGTGTCAGCGAGCGCGACGCCAAGGTGGCGCGCGGCGGGCACGGCCTGGGCCTGTACCTGGCGGCGCAGATCGTCGAGCTGCACCATGGCCGCCTGACCGTGGACAGCGAACCCGGCATCGGCAGCACCTTCTCCATTCACCTTAAAATCGCGCCCGCCGCCGCGGGCGTGGTGACCTTATGAGCCAACGACATATCTTGCTGGTGGACGACGAGCCCCACGTCACGCGCGTGCTGCGCCTGGCGCTGGAAAAGGCCGGCTACAGCGTGGCGACCGCGCACGACGGCCATGCGGCGCTGGCCTGCATGGCGCAGCAGGTGCCCCATGTGCTGATCAGCGACATCCAGATGGACGGCATGGATGGGCGCACCCTGTGCCCGCTCGCGCGCAGCACCTATCCGGACCACGATTTCCTGATCCTCGTGATGACCTCGATGACCGCGCTCGAGGAGCGCAACTGGGCGCGCGACCTGTCCAACACCGAATTCCTCGAAAAACCCCTGAGCCCGCGCCAGCTGGTGGCGCGGCTTGCCAGGCACTTCGCCGCCTGACCTCCTCCGGAACGTCCATGCCCCAAGCTATCCTGTCCCTGACCGACCTCGATCTCGACTACGCCCGCTACGCCCGCTGGCTGCAACGCAGCAGCGGCAGGGCGCTGGCGCTGCTGGTCTGCGATGCCGCCGGCGTCCCCTGCTGGACCGCGCCGCAATACGACGACCTGGCGCCGTGGCTGGCGCGGCTGGCCGCGGACGGCTTTGCCTGGGCCGCCGACGGCGACGGCATGCAGCGCCACGACGCCGGCGACGCCTGCCTGCTGTACGTGGCGGTGACCAGCAAGGGCCGCCTGCTGGGCCATGTCGGCGTGCGCGAGGATACGCCCGGCGCCGAGGCGCCGTTCGCCTGGGATGCGCTGGCCGAGGGGCTGGAAGACGTCGCCGCCGCGATCGCCGACGAAGCGCTGCGCCAGGGCGAACTCGACGCGATGGCCGGCGAACTGTCCGACCGCTACGAAGAACTGCACCTGGTGTATGCGATCGACCGCCAGGTGCAGGACATGGACAGCGGAGAAGACGTGTTCGGCAGCCTGCTGGAAAGCTGGGCCGAACACATGGACGCCGACGTCGCCGCCTTCATCAAGCCGGGCGAGAACCTGTGCGTGTCGGCCACCAACCTCTCCCGGCCGATCCACAACCTGGACCTGGTGCTGGTCGAGATGCGCGGCGACCTGTACCGCTTTGCCCACTCTTCGCGCCAGCCGATCGTGATGAACGAGCCGGACGACCCGCGCCGCGCCTACATCTTCACCGACATGCCGTTTAAAATCCTGTGCTGCCCGGTGTTCCAGGACAAGTCGGTGGTCGCGATCCTGGTGCTGCTGAACCACGCGCACAAGGACGACTTCAGCAACAGCGACCGCAAGCTGGGCGAGGTGCTGGCCAATCACCTGTCGAGCCTGTCGCGCATGCACAGCATGCTGGCCGAGACCAGCAAGTTCAACCAGCAGATGGCGGCGGCGCTGATCGAGGCGGTGGAAGCCAAGGACCCGTACACGCGCGGCCACTCCGAGCGCGTGCACCACATCGCCATGGAAATCGGGCGCACGCTGCGCCTGCCGGCGCGCGAACTGGACAACCTGTTCTGGGGCTCGCTCCTGCACGACGTCGGCAAGATCGGCATTCCGGACGCGGTGCTGTGCAAGCCGGGGCGCCTGACGCGCGACGAGTTCACCTTCATCATGGTGCACCCCGAGCGCAGCTATGAGATCCTGCGCCACATCGACCGCCTGCAGGGCGCGGTGCCGGGCGCGCGCCACCACCAGGAAAAATACGACGGCACCGGCTATCCGCACGGCCTGGCCGGCAACGACATCCCGTACAACGCGCGCATCATCGCGGTGGCCGACACCTACGATTCGATCACCAGCTCGCGCGCCTACCGCGCCGGGCGCAGCCACGAAGTGGCCATGGCAGAAATCGCGCGCGTCGCCGGCACCCAGCTCGACCCGGGCGTGATCATGGCGTTCGAGCAGGTGTGCCGCGCCGAACCGGACTGGATCGCCCGCTTCGGCATCCAGCGCGACCCGATACCGGCAGAAGCGGCCGCGGCGGCATGAGCGAGGCGGGCATGGCGCCGGCGGACGGCGCCGGCAGCATCACGCGCAGCCGCATCGGCGCGATGACCTACCTGGCGCCCGGCGCCGCGCTGGTGGCGGACGAGGCCGTGAAGGCGCTGCAGGAAGCGCTGGCCGAATGCATCGGCCGGCACCAGGTCGCGATCGTCATCGACCTGGCCAAGGTGACCCTGATGTCGGGCCGCGCGCTGGGCATGCTGGCCGACATGGGCGAGCGCCTGGCGGGCCTGGGCGGCTGGCTGAAGCTGGCCTATCCGAATCCGCTGCTGCAGGAAATCCTGGTCCTCACCGGACTGCAGGAACAGTTGCCGCTGTTCGACGCGCGCAGCGCCGCGCCATCGCGCGCGCGCGACGGCGGTAGCAAGCTCGGCGCCAAGCTGGGCGACCTGCTGGTCGAGCGCGGCGCGGCCAGCGCCGAACAGGTGGCGGAAGCGGCGCGCCTGCAGGAGCAGACCGGCAAGCGCATGGGCCTGATCATGATCGAGAAAAAATGGATCAGCGAAGCGGTGCTGTACCAGGCCCTGGCGGACCAGCTCGGCCTGGCCTACGCCAGCCTGCGCGCCGGCCTGTACGACCCGGCGGCCCTGGCCCTGCTCGAGCGCGACGTGGCGCGGCGCCTCAACGTGCTGCCGCTGTTTAACGTGCGCGGCACGCTCACGGTGGCCACCGCCGAACCGCAGGCGATCCACTACGTGGACGAGATGCGCACCCGCACCGGCTGCAAGATTCGCGTGGTGGTGGCGCCGCCGGGCGACATCCGGCGTCTGATGGATGACGCCTATGGCGGCACGCTGCCCGAATTCGTCCACACCGAGGCCAGCGACCTGGAGCTGATCGCCTCCACCATTCCCGACGACTACACGCAGATCGACGAGATGGCCGGCGCCAGCCCGGTGATCAACATGGTCAACGCGGTGATCCAGCGCGCCATCCGCGACAGCGCCAGCGACATCCACATCGAAATCTCGCGCAACCGCGCGCGCATCCGCCTGCGCATCGACGGCATCCTGTACGAGGTCATGGCGCCCAAGGTCGAGCAGCATCCGGCCATCGTGTCGCGCCTGAAGGTGATGGCCAACCTCGACATCGCCGAACGCCGCCTGCCGCAGGACGGCCGCATCCAGGTGGCGACCCAGGGCCGCACCGTCGACCTGCGCTTTTCCTCCCTGCCCGGCATCTACGGCGAAAAGGTGGTGCTGCGCGTGCTGGATAAAAACCAGTCGATCCTCGACGTCGACAAGCTCGGCATGAACCAGAACGCGGTGGCCGCGTTCAAGCGCCTGCTCGGCCGCAGCCACGGCCTGATCCTGGTGACCGGCCCCACCGGCAGCGGCAAGACGACCAGCCTGTATGCCGCGATCAGCCACCTCAAGAGCATCGAGAAGAACATCGTCACGATCGAGGACCCGGTCGAGTACCAGCTCGACATCATCAACCAGAACCAGGTCAACGACGCCATCGGCCTGACCTTCCCCAAGATCCTGAAGCACGTGCTGCGCCAGGACCCGGACATCATCATGATCGGCGAAATCCGCGACCGGCAAACCGCCGAGATCGCGGTGCAGGCGGCGCTGACCGGCCACCTGGTGCTGACCACCCTGCACACCAACGACACGCTGGGCGCGGTCTCGCGCCTGGTCGAGATGGGTGTGGAGCCCTACCTGCTGTCGTCGGCGCTGATCGGCGTGATGGCGCAGCGCCTGGTGCGGCGCGTGTGCCAGGGTTGCCGCACCAGCTACCTGGCCACCCCGGAAGCGGCCGCCGCCTACCGCTGGCGCGGCAGCGGCGACTTGCGCCTGGTGCGCGGCCGCGGCTGCCCGGCCTGCTACGACTCGGGCTACAAGGGCCGCATGGGCATCTACGAATTGCTGGAAGTCGGCGCCGACCTGCAGCGCATGATCGTCACCAACACCAGCAAGGAACAGATGAGCGCCCACGTCGCGGCGGCCGGCCACCACGACCTGTACGCGGACGGCATGGCGCGCGCCTTCGAAGGCCACACCACGCCCGAGGAAATCGCGCGCGTGGTGCATTCGCTGTAAGCGCCGCAATCCCCATGCCGATCGAACTCGACACCCCGTCCACGGCCCCGTCCACACCGTCCGGCGCCGGCCTCTGGGCCAGGCTGAGCCAGCGACCGATGGGGCCGGGCGACCGCATGCTGTTCACCGAACGCCTGGCGCTGCTGCTGGAAACCGGCGTGCCGCTGCACGCCGCGCTGCAGTCGCTGCACCAGCAAAGCGAACAGGCCAGCCAGCAGGCGATGATCGCGGCGATGTCGGACGACATCCTGGCCGGCGAACGCTTCTCCAACGCGCTGGCGCGCCACGACCTGTTCCCGTCCACCTACGTCAACCTGGTCGCCGCCAGCGAGGCCGGCGGCTTCCTGCCCGAGGTGCTGGCGCAACTGGTCGACATGGACGAAAAGGAAGAGCGGCTGCGCCGCACGCTGGTCTCGGCCCTGTCCTACCCGCTGTTCCTGCTGGCGTTCTCGGTCGGCGTGGTGCTGTTCATCCTGGTCTACGTGTTCCCGAAATTCGCCGTCATGTTCAATTCCATCCGCGACCAGCTGCCGTGGACCACGCGCGTGCTGCTGGTGGTGAGCGACGTGCTGACGCGCCACGGCGCCGTGGTGGCGTCCGTGGCCGCCGGCCTGGTGGCGCTGGGCTGGATGCTGGCGCGCCGGCCCGACGTGCGCCTGGCGCTCGACCGCGCCAAGCTGCGCGTGCCGGTGCTGCGCGACGTGTTCGCCAAGGTCTACCTGACCCGCCTGCTGCGCGTGATGGGGATTTCGCTGGAACGCGGCGTTACCATCCTGGCCACGCTGGAAGCCTGCCGCGGCGTCGTGCCCAACCACGAGGTCCAGCAATTCATCCTCGGCCTGGAAACCGACGTCACCGAGGGCAAGGGCATCTCGTCCGGCTTCCAGCACAGCCCCTTCGTGCCGCCGGCGGTGCGCCAGATGGTGGCGACCGGCGAAGCCACCGGCACCCTCGGCCGCGTCATGGGCCGCATCGCCGATGCCTACGACCGCGACCTCACCAAGCAGCTGGCCCAGCTGTCGAAGCTGGCCGAGCCGGTGATGCTGATGGTGATGGGCGTGCTGGTGGGGACGATCGTGAGTTCCCTGATCCTGCCGATCTTCAAGCTGTCGCGCGCGGTGCACTGACACATTGTTAAAACCACGCGACATTTGATTGAAAATTCGAAAACGAAATACCAATAGGCAATATCATTCATGTTACTCTGTGGAACTAATAAATTCATTCCGTAAAGTCCTTACCCAGGGCCTTACCCAGTCCACAGAAAGAACACCGACATGGCTTCCACCTTCAAGCGCCGCATCGCACGTGGCTTTACCCTGATCGAATTGCTGATCGTCGTCATCATCCTGGCGATCATTGCGGCGATTGCCATTCCACAGTTTTCGGCGAGTACGTCCGATGCGCAAGTTGCAGCGCTGGATTCCAACTTGGCAGCTGTGCGTACCGCAGTAGAACAATATAAGGCCCAGCACACCGGTTTCGTCTACCCAGGCGCCGTTACATCCAAAGGGGCGACCTGCGCAGTAGGGGAAAAGCTGGAGGGAGAGGCTGGTACGAAGGATGCATTGGAAGCGCAGCTTAAAGGTTATTCCAACGCTGCTGGCCAGGTATGCTCCGCTCCGAATGAAGGTTACAGGTACGGTCCTTATCTTCGCCAGGGCCTGCCGGCGGAACCGATCAACAACACCTCCAACACCGTGGTAACCTCGACCGGTGCGCCGATCGCGCCGGGCGACGAGACTGGCGGTTGGGCCTACGATACCAAATCGGGCCAGTTCGTCATGAACAGCAATGCCAAGGACTCGAACGCGCGCGAGTACTACAAGCATTAATCCCTGACTGCACGCACATGCCTGCCCACCGCGGCTACACCCTGGCCGAAATGCTGATCGTGTGCGCGGTGCTGGCAGTCGCCGCGGCGGTCGCCCTGCCCTCGGCGCAGCCGGTGGCCGAATTCCGCGCCGATGCCGCCGCCGGTGAAGTCACCCAGGCACTGCGCTTCGCTCGCCAGGAAGCCATGCGCAGCGGCGCCTACCGCATGCTGCGCTGCGACCCGTCGCAGAACCGGTTGTCGGTGTACGTTCCGAATGCCGCCGGCGCCGTCACTACCCTCCTCGAGCACCCGCTGAACAAGATGGACTACACGCTCGACCTGGCCCAGGCGCCCGCCGGCGGCAACATCACCCTGGCCGGCTGCAGCTTCCAGTTCGCCGACAAGACCAGCGCCGCCACCCTGGCCTTCGACGCCGACGGCAATCCGGTGCGCGGCACCGGCCCCGCCGCGTCGCAGGTCCAGGCCCTGAGCAGCGGCGCCATCGTGGTCGGCGCCGGCAACGTCAAGCGTACGATCGTCGTCGACGCCAACGGCCGCGTCACCACCTCCTGACCATGTCCACCATGAAGGTCCGCCACCGCAAGCCGCGGCGCAGCGCCGGCTTCACGCTGATCGAAGCGGTCATCGCCCTGATGCTGCTGGCCGTCTGCCTGCTGCCCGCGGCGGACGCGCTGCGCAATGCCGTCGCCGCGCCCGATGCCGCGGCGAGCGCCGCCCGCAAGCTCGATTGCGTCAGCTCGCTGATGGAAACCGTGCTGGCCGAACCCTATAACCGCCTGCTGTCCTTCGCCACGGCATCCGGCGCATCGCCCTATCCGATTCCCGACGATGCCGCCTGCCCGCAACGCAGCGTGACCATCGCGCGTTACGGCAAGACCAGCAACCGCAGCTTCGGCTTCGGCGCGACCGACGACTACCTGCTGTACGTGAGCGTCGCACTGGCCGACCCTGCCGACGGCAATCCCTTCACGCTGACGACGCTGGTGGCGCGATGACGTGCAGGCACGCGCAACAGGGCCTGACCCTGGTCGAGCTGCTGCTCGGCCTGGCCATCACGGCGGTGCTGATGGCGCCGCTCGCCGCCATGTTCCAGGGCGCCGCCAGCAGCGGCCTGGCCGTGCGCACCGCCCTCGAGCTGAACAGCGACGCCCGTTTTGCCGTGGACCACATCGCCCGCCGCGCGGCGGGCGCATCCATCATCAGCGACGCGTCCGGCGTGATTTTGCGTTCCGGCGCGGCGCCGGCGCCGGCCCTGACCTATGCCGTCGTCGGCACCGATCTGGTCGAAACCGAGAACGCCACCGTGGCCGCCAACCAGACGATCATCGGGTCGCTGCTGACGGTCATCGTGACCATCCTGGCCCCGACGCCGCCGCGCACCAGCGTCATCGTCCCGAACGCCGCCAGCATCAGGCTGTCCGCCCCGGCCAGCGCCGGCCAGCCGCTGCTGAAGATCGAATTGACGCTCGCGGCCAATGGCGCCGAAGCGCGCGCCAGCCGCACGGTCCGGGTCGGGAGCCCGCCATGAAGCCGGTTCGCGCGCTGCGCGCCCGCCGCCAGTCCGGCGTGCTGCTGCTGACGGTGGCGCTGCTGCTGGCGGTGATGGCGGCGCTGGCGTTCGGCATGAACCGGGCCGCCGGCATGGATGCGGCATCGGTCGGCGCCGAGTACGACCGGCGCAATGCCGCCTACCTGGCCGAAGCCGCTTTCGCGGCCGCAAAATGGTACAACCAGGTGAAGTGCAGGAACGACAGGCTGCCGACCATGCAGCTGGCCGGCGCCACGCTCGATGCCAGCGTGACGAAAGTGCCGCCGCACCAGATCGCCATCGCCGCCAGCGCCGTCACGGCCACCGGCGCCACCGCCACGCTGGCGCGCGACAAGGTCGATATCTACAACATCGACAATCCCGAACGGAAAGCCCTGGGCGGCGCGGTGCAGGACACCTACATCGTCTTCGGCCAGAGCGACGCGAAGAACACCGAACAAAGCCTGAGGCTCGGGCAACAGTCGAACGCACTGCTGTCCTGGGCCACGACCGACATTCCCAAGGACGCCAAGGTCTTTGAGGCGACCTTGTCCCTGGTTGCCGACGGCAGCAGCAGCGCCGCGCGCACGGTGAATCTGCACCGGGTGACGACGCAGTGGGACGCCAGCGCCACCTGGACCCGGGCGCGCCTGCTGGCGGGCTGGAACGGCGGAGACTACGACCCGCAGGTACTCGCCAGCATCGACGTCAAGGCAGCCGGCACCTACAGCATGGACGTGACCGCGCTCGTGGATGCCTGGTACAACAACGCCCAGTCCAACTACGGCATGCTGCTGCGCCTGCCGAACCCGGGCCAGACCGTGAATTTCTACAGCCGCGAATCACGCGCCAACCAGCCGGCGCTGAACGTCGCCTTCGGCAAACAGTGCCCGTGACCAGAATGAATCCTTTTGACGATGTCCGTAACGAGGCGACAGCATGACCCTGCGCCAGCTCGCCGCCAGGTTCGCGCGGCCATCCCAGCCGTCCCGCTCGCCCCCGATCGGCGCCGATTTCGCCGCCCATGCCCTGAACCTGGTGCAGGCCGCGCCGCGCGACGGCGGTTATGCCCTGATCGCGGCGGCCTCGGTGCCCTACCCGGTCGCACGCGCGGACCTGCTGGCGGCGCCGGCCGAGCTGGCGCGCTTCGTCGGCGCGGCCCTGGCGTCGAGCCCGTTCAAGGGCCGCCGCGTGATCTCGGCGCTGCCGCCGTCCGAGGTGCGGATTTTGCCGCTGACCGTGCCGGCCACACAAGGCCAGTCCGACGGCCAGGCGATTGCCAGGGCCGTGGCCAAGGCCGCCGCCGAGCAGCTCGGCGTGGATACCGGGACCTCGGTGCTGGACTACTACCCGATCCGCGGCGCCGACGGCGACACCGGCGGGCGCCAGGTGCTGGTGGCCGCCGCCGACAAGACGCGCGTGCTGGCCTACCTGGCGATGCTGGCGTCGGCGCGCCTGGAACCGGTGGCGCTCGACATCGGCCCGGCCGCGATCGCGCGCCTGCTGGCGGCCATCCACGGCAGCGACATCGGCCAGTCGATCCTGCTGCTCAACTTCGGCGCCGCCAGGAGCTTCGTCACCGTCATCTGGGGACGTCGCCTGATGCTCGACCGCGAGATCGATTTCGGCGAGGAACAGCTGGCCGCCACGCTGGCCGCGGCGCTCGACCTGCCCCAGGCCACCGCCACCAGCCTGCTGCGCGAGCACGGCATCGGCAGCCGCGCCGGCGCCGACGCCCATGCGGAATTGCGGCGCACGATCCACGAAGTGCTGCATCCGGCCTGCCTGGCGCTGGCCGACGAACTGGCGCACACGCAAGTGTACGTGGCCTCGCGCACGCGCGGCAGCACGATCAGCCGCGTGTACCTGAACGGCAGCCTGGCGCGCTATCCGGACATCCAGGCGCGCATCGGCGAACTGATCGACGTGCCGGTGCACCTGCTCGATCCCTTCGATGCCTTCGGCGGCGCCCTGCACAAGGACGACGACCATATCGGCCGCTCGATCGCACTGGCGGCCGGGCTGGCACTGCGGGGCGCGGCGCATGGCTGACATCGACATGATCCCGCGCGAGTACCGCGACGGCGTGCGCGTGCGCCGCGTCATGCGCCTGACCGGTATCGCGCTGGCGCTGGTGGTCGCGGCCGGCGTGCTGGCCGGGGCCGGGCTGCGCTGGCGCAGCGCCGTGCTGGCACGCAGCGCCGCCACGCTGCAGGCTGTTGCCGCCCAGGCCCAGGCCGACAGCGCCCGCGACGCCCGCCAGCAGGCCGAGCGCGCCCGCAGGGAGCAGGATGCCGCCACCCTGCGCGCGCTGCGGCGCCAGGGCGAATTCGCGGCACTGGCGCACGGCCTGGATGCCGCCATGAGCGACGCGGTCTGGCTGACCGAGCTGCGCATCGAGCGCGACATCCAGGCCCTGTCCGGCAACGCCGACGCTGCCGGCGCGGCGGACGCGACGGCCGAGGAATTCAGTGCGCCCGCCGTGGCGCCGGGTACCGCGGCCCGGACCTGGCGGCTCAGGAGCGGCATCGAACTGAGCGGCCAGGCGGCCAGCTACGACGCCGCCGCCGCCTTCCTGTCCGCACTCGGCCGCCAGTCCGGCATCGCCGGCCTGCGCCTGGTCGGCAGCAGCACCGCCGCCGACGGCCAGGCCATCGATTTCCGCGCCAGCGGCGCCCTGGTCCGGCCAGGGAAAGAACAAGGAAAAGCAGAATGAAACCGACGCTCCTGCAATCGCTGGCGGCCATGCCGGCACGCCAGCTGAATTTGATCGCCGTGGGCACGATCGGCATCGCCGCCGCCCTGGTATGGACGCTGGCGATCCGGGCGCCGCTGGCGGCGCTGCGCCTGCAGCAGGCGCAACTGGCGTCCTTCCAACTGGCATCCGTGAACGCGGCCCGCAGCGCGGCCATGCCGGGTGCGCCCGCTGCATCGACGGCGGCCGCCTTGCCGCCCGCACCCGAACCACCGGCGCCGCTGGCGCTGATCGCCGCCGTCGGCGCCAGCGCGCGCAGCGCCGGCGTGAGCGTGGGCGGCGCCGCGCCGGGCGCCGAACGCAGCGTGGCCGGCCTGCGCCAGCAGCCCCTCGATATCGAAGCCAGCGGCAGCTATGGCGACATCCTCGCCTGGCTCGACGAGATCGAGGCAAGGCAGCCGGCGGTCGGCATCACGCGCCTGACCCTGCGCCCGGCGCCGGAAGAGCCGCGGCGGCTGGTGCAGCTGCAGCTTGGCGCCTACGCCACCGCGGGTACACCGGAGCGCCAGCGATGAAGCGCATGCTGGCCATGCTGGCGCTGGCGTGCGTGGCGCTGGCGGCGATGGGCGCGGCGTTGCCGGCGCCGGTGCCGGACAGGGCGGCCCCGGCCGGCGCAGGTGCGGCGGCGCCGAAGCGCCCGCTGCGCGATCCCTTTGCCCGGCCGGTCCCGCCGCCAGCTGCCGCCAGCGATACCGCCGAACTGCCACCGCCACCGCCGCCACCACCGCTGCACCTGCGCGCCGTGATCCTGAACGGCGCCCGCTCGATCGCGAATATCGATGGCGACATCGTCGGCGCCGGCGAGCAGGCGCGCGACTACACGGTAATCCGCATCGACGCCCGCGGCGTGCTGGTGCGGCGCGCCGGCACGCCGCAGCTGCTGACAATCAATGAAAAGGACAAGCAATGAAACTCCGGCAATCGCTCCTGCTGCTTTGCCTGCTGGCGCCGGCCGTCCACGCGCACGCCCCGGCCGGCGACAGGGCCGCCACCGCCGCCACGCCGCCGGTCGCCGCAGTGACCTCTGCCAGCACGCCCGCCTTGATGTCGTACACCTTCCGCGACACCCCGATCGACGAACTGTTCAACATGATCTCGCGCACCGCCCACGTCAACATCGTGCTGGCGCGCGGCGTGACCGGCAACGTATCGATCAATTTGTACGACCTGACCGTGCGCCAGGCGATCGAGGCGATCGCGGAAGCCGGCGGCTACACGGTAACCGAACGTGCCGGCGGCTTCCTGATCTCGGACGCCAGATCGGCGCCCAGGGACATGGCGGCGTCGATGCAGGTGCGCGCCATGAAAGTGCGCTACACGGACCTCAAGAAGGCCGGCGAGATCCTGATGCGCCAGGTCGGTCCCAACGGCACCGTGACCGTGCTCGAGCCGACCCGCACCCTGGTGGTGGAATCGAACGAGGCCGGCCTGGCGCGCGCGGCGCGGGTGCTGCGCGAGATCGACGGCCCGCCGCGCCAGATCCTGATCGAAGCCAAGATCCTGGAAATCACGCTCGACCAGAACGACACCTTCGGCGTGGACTGGTCGCGCATCTTCAACGGCAACGGCCCCGACACGGTGGGCGCAACAGGATTCGCGGCCAACGTCGGGCCGCGCTTTTTCCTGAACGTGGTCAACAACAGCATCGAGGCCCACCTCACTGCCCTGAGTAACAAGGGCCGCGTGCACACGCTGGCGACGCCGCGCCTGCTGGCGCTGGAAGACCAGGAAGCCAGCACCAACGTGGGCGACCAGCTCGGCTACCGCCTGACGACCACCATCAACAACGTCACCACGGAATCGATCCAGTTCCTCGACACCGGCGTGATCCTGCGCGTGACGCCGTCGATCGACGCCGACGGCCGCATCATGATGAAGGTGCGGCCGGAGGTCAGCTCGGGTTCGGTGTCGGCCGGCATCCCGTCCAAGAAGACCACCGAAGTGAATACGCAACTGGTGGCGCGCGACGGCCAGCCGGTGCTGATCGGCGGCCTGATCAAGAGCAGCCGCAACTACCGGCGCCAGGGCGTGCCGCTGCTGGCCGACCTGCCGCTGGTCGGACGCGCCTTTTCCAGCACCGACGACGGTGGCAGCACCACCGAGACCATCGTCCTGATCACGCCGCGCATCGTGTCGGCGGACGGGCCGGCGCTCGATGCCGACAGCGGGACCAAGCTGGAACAGGCCGAGCAGACGCTCAGGCTGCGCGGCGACGTGCTGGACCGGAAGCTGGACCGGATCGCGCCGGCAAGGACTGGAGAATAAACCACGAGCGCATGAAAAAACCGGGGACGCGTCCCCGGTTTTCATTTGCCGCCGCAACCCTTACTTCCGGCCGGCCCGCGGCTTGGCCTTGATGGTCGACAGGATCGACGGCTTCACCTTCGACGGCGGCGCCATGAACGGCGTGCCGGCCGGCGCCCGTTCGTTGCGGCCACCTGCAGCGGCGCGCTCGCCGCCACGCGCACTGCGCTTGGGCGCGACCTCGATCACGCGGCCCTTCGGCGCGGCGCTGCGCGCCTCGGCCACCAGCGGCATGACCTTGCGCTCGCCGCGCTGGGATGCCGCTTCCTGCTCGCCGCCGGGCGGCGGCACCAGGTGGCGCTCGCCGTTGCCGATCAAGTCAGCGCGGCCCATGCGCTTCAGGCCCTCGCGCAGGGTCGGCCAGTTTTCCGGATCATAGTAGCGCAGGAAGGCTTTATGCAGCTTGCGGGTCTTGCCGTTCTTGGCCGTGAGCACCTCTTCCGAATCCTCGGTCACCTTGTGCAACGGGTTCTTGCCGCTGTGGTACATGGTGGTCGCCATCGCCATCGGGGTTGGCGTGAAGGTCTGCACCTGGTCCAGATGAAAATTGTTCTTCTTCAGCCACAGGGCCAGGTTCAGCATGTCCTCGTCGGTCGAACCCGGGTGGGCCGCAATGAAGTACGGGATCAGGTACTGCTTCTTGCCGGCTTCCTTCGAGTACTTGTCGAACAACGCCTTGAACTCGTCGTAGCTGCCGATGCCCGGCTTCATCATCTTGGAGAGCGTGCCCTCCTCGGTGTGTTCCGGCGCGATCTTCAACAGGCCGCCCACGTGGTGGGTCACCAGTTCCTTGACGTACTCGGGCGAACGCACCGCGAGGTCGTAGCGCAGGCCGGAACCGATCAGGATCTTCTTGATCCCGGGAATAGCGCGTGCCTTGCGGTACAGTGATATTAATTTGCTGTGGTCGGTGCCCAGGTTGGAGCAGATGGTCGGGTACACGCAGGACAGCCTGCGGCACGATTCCTCGATCTTCTTGTCCTTGCAGGCCAGGCGGTACATGTTGGCGGTCGGGCCGCCCAGGTCCGTGATGGTGCCGGCAAAATTCTTGGTCGTGTCGCGAATCAGTTCGATCTCGCGCAGGATCGACGGTTCCGAACGGCTCTGGATGATGCGACCTTCGTGCTCGGTGATCGAGCAGAAGGTGCAGCCGCCGAAGCAGCCGCGCATGATGTTGACCGAATAGCGGATCATTTCCCAGGCCGGGATGTGGGCCTTGCCGTAGCTCGGGTGCGGCGCGCGCGCGTACGTCAGGTCGTACACGCCGTCCATCTCGTCCATCTGCAACGGCAGCGGCGGCGGATTGAGCCAGACGTCGCGGTCGCCGTGCTGCTGCACCAGCGCACGCGCATTGCCCGGGTTCGACTCCAGGTGGAACACGCGCGAGGCGTGCGCGTACATCACCGGGTCTTCGCTGACGGTCTCGAAGGACGGCAGGCGCACCACGGTCTTCCGCGCCTTTTCGCGCGCCGCGGCCTGCCGCTCTTCGCGCGTCATGATGACGATCGGCTTTACGACCGGTTCCGGCGCGGCGTTGTCCAGCGCGCACTGCTTCGGGTCTTCCAGCGCCATCGCGTACGGGTTCGGCTGCTTGTCGATGCGGCCCGGCACGTCCACGCGGGTGGAATTATGCACGGTCCATTCGTCGTCCGGCATCCAGCCGTGCGGCACCAGGAAGGCGGTGCCGCGCAGGTCGCGAATGCTTTTGATGTTCTCGCCCGCGGCGATGCGGCGCGTGACGTCGACCAGCGCGCGCTCGGCATTGCCGAAGATGACCAGGTCGGCCTTCGATTCGAACAGCACCGAGCGGCGCACCTTGTCCGACCAGTAGTCGTAGTGCGCGATGCGGCGCAGCGACGCTTCGATGCTGCCGGCGATGACCGGCACGCCCGGGAAGGCTTCGCGCGCGCGCTGGCAGTACACGGTCACGGCGCGGTCGGGGCGCTTGTTCGGCGCGCCGTCCGGGGTGTACGCATCGTCCGAGCGGATCTTGCGGTCGGCCGTGTAGCGGTTGACCATCGAGTCCATGTTGCCGGCGGTGATGCCCCAGTACAGATTGGGCTTGCCGAGCGCGCGGAACGGTTCCACCGAGGTCCAGTCCGGCTGGCTGATGATGCCGACCCGGTAACCCTGCGCTTCCAGCAGGCGGCCGACCAGCGCCATGCCGAAGCTCGGGTGGTCGATGTAGGCGTCGCCGGTGATCAGGATGATGTCGCACGAATCCCAGCCCAGTTTGTCCATTTCGGCGCGGGACATGGGCAGGAAAGGCGCGGCGGGCGCGCGGCTGGAACGCTTGGCAACGTTCGCGAAAAGATTGGCAGGGGAGTTCATTGGCCGGCATTCTACCGGAATTCCAGGATGCGGGCTCCTCTCCCCTTAAAAAATGGCTTAACTATCAACGACTTGGCTCAGCCATTACGGGTTTCTGTTGTATCAGATCCCCATGTTGGCCAGGATGTTGCCGAGCTGGCGCAGGGCCGGCTCCAGGGTCGGGTGCTTGGCTGCGAAGCGCGCCGTGATTTCCTGGCTGCGCGAAGCCAGGCCATAGGTGTTGGCGTCCAGGTTTTCCTCGGCGCGGCGCTCCAGCAGGCGGTTGATGTCGCCGTCGAGCTGGCGTAGCAGCATCTGCAGTTCCTCGTCGACCTCGCCGGTCTCGTTGAGGTTGCGGTGCAGGGTCTTCAGGTGCGCCTTCAGGTTGGATTCGTTCTCGTTCAGCATGTCGTTCCCTCTAGTTGGTGAACCTGGTCTGCAAATACAGCTGCTCGACCTTTTCCCGGGCCCAGGGCGTCTTGCGCAGGAACTTCAGGCTCGACTTGATGCTCGGGTCCTTGATGAAGCAGTTGATGTCGATACGGCGGCCGAGTTCGTTCCAGCCGTAGTGCTCGACCAGGCGGGTCAGCAAGGATTCTAAGGTAATACCGTGTAAGGCCTGAACACTCATTGCAAAGGTGATAATGGGGAGGGGTGTTGTGGAAAGTTTATACCTGATGGGGAAGGCTTGGCGCATAGATACGCCGTTCCTGCCACACCGTCGTTCCCGGCATTGCCGGGAACGACGACTTGGCGCGGGAACGACGGAAGTGCTTATTCGCCAGTCAGGCCACGGCGCTCCAGCAGCGGCTCGATCTTCGCATCGCGGCCGCGGAAGTTGCGGAACATGTCCATCGCATCCATCGTGCCGCCGCGCGACAGCAGCATCTGGCGGAAGCGGTCGCCGTTCTTGCGGGTCAGGCCGCCGTTTTCCTTGAACCATTCGACGGTGTCGGCGTCCAGCTTCTCGGCCCACAGGTAGCCATAATAGCCGGCCGAATAGCCGCCCGAGAACACGTGCGAGAAGTAGGTGGTGCGGTAGCGCGGCGGGACCAGCGGGAAGTCGACGCCGGCGTCACGCAGCGCCCTGGCTTCGAAGCCCAGCACGTCGGTCGGGATCTGGCTCGCGCCCAATTGGTGCCAGCTCTGGTCGAGAAGCGCCGCGGCCAGGTACTCGGTGGTGCGGTAACCCTCGTTGAACTTGCTCGACGCCTGCACCTTGTCCAGCAGCGCCTTCGGCATCGGCGCGCCGGTCTGGTAGTGCTTCGCGTAATTGGCCAGCACTTCCGGCCAGTCCATCCACATCTCGTTGACCTGCGACGGGAACTCGACGTAGTCGCGCGGCACGCGGGTGCCCGAGAAGCGCGGGTACTTCACGTCCGAGAACATGCCGTGCAATGCATGGCCGAACTCGTGGAACATGGTGCGCACTTCGTCGTAGGTCAGCAGGGTCGGTTCGCCGGCGGCCGGCTTGGGGATGTTCAGGTGATTGGCGATGACCGGGTGCGTGCCCAGCAAGGAATTCTGGCCGACGTAGGCATTCATCCAGGCGCCGCCGCGCTTGTTGGCGCGCGCGTAGGGGTCGTGCAGGAAGATCGCCAGCTGCTTGCCGTCGGCGTCGAACACGTCGAACACGCGCACGTCCGGGTCGTACACCGGCAAATCCTTGCGCTCCTTGAAGGTGATGCCGAATTCCTTGGTGGCGGCGAAGAACACGCCGTTCACCAGCACGCTGTCGAACTCGAAATACGGTTTCAACTGGTTCTGGTCGAAGGCGTAGCGCGCGGTGCGCACTTTATCCGTGTAGTAGTTCCAGTCGTAGGCCGCCGCCTGGAATGTGGCCGCCGGGTTGCCGCCTGCCGATTTGCCGCCTTCGGCATCGATGACCTTCTGGATCTCGGCAGCTTCCTTCCTGGCGTTGTTCACGGCCGGCTTGGCGAATTCGGCCAGCAGGCCGTTGACGGCGCCGGTGGTCTTCGCGGTCTGGTCTTCCAGCATATAGGCGGCATGGCTCGGATAGCCCAGCAGCGCGGCGCGCTCGGCGCGCGCCTTGGCCAGTTCCAGCACCAGGGCGCGGTTGTCGAATTCACCGCCATGGCTGCCGCGCGCCAGCGACGTCGCCAGCAGCTTTTCGCGGGTGGCGCGGTGGGTCAGCACCGACAGGGGCGCCTGCTGGGTGGTGTTCACCACCGGAATCACGAACTTGCCGTCCAGGCCGCGCTTTTTACCTTCCGCCGCGGCGACCTCGATCGCCTTGTCGGACATGCCGGCCAGTTCCTCGCGCGTGTCGACCACCAGCGCCGATGCATTCGCTTCCTTCAGCACGTTCTGGCTGAATTGGGTCTGCAGCGCGGCGATACGGGCGTTGTACGCCTTCAGTTTTTCCTTGTCGGCGGCCGACAATCTGGCGCCGGCGCGCACGAAGTCGGTGTGGTAGCGCTCGAGCAGGTATCTCGATTCCGCGTCCAGCTTCAGGCCGGCGCGCTTGTCGTACAGGGCCTGCACGCGCTTGTACAGCTTGGCGTTGAGGCGGATGCGGTCGCTGTGCGCGGCCAGCTTCGGCGCCAGTTCCTTGTCCAGCGCATCGAGCGCCGGGTTGGTGTTGGCGCCGACCAGGCTCGAAAAGACGGTCGAGACGCGGTTCAGGAGCTGGCCCGAGCGCTCCATCGCGACGATGGTGTTGTCGAACGTCGGCGCGGCCTTGTTGTTGGCGATGGCGTCGATTTCCAGGGCCTGCTGGCGCATGCCCGCCTCGAACGCCGGCGCGAAGTCTTCGTTGTGGATCTTGTCGAAGGCCGGGTATTCGAACGGCAGGGTGCTCGGCTTGGCGAACGGGTTGGAGGCCGGCAGTTGCGTGGCCGGCGCGGATGCGGGCGCGGCAAATGCCAGGTTGGCGACGGCCGCGGTGACGGCGAATGCCAGGATGTGGGAACGGTTCATTCTCGTGGTCTCTCCGGGGTAAGGATTCTTGTGGTTCAGTTACCGGTCAACCCGCGCCGCTGCAGCAGCGGCTCGATCTTCGCATCGCGGCCGCGGAAATTGCGGAACAGGTCCATTGCATCGGCCGAACCGCCGCGCGACAGCAGGGTCTGGCGGAAGTGGTCGCCGTTCTTGCGCAGCAGGCCGCCGTTTTCCTTGAACCACTCGACGGTGTCGGCATCCAGCTTTTCGCTCCACAGGTAGGCGTAGTAGCCGGCCGAGTAGCCCAGCGAGAAGCTGTGCGAGAAGTAGGTCGTGCGGTAGCGCGGCGGCACCGGCGCGAAGTCCACGCCGGCATCCTTCAGGGCTTTCGCTTCGAAACCGAGCATGTCATCCGGCACTTGCGCCGGGGTGATCTGGTGCCAGCGCTGGTCCAGCAGCGACGCCGCCAGGTACTCGGTGGTCACGAAGCCCATGTTGAACTTGCCGGACGCCCGCACCTTGTCCAGCAGGGCCGACGGCATCGGCGCGCCGGTCTGGTAGTGCTTGGCGTAGTTGGCGAGGACCTCGGGCCAGGTCGCCCACATCTCGTTGACCTGCGACGGATACTCGACGAAATCGCGCGGCGTGTTGGCGCCGCCAAAAGTCGGGTACTTCACGTTCGAGAACATGCCGTGCAGCGCGTGGCCGAACTCGTGGAAGGCGGTGCGCACTTCGTCGTAGGTCAGCAGCGTCGGCTGGCCGGCGGCCGGCTTCGGAATGTTCAGGTGGTTCGCCACCACCGGCATGTTACCCAGCAGTGTCGACTGGGTGACGTACTCGTTCATCCAGGCACCGCCCTGCTTGTTCGGACGCGCGTAGTAATCCATGAGGAAGATCGCGAGCTGCCTGCCGTCGGCGTCGAACACGTCGAACACGCGCACGTCCGGGTCGTACACCGGCAGGTCGTGGCGTTCCTTGAAGGTGATGCCGAACTCCTTGGTGGCGGCGAAGAACACGCCGTTCTGCACCACGTTGTTCATTTCAAAATACGGCTTCAGCTGGCTCTCGTCGAACGCATATTTCGCCTGGCGCACCTTGTCGGTATAGAAGGCCCAGTCGTGCGCGGCGACCTGGAAGCCGCTTCCGGGTTTGCCAGCTTCGGCATCGATCACCTTCTGGATTTCAAGCGCTTCCTTCTTCGCATTGTTGACGGCCGGCGCCGCCAGTTCGCCCAGCAGCTTGTTGACCGCTTCCGGGGTCTTTGCGGTTTCGACTTCCAGCGAATAGGCGGCGTAGTTGGCGTAGCCGAGCAGCGTCGCCTTCTCGGCACGCAGCCTGGCCAGGCTCGCTACCTGCGTGCGGCTGTCGAACTCGCCGCCACGGCTGCCGCGCGCCAGCGACGCCGCCATCAGGCGCTCGCGCGTGGCACGGTTGGTCATCTGCGACATCAAGGGCTGGATCGTGGTGTTGGCCAGCGCGATCACGTACTTGCCGTCCAGGCCGCGCTTTTTCGCCTCAAGCGCGGCGGCCTCGATGTCGGCATCCGCCAGGCCGGCCAGCTCGGCGCGCGTGTCGACCACCAGCGCCGAGGCGTTGGCTTCCTTCAGCACGTTCTGCGCGAAGGTCGACTGCAGGCTGGCGATCTCGCCGTTGTAGGCTTTCAGCTTGTCCTTGTCGGCGTTTGACAGCTTGGCGCCGGCGCGCACGAAGTCGCGGTGGTAGCGCTCGACCAGGTGCAGCGACTCGGCGTCCAGCTTCAGGCCGGCGCGCTTGTCGTAGATGGCCTTCACGCGCTGCCACAGCTTGTCATTCATGTAGATCGCGTCGTGGTGCGCAGCCAGTTTCGGCGACATCTCGCGGTCGATCGCATCCAGCGCGTCGTTGGTATTCGCGCTTTGCAGGTTCGAGAAGGTGGTCGACACGCGCGCCAGCAACTGGCCCGAGCGCTCCAGCGCGACGATCGTGTTCTCGAAGGTCGGCGCGGCCTTGTTGGCGGCGATGCCCGCGACTTCGCGCAACTGCTCGCGCATGCCGGCTTCATAGGCTGGCTTGAAGTGTTCGTTCCGGATCTTGTCGAAGGCCGGATAATGGAAAGGCAGCGTGCTGACTTTGGCGAAGGGGTTCGATGCGTCGAGGGTAATTGCTGCCGGCGCAGGGGCGGCGATCGCTGCATGCGCCAGCGCGATGCCAGCCGCAACGATAATGCTGTGTGGACGGTTCATTGGATCTTTCACGACACTGAAAAAACACTGCCGAGACAAGCTCGGCAGCACGTGCGTGGACGATCATAGCAGGCTTATTGCCGCATCGTCACATCGGCTTTGTTGCGTTTGTAACGTATGCATGCGTGGCGAAGGCCTACTGGCGGCCGTGCTCGGCGGCCTCCTCGCGTTCGGCTTCCTCGACGACCTTCTGCTCGATGCGGCGGTCCGGAATCAGCCACAGCACCGCCACGATGGCGTACACGAGGAAGCCCAGCCAGGCCGTGATCCAGGACAGCGCGGCGCCGACCAGGTACATTGCGATCGACCATTTTCCCTTGCTGTCACCTTGCAAGGCCTTGGCCAGGGTTTCGTTCTTGCGATGGTGCCGGATCAGGGTATGCGCCAGCACCATGTACGCGATCGAACACATGAACAACACCAGACCGTAGGCGGTGGTGGGCGCGGTCTCGAAATGGTTCTCGCCGGTCCAGGCGGTGACGAAAGGAATCAGCGACATCCAGAACAACAGGTGCAAATTGGCCCACAGCACGGCGCCGCCGACTTCTTCGACGGCGTGCAGCATGTGGTGGTGGTTGGCCCAGTAGATGCCGACGTAGACGAAGCTGAGCACGTAGCTCATGAAGACGGGCCACAAGGGGATCAGCGCCCGCAACGTGGGGTTGTGCGGGACTTTCAGTTCCAGCACCATGATGGTGATGATGATGGCGATGACGCCATCGCTGAAGGCTTCGAGTCGGTTTTTGCCCATCCACTTTACTCCCTCAGACTTCCGGTAACCCGCTGCCTGCTGCCAACAACGGATTCACGACAGCTCAGATCAGCGGGACATGTTCTCTCAACTCAAGAAGAGTAACTTCTTACGCTCACGAATTCTGCGCATATTTTTCATCGATGATTGTTTTCCAATCCTGCAATATGGCAGCAATCTCAAGTGCGTGCTCTCTCGTTTCATGAAGCGCCATCCGGTCCGTTGCAACATTAACCAGATACGCGGCAATCTTGTCACTATTATTGCCGTCCTGCGTCAGAAGCGAAAATACTGTCGGCAGATAGCTGTCGTACTCATCGCGGGCCGTTGGCATGTCCGACACGCCGATTGGATCCCAGATGTAATGCAAGATCTCATCGACCCGCTGGTAGAGTTCCACGTCGCGTGGCGACGACTTCTTTCCCATCGATTTCTCCTGAGATCAATGACTCGATCACCAGCTGTTTCCGCCAAAACCCCGCCAGTGAGCGATAGATCCGGGACCGGACGTCCCATCATAGCCCGCCACCAGTACGCCGACTTGCCTCAGCAAAGACAGTATCCGGGTCTTACTGCCCGTGATAGGTAAAGTGAATGCGCAGCCTGCCGTCGTGGAAATTCATGTTGCCCCACCATCGCTGTCATCAACGAAAAAGAGATCGGATGCGGAAGTCTTGGCGTTGGGATGCCGGATATCGAAATCCGATGATGTAGCCGGCGCACTTCGGCACACATTGCGCCGCCATGGAGTACGTCGGTTACCGAGTGAAGTTGAACCAGGCACTGCCTGTGGCAGCAGCGCCGGCGCTGGACTGCAGTGCCAGGGCACTTGCCAGTAAAAGTGAATCAGCTGTCCGAACCGAAGTCATGAACAGGCGGCTTTACATGCTTACGACAGCATCCTGACATCCTGCCCATGCCCCGACAACTCATGATAGATGTCGTCCAGGAAAGTCCCGACTTCTTCGGTCTGCAGGGTCGGCGGAATCAGGAGCTCATCCTCGTTGCGACGCTTTTTCGGGTCGAGACGGTACACCTCCCAGGAATCGTTCTCGCGCCGCACCTCGAGCTGGAACTGGCCGTAGATATTGAATCGCATGTTAAAGCTTCCCCACTGGTTTGATCTGCGGGTGATTGCCTCAATGCATCGCCCTTGCGCTTTATTGTAGTGCGAGTTCCTGCGGTAAAAACGAAAAGCACTATAAAATAATGCACTGCGACAACACTTATTCCTTTTTGCCGCATGTGGCCTTGGCGATACGATAAGCCGGCCCAGCCCAATGAATATGGCTGCAGCCCGGAACTGATCAGGATTGGCTTTTTATAAAGCTTACCCTAACACAGCGCGATCCGAAAAAGGTACACGGAAAATCACCGAACGAACGTTCGGTTGTTAAAAGCAGACGGCGATGTTTCAAAGACGGCAGCATTTCAATAATGCGGCGGCCGTTCATTGACCGGCCCCTGGCCCGCATCGCGCAGCGTGCGCACGTGCTCGGCCAGCTTGGCCACCATCGCTTCCAGTTGCTCGATGCGGCGGCCCTGTTCGTAGACGGTGCGGTTGAGTGTGTCGACCAGGTTTTCCTGGTCGACCAGCTTGATTTCAATATCGATGAAGCGGTTATCGTCGCTCATGGCTGTCTTTCAATAAAAAGAGCCGCATTATGCCAGCGGCTCCCGTATGACAACATGGATGACGACGCGGATGCGGCGATCAAGCCACCAGGAGCGTGTGATTGCCGTCATCCAGGACGCTGCCGACCACCTGCGCCTGGCCTTCCGGCAAATCGATGGACGCGGCCTGCACCGACGCGGACTGCACTTGCGCATGCGCTGCGCTGCCGGTCTTCATGTGGTTGAGCCAGAAGCCGGCGCCGGCGGCCTCGGCGGCGCGCAGCAGGATGCTGCCGTAGATGTGGTCGATGGCGTCCGCGCCGAGCGGATTGGCCACTGCGGCCGGCCCGTCGGACACTGCCTGGTACATGCGCAGCAACTGGACCGTGTTGCCGGGAATGTTGGCCTCGCTGGCCACGGCGAAGCTCAGGGTATTCCCGGCGCGCGTCTCATTGCCGGCCGCATCGGCCGAGATCGCCTGTACGGCATAGCTGCCGTTCGCCAGCGACTGGGTGACCGACCATGTGCCGTCGCTGCCGACCGTCGTTTGGGCAATGCCGGCCTCGCTGCCGCTCTGCACCAGCCGTATCGTGGTGCCGGCTTCGCCGCTGCCGCTGAAGGTGGCCTGGTTGCTGCCTTCGGTGTAGGACAGGGCGAAGGTCGGGATCGCCGGCGCATGGGCATCGACGTTGAAGGCGACGCCCGCACTCGGGGCCGACGTATTCCCGCCGGCATTGGTGGCGGTGGCGTAGACCTGGTAATTCAGGCCGTCGGCGAAGGCGTTCAGCGTCGCCTTGAACGTGCCGTTGTCGCCGGCGGTAGCGCTACCGACCAGGACATTGTCCGTCGTGTAGATCTTGACCGTCGCGTTCGCCGCGGCCGTGCCGCTCACCTGCGGCGTGCTGCCGGACGCATACCCGTTGGCGTTCCGGTCCACGGCAAGCGTGGGCGCGCCCGGGACCGAGACGATGTCGGCAAAGGCCACATTCTTGCCATTGAAGCGCAGCATTTCGATCGACGACAGGAGGTCGATACCGTCGCTCGTGCCGCCTGCGACATTGTGCGTCACCTGCAGGTTGCCGTCGGCGAGCAGGTAGAAAGTGTACTCGCTGCTGGCGCCGCGGAACACCGCGGTATCGGTGCCGCCGCCGCCATTCAGTATGTCGTTGCCGCCGCTGCCCTCGAGCACGTCGTTGGCGGTGGTGCCAGTCAGGGTGTCCGCGCCCGACGTGCCGGCAATGTAGCGCGCGCCCGTGGCCGAATTGATGCCCAGCGCCCCGCGCAGGCCGTCGCCGCCATACAGCCACTTGAGCGCGGCAACGTCGTACTGGCTGTACGTCACGTAAGGCCCGCCCCTGTCCGTGTACGACATGATGGTATTGGCGGTGTTGTCCTGCGGCGCCGGCAAGGTGGTGCTGTTTTCCTCGTTGGTGTCGAACGGGTGCTTCAGGCCGAGCGCATGGCCCAGCTCGTGCAGCAGGGTCTCGTAGCCTTCCGTGCCGGGATTGAGGTTGCTGTTCTGCACAGCCCATTCGACATTGTCGAGATAGACGTAGGCGTCGGCATCGTAGGCCACCAGCTGGTCGCTGCTGTAGGTATAGCTGCTGTACCAGCTGCACAACCCGGTCACGTTGCCGCCGGCCAGGTCGGTGCTGCACAGGTGGATCTGGGCATTGGTGCCGATGGCCGTTTCCACGAACCTGATCCCGGTCAGCTCGCTAATGTAGGCGAACGCGGTACGCGTTGCGTTCTGTTGATGCTCGGTGAAGGCTTGCTGTCCGGTCTTTCCCGTTTCCGTGCCGGAAGCCACCGAAAACGTGTAAGTCAGGGTATTCCCGACAGGGGTCAGGTAATTCCAGTCGGGGCCCTTGTCGAGCAGCGCGTCGATGTAATTCAGCCCGGACAAGGGCGTGGTCGTGACGTCGGATACGGTGGCCATCGTAATGCTTTGAAATACTTATAAAAGGAAATTGATTGTGTCTAAATCTCTCCAATCAAGTATTTCGTGCCTAACAGTTCAAGTCAAATAAGACTTTCAATCGTGACGGCCTCTTGCATGCGCATCAAGGCTTATGCGCAACTCATGATATCGCGCACACATCGAATATTTACGAATCGGCCATGACTTTAGAACCCGGACAGGTTCTTAGATTTTCGGCGTGGCCAGCAGCGCCTTCAGGTTGGCCAGGCGCGCCTTCGGCGTCATCACTTCGCTTTCCTTGGGCGGCGCGTCGCCGACATCCAGCGCCATTTCCTTGATGAAGCGCGACGGGTCGCAATGCACCAGCTCGCCAGCGCGCTTTCGCTTCTTGCACCAGGTGACGTGCAGGGTGCGCTGGGCGCGCGTGATGCCGACGTACATCAGGCGCCGCTCTTCCTGGATGCGGGCGGCGATCTTCTCGATCGGATCGTCGGGGTCGCCCTTGTGCGGCAGGATGCCCTCCTCCACGCCGACCAGGTAGACGTGCGGATATTCCAGGCCCTTGGACGCGTGCAGGGTCGACATGCGGATCGCGTCCGGTTCCTCGTCCTTGCCTTCCAACATCGACATCAGGGCCACCATCTGGGTCAGCTCGAGCAGGTTCTTTTCCTCGCCGTCGCGGTCGCGTCCGCCGCGGCCGCGTTCCTTCAGCCAGTTGGTGAACTCGAGCACGTTCTGCCATTTGCTTTGCGCCGCACGGTCGTCGAAGTTCTCGTACAGGTAATGCTCGTAGTTCATCTCCTTCATCATGTCGTCGAGCAGCTCGGCGGCGTTATCGCCGCTGCCGGACGGGCCGGGCCTGGTGGCGCGCGATTCCATCTCGTTGATCCAGTGGCAGAACTCGCGCAGCGGGTACAGCTGGCGGTCCTGCAATTTCGCCTCGATGCCGCCCTTGAGCGCGGCTTCGAACAGCGAGCAGTTCCACTGTTTCGAGAATTCGCCGAGCGCCTCGATGGTCGCCATGCCGACGCCGCGCTTGGGCGTGGTGATGGCGCGGATGAAGGCCGGGTCGTCGCCTTCGTTGGCGATCAGGCGCAGGTAGGCGATGATGTCCTTGATCTCGGCCTTGTCGAAGAAGCTCTGCCCGCCCGAGATCGTGTACGGGATGCGCTCCTTGCGCAGCGCCTGTTCGATCACGCGCGCCTGGTGGTTGCCGCGGTACAGGATCGCAAAATCGGACCACTTGTTCTTGCGCTGGAAATGCTCGGACGAGATCATGATCGCGACCTGGTCGGCCTCGGTCTCGTCGTTCGGCATGCCCATCACCTGGATCGGTTCGCCCAGGCCGTGTTCGGACCACAGCGACTTCTCGAACAGCTTCGGGTTGTTGCCGATGACCGCGTTGGCCGCCTGCAGGATGCGCGTGGTCGAGCGGTAGTTCTGCTCCAGTTTAATCACGCGCAAATCCGGGAAATCGGTCTGCAGCGTTTTCAGGTTTTCCACCGACGCGCCGCGCCAGGCGTAGATCGCCTGGTCGTCGTCCCCCACCGCCGTGAACATCGGCTTCTTGCCGAGACCCGTCACCAGCAATTTGACCAGTTCGTACTGGCAGGTGTTGGTGTCCTGGTACTCGTCCATCAGCAGGTAGCGCAGGCGGCGCTGCCAGCGGTCGCGGATCAGTTCGTTGTTGCGGAACAGTTCCACCGGCAGGCGGATCAAATCGTCGAAGTCGACCGCCTGATAGGCCTGCAGGGTCGCGACGTAGCTGCGGTAGATGCGGCCGGCCTGGGCCTCGTCTTCGTCTTTCGCATCGCGGATCGCATCCTCGGGGTCGACCAGGCCGTTCTTCCACAGGGAGATGGCGTTCTGGATGCTGCGGATTTCCTGCTTGTCCGTGGTCAGGGCGAGGTCGGACACGACGGTATAGCAGTCGTCGCTGTCCATGATCGAAAAACGGTCTTTCAAGCCGACGCCGGCCGCTTCCTGGCGCAGGATCTTCACGCCCAGCGAGTGGAAGGTCGACACGGTCAGCTGCTTGGCCTGCTTGGGCTGCTTGAGCAGCTTGCCGATGCGCTCCTGCATTTCGAGCGCGGCCTTGTTGGTGAAGGTGAGCGCGGCGATCGTGCGCGGATCGTAGCCGCGGTGTTCGATCATGTAGGCGATCTTCTGGGTGATCACGCGCGTCTTGCCCGAGCCAGCGCCGGCCAGCACCAGGCAGGGGCCGTCCAGATAGAGCGCGGCTTCGCTTTGCGGACCGTTGAGGCCGAAATTCGGGGTGGTGGACATTGGGAGTTATTTCTGGAGGACAGCTCAACATTGTAACGAGCCCGGCCGGTACGCGAAACCTTCCGTTTCAAATTGACGACGCGACCTTGCCGGATGCGAAAGGTTTATACGGCAGAGCTTGCATAACCGCCGGCGCGCCACCACATAGGCGCATTACGGCCCGTGCCGGCGCCGCCCGAGGAAAGACCACATGAAATTTGAACACCTGATCGAGATTAACGACCCGCTCAACCCGCTGATCGACACCATCACCCGCGAACAGTTGTGGCGCGGCCTGGTCCTGCGCGCCGAAGACCCGAAACTGTTCGTGCCGCACCTGGACGAATGCACTATCAGCGAACGCGACAGCGGCAGCTTCAAGCGCAGCCTGCGCTACGGCGACCTGGTGATCAATGACACCGTGTACATGACGCCGTTGCAGGAAGTGCGCTTCGAGGTGCCGGCCCAGGGAGAAATTGCCGAGTCGCGGCTGAGCATGCGCATCGAGGCGCCGGGCGACGCTATGCTGCTGGTGCGCTTCACCTACGACGACGGCAATCCGTCGGCCGGGGACGACATGGGCAAGATGTACGAGGACTTCAAGAAATCGGCCTACCAGGAAGCGGACATCGATACCGTCAAGATCGTGCGCCAGCTGGCGGCCGAGGGCAAGCTGGATGCGAGTTATCTCAACTGAGCTGAACTGAGCTGATCACGTGCCCGGCTCGATGTCGGCCGGGTCGATGTCGCTGGTGCCCTTGGCGATATTCGCCGCCAGGTCGCGCAGCGCGGTGCGCACGCCCTCCTCGATCACCGGGTGGTAGAACGGCATCTCCAGCATCTGGTCCACCGTCAGCCGCGCCTGCACGGCCCAGGCCAGCAGGTGGCCGAGATGCTCGCCGCGCGGCGCGATCATCTCGGCGCCCAGGAAACGGCCCGACACGTATTCCCCGTACACCCGCAACATCCCCTTGTTCTGCAACATGACCCGGCTGCGGCCCTGGTTCTCGAACGATACCTGGCCGACCGCGAACTTGGTCCGGCCCGGCTCGCACAGCGTGCGGTAGCCGGCGCCCAGCGTCACGATGTTCGGTTCGGTGAAGGCGGCCACCAGCGGCGTGCGGCGCAGTCCCGGGCGGATGTCCGGGTAGCGGCCGGCGTTGTCGCCGGCGATCTTGCCGTGGTCCGCCGCTTCCGGCAGCACCGGGCGTTCCGTGTTGGCGTCGCCGGCGATGAAGACGTGGCTGGTCCCGCACTGCATGGTGCGGGTGTCGAACAGCGGCACGCCGTTCGCGCCCAGCGCCAGGCCACTGTGCTCCAGGCCGATGTCCTTCACGTTGGGCGTGCGCCCCGCCGCCTGCAGCACGTACTGGAAGCGCGCGCAGCGTTCTTCCCCGCCCTCGCGCATGCACAGCACGATCTCGTCGCCATCCTGTTCGGCCTTCACGATCTCGGTCTGGAAATGCAGGTCGATTTCCTCCTGCAGCACGCGCCCCGCATGGCGCAGCACCACCGGGTCGCTCAACTGGGCTACGCTGCCGCCGCGCGCGTACACGCTCACGCGCACGCCCAGGCGCGCCAGGGCCTGGCCCAGCTCCAGGCCGATCACGCCGGAACCGATCACCGCCACCGAGCGCGGCAGGTCCTGCCAATCAAACACCTCGTCGCTGGTGATCACGCCGGGGCCGACGTTGTCGAGCGCCGCCACCCGGGTCGGGGTCGAGCCGGTGGCGATCACCACGCGCGCGGCTTCCACCTCAGTGTGGTCATCCACCAGCAGCGTGTGCGGACCGGTGAAGCGCGCATGGCCGCGCAGCTTGTCGTCCATCGGGATGCTGTCGACGCCGTCCAGCACGAAGCCGACGAAGCGGTCGCGCTCGCGCCGCACGCGTTCCATCACGGCCACGCCGTCGATGCGTTTTTCGCCGGCATGCACGCCGAAGCCGGCGGCCGCATCCAGCATGTGCGCCGCCTCGGCAGCGGCGATCAGGAGCTTGCTGGGCATGCAGCCGACCCTGGCGCAGGTGGTGCCGTAGTGGCCGCCTTCGATCATCACGGTGCGCGCGCCCTGCGCCACCGCCGCCCGATAGGCCACCAGGCCGGCGGTGCCGGCCCCGATCACTGCGACGTCGACTTTGAGTTTCTGCATCTTGCCTCCCCGATAATTCGCATCCGTGACGATACGCTCTTTCCGGCCCGCGGCCGCGGACGCCGCGCGTCAGATGTCGAGCGGATCGACTTCGAGCGACCATCTTACCCTGCTCTTCAGTGAACGCAAGATGTCGACCCAGGCGGTGAGGAAAGCCTGCAGCGCCGGGCGCGACGCGGATTCGACCAGCAGCTGGGCGCGCTCGACGTTGTGCACCCGGGTCATCGTCATCGGGATCGGATCGTTGATGGTCACCGCCTCCGACGGCAGGGCGTCGCGCGCCTGTTCCAGGAATGCGATGGCGAGCGCCAGCTCGGGCGCCTCGGCGCGCAGCAGCGCCTGGTACATATAGGGCGGCAGCGCGGCCTGGTGGCGCTCGTCCAGCAGATCGCCGGCAAAGCGGTCGTAGTCGTGGCGCATGACCGCGCCATACAAGGGGTGGGTGCAATAGCGCGACTGGATCAGCACTTCCGACTCGAGCCCGGCGCGTCCGGCGCGGCCCGCCACCTGCATCAGCTGGGCGAACAGGCGCTCGCTGGCGCGGTAGTCCTGCGAGAACAGCGCGGTGTCCGGGTTGAGGATGCCGACCAGCGTCAGCTTTTTGAAATCGTGGCCCTTGGCGACCATCTGGGTACCGATCAGGATGTCGACCTCGCCGCGGTGCACCGAATCGAACGCGGCCTGGGCGCTGCCCTTCAGGCGCGTGGAATCGGCGTCGATACGCAGGATGCGCGCCTGCGGGAACATCGCCTGCAACCCTTCCTCGATGCGCTGGGTGCCGCGTCCGAGCGGCTGCAAATCGATGTTGCCGCAGGTCGGGCAGGCGTGCGGGATGCGCAGCTCGAGCGAGCAGTGGTGGCAGCGCAGACGGCGCTCCGGGCGGTGCAGCACCATGTTGGCGGTGCAGCGGGTGCAGTTGCTGATCCAGCCGCAGGATTCGCAGCACAGCACCGGCGCATAGCCGCGCCGGTTCAGGAACAGCAATGACTGCTCGCCGCGCTCCAATCTCTGGCGCAGCGCCTGCATCAGGGTCGCGGTCAGGCCGTCCTTCGGCTTGTCGCGCTCCATGTCGACCAGGCGCACGCGCGGCAGCACGGCATCGCGCACGGCGCGCTCGCGCAGTTCCAGCTTGCGGTAGCGGCCGGTCTGGGCGTGGTGCCAGCTTTCCAGCGACGGCGTGGCCGAACCCAGCACGATCGGGATGCCAAGCTGGTGCGCGCGCCACACGGCCAGGTCGCGCGCCGAGTAGCGCAAGCCTTCCTGCTGCTTGTACGAGGGGTCGTGTTCCTCGTCGATGACGATCAGTTTCAGGTGCGGCAGCGAGGCCAGGATCGCCAGCCGGGTGCCGAGCACGATGCGCGCGCGGCCCTGGTGCGCCGCCAGCCAGTGCAGCATGCGCTCGCCTTCGGACAGGCTGCTGTGCAGCGTGGCCAGCATCACGTCCGGGAAGCGGGTTCGAATGTTTGCTTCCAGCTGCGGCGTCAGGTTGATCTCCGGGACCATGACCAGGATCTGGGCGTCGCTGCCCTCTTCCCTGGCGCGCGCCAGCACCTGGGCGCAGGCCTGCAGGTAGACCTCGGTCTTGCCGCTGCCGGTCACGCCGTACAGCAGTTGCGGCGTGAAACCGCAGGCACCGCCGATGGCGTCGGCGGCCTGCTGCTGCTCCGGGTTCAGCACCGGCATGTCGGCCGGCGTCGCATCGTGGGTGTCCGCCAGCTTGGCCAGCTTTTTGAGGGCGCGGTCCAGCGCCACCGTGCCCGGCACCCGCAGGTTCTTCGGCAGGCCCGGCAGCGCCACTTCACCCAGCGGACGGTGGTAATAACTGGCGGCAAAGCGCGCCAGCGCCAGCCATTTGTCGGACAGCGGCGACAACTGGCTGCGTACGGCGAGGGCGTCCTTCAGCTTGTCCTCGGGGACGTCGGTCTCGTGCTTGACGGCGACGATCAGGCCCATTACCTCACGCCGGCCGAAGCTGACCAGCGCCAGTTGCCCGACCAGCGGTTCGGCGCCGGGCGCGCATGGCCAGCGGTAGTCGAACAGGCTGTCGAGCGGCGTATCGACCGCGACTTGTAGGATGCAATGGGTCAAACCGGAGACCTGTGGAGAACTGTGGAAAACTTTGTGGAAAATGGAAAACTTGACCAGGACAAAGGTTTACGTTAAATCAAAACGCTTGGCAATTTTCCAAGTTCAACAAAAGTTTTATTCAATAAATTCAAAGGCTTATAAAACCATTCTTGGCCACCGTGAAATTTCCTATCGCTCGCCTGCTTCTGTGCATAACTGTGCATTTCCGGTGAAGAACTTGCGCGCAGTGCAGCACATAGCTGAGGCAACATTTGAAGAAATCCCGTAAACCCCGGTAAACCAAGCACTTTTCCTAATTATTCACAGAAGCTGTGTATAACTTTGTGAACAAGGCTTGGTACAAGTCATCCTGCATGCATTCACAGTTTGCTCGGGGCCAGCGGCAGACTCCGCCAACTCAACATAAATACCATTAAAATCAAGTACTTATGATTATCCAGAAAGCACCGTGCATTTTTCTATCGGCCAAGTGTACTGGGAAAAAATTTGTGAATAAGTAGCTTTGAGGCGTGAATAAGCAGTGCCGGGTTGGTCGGGCGGACGCCGGCCCGGTCACGGCGTGGTGGCGAGGCGCTGCCGGCACATCATGCCGGCACATCAGCCGACCCATTACGCGGCGCGCTGGCGGCGGCTGAAATCGTGCACCGCCTCCACCATCGCCGTCACCGATTCCGGCGGCGTGAACTGCGAAATGCCATGGCCCAGGTTGAACACGTGGCCGTGGCCCGCGCCCGGCATGCCGTAGCTGGCCAGCGCTTTTTCCACTTCGCCGCGGATCTGTTCCGGTGCCGCGAACAGGACCGCCGGATCGAGGTTGCCCTGCAGGGCGACGCGGTCGCCGACCAGCGCGCGCGCGCGGCCCAGGTTCACTGTCCAGTCCAGGCCGAGGGCGTCGGCGCCGATGTCGGCCATTTCGTCCAGCCACAAACCGCCGCCCTTGGTGAAGACGATCGCCGGGATGCGCACGCCGTCCTTCTCACGCTGCAGTTTGGCGACGACTTTCTGCATGTACCGCAGCGAGAATGCCTGGTAGGCGCCGTCGGCCAGCGCGCCGCCCCAGGAGTCGAAGATCATCACGGCCTGGGCGCCGGCATCGATCTGGGCGTTCAGGTACCGGGCCACCGCTTCGGCATTGATTTCCAAGATGCGGTGCATCAGGTCCGGACGCGCGTACAGCATCTTCTTGACGGTGTGGAATTCGCGCGAGCCGCCGCCTTCGACCATGTAGCAGGCCAGCGTCCACGGGCTGCCGGAAAAGCCTATCAGCGGCACGCGGCCGTTCAAGGCGGTACGGATGCTGGTCACGGCCTTGAACACGTAGTCGAGCGAGGCCATGTCCGGCACCTGCAGCGCCGCCACCTCGGCTTCGGTGCGCACGGTGCGCTCGAATTTCGGGCCTTCGCCTTCCTCGAAGTACAGGCCCAGGCCCATCGCATCCGGCACGGTCAGGATGTCCGAGAACAGGATCGACGCGTCCAGCGGATAGCGGTCGATCGGCTGCAGCGTGACTTCGGTGGCGAAATCCGGATTCTTGGCCAGGCCCAGGAAGGAACCGGCGCGCGACCGCGACGCCCGGTATTCCGGCAGGTAGCGGCCTGCCTGGCGCATCAGCCACACCGGGGTGTAGTCGGTCGGCTGGCGCAACAGCGCACGCAGGAAGGTGTCGTTCTGGAGCGGGGCGAATTGTGGCATGGATAGCAACCTGAGAATGAAAGTCGACGCGGGAAATCGAGGACAAACGCGTATTATCGCATCCCTGGCGCTTGCGCGCCGCATCTCTGCCGCTTCTGTCCGCCCATCTGCTTGCTACTCGGGTCGCATTTATAATGCGTCTTCCACTTCGCCAGGACCGAACATGACCGATTCCTCCCGCAAACAGGCCGCTCCCTGCGGCGCCTGGACTTCCCCGATCAGCGCCGCCGTGGTCGCGGCCGGCGCCACGCCGCTGTCCCAGCTGCTGCTCGACGACGGCGACGTCTACTGGCTGGCGGGCCGCGCCAGCGAAGGCGGCCGCAATACGCTGCTGCGCCGCGATGCGGATGCGGCCGCCGAACTCACGCCGGCCCCGTTCAACGTGCGCACCCGCGTGCACGAATACGGCGGCGGCGCCCTGCTGGTCGCCAAAGGCACGGCCTGGTTTTCGAACTTTGCCGACAACCGGATCTACCGCATCGAGGGCGATGGCGAAGCGGCGCCGGTCAGTACGGGCGGTGACCTGCGTTATGCCGATTTCGTGCTCGACGCGCAGCGCCAGCGCCTGGTCGGCGTGCGCGAAGACCATGCGGGCGGCGGCACTTATCCGGTCAACACCATCTGCGCGCTGGCCTTCGACGGCAGCGAGACCGTGCTGGTGGACGGCAACGACTTCTATTCGTCGCCGCGCCTGTCCCCCGACGGCAGCCAGCTGGCCTGGCTGAGCTGGGACCATCCGCGCATGCCGTGGCAGGGTACCGAGCTGTGGCTGGCCGACGTGGCCGCCGACGGCACGCTGGTCGACGGCCGCCTCGTCGCCGGCGGAGAAAGCGAATCGATCTGCCAGCCGGAATGGTCGCCGGGCGGCACCCTGTATTTCGTGTCCGACCGCAGCGGCTGGTGGAACCTGCACCGCTTCGACGGCGGCGTGGTGCACCCGGTGTGCCCGCGCGCGGCCGAATTCGCCGGTCCGCACTGGGTCTTCGGCAATTCGATGTACGGATTCCGCAGCGAGAGCGAGATCGTCTGCACCTACATCGAGGATGGCGTGAGCCGCCTGGCGCGCCTGGACACCGCCAGCGGCGCCTTGAGCGCGATCGACAACCCGTACCAGGAAATCCGCGAACTGCGCGTGCAGGGCGACACCCTCGCCGTGCTGGCCGGCGCGCCGACGATTGCGGCGGAGATCGCGCGCATCGACCTCGCCACCGGCATGCGCGACGTGCTGGCGCGATCGATCGAGCAGTTGCCGGACGTCGGCTATCTGTCGGTGCCGCAGGGCGTCAGCTACCCGAGCGCGAACGGGCGCACCGCCCACGCCTTTTATTACCCGCCGCAGAACAAGGATGTCGAAGCGCCGGCCGGCGAATTGCCGCCTCTGATGGTGATCGGCCACGGCGGCCCCACCAGCATGGCGACCAGCACGCTGAAGCTGGCGACCCAGTTCTGGACCAGCCGCGGTATCGCCGTGCTGGACGTGAACTATGGCGGCAGCACCGGCTTCGGACGCGCATACCGCGACCTGCTGCGCGGCCAGTGGGGCGTGGTCGACGTCGAGGATTGCGTGGCCGGCGCCCGCTGGCTGGCCGAGCAGGGCCTGGTCGACCGCGAACGCCTGGTGATCCGCGGCGGCAGCGCCGGCGGCCTGACCACGCTGTGCGCCCTCGCCTTCCACGACGTGTTCAAGGCCGGCGCCAGCTACTACGGCGTGTCCGACCTGAAAGGGCTGGACGCCGATTCGCACAAGTTCGAGTCGCGCTACAACGAATACCTGATCGCCCCCAAGGCGCAGGCCGACGTCGTCTACGCCGAGCGCTCGCCGATCAACCACACCGATAAACTCGCGCGCCCGATGATCTTCTTCCAGGGCCTGGACGACAAGGTGGTGCCGCCGCCGCAATCGGAAGTGATGGTCGATGCGCTGCGCGCGCGCGGCGTGCCGGTGGCCTACCTGACCCTGGAAGGCGAAGGCCACGGCTTCCGCAAGGCGGACAGCATCGTGCGCACGCTGGAAGCGGAATTGTATTTTTACCTGCGCGTGTTCGGCATTCCTGTGCCGGATAGCCTGCCGGCGGTCGGGATCGAAAACCTGACGGCATGAGTGGCGGCATGAGCGAGGGCATGGGCGCCGTGGTGAGCGGCGCGGCGGACGCGCTGCGCGTGCGTTTCGACGCCTGCGATGCGCGCGGCAAGCTGGTGCTCGCGCTGCTGGCCCTGGCCGGCGAGCCGATGGGACGGCGCCGCATCCACGAGCACCTGGCGCTGCTCGAGGAAAGCGCCGACGAGGAAGACCTGGCCGAACCGCTGGAGCGCCTGCGCGCCGATGGCCTGGTCGGTGAATTGCCGTCGCGCGGCTACGTCGTCGCCCAGGACGCGGCCTGGCCGGCCATCGCCTGGTCGCTGCAGCAGCGCCGCTTCAACGGCGTGCGCGAGGCCTGCCAGCAGGTGATGCCGCTGCGCCTGGACTGGCAGGGCACGCCGATGCTGCGCAGTTACCGCCAGGGCCTGGCCCTGCTGCGCATGGCGCTGCTGGCGGGCGAGGGACCCAAGGCGGTGTCGTCGCTGCTGGCGGCCTGCCTGCGCTGCCACGAAGCGGCCTACCTGCACCCGCTGGTCGAGATCTGCGCCCGTCCGTTCGAGCCGGACCTCATCGAGCGCATCAACGGCGCGGTGCGCGACGACGTGCTGGCGGTGCTGGTGAACCACGCCCAGCGCGAGCCGGCCAGCGCGCCGGCGATCCGCGCCTACGCCGAGGCGCACGTGGCCCTGGGCGGCGCCTCGATGGGCTTGCGCACGGCCCTGGCCGAACACCTGATCCTGTGCGGCCGCCTGGACGCCGCGGCAACGCTGCTGCACGACCTGGACGACTCCATCGCCCTGTACTACCGCAGCGTGCTGCAGCTGCTGCGCGGCGACGTCGACGAGGCCCTGGCCAACTTCGACAAGGCGTTAAAACTGCTGCGGCGCGAGACCGGCAAGCGCAAGGCCGTGTTCGAGGGCATCGGTGGCCACCTGTACGCCACCGCCCTGATCAGGAGCAGCGATCCGAAGCACCAGAAGGCACTGGACGCCTACCTCGACGCCGCCACCCGCGCCGTGCAGAGCCACGACACGGCCGTGTATCAACAACTGTCGATGCTGCGCCAGATCCGCGGCGGCACCGTCGACGCCGACGTGCTCCCCTCCCGCAACTGGGAAAGCATGCCGCAGCCGGTGATGTTCCGCGCCCTGCTGCATTACTGGCTCGGTTTGCCGCAATTGCAGGAACGGCGCGCGCTGCTCGAACAGCAACTGGAGGTGGCGGAAGCCGCCGGCTTCGACTTCATCGCCGCCCAGATCGGCTCGGTGCTGGGCACGCTCGGCATGGTCGGCATCGACAAGCGTGCGATTGCCCTGCGCCAGCAGCACCGCTTCGTCGACATGGCGCTCTGGTTCGAGCGCGAGGAAACGTGGGAGCGCCAGCTGAACGCCCTGATCAGTCTGCAGCCGGCGGTGAACGTGGAGGTGGTCAAGGAATCGCGCCTGGCCTGGCTGGTCGGCTACGACGAGCACCTGGGCATCAGCGCGCTCGAACCGCGCGAGCAGAAGCGCGACGCGCAAGGCGGCTGGAGCCGCGGGCGCGCCATCGGCCTGAAGCGCCTGTTCGAGGAAGCGCAGACGCTGGATTTCCTCACGGCCCAGGACGTGCAGGCGGCGCAAGCCATCGGCGGCCACCGCTACTACACCGGCACCGTGCGCTACGAATTCAACCTGGACAAGGCGGTGGCGGCGCTGGCCGGCCACCCGCTGCTGTTCCGGATGGATGCGCCGGGCACGCGCATCGAACTGCTGCCGGGCGAACCGCAACTGATGGTGCGCGCCGGCGGCGGCACCGTGTCGATCAGCCTGGATCCGCCGCTGCGCGACCGGCAGGGCGAGGTCGTGGTCACGCGCGAGACCCAGACCCGCCTGCGCATCGTGCGCATCAACGACGAGCACCGCCGCATCGGCGCCATCGTCGGCGACGGCCTGACGGTGCCGCTGTCGGCCGAACGCCGCGTGCTGCAGGCGATCAGCGCGATCTCGACCATCGTCACGGTGCAGTCGGACATCGGCGGCAGCCCGGGCGACATCGAGCAGGTGGCGGCCGACGCGCGCCTGCACCTGCACCTGCTGCCCTACCAGCAGGGCCTGCGCATCCGCATCCTGGTGCGCCCGCTGCCGGACGGCGGCCCCTACCTGCGCCCCGGCGACGGCTTTGATAACGTGATCGCGGACGTGAACGGCGTGCGCCTGGAAGCGCGGCGCGACCTGAACGCCGAGCGCGAGGCCGAGCGGCAACTGCTGGCCGACTGCCGCGCATTGGAAGCGGCCGAGGACGAGCACGGCGAATGGCTGCTCGGCGCCCCGATCCAGTGCCTGGAACTGCTGGCCGAGCTGCAGGAACTCGACCCAAGCCGGGTGCTGGTGGCCTGGCCCGAGGGCGAATCGTTCCGCGTGACGAAGAAGGTCACGTCGCAATCGGTGCGCCTGAACATCCGCCGCGACAAGGACTGGTTCGCCGCCAACGGCGACATAAAAATCGACGAGCACCGGGTGATGGACTTGCGCGATCTGCTGACGCGCCTGAAGGAAGACCGTTTTGTCGCACTGGGCGACAACCAGTTCCTGGCCCTCACCCACGAACTGCACCGCAGATTGATGGACCTGTCGGCCTACAGCGACGCCGACGAAGAGGCGCTGCGCTTCCACCCGCTGGCCAGCTTCGCGCTGGAGGAGATGGCGCTGGAAGCCGGCGACGTGGATGCCGACGCCGCCTGGCGCCGGCACCTGCAGCACATGCGCGAGAATGCCGACTACCGGCCGCAGCTGCCGTCCACGCTGCAGGCCGAGCTGCGCGACTACCAGCTCGAGGGCTTCGAATGGCTTTCTCGCCTGGCCCACTGGGGCGTGGGCGCCTGCCTGGCCGACGACATGGGCCTCGGTAAAACCCTGCAGGCGCTGGCCCTGATCCTGTCGCGCGCGCCCGGCGGCCCGACGCTGGTGGTGGCGCCGACCTCGGTGGCCACCAACTGGATGGCGGAAGCCGAACGCTTCGCGCCGACGCTGAACATCAAGCTGTTCGGCGCCGGCGACCGGGAAGCGATGCTGAAGGAGGCCGGCGCGTTTGACGTGATCGTGGCCAGCTACGGCCTGCTGCAGCTGGAAGCCGAGCGCTTTGCGGGCGTGCGCTGGCAGACCATCGTGCTGGACGAAGCGCAGGCGATCAAGAATGCCCACACGCGCCGTTCGCAGGCGGTGATGGCCCTGCGCGGGGACTTCCGCATGGTGGCCACCGGCACGCCGCTGGAAAACCACCTGGGCGAATTGTGGAACCTGTTCCGCTTCATCAACCCGGGCCTGCTCGGCACCAGCGACCAGTTCAACCTGCGCTTTGCCGGCCCGATCGAAAAGGCCCAGGATAAACGGGCGGCGCTGGCCGCGCGCACCCGCCTGCGCCGCCTCACCCAGCCGTTCATCCTGCGCAGGACCAAGGCGCAGGTGCTGTCGGAACTGCCGCCGCGCACCGAGATCGTGCTGCCGGTGGAGCTGAGCAGCGAGGAGATGGCGCTGTACGAATCGCTGCGCCGCGAAGCGCTGGACAAGCTGGCCGCGTTGCAGGCGCCCCAGGCCCAGAAGCAGATCCAGATCCTGGCCGAGATGATGAAATTGCGCCGCGTCTGCTGCAATCCGCAGCTGGTGGCCCCTGGCAGCGGCATCCGCAGCAGCAAGCTGGAAACCTTTGCGCGCCTGGCGGACGAACTGCTGGAGAACCGCCACAAGGCGCTGGTGTTCAGCCAGTTCGTCGACCATCTGACCCTGATCCGCAAACACCTGGACGCACGCGGCATCCGCTACCAGTACCTGGACGGCTCGACGCCGATGCAGGAACGCAAACGCCGGGTGGACGCCTTCCAGGCCGGCGACGGCGACCTGTTCCTGATTTCGCTGAAGGCCGGCGGCGTCGGCATCAACCTCACCGCGGCCGACTACGTGATCCACATGGACCCGTGGTGGAATCCGGCGGTCGAGGACCAGGCATCGGACCGCGCGCACCGCATGGGCCAGCAGCGCCCGGTGACGATCTACCGCCTGGTGGCGCGCCATACGCTCGAGGAAGGCATCGTCGATTTGCACCGCCACAAGCGCGACCTGGCCGACAGCCTGCTCGAAGGCAGCGACATGGCGGCGCGCATGTCGCCCGACGACATGATGGCGATGCTGCAGGCGGGCCTGGCCGGTGGACGAACGTAAAACGGGCCTGACGTGAACGTGACGTAATGTTTCAAGGTTTCGCAAGGCGAATAAATGGTGCTAATCTGGCGCCCGCCTGCGCATCCATCCGTTGCGCCCCATCTTATTGACTAGGCATGGATCCAATGATGAAATCGAAAATCGCGCTTGCCGTCCTGCTCACCAGCTTCGTGCTGGCGCCGGCCGGCGCGCGCCCCGGCAAGGCCGCCAAACCGAAGCAGACCAGCAGCGCCAAGGCCAAGGTTAAAAAAGGCAAGGTTGCCAAGGCGGCCGCCGTGGCCACGGTGGCCGCCGCCGCCCCGGTGGCGGCAAGCGCCTCCCCCCAGAACCGCAACGACCGTTTCATGGACACCCAGTCCATGCAGTTCCTGACCGCGCTGTGGCGCATCGATCCGGAAAGCGCCATCTACGTCGGCAAGTTCGACGCCGCCGCCAAGCTGACCATCCCCGACGTCGCCACCCGCAGCAAGCAGCTGGCCTTCATCGACGAATGGCTCGAAAAATTCCGCAAGCTGAACGCCGACAGACTCTCGCCCAACCAGCGCACCGACCTGGCGCTCTTGGTGAATAAACTGGAAGAAGACCGCTGGCGCCTCACCACCTTCCGCGACTTCGAGTGGAATCCGGCCCAGTACAACGTGGCCCAGCCGCTCGACCTGATCCTGAACACCGAATACGCGGCCAAGCCGCAGCGCCTGCGCACCCTGCTCAAGCGCCTGGCCGACGTGCCGGCCTATTACCAGGCCGCGCGCGCCTCGACCGTCAACCCGACCCGCGAACACACCCAGCTCGCGATCAGCCAGGCGCCGGGCACGATGGTGGTGCTGGCCGACCTCGGCAAGGCGGCCCAGGAATCGATCCTGTCGCCGCAGGAAAAGGCGATCTTCGCGCAGCGCGTCGCCAACGCCGGCAGCGCGGTGCTGGCCTGGGTCGACTACTTGAGCGACCTCGACAAATCGCAGGAACAGATGGGGCGCGCCCGCTCCTTCCGCATCGGCAAGGCGCTGTACGAACAGAAGTTCGCCTACGAGATCCAGTCCGCCAACAGCGGCGAGCAGACCTACCGCAAGGCGCTGGCCGCGCGCGACGAACTGCTCACGCGCATGGATGTCTTGTCTGACCAGCTTTGGGACAAGACGATGGGCGGCACAGCGAAGCCGCAGGACCGCTATAAAAAGATCGGCATGGTGATCGACAAGCTGTCGCTGCAGCACACGACGCCCGCCAACTTCCTGCCCGAGATCCGCCGCCAGATCCCGCAGTTGCAGGACTACGTCGTCAGGAACAACCTGGTCACCATCGACACCAGCAAGCCGCTGGAAGTACGCGAAACCCCGCTATACCAGCGCGGCGTGGCCGGCGCCAGCATCGATGCGCCGGGACCGTACCGGCCGAAAGACAAAACCTATTACAACGTCACGCCGCTGGATGGCCTGACGCCGGCCCAGGCCGAAAGCAGCCTGCGCGAGTACAACAACTGGATGCTGCAGATCCTGAACATCCACGAGGCGATCCCTGGCCACTACACCCAGCTGATGAACGCCAACCGTTCGCCCTCGCTGGTCAAGGCCCTGTTCGGCAATGGCGCCATGGTCGAAGGCTGGGCCGTCTATGGCGAACGCATGATGCTGGAATCGGGTTATGGCGACAACGCGCCCGAGCTGTGGCTGATGTGGTGCAAGTGGAACCTGCGCAGCGTGTCCAACACCATTCTCGACTACAGCGTGCACGTGCTAGGGATGACGCGTGAACAGGCGCTCGACCTGCTGGTGCGCCAGGCCTTCCAGACTCCGCAGGAAGCGACGGAAAAATGGAAACGCGCGCAATTGTCCTCGGTCCAGCTGACCAGCTATTTCAGCGGCTACAGCGACATCATGGAACTGCGCGAACGCCGCAAGCAGCAACTGGGCGAGCGCTTCAATCTGAAGCAGTTCCACGACCAGTTCCTGGGATATGGCAATGCACCGGTGCGGATGATCGGGCAGTTGATGCAATAGGGTCGTGATATCAGTGACGTATAAATGTCACACTTGCATGAAATTAAGCCTCGTCTAATAAACGGGGCTTAATTCTTTTTAGCTTGCAACATGCAGCTTATCTCTTCGATTTGCCGTTGATCAGCCAACAAAAGTAAATATACATATCTGACTCAAAAGTCACTTACATTTCATTTTGTTACAAATCTTACGGGTCTGGCACGTTCGACAAGGAATTGGGATGCTAAGTTGCCACTTATCGCGATTCACAGGGAATCGTGAACCAAAGCCAGAATATGCAAGAAAGAGAGATTTGAAATGAAAAAAGCACTGTTCGCTACGTTGTTCGCCACCGTTGCCACCATGGGCGCCGCACAAGCCCAGACCATCGATTCGAACGCAGGCAAGGGTTATGTCGGCCTCGGCGCCACCACCGTCAAGAATGACACCGTCGACGGCTGGCGCTTCGGCGAAAAGATCTTCGGCGGCTACAACTTCGACCAGAACTGGGCTGCTGAAGCCGGCTATACCCGCTTCGACAGCGCCAACCGCGGCACCACCGAGACCAACGGGTACAACAGCTACATTGCCGCCAAATACAGCATGCCGATCAACGAGCAGTTCTCGGGCTATGCCAAGCTGGGCGTGTCGCGCACTGTGCGCAAGGCCAGCGATGTCGGCTTCAACTACCGCGAAGCGGACACCGGTGCCTACGGCGCGCTGGGCGTGAAATACCAGCTGGACCCGCACCTGGCGCTGAACCTCGAATATGAGCGCAACGGCAAGCAGAAAGATGTGGGCGCCAAGGCCGACAGCGTGGGCCTGGGCCTGAGCTACGGCTTCTGAGCCTTCTGAGCCATTCCGGCTTTTGAACAAGGGACCTGCGGGTCCCTTTTTCATGCCTTGTATGGCCGCAAAAGCGGCTGCCGGGCCGGGTATTACGATGGCGCGTTCCCAACCCGACCCGGGGATGCCCACATGAGCACGCGTACGGCCCCGCTGTTGTTGTTGCCCCTGCTGCTGTCCCTGTCCGCCTGCGCCACCTCGCCCACCATCGGCGCATCCGGCGCCAGGACCGTTGCCACCGGCGCCGCCGCGGTGGACGCCAACGGCCAGCTCGAACACTGCGACCGTACGCTCGGCACCATGGCCATCGTCGAGGAATCGAACCGGCCCTGGGTCAGCCAGCTCACGGCGCAGTACCGTACCCAGAGCACGGTGCCGCTGCTGCGCATGATCATGCAGCAGTCGAACTGCTTCGCGGTCGTCGAGCGCGGCCAGGCGATGCGCCAGATGCGCGGCGAGCGCGAGTTGATGGAGGCCGGCGAACTGCCGGAGGGCAAGGTGCTGGCGGCATCGTTCATGGATTCGTACAACCAGATGGTCAAGGCGGTGCGCAGCGACAAGGCGCAGTCGGTGGAAGGCGGGCTCGGCAACGGCGAGACGCTGCGCACCAATTGAGCGCTCCAGATTGAGCGCCAAACGCAAGCGCGTGTTGCCCGGCCGCGCTTTGCGTTATCCCAAACCGTTCCTGTGCAAATCCGCACACCCGGCGTGCCTGTGCACTGACTTGTCCCCCAATGCCCGCCTTTTACAATGGGGTTCCTGACCGCAGCCGCGGTATGCACCACCATCACAGGAGGCCCCGCATGCGCCGGATCATCGCTGCAAGCGCGCTCATGCTCGCGCTGGTCATTTTTCCCGGCGTCGTCCGGGCCCAGGTTGCGGCCGGTCCCGGCGCCTGGAGCGCCAACCAGACCTGGGCTGCGGACACGCTCAACGGCGGCAACCTGACCGGCTATTACTACTGGCCGGCCACGCCGCCCGCCTTCAACGGCAAGCGCGCGCTGGTGCTGGTGCTGCACGGCTGCGCCCAGACCGCCGCCGGCGACGTCATCGACGGCAGCAGCGACCGCGGCTTCAACTGGAAACCGGTGGCGGACCAGTACGGCGCCGTGATCCTGGCGCCGAACGCCACCGGCAATGTCTACGGCAGCCACTGCTGGGACTACGCCAGCACCCGCCACAACCGGACGTCCGGCCACGACGGCGTGCTGCTCGACCTGATCAGGCGCTTCACCGGCAATGCCGAGTACGCGATCGACCCGAACCAGGTGTACGTGGCCGGCCTGTCCTCGGGCGGCGGCGAAACCATGGCGCTGGGCTGCCTGGCGCCGGACGTGTTCGCGGGCGTCGGCATCAACGCCGGCCCGCCGCCGGGCACGACCACCGCCCAGATCAGCTATGTGCCGTCCGGTTTCACCGCCACCACGGCCGCGAATAACTGCAGGGCACTGGCCGGCGGCGCCGCGCCGTCGTTCGCCACCCAGATCGCCAGCGTGATCTGGGGCACCGGCGACTATACCGTGTCCCAGCAATACGGCCCCATGGATGCGCTGGCCATGCGCCTGGTGTATGGCGGCGCCTTCACCCAGGGCTCGGCCACCGCGGTGCCCGCCGGCGGCACCAATATCCCGTACACCGACGCCAACGGCAAGCTGCGCACCACCGAGATCACGGTCAATGGCATGGGCCATGCTTGGCCGGCCGGCCCCGGCGGGCAGAACGTCACCTTCGTCGACGCCACCCACGTCAACTACCCGGCCTTCCTGATGGATTTCTGGTCCCGTAACAATCTGCGCATGGCGCGCGCGGAAGCGCCGCGAGTGAGCACTTGCAACGCCAGCGTGTCCGGCAACGCGGTGACCGTCTCCGCCACCGGCACCGACAGCGCCGGCACCATCTCCAGCTGGCGCGTGCGGCTGGACGGCCCGGGCGCCATCGACGATCCGGCCGCCGGCAGCGGCGCCAGCTTCAGCAAGACGTATGCGAACCTGGCCAACGGATACTATACGGGCAGCGTGACGGCGACCGACAGCGGCACCGGCCTGACCTCCGGCGCCTGCAGCATTGCCCGCTTCCTGGTCGGGACGGCGCCGGCCCTGCAGCCGCCCGCCGGCCTGGCGGTCGCAGCGGCGACCTCGAACAGCATCACCCTGTCGTGGCAGGCCGCGGGCGGCGCCTCCGGCTACAACGTCTACCGCAACGGTAGCCGCGTCAACGCCAGCCCGGTCGCGGGCACCGGCTATACCGATGGCGGCCTGGCCGCCGGCACCACCTACGGCTACCAGGTATCGGCGCTGGACGGCAGCGCGGAGAGCGCATTGTCGGGTGCGGTATCGGGCACGACCAAGGCGAGCTGGGCCTGCACCACGGTCACGGCCAGCAATTACGCCCACGTGCAGGCCGGGCGCGCGCACGCCAGCGGCGGAAATGCGCTGGCCAACGGTTCGAACCAGAACATGGGATTGAACAACCTGTTTTATACGAGCACGCTGGCGCAGACCGCGCCGGGGTATTACGTCATCGGGAATTGTCCGTAGACGTCAGGACAATCAAAGGAAACGGCGCCTGCGCCGGCGTACCAGCGCCATGCCGAGCAGGCCGGCGCCCATCAGGCCCACCGACAGCGGTTCCGGCACCTGGATGTCGCTGTCATTGTGATTGAGACGGAAGGCATAATTCATGTAGGTGTTCTGGCCGTCCATCGGATGGTCGAGCACCATGGCCGAGCTGTCGCCGTCGGCGTCGTAGACGCCGGGCTCGCCCCCATCCGAGCGGTAATCCTGCGCGAACAGGCCGGGTAGATTACCGTACTGGTCGTACCAGGCCATGAAATCGATGTCGGCCACGGCGCTGCCGACCGACGAGATCACGTAGTCGCCAGCCACGCCGCCGAACAGGACGGCCGCGGCTTCCTGGCCGGTATAAGTGGGTACGCCTTCACGAAAGCTGGGGCCGCTGTGGAGCAGCCAGGACCCGACATAGACTGGCGACGCGGATGCCAGGGCGGATGCACTCAGCAGGGCGGCAACAAGGGTACGTTTGATCAGCTTCATGGGTTCCTCCAACTCGATTGTGGAGATCCATAAAGCAATAATAATGCCTATAGGAAAATATTTATCAGAATCAACGACTTGGCCCGATCATCGGTGTATCGGGCCTGGGCACTGTAAAAATTTCCGACAGTAATTAAATATTTCCCTGAGGTTCTGCGCGATCAGGATTGCGCATGCTCTTCCGGCGCCTGGCTGACGCGCACGAACACCGGCGCCAGCAGCAGGCCCAGTTCGAACAGCAGGCACATCGGAATGGCCAGGGCCAGCTGGCTGACCACGTCCGGCGGCGTGACGATGGCGGCAATGACGAAGGCGCCGACCACCGCATACGGGCGGATCGATTTCAGTTTTTCCACGCTGACCAGGCCCATGCGCACCAGGATCACGACCACCACCGGCACCTCGAAGGCGGCGCCGAAGGCCAGGCACATCGACATCACGAAATCGAGGTAATTTTCGATGTCCGGCATCACCGCGATCGAGCTGGGCGCGAATTCGCTGATGAAGTGGAACACGCGGCCGAACACCAGGAAGTAGCAGAACGCCACCCCGGCAATGAACAGCAGCGAGGACGAAATCACCAGCGGCAGCACCAGGCGCTTTTCGTGGGCATACAGGCCGGGCGCGACGAAGGCCCAGACCTGGTAGAACACCCACGGCAGCGACAGGATCAGCGCCAGCACCAGGGTCACCTTCATCGGCACCAGGAACGGTGCGGCGACGCCGGTGGCGATCATCTTGGCGCCCGGCGGCAGCGAAGCGAGCATCGGGGCGGCAAGGAAATCGTAGATTTCCGCCGGGCCCGGCCACAGCATCAGCAGTCCGCAAACGATGGCGACGCCGATCGACGCCTTGACCAGGCGGTCACGCAACTCGACCAGGTGGGAAATGAAGGTTTCTTCGCCCGCGGCTTCTTGGGTCATCTAGAAAAAGGAAGAGGTGGTTTTGGCGCCGGGACGGAATTTCCTGACGCGCGCGGCGCCGGACAGCACGTGCTGGCGGGCGCCGTGTCGGTTCTTGTACCAGGCCGGCACGCTCGAGGTGCGCACCAGCTTCTTGCGCCGGAATTCGCGCGCCTTGCGCTCGAGGTCCTCGGGCGTGAGCGGGGGCGGCGGCGCGGCGTAAGTGACGCTGCCGCTGTCCCCGTTCCAGGCCGACTCGACCTCGTCGAGGTGCGAGGACACGCTGCTTTCGACATCCGACTTGAAGGTCTCGACGCCGGACTTGAAGCTGTGCGCAGTGTCCTGCACTTCCTTGTGCAGGTTGCGCAATTCTTCCAGCTCGATCTCGCGCGTCACCTCCGACTTCACCTCGTGCAGGTAGCGCTGGGCGCGGCCATACAGCGTGCCGGCCATGCGCGCCACCTTCGGCAGTTTTTCGGGGCCGATGACCACCAGCGCCACGGCGCCGATGACGGCAAGTTTGGTAAGCCCGAGATCGATCATGGAGCCGTCAGCTTAGAAACGGCTTTTTTCGCGCGTCTCGACGTCGATCGTGCCCTTGTCGGCGACCTGTTGCGGCGGGACGTTCGGATTGACCGGCGGGACGCCGGCCTGCTTCTCTTCATCGCCCTTCACGCCATCCTTGAAACCCTTGACGGCCTTGCCCAGGTCGGAACCCATGTTGCTGATTTTCTTGGTGCCGAACACCAGCATCACCACGACCAGCACGATCAGCCAGTGCCAAATACTCATCGAACCCATTGTTTTCTCCTTGCCGGGCCTGTGCCCGATATTCGCGTAAAACTTACGCGCAGTATAAGCGATGCAGGGCCGGAATGCCCTCTTTCCGCCTGGTATCTCAAAGACCTGTTGCGTTCCGTTGGTTTACGTTCCCAAGCCGCGCCACGGACGTTGTCCACCGTACATGTGCAGGTGCAGGTGATAGACTTCCTGGCCACCGTCCGGACCGCTGTTGATCAGGGTCTTGAAGCCGCCACTGCGTTGACCGTCCAGCCCCTGCTTGACGGCCACGCCCTGCTCGGCCGCCAGCTTTGGCGCCAGCGCCAGCATCCGGCCCAGCACCGCGGCGTGCTCGTCGGTGCAATCGGACAGCGTGGCCACGTGCTGCTTCGGGATCACCAGCAAATGTACCGGCGCCGCCGGGTTGATGTCCTTGAACGCGAGCACCTCGTCGTCCTCGTACACCACGTTGGCCGGAATCTGCTTGGCAACGATCTTGCAGAAGATACAGTTATCCATGTTCTCTCCAGATGTTCTATCTTGTGGCGGCCACGCCCGCCATCAAGGGGCCGGCCCGAGATTCTAGCCAGCCAGCATGACGGCGCCGTGACAGATGCGCTTATTCCTGCGGCCGCGCCGCCTTTTCCTCGATGCCGGACACGCCTTCGCGCCGCGCCAGTTCGTCGATCACCTGCTGCGGCGTCAAGCCGAAGCGCGACAGCAGCACCAGCGAATGGAACCACAGGTCGGCGCATTCGTACAGCAGTTTGGAGGCATCGGCGCCGGCGCGCACGTCCTTGGCCGCCATGATGGTCTCGGCCGCTTCCTCGCCGATCTTTTTCAGGATGGCGTCGTCGCCCTTGGCGAACAGGCGCGCCACGTACGATTTGTCGGGATCGCCGCCATGTTCCGGCTTGCGCGATTCGATCACCGCGGCCAGTTGGTCAAGATTGAAACTCATGTGGTCTTCTTCGCAGGGGATTTCTTCGGATTGGCATAGATCGTGCCGGGGTCCTGCAGCACCGGCTCGACGCTGTGCCAGTCGCCGTTCTCGAACTTCTGGAAGAAGCACGAGTGGCGCCCGGTGTGGCAGGCGATGCCGCCGCCCTGCTCGACCTTCAGCAGCACCACGTCTTCATCGCAGTCGAGGCGGATTTCCAGCACTTTCTGCACGTGGCCGGACTCTTCGCCCTTGTGCCACAGCTTCTTGCGCGAGCGGCTCCAGTACACCGCCTGGCCCAGCTCCACGGTCTTGGCCAGCGCTTCCCGGTTCATCCAGGCAAACATCAGGATCGCGCCGCTCGCGGCTTCCTGGGCGATCACTGGCACCAGGCCGTGCTCGTCCCATTTCACTTTCTTCAGCCAGGGCTGGGCGGGAATCGATGGGGTCGTCGTCGGGGTTGCCATCTGTCTCTCAGTCTCGGCTCAATCTACACGCATCGGGATGCCACGTTCGGCCATGAAGCGCTTGGCCTCGCCGACCGTGTGCTGCCCGTAGTGGAAAATGCTGGCGGCCAGCACCGCATCGGCGTGGCCTTGCTGGATGCCGTCGGCCAGGTCTTCCAGGCCGCCCACGCCGCCGGAGGCGATCACCGAAATACCGACCGCGTCCGAGACGGCGCGCGTCAGGCCGAGGTCGAATCCGGACTTGGTGCCGTCGCGGTCCATGGAGGTCAGCAGCAGTTCGCCGGCGCCCAGGCTTTCCATCTTGCGCGCCCACTCGACGGCGTCCAGGCCGGTCGGGTTGCGCCCGCCATGGGTGAACACTTCCCACTTGCCGGGCGCGACCTGCTTGGCGTCGATCGCCACCACGATGCACTGGGCGCCGTGCTTCTGCGAGGCCTCGTACACCAGCTGCGGGTTGGTCACGGCCGAGGTGTTCATCGACACCTTGTCGGCGCCGGCGTTCAGCAGCCGGCGCACGTCCTCGACGCGGCGCACGCCGCCGCCCACGGTGAGGGGAATGAACACGGTCGACGCCACCGCCTCGATGATCGGCAGGATCAGGTCGCGGCCGTCGCTGGACGCGGTGATGTCGAGGAAGGTGATCTCGTCGGCACCCTGGCCATCGTAGCGGCGCGCGATCTCGACCGGGTCGCCGGCATCGCGCAGCTCGGTGAAATTGACGCCCTTGACCACGCGGCCGCCGGTGACGTCGAGGCAGGGGATGATGCGTTTTGCGAGCATATCAGGCCTGTGCGCCTTCGGTCAGCGCATCCGCGCGTTCCTGCGCGCTGGCCAGGTCGAGCGTGCCTTCGTAGATCGAACGGCCGCAGATCACGCCTTCGATGCCTTCGTCCTGCACCGCGCACAGCGCTTCGACGTCGGCCAGGTTGTGCACGCCGCCGGAAGCGATGATCGGGATGCGCACCGCCTGCGCCAGCTTGACGGTGGCCTCGATGTTCACGCCGCCCATCATGCCGTCGCGGCCGATGTCGGTGTAGATGATCGATTCCACGCCGTAGCCCTCGAACTTCTTGGCCAGGTCGATGACTTCGTGGCCCGACATCTTGCTCCAGCCGTCGGTCGCGACTTTGCCGTCCTTGGCGTCCAGGCCGACGATGATGGAGCCGGGGAAGGCCCCGCAGGCGTCGTGCAGGAAGCCCGGGTTCTTGACGGCCGCGGTGCCGACGATGATGTAGCTGATGCCGTCGTCCAGGTAGCGCTCGATGGTGTCGAGGTCGCGGATGCCGCCGCCCAGCTGGACCGGGATCTCGTCCAGGCCGTTGTCGTCGGCGTACTCCTGCACCACCTGCAGGATCGATTTGATCGCCGTTTCGTTCTTCGGCTTGCCCGCGAAGGCACCGTTCAGGTCGACCAGGTGCAGCCGGCGCGCGCCCTTCTTCAACCAGTGCAGCGCCATGTCGGCGGGGTCTTCGGAGAACACGGTGGCAAGGTCCATATCGCCTTGTTTGAGGCGAACGCAGTGACCGTCTTTCAGGTCGATGGCGGGGATCAGCAGCATGGTCGGTATCGGATGAGGGTCAATGAATCGGTCAATGAAGTGAACGCAGGCGTTCAGGGATTCCAGTGGACGAAGTTGCGGTACAGGCGCAGCCCTGCGGCGGCGCTTTTCTCGGGGTGGAACTGGGTGGCGACGATGTTGTCGCGCGCGACGGCGCAGCAGAACGCGCCGCCATAGTCGGTTTCGCCGATGCTGTCTTCGGCGTGCTCGGGCAGCGCGTAATAGCTGTGCACGAAATAGAAGTAGCTGCCGGGCTCGATGCCGTCCCACAGCGCGTGGTCGCGCACCTGGTCGACGCGGTTCCAGCCCATCTGCGGCACCTTGAAGCGCGAGCCGTCGGCCTGCAGCTTGCCGTCGAGCTGGAAGCGCACCACCTTGCCGGGCAACAGGGAGAGACCGGGGGTATTGCCCTCCTCGCTGACGTCGAACAGCATCTGCTCGCCGACGCACACGCCCATCATCGGGCGGGTTTTCGCCGCGCGCAGCAGCGCTTCCTCGACGCCGGACTCGCGCAGGCTGCGCATGCAGTCGCGCATCGCGCCCTGGCCGGGCAGGACGATACGGTCGGCGGCGTCGATGTCGGCCACGTCTCCGGAAATCAGGACTTCGGCTTCGGGCGCGACCGCGCGCAGGGCTTGCGCCACGGAGCGCAGGTTGCCCATGCCGTAGTCGACCACAACAATCTTGTTCGTCATGATGGTGAATGTGCCGTTACAGGCTGCCTTTGGTCGAAGGAATCGTGCCTAGCGCGCGCTCGTCCAGCTCGGACGCCATGCGCAGCGCGCGGCCGAACGCCTTGAACACGGTTTCGCACTGGTGGTGCGCGTTCACGCCGCGCAAATTGTCCACGTGCAGGGTCACGCCGGCGTGGTTCACGAAGCCGCGGAAGAACTCGATGGTCAGATCGACGTCGAAGCGGCCGATGGTGGCGCGGGTGAACGGCACGTGCCACTCCAGGCCGGGACGGCCGGAAAAGTCGATCACCACGCGCGACAGCGCCTCGTCCAGCGGGACGTAGGCGTGGCCGTAGCGGCGGATGCCCTTCTTGTCGCCGATGGCCTTGGCCACCGCCATGCCCAGCGTGATGCCGGTGTCCTCGACGGTATGGTGGTCGTCGATGTGCAAGTCGCCGACGGCCTCGACCTCGAGGTCGATCAGGCCGTGGCGCGCGATCTGGTCCAGCATGTGGTCCAGGAAGGGCACGCCGGTATTCAGTTTCTGGCGGCCGGTGCCGTCGAGGTTGAGCGACACGCGGATTTGCGTTTCGCTGGTGTTGCGCGTGATTTCTGCGGTGCGGGTCATTACGGGATGCTCGGCGGTGATCAGGCTTGCAGCGAAGCCTTCAGGGCGTTCAGGAATACGGAATTTTCTTCCGGGGTGCTGACCGTGACTCTGATGCAATTGGCCAGCAATACATGCATTTTACTCAAATTTTTAATCAATACCTTTTCGGCGAATAGTGTAGCGCAGGTGCGCTCGGCATCGGGCACTCTCAAGGTAATGAAATTCGCACTGGACGGGAATACCTGCACGCCCGGCAGCGCCTGCAACGCGGCGAACAGGTCGCTGCGCGCCGCGTTCAGGTCGGCGGCCTGGCGGTTCAGCACGTCCACGTGGTCGAGCGCGAATTCGGCCGCCACCTGGGTCAGCACGTTGATGTTGTACGGCGGGCGCACCTTGTCGAACTGGGCCAGCAGCGCCGGCGCCGCGGCCAGGTAGCCCAGGCGGATACCGGCCAGGCCGAGCTTGGACAGCGTGCGCATCACGACCATGTTCGGATACTGCGGCAGGCGCTCCATGAAGCTGGTGCCCGCGAACGGCTGGTAGGCTTCGTCGACCACGGCGATGCCATGTTCTCCCAGCGCCTCGATCACGGCCACCATGTCGTCCGCGTCGTACAGGTTGCCGGTCGGGTTGTTCGGGTAGGCCAGGAATACCAGCGCCGGCTTGTGCTCGGCGATCGCGGCCAGCATCGCGGCGCGGTCCAGCGAGAAGTCGGCTTTCAAGGGCACGCCGACGAAATCCATGCCCGCGAACTGGGCCGAGCGCTGGAACATCACGAAGGCCGGGACCGGGGCCAGCACGACGGCGCGCTTGCCGCCCGGGCCCGCCTCCTGGCGTGCGCAGGCGGTGCAGACGATCGAGATGATCTCGTCCGAGCCGTTGCCGAGGATGACGTCGTACCCTGCCGGCACGCCCAGGTTGGCGCGGATTTTTTCCTTCAGCGTGCCGTACGAGGCCACCGGATAGCGGTTCAGCACGGCGTCGGCCAGGCGCGTCGCCAGTTCCTGGCGCAGCGGGACCGGCAATTCGTACGGGTTTTCCATCGCGTCCAGCTTGACGTAGCCGCTGGCGTCCGGGACGTTGTAGACATGGCCGGCACGGACGTCTTCGCGGATCGTGTTGGCGATGAGTTTGTCGATGCTGGTCATACGATAGTTCCTCGTGAGTTGAAGGTGTGCATGGCTTTACACATGTTCCAGGCCGCCGGCAGTCGCATCGTCATTCCCGCGCAGGCGGGAATCCAAGGCAAGTGCATCTGTTCCCTTCACTTGGGTTCCCGCCTGCGCGGGAACGACGGCAGCTGTGTCGGCAGCCGGCAAGGTTTTATCTTTTTTCCTGGGCGTGCCGGCGCGCTTTTTCGCGGGCGGCTGCACTGGCGCAGCCAGGCGCGCGCGCGCGATCTCGCAATACGCCGGATTCAGTTCGAAACCGGCAAAATGGCGGCCGGTGCGGCGCGCCGCCACCGCCGTGGTGCCGCTGCCCATGAACGGATCCAGCACCACGCCGTCCGGCGGGCACGACGCCTTCACCATGCGCTCGATGATCTCGAGCGGCTTCTGGGTCGGGTGGTCCACCCGCTCGGCATGCTCGCGGTGCAGCCTCGACACGCTCCACAAATCCTTGGGGTTGTAGCCGATCTCGAGCCACTTGGCGCCGACGAAGATCGAGCGCGAGCGCGCCTTCTTGGTGGCGGCGTCGTACGGGATGCGCACGGCGTCCAGGTCGAAATAGTAATCCTTGCGCTTGGCGAAAAAGCCGATGGTGTCGTGCACCGAGCTGAAGCTGCGGGTGCTGCCGCCCATCGAAGGCACGCGCCGGTCCCAGATGATCTCGTTCATCATCGTCATGCGCTTCTTGAGCATGACGAAGATTTCCGGCGCATGGCGCCAGGTGAGGAAGATGTACAGGCTGCCGTTGTCCTTCAGCTTCGGGATGGCGGCATCGATCCAGGTCTCGGTCCAGGCCAGGTAGTCCTCGACGCTGAGCTGGTCGGAATCGTTGCCGTAGTCCTTGCCCAGGTTGTACGGCGGATCGGTGAGGATCAGGTCGATGGATGCATCGGGGATGCGCGCCAGTCCGGCCAGCGCATCCTCGCAGAAGATCCGGTCGACCCAGGCCGTCATGACGCCGCTTCGCCGGCCGGCTTGATACGGAGCTCTGCGCTGCGCGCGTGCGCCTGCAAGCCTTCGCCATAGGCCAGTTCGGCCGCCACGCGGCCCAGGGTCTGGGCGCCGGCTTCGGACACGAACAGCACCGACGAACGCTTCTGGAAGTCGTACACGCCCAGCGGCGACGAGAAGCGCGCCGTGCGCGAGGTCGGCAGCACGTGGTTCGGGCCGCAGCAGTAATCACCCAGCGACTCCGATGAGAAGCGGCCCAGGAACATGGCGCCGGCGTGGCGGATTTTATCGGCCCACTGCAGCGGGTCCTCGGCCGAAATCTCGAGGTGCTCGGCGGCGATGTCGTTGGCGATGGCGCAGGCTTCATCCATGTCGCGCACCAGGACCAGGGCGCCGCGATCGCTCATCGAGGTGGCGATGGTGGCCTTGCGCGGCATGGTCGGCAGCAGCTTGTGGATGCTGGCCTCCACCTGCGCGATATAGTCCGCGTCCGGGCACAGCAGGATGGCCTGGGCCAGCTCGTCGTGCTCGGCCTGCGAAAACAGGTCCATGGCGACCCAGTCCGGGTCGGTGGTGGCGTCGCACAGCACCAGGATTTCCGACGGGCCGGCGATCATGTCGATGCCGACCGTGCCGAACACGCGGCGCTTGGCGGCGGCCACGTAGGCATTGCCCGGGCCGACGATTTTATCGACCGGAGCAATGGTCTCGGTGCCGTAGGCCAGCGCGCCGACGGCCTGTGCGCCGCCGATGGTGATCACGCGCGTCACGCCGGCGATCGCGGCGGCGGCCAGCACCATCTGGTTCTTGACGCCGTCCGGGGTCGGCACCACCATCACGATTTCCTTTACCCCGGCCACCTGCGCGGGAATCGCGTTCATCAGGACGGAGGATGGATACGCGGCCTTGCCGCCCGGGACGTAGATGCCCACGCGGTCCAGCGGCGTCACGCGCTGGCCCAGCACGGTGCCGTCCGGCTCGGTATAGGTAAAACCGTTCAGTTCCTGCTTCTGGCGCTCGTGGAATACGCGGATGCGTTCGGCCGCGGTACGCAGCGCGGCGCGCTGGGCCTCCGGCAGCGCGTCCAGCGCCGCCTGCAGTTCGTCCTGCTTGATGTCGAAGGCGGCCATGCTGGCGGCGCCGCCGGGAATGCGATCGAACTTGACCGTGTATTCGAGCACGGCGGCGTCGCCGCGCGCTTTCACGTCGGCCAGGATCTGCGCCACCGCCGATTCGATGGCGTCGTCGGTTTCCGCTTCAAAGGCGAGCAGCGTGCTCAAGTCGCGCTTGAAGCCGGGGGCGCTGGAATCGAGCCTGCGGACCCGCACTTGCGTATTCTCTTGCGTGTTCATGTCAACTACCTTGCAGCTTGGAGGCGCGTTCGAAGGCCTCGAGGATGGGTTGCAGGCGCTCGCGCTTGAGCTTGAGCGCGGCCTGGTTGACCACCAGGCGCGACGAGATCTCCATGATCTTCTCGACTTCGACCAGGTTGTTGGCGCGCAGCGTGCCGCCGGTCGAGACCACGTCGACGATGGCGTCGGACAGGCCGACCAGCGGCGCCAGTTCCATCGAGCCGTACAGTTTGATCAGGTCGACGTGGACGCCCTTGGAGGCGAAGTGCTGGCGCGCGGTGTTCACGAACTTGGTCGCCACGCGCAGGCGCGCGCCCTGGCGCACCGCGTTCTCGTAGTCGAAGCCGGCGTTCACCGCCACCGACATGCGGCAGCAGGCGATGCGCAGGTCGACCGGCTGGTACAGGCCTTCGCCGCCATGCTCGAGCAGCACGTCCTTGCCGGCCACGCCGAAATCGGCGGCGCCATGCTGGACATAGGTCGGCACGTCGCTGGCGCGCACGATCAGCACGCGCACGCCGGGGTCGTTGGTGGCGAGGATCAGCTTGCGCGAGGTTTCCGGGTTTTCCAGAACCTCGATGCCGGCCGCGGCCAGCAGCGGCAGCGTGTCTTCGAAAATGCGGCCCTTGGACAGGGCAAGGATCAGCTGGGAGCTGTCCTGGGTGGTGTTCGTCATGTGACTGCTTTGGTTACCAGGGCTGCGCCCTAAATCGTCGTCCCGCGAAGGCGGAGATCCATGCTGAGGCACAGAAATCGGTATTCCGGGAACCCTGCGTCGTATCATGCATGGCATCTTCGGATACTCAGCTTGGATTCCCGCCTGCGCGGGAACGACGGGTCCTGTACGAGGGTCCTTGTTACTTGATCCGCACGATATCGGCGCCCACTGCCGACAGCTTCGCTTCCATCCGGTCATATCCGCGGTCCAGGTGGTAGATGCGGTCGACGATGGTCGTGCCTTCGGCGGCCAGGCCCGCGATCACCAGCGAGGCCGATGCGCGCAAATCGGTCGCCATCACCGGCGCGCCGACCAGGCGCTCGACGCCGCGCATGAACGCGGTGTTGCCCTCGATGGAAATCTGCGCGCCCAGGCGGTTCATTTCCTGCACGTGCATGAAGCGGTTCTCGAAGATGGTCTCGGTCACGCGGCTCGGGCCGACGGCGATGGTGTTCACCGCCATGAACTGGGCCTGCATGTCGGTCGGGAAGCCGGGATACTCGGTGGTGCGGAACGACACCGGCTGCGGACGCCCATCCATGCGCGCGCGGATCGAATCGCCTTCGATCGTCAACTGCAGGCCCATCTCGCGCAGCTTGTCGATCGCGACGTCGAAGATGTCGGTGCGGGTGCGGGTGATGCGGATGTCGCCGCCGGCGGCCGCCACCGCGCACAGGAAGGTGGCGGCTTCGATGCGGTCCGAGATCACCGAATGCTTGGTGCCGTGCAGCGCCTCGACGCCCTGGATCACCAGGCGGTCGGTGCCGATGCCGTCGATTTTCGCGCCCATCGCCACCAGCATGTTGGCCAGGTCCGTCACTTCCGGCTCGCGCGCGGCGTTTTCCAGCACGGTCTCGCCCTCGGCCAGGGTCGCCGCCATCAGGAGGTTCTCGGTGCCGGTGACGGTGATCATGTCGGTGAGGATGCGCGCGCCTTTCAGCTTGGCGCATTTGGCGTGGATATAGCCGCCCTCGATCGTGATCTCGGCACCCATCGCGCGCAGGCCCTTGATGTGCTGGTCGACCGGACGCGAACCGATCGCGCAGCCGCCCGGCAGCGACACCTTGGCTTCGCCGAAGCGCGCCAACAACGGGCCCAGCACCAGGATCGAGGCGCGCATGGTCTTGACCAGCTCATACGGCGCTTCCAGCTTGTCGACCCTGGCCCCGTTCAGGGTGACGTTTTCATCGTCCTGGGTCACCTGCAGGCCGGTCTGGGCCAGCAGCTTGAGCATGGTGCGCACGTCGTGCAGGCGCGGCACGTTGGAGAGTACGAGGTCGTCCGCGGTCAGGAGGCCGGCGCACAGGATCGGCAACGCGGCGTTCTTGGCGCCCGAAATCGGGATGTCGCCGCTCAGGCGCTTGCCGCCGGTGATCTGGAGCTTGTCCATGCTTATCCTTGGTACTCTTCCGGAGTGAGGGTCTTCATCGACAGCGCGTGGATTTCCTCGCGCATGCGGTCGCCCAGCGCGCCGTAGACGATCTGGTGGCGCTGGATGCGGCTCTTGCCGGCGAATGCGTTCGACACGATGACGGCGGTGAAGTGCTGGCCGTCGCCTTCCACTTCGAGGTGGGTGCATTCCAGGCCATTCTTGATGTAGCCGTGGATCAGTTCAGGTGTGGTAGCCATAATCTTTTCAGGAAATCCGGTAATTCTGGGTGACTCGTTCAGTGACGCAGCTTGTAGCCACGGCGCAGCATATTGATGGCAACGGCCGCCAGCACCACGAAGAACACGGCGACGATGGCCAGGCTGGTCCAGGGCGAGACGTCCGACTTGCCGAAGAAGCCGTAGCGGAACCCGTCAATCATATAAAAGAACGGGTTGAAATGCGAGACTGCCAACCAGAATGGGGGAAGTTTCTGGATGGAATAGAACACACCGGCCAAAAATGTTGCCGGCATGATCAAGAAATTCTGGAACGCAGCCAACTGGTCGAACTTTTCGGCCCAGATACCGGCGATCACGCCCATGGTGCCGAGGATCGCCGCGCCCAGGACCGCGAACACGATGATCCACAGCGGCGCCGTGAAGCTCAGGTGCGCGAACCAGGCGGTGATCACGAACACGCCGGCGCCGACGGCCAGTCCGCGCACGATCGAGGCGGAGACATACGCCGACACGATTTCCCAGTGCGACAGCGGCGGCAGCAGGATGAACACCAGGTTGCCCGTGATCTTGGACTGGATCAGCGACGACGACGAGTTGGCGAATGCGTTCTGCAATACGCTCATCATCACCAGGCCGGGAATCAGGAACGAGGTGTAGTTCACGCCTTGCAACATCTCCACCTTGCCTTCCAGCACGTGGCCGAAGATCAGCAGGTACAGCATCGAGGTGACGACCGGCGCGGCGATGGTCTGGGTGGCGACCTTCCAGAAGCGCAGGATCTCTTTATAGAACAGGGTACGGAACCCAACGGAGAAGAAGTTCATCGAATTGGTGCCCCTTCCATGATCTGGATAAAGATGTCTTCCAGGTCGGCCTGCTGGAGCTGCATCTCGTCGATCTGGGCGCCCGATTCGCGCAGTTGCGCGAGGATGCCTTCGACTTCGTTGTAAGCGTTCACTCGCAGCGTGTACTTGTTGCCGCCGTTGTTTTGCCCCTCGTCGTGTTCGTCGTGGGCGACCAGGTGGCGCAAGCCTTCCGGCAGACCGCCGTGCTTCAGGTGCACCACCAGCGACGAGCCGGACACGCGGCGCAGCAGCTGCGACATGGTGTCCAAGGCGACCACGTTGCCGGTCTTGAGCATGGCCACGCGCTGGCACATGGCTTGCGCCTCTTCCAGGTAGTGGGTGGTCAGCACGACGGTGTGCCCCTCGCGGTTCAGGCGCGAGATGAATTTCCACAGGGTCTGGCGCAGTTCAACGTCGACGCCGGCGGTCGGCTCGTCGAGCACGATCACGGGCGGTTTATGCACCAGCGCCTGGGCCACCAGCACGCGGCGCTTCATGCCGCCCGACAGCGCGCGCATGTTGACGTCGGCCTTGGGCGTCAGGTCGAGGTTTTCCATGACCTCGTCGATCCACTTGTCGTTGTTCTTCAGGCCGAAGTAGCCCGATTGCAGGCGCAGCGTCTCGCGCACCGTGAAGAAGGGATCGAACACCAGTTCCTGCGGCACCACGCCGAGCTTCATGCGCGCTTGCCGCTGGTCGGTGACGACGTCATGGCCGTGGATGCGCACGCTGCCCACGTCCGGCCGGATCAGGCCGGCGATGGTGGAAATCAGGGTGGTCTTGCCGGCGCCGTTCGGGCCGAGCAGGCCGAAGAATTCGCCTTGTTCGATGCTGAGGGAAACGCCCTTCAGGGCCTTGAAACCCTTGTAGCTCTTTTCGACGCGGTCAATCTGGATGGCTGCTGTCATTCGTTGGATGGCCCGGGGGAATCGAGAGCCTTACGGGGAAACCAGCCATTATAGAAGAAAACGCTTGGGCGGACCGGAGAGGGCTGTAAATGCATTCAGAGCAGGGCCGTAAATGCCGTCGTCCCCGCCTTCGCGGGGACGACGGTAGTAGCGCGGTACGACCTTGCTACCTGAATGTGCGTTACGCCCTTCCCAGCAATTCCTCAACCCCATACAACTTCGCCAGCGCATCGATATTCGCCGGCACGTTGATGAACTTCAGATTGCGCCCCTGCGCCTGGGCGCGCCGTTGCCAGGCCAGCATCAGGGCCAGCGCCGACGAATCGGCGGATTTCACGCCACCGAGGTCGAACACGGTTTCGCCGGCGGACAGCGCCGCACAGCCCTGGTCCAGCGCCGCCTGGGCGTTCTGGAAGGTCAGGGCATCCAGCGAGAGCATGGGATTGGCTTCGGCCATGCTTACTTCTGCGGCGCTGCCAGCGGCTTGCTTGCCAGCTGCTGGTTGCGCTCGCGCAGGCGCTTGATCAGGCCGTCGATGCCGCCCTTGTTGATCTCCGAAGTGAAGGTGCTGGTGTAGGTCTGGACCAGCCAGGCGCCGAGCACGTTGATGTCGTAGATCTTCCAGCCCTGCGCGGTCTTGCTCAGGCGGTAGTTCAGGGTGATCGGCTCGCCGCGGGTCACGTTCACCTGGGAACGCACTTCGACCTCGGTGTCGGTCGGGCTGGCGCGGAACGGCTTGAACTCGACGGTTTCGTTCTTGATCTGGGCCAGCGCGCCCGAGTAGGTGTACACCAGCAGGGTGCGGAACTCGTCCGACAGCTGCTTTTGCTGTTCCGGCGTGGCCTGGCGCCAGAAACGGCCGGCGGCCTGCTGGGTCATCTTCTGGGCGTCGACGTAGGGCAGGATCTTGCTGTTGACCAGGTCCATGATCTTGTTGCGGTTGCCGGCCTGGATGTCCTTGTCGGCCTTGACGGTGTCGATCACGTCGGTGCTGACGCGCTTGACCAGTACGTCGGGGGCCTCGTTGCTGGCCGGGGCCGGGGCGGCAATCACGCTGGTGGAAAAGGCCACGGTGGCGGCGGTCACGATCAGTTGTGCGATTGGCTTCATATACTTCCTTTTGTCTGGTTGGGGCAATCCGGGCGGCGCGCTGTCATGTCTTCAGCCGCGCGGCCACCCGCCTGCATTAACTACTTCTGGACCGGTTGCGATGACACCGGCGCCGGTACCGGCGGGTTGTTCGGCGCCGAGCCCGCATCCGGCGTTCCCGCGGCCGGCGCATCGGCGGCATTGCTGCCGTCCGGCGTACCGGTCTTGTTCACGCCCAGCTTTTCCTGTACCTGTTGCACTTTTTCCTGCACCTTGTCCTGCACTTTATCGAGCCCCTTCTGTACCTTCTCGGCGCGTTCTTCCGCCTTGTCGGTATCGAGCACGCGGCTGGCGCGGCGCTGCAGGTAGCCGTCGCGGATGAACTCGTAGCGGTCCAGCGCGGCGTCTTCGAGCAGGTTCGAGGCGTCCAGCACGCTGGCGCGCTGGTCGACCGCACGCACCACGATGCCGCTGTTGCGCCACGGGATGTCATTCACGTGGGTCCACGGGTCGCCGTACCAGTCGCCCGGCAAGGCCACGGTGTCACGCACCGTAGATGGGCCCAACAATGGCAACATCAAGTAGGGTCCGGGTGGCACGCCCCAAAAACCCAGGGTCTGGCCTAGGTCTTCGTTGTGCTTGCGCAGGCCGGCCGGGCTGGCGATGTCGAGCACGCCGCCCAGGCCCAGGGTCGAGTTCACCGCAAAACGGGTCAGGTCGTTGAAACCGTCGCCGCCCTTGAGCTGCGCGAAATTGTTCGCCGAGCTCCACAGATCGGACAAGTTACTGAAGAAATTGTTCACACCAGTCTGCACGAAGGTCGGGGTGACGTTCTTGTAGGCGGTGGCGGCCGGCTTCAGCGCGGTGCGGTCGACCGCATCGTTGAAGGTGAACATGGCGCGATTGAACTTCTCGAACGGATCCTGCGGATTGGCCGTACTGGCGCAGCCGCCCAGCAACAGGGATGCGCCGATGGCGACGACCAGGCCGCGTGCGCGGAACTGGCCAGATGCGTTACGGTCTTTCATTGATTACCGTCCTTTCCTTCAGCAGCCTTGCTATAAATAAATTGGTTAATCAAGTCTTCCAGTACGGTCGCCGACTGCGTACGGGTAATACGGTCCCCGTCCGCCAGGTTGTTCGTGTCGCCGCCGGCCTCGATGCCCACGTACTGCTCGCCGAGCAGGCCGGAGGTCAGGATCTTCAACGAGCTATCCTTCGGAAACTTGTAATTCGGATCCAGGTCGAGGCGCACCGACGCCTGATACGTCTTGTCGTCGAAGGTGATGGCACCGACCCGGCCCACCACCACACCCGCGCTCTTCACCGGCGCCTGCGGTTTCAAGCCGCCGATGTTGTCGAAGCGCCCGGTAACCGCATACGTCTTGCTGAACGAGATCGTGCTCATGTTACCGGCCTTCAGGGCAAGAAATAGGAGCGCTACCACACCCAGCAGTACAAAAAGTCCGACCCAGACATCAATAGTTTTGCGATGCATAAGATTTCCTAATATATAAAGGCGTCAGTTCAGTCAATCTTCTGAATTATTTGTTGAACATGAGCGCGGTCATGATGAAGTCCAGGCCCAGCACCATCAGCGATGCGATCACCACGGTGCGCGTGGTCGCGCGCGACACGCCTTCCGGCGTCGGCTGCGCCTCATAGCCCTGGAACAGCGCCGTGAAGGTGACGGCGATACCGAAGATAAAACTCTTCAGCACGCCGTTCATGACGTCGCGCCGCACGTCGATGTTGCCCTGCATCTGCGACCAGAACGCGCCCGGGTCCACGCCAATCAATTGCACACCGACCAGGTAGCCGCCGATCACGCCGATGGCGGAAAACACGGTGGCCAGGACCGGCATCGCGATCAGGCCGGCCCAGAAGCGCGGCGCCAGCACGCGCTGGATCGGGTTCACGGCCATCATTTCCATCGCAGTCAATTGCTCGCCGGCTTTCATCAGGCCGATTTCCGCGGTCAGCGAGGTGCCGGCGCGGCCCGCGAACAGCAGCGCGGTCACCACCGGCCCGAGTTCGCGCAGCAGGGACAGGGCCACCAGCTGGCCCAGCTTTTCCTCGGCGCCGAACTGGCTCAGCGTGTAATACCCCTGCAGGCCCAGCACCATGCCGACGAACAGGCCGGACACGGTGATGATCAGCAGCGAATAATTGCCAATAAAATGGATTTGCTCGGAAATCAGGGCCGGGCGGCGCAGCGCGCCCGGCAACTTGCCCAGCAGGCCGAAGAAGGAACGGGTGACGACACCGATGCGCGCGAAGGTATCGAGCACGAAGCCGCCGATGAAGGCGATAAAACGCTGGATCATCGCTTGCCTCCCAGGCCCAGGTCGTCGGCCAGCGATTTACCTGGATAGTGGAAGGGCACCGGACCGTCCGGCTCGGCGTTCACGAACTGTTTCACGTACGGATCGGTCGAGCGGCGCAATTCTTCAGGCGTGCCCTTGGCCACGATTTTCCCGGCAGACAAGAAATAGATATAGTCGGCGATGGCGAAAGTCTCGTTCACGTCGTGCGATACCAGGATCGACGTCGAGCCCAGCGTATCGTTCAGGTTACGGATCAGGTTGGCGGTAACGCCCATCGAGATCGGATCGAGGCCGGCGAACGGCTCGTCGTACATGATCAAGCGCGGATCGAGCGCGACCGCGCGCGCCAGCGCCACCCGGCGCGCCATGCCGCCGGAAATCTCGTTCGGCTTGAGGTGCTGGGCATTGCGCAGGCCGACCGCATTCAGGCGCATCAGCACCAAATCGCGCAGCAGTTCTTCCGGCATATCGGTGTGTTCGCGCAGCGGGAAAGCCACATTCTCGAACACGGTGAGGTCGGTGAACAGGGCGCCGAACTGGAACAGCATGCCCATCTTGCGGCGCAGGCGGTACAGGTTTTCCGTGTCCAGCTGGTGCACGATCTCGCCGTTGACCGAGACGGTCCCGCGCTGGGGACGAATCTGGCCACCGATCAGGCGCAGCACCGTCGTCTTGCCGGAACCGGAACCACCCATCACGCCAATCAGCTTGCCGCGAGGGAAATCCATGCTCAGGTTCGACAGGATGGGGCGATCTCCATACGAAAAGTGCAGATCGCGGATTTCGACAAGGTTCGACACAGTGGTTAATGGAGTTTGGGGAATCTCGTATTGTAGTGCAGAAACGGCAATCCCTGCTTGACACCCGCCATTTCTACCGGTCTTATCGACGCGATAATACAACACTAATGAACGGCGGGTCAGGTATTTTATGCGGCTAAGTGCTTGTTTTTAATAACTTATGCATATAAGACATTGTTGCAACTGACTAAATTTTTTTAACAAGTTCTTACTGGAAACTACACGTAAAGACGTTCGCAAGCTTACGTGAAATTGCGGGCGGGCTGCGCCGCGCACGACGCGAATCTTTGGTGCTGGCACGGATCAAACAGCCGGCGATGCACGATGGGTATTCCGCATGCACCGCGACTGCCGAGGACACGACGTTGCACACGACAGCCCTGGTCCATATCGACAGCGGCACGGCCGCCATGGAAGGCATGCTCGAGCTGCCGCATGATGCACTCGGCATCGTATTGTTCGCGCATGGCAGCGGCAGCAGCCGGCTGAGTCCGCGCAACAACTACGTGGCACGCGTGCTGCGCGACGCGGGCATCGGCACCCTGCTGCTGGACCTGCTGACGCAGGTGGAAGACCGGGCCTATGAAAACCGTTTCGATATCGGCTTGCTGACCCGGCGACTGGGTGCGGCGGCGGGGTGGCTGGGGCGGCAGGCGGTGACCTCGCCACTGCCGCTGGGCTTGTTCGGTGCGAGTACCGGGGCCGGGGCGGCGCTGCGGCTGGCGGCTACACACGACATACCGGTCGCTGCCATCGTCTCGCGCGGCGGCCGACCGGATCTGGCCGGCGACGATGCCCTGGCCGCGGTAAGCGCCCCTACCCTCTTGATCGTGGGCGGCAACGACGATCCCGTGATCGGACTGAACCGCCGCGCCTGCGCCGCATTACGTTGCGAGAAGGAACTGGTGATCGTGCCTGGCGCCACGCACCTGTTCGAGGAACCGGGCACGCTGGAAGAAGTGGCGCGCGTGGCCAGCGAATGGTTTGCCGGGCACTTTGCGCGCGGCCGACCGGGGTGAGGCGTCGGGATGAATCGTACTTTATTGCGCCCAGTAGTCCAGTACCAGCGAGCGTTCCAGGCTGGCGCCCAGGGTGGAGACGAATGCCTGGTGCGCCGGGTGGACCAGGTAGGCGTCGCGGTCTTCGGCTTTAGCAAACGTCAGCGTGAAGCAATGCGTGAAACCGTCGTTCAAGCCTTCCGGGCTGACGTTGGTGCCCCATTCGTAGGCGACGATGCCGGGGATGGCGCCAGGGAGGTTGCTGAAGCCGCTGACGATGGCGTTGACCTGTTCAGCAGTGGCGGTGTTCTTGAAGGAGAACAGGACGACATGACGCAGGGAGGTGGCTTGGGTGGCTGGCATGGCTCTCTCGATGTGGGAATGGATGAGCTATCTTACACGGCGACGGTGTCGATCCTGTTTCGTGAGCGCGTTGAAGTGTCATCAGTGCCTGCCCTTGTCGGTTCGATCCCAAATGGCGTCGAGCTGGTCGATACCGAAACCCTCGGCCCAGCAAATCCTTTCAGTTTATAAGCATCAATCGAAAACCTCTTGACAGTAGAACAGTCTCATCCTGTCCATTGTATTAGTTTCTCTCTTCCAGAATCGAGTAACCCAACCAATTTGTTAGTTTCGTTATGCGATGCGCCATAAGTAGGGGGACCACTAATACTTTTTCATCAATGATCATGATTGCCTGAATGTACTCATTGGGCGATTTATTTATATGGAAATGTATCATTTATGCATGAGGAATAAAAGGCTCAATATTTGACATCAAATGGATGCAAACAAGCCTGGAATCACGTACAAATTTTTTCCTGTCTCCACTTGCAATTTGCTCAAGACTGCACAACGCTTTCAACCAGTTCGGCGGAGTGAACAATCGGGCTCCATCAGATTGACCCTCATCACACAACCGTTCCATTTTCTTGGTATTCCGAGCCCGCGGACGCTCCTTTTCTTGGTCTACAACCGTACAGATCAAAATTCAAAAGAAACCAAGCGAAAGGGTAGCATTAAGTCGGGCTACATTCTCAATATCTTTCATTGAAAAGTATCCCTCTTGAGATTCCGCAGAATGTTTTACCGGCAAATCAAAATGAAACTCGGTAAACTCAGGTCGAATTTTCTCCTGAATTTTACATAGCTTCTCAACACCGCCGATATAAGCAAAAAAATCAGGAAGCATGTCACATAGCAGATGTTCGCTTTTAAATCTCAGTGAATATTGGACATAAGATCGAACTAATAACGTCTTCACATATGGTCTTACTGGCTCCCCACGATTCCCGCTCCTCCATGGATTCACGCTGATATGCGAAGCCACCTCATGCGCAGAGTGATCAAAACCACGAAATGTAAAAGAAATCATTTTTTCTCTATTCATAACACTTCCTTTCCAGAACCCTTCTTACCGTCCCACAACCATTTTTTCCCTGTTGTCTTATCATTATAAATATTAACTTTACTGTCACCACGACCACTTTTCGCGTCATGTGCATCAATATAGCCGGCATCTTGTGCAGCTTTATTACCCTTTTTCTCTGGAATCTTAACAAGATCATTTTCATCCGACTGCTCTTCCCCGCTGTTCCAAAGTGGCTGACCACACAGCATTGGAGCGATGCGGCATCCAGTTTGGATAACTACTATTGCCGCACTTTTTATATCTTCGCTGGCTGGACGTGAATTTGGAACAGGGCTAGCAAACGGATCTGGCTCCTGATCGAATCTCGGTCGGGGCTTGATAATCTCAACCCGTTGAACGATGATAGGTAACGGCCCAGGAAGAACAATCGGCGGTGATTCTAATATTTGACTTGTGCGTCCATCGGGGTCTACGTAGAAGTAAGGATTGTTTTCTGCGTACGTGTATCGACTAAATCTGCTTCCATTATGTGAGTTAGTCACCACCGGATCAATACTCAAAAACCTCCCCGCCACCGGATCATAAAACCGCTGCTGCATATCCACCAACCCCAGGTTCGCAGCATTCAAATGCCCCGTGAACCCGATCGTCGGCTCCGTCCCCGCAGCGGTCGCCCCATACGCTTCATACCGCGTACGGCTAATCAAGCCACCGCCGGCATCGGTCTTCGCCACCGGACTGCCCAGCCCATCGGTATGGACCAACACCACAATGGTGCTCGACTCGGCAATCACGTGCCGGTTCAGATAGATGTACTTGGTACCCAACGCCAAAGGTTGCCCCGTCGCGTGCGAGTACAGCAGCTTGCCTTCCAGTCCATAAATGTAAACGTGGTTGACGCCGTCGGTCCCGACCACGCTCACGCGGCGTCCATGTCCATCATACGTATGGGTCGTGACCCCGGGCGCACCGCGCATGCGGTTGCCGATGTCGAAACTGTAGCCCTGCCCGCCGCGCTGGATGATGTTGCCCTGGCTGTCGTACTGGTAGCCGATGTTGTAGGTACCGGTGATGCTGTCGAGACGGTTGGTGCCGGCGTCGAAGTTATGGCTCAGCTGGCGCGCCTTGGCGCCGCCCGTGATGTGACTGTAGGTCAGGTTGTCCAGCGCATCGTAGTTGTACCAGGCATCGCCCCACAGCGCCGGCGCATTTACGCGCTTGAGGCGGTCGAGCCCGTCGTATTCCATGACGCGGGTGGTGACACCCTCGGCCTGGTCGGTAATCGAATTGACGTTGCCATTGTTGTCGTAGGTATAGCTGTCATGCAGCCAGTTTCCGTCCCGTGATACTGCCGGCAAGCCGCGCACGTTCTGGTCAAGCGTGTGCACGATGCCGTTGCCGTAGCTGAACTGCTTGAGGGCGCCGTTGGGATAGTAGCTCACGCCGCCTGCATAGCCCCCCGCCTGGCGCGCCTGGCCCAGTGCGTTCGGGTTGTAGGTCATCGAGAAATTGTCGGGGTAGGTCAGCTGGGACAGCGAGCCATTCGCATCGTAACCCCTGCCGATCCGGTAATTGACGCCGCCATAGTTCATGGTTTCGGCGGTGGGCAAGCGCCGGTTGTTGTACTCGTAGGCCCACAGCGTGCCGTCGGACTGGATCGTGTTTGGCAAGCCGTCATCCGTATAGGTGCGATAGATTGCCGGGCTGCCGTCGCCGTAGGTCGTGTCACGAATACTGTTGCTTTATGTATGAAAACTGATCGCCTGCGCATCAATGTGAGCGCATGCCGATGCATTTCGATACCCAGAATCGATCTTGAATAAAAAAAGGCGATCCCGCAGGACCGCCTTTCATTGGCAACCGAAACCGCCGATCAGCGCGGCAGTTCCGACGAGCCCATCAGGAACTCATCCACCGCCCGCGCGCACTGGCGCCCTTCGCGGATCGCCCACACCACCAGCGACTGCCCGCGGCGCATGTCACCCGCCGTGAACACCTTCGGCACCGAGGTCTGGTAGCACTGCTCGCCATCGACGGTGGCGCGGGCATTGCCGCGCGCATCCTTCTGCACGCCGAAGGCGTCCAGCACCTGCTGCACCGGCGAGACAAAACCCATCGCCAGCATCACCAGGTCGGCCTTCAGTTCGAATTCCGAACCCGGCACTTCGATCATCTTGCCGTCCTTCCACTCGACGCGGCAGGCGATCAGCTTTTCCAGCTTGCCGTTCTTGCCTTCGAAGCGCTTGGTGGCCACCGCCCAGTCGCGCTCGCAACCTTCCTCGTGCGAGGACGAGGTGCGCAGCTTGGTCGGCCAGTACGGCCACACGAGCGGCTTGTTTTCCTGCTCGGGCGGCATCGGCATCAGTTCGAACTGGGTGACCGATGCGGCGCCATGGCGGTTCGAGGTGCCGACGCAGTCGGAACCGGTGTCGCCGCCGCCGATCACGATGATGTGCTTGCCGGTGGCTTTAATTTGGTCCTTGACCTTGTCGCCGGCATTCACGCGGTTCTGCTGCGGCAGGAATTCCATTGCGAAGTGCACGCCCTTCAGGTCGCGGCCGGGTACCGGCAGATCGCGCGGCTGCTCGGCGCCGCCGGCCATGATCACGGCGTCGTAGTCCTTGGCCAGGTCTTCCGGGAAAATGGTTTCGCGCGCCATGTTGCTGACCGAGGCCGGAAAATCCTTGCCGATCAGGGTGCTGGTGCGGAAGGTCACGCCCTCGGCCTTCATCTGCTCGACACGGCGGTCGATCAAGTCCTTTTCCATCTTGAAGTCGGGGATGCCGTAGCGCAGCAGGCCGCCGATGCGGTCGCTCTTCTCGAACACCGTCACGTCGTGACCGACGCGCGCCAGTTGCTGGGCGGCGGCCAGGCCGGCCGGGCCGGAGCCGACGATCGCCACTTTCTTGCCGGTTTTCACAAGCGCCGGTTGCGGCACGATCCAGCCATGCTCCCAGCCGGCGTCGGCGATCTTGCGCTCGATCGACTTGATGCCGACCGGGTCGTCGCTGATGCCGAGCGTGCAGGCGGATTCGCAGGGCGCCGGGCAGATGCGGCCAGTGAATTCCGGGAAGTTGTTGGTCGAATGCAGATTGTCGACGGCGTAGCGGTAATTGCCGTGGTAGACCAGGTCGTTCCAGTCGGGGATCTGGTTGTTGACCGGGCAGCCGGTGTTGCAGAACGGGATGCCGCAATCCATGCAGCGTGCGCCCTGGACCTTGGCTTGCGCGTCGGTCAGGGTGATCGTGAATTCCTTGTAGTTCTTGAGGCGGGCGGCGGGTTCCAGGTGGTCTTCTTCCTGGCGCTGGAATTCCATGAAGCCGGTGATTTTACCCACAATATTTTCCTTATCAGTTCCCGTCGCCCCCGCGCAGGCGGGAGCCCAAGTTTGCTTTCGTTTCGTTGATGCCGGCAGAGCTTGGGTCCCCGCCTTCGCGGGGACGACGTTCATAGTGCGATGGCGTCGTTCAGTAGGGTGGCGTCGTTGCGAGTGAAGCGCTTTTATGCCGCCAGCTCGATCTTGTCGTTCGCCTCTTCCATGCTGCTGTTGTGCAGCTCTTCCAGCGCGCGCTTGTACTCGGTCGGGAAGACCTTGACGAACTTGCCGCGGCTGTTGGCCCAGTCGTCCAGCAGGTTGCGGGCGCGGGTCGAGCCGGTGTGCTTGAAGTGGCGCTCGATCAGGCGTTTCAGGATCGCTTCGTCCGACTCGCGCTCGCCACCCCGGGTCTGGCTGTGCCAGCTGGACTTGTCGCCCTGCTCCTTGGTCGACAGCACGCGCTCCAGGTTCACCATGGTGGTGTTGCAGCGGGTCTCGAATTCGCCCTTCGGATCGTAGACGTAGGCCACGCCGCCCGACATGCCCGCCGCGAAGTTGCGGCCGGTGTCGCCCAGCACTACGACGGTGCCGCCGGTCATGTATTCGCAGCCGTGGTCACCCACGCCTTCGACGATGGCCGTGGCGCCCGAGTTGCGCACCGCGAAGCGTTCGCCGGCCACGCCGTTGAAGAAGGCTTCACCCGCGATCGCGCCATACAGCACCGTGTTGCCGACGATGATGTTGTCCACCGCCCAGCCGCGGAACTCGGTGTTCGGACGCACGATGATGCGCCCGCCCGACAGGCCCTTGCCGACGTAGTCGTTGCCCTCTCCCACCAGGTCGAGCGTGATGCCGTGCGCCAGGAAGGCGCCGGCCGACTGGCCGGCGGTGCCCTGCAGCTGGATGTGGATGGTGTCGTCCGGCAGGCCGGCATGGCCGTAGCGCTTGGCGACCTCGCCCGACAGCATGGTGCCGACGGTGCGGTTCAGGTTCTTCACCGGCGAGATGAACGAGACGCGCTCGCCCTTCTCCAGCGCGGCCTTGGCCTGCGCGATCAACTTGTGGTCCAGCGCCTTGTCCAGGCCGTGGTCCTGGGTGTCGCTGTGCAGCAGGGCGCGCGGGCTGTCGACCTTCGGCTGGTAGAAGATGTTGCTGAAGTCCAGGCCCTGCGCCTTCCAGTGGCCGACGGCGCGGCTCTTGTCGAGCAGGTCGGCACGGCCGATCAGTTCGTCGTAAGTGCGGATACCCAGTTGCGCCATCAACTGACGCGCTTCCTCGGCCACGAAGAAGAAGTAATTGACAACGTGTTCCGGCTTGCCCGAGAACTTGGCGCGCAGCACCGGATCTTGCGTGGCGACGCCGACCGGGCAGGTGTTCAGGTGGCACTTGCGCATCATGATGCAGCCTTCCACCACCAGCGGCGCGGTGGCAAAGCCGATCTCGTCGGCGCCCAGCAGCGCGGCGATGACGACGTCGCGGCCGGTGCGCATCTGGCCGTCGGCCTGCACGCGGATGCGGCTGCGCAAGCCGTTCAGCACCAGGGTCTGCTGCGTTTCGGCCAGGCCCAGTTCCCACGGCGTGCCGGCGTGTTTCACCGACGACAGCGGCGACGCGCCGGTGCCGCCGTCGTGACCCGCCACCACCACGTGGTCGGCCTTGGCCTTCGAGACGCCGGCAGCGACGGTGCCGATGCCCACTTCCGACACCAGTTTCACCGAGATCGATGCGTTCGGATTGGCGTTTTTCAGGTCGTGGATCAGCTGCGCCAGGTCTTCGATCGAATAGATGTCGTGGTGCGGCGGTGGCGAAATCAGGCCGACGCCCGGCACCGACACGCGCAGCGACGCGATGTATTCGGTCACCTTATGGCCCGGCAATTGACCGCCCTCGCCCGGCTTGGCGCCCTGCGCCATCTTGATCTGGATCTGGTCGGCCGATGCCAGGTACTCGGCGCTCACGCCAAAGCGGCCCGACGCCACCTGCTTGATCTTCGAGCGCAGCGAATCGCCTTCCACCAGCGGAATGTCCGCAACCACGCGGTCCGCACCCAGCACCGAGGCCAGGGTCTCGCCCTTGGCGATCTTGATGCCCTTGAACTCGCCCATGTAGCGGCGCGGGTCTTCGCCGCCTTCGCCGGTATTGCTCTTGCCGCCGATGCGGTTCATGGCGACGGCCAGCGTGGCGTGGGCTTCGGTCGAGATCGAGCCGAGCGACATGGCGCCGGTGGCGAAACGCTTGACGATCTCCTTGGCCGGCTCGACTTCTTCCAGCGGGATCGCCTTGCTCGGATCGATCTTGAATTCCATCATGCCGCGCAGCGTCAGGTGACGGCGGCTCTGGTCGTTGATGATCTGGGCGTACTCTTTATAGGTGCTGAAGTTGTTGGCGCGGGTCGAGTGCTGCAGCTTGGCGATGGCGTCCGGCGTCCACAAATGGTCTTCGCCGCGCACGCGGAAGGCGTATTCGCCGCCCACGTCCAGCGCATGCGCCAGCACCGGGTCGCTGCCGAAGGCCAGCGCGTGCAGGCGCAGCGCTTCTTCCGCCACTTCGAACAGGCCGATGCCTTCCACGGTCGACGAGGTGCCCTTGAAGTACTTGTCGACCAGCGACTTGTTCAGGCCGACCGCTTCGAAGATCTGGGCGCCGCAGTACGACATGTAGGTCGAGATGCCCATCTTCGACATCACCTTCATCAGGCCCTTGCCGATCGCCTTGGTGTAGTTATATTGCACCTTGTCCACGGCAATTTCGTGCGGCAGGGTGTGCGCCAGTTCGGCCAGGGTTTCCAGGGCCAGGTACGGGTGCACCGCTTCCGCGCCGTAGCCGGCCAGCAGGGCGAAGTGGTGGGTTTCACGGGCCGAACCGGTTTCGACCACCAGGCCGGTGGAGGCGCGCAGGCCGCGCATCACCAGGTGCTGGTGGACGGCGGACGTCGCCAGCAGTGCCGGAATGGCGACCTGGTCGGCGTTCAGGTTGCGGTCCGAGACGACCAGGATGTTGTGGCCCGATTTCACGGCATCGACGGCTTCCGCGCACAGCGAGGCCAGACACGCTTCGATGCCTTCCTTGCCCCAGCTGACCGGGTAGCAGATGTTCAGTTCATACGATTTGAACTTGCCACCGGTATGCAGGCTGATGTTGCGCAGGCGCGTCATGTCGTCGAAGCCGATCACCGGCTGCGACACCTCGAGACGCATCGGCGGGTTGACGTTGTTGGTGTCCAGCAGGTTCGGCTTCGGGCCGATGAAGGACACCAGCGACATCACCATCGCTTCGCGGATCGGGTCGATCGGCGGGTTGGTCACTTGCGCGAACAATTGCTTGAAGTAGGCATACAGCGGCTTGAGCTTGTTCGACATCACGGCCAGCGGCGAGTCGTTGCCCATCGAACCCGTGGCTTCCTCGCCCAGCACCGCCATCGGCGCCATCAGGAATTTCAGGTCTTCCTGGGTGTAGCCGAAGGCTTGCTGGCGGTCCAGCAGCGAGATCGCCGCCTTTTCGCCTTGCGCCGGGGTGTCCTTGGTGCGGTTGCCGGCAAGCTGCGATTCCGACAGCTTGATTTCGTTCAGCTTGATGCGCACCGACTTGATCCATGCCTTGTACGGCTTGGCGTTCGAGTAGGTGTCCTTGAGTTCCTTGTCGTCGATGATGCGGCCGGCTTCCAGGTCGATCAGGAACATCTTGCCCGGCTGCAGGCGCCATTTCTTGACGATGCGCGATTCCGGGATCGGCAGCACGCCGGATTCCGAGGCCATCACCACCAGGTCGTCGTCGGTGACGACGTAGCGCGCCGGACGCAGGCCGTTGCGGTCCAGGGTGCCGCCGATGTGGCGGCCATCGGTGAAGGCCATGGCGGCCGGGCCGTCCCATGGTTCCATCATCGCGGCGTGGTATTCGTAGAAGGCACGGCGGTTCTCGTCCATCGACGTGTGGTTTTCCCAGGCTTCCGGGATCATCATCATCATCGCCTGGGCGATCGGGTAGCCGGCCATGACCAGCAGTTCGAGCGCGTTGTCGAAGCAGGCGGTGTCCGACTGGCCTTCATAGATCAGCGGGAACAGTTTGTTCAGGTCCTCGCCCAGCACGGCCGACTTCATGACGCCTTCGCGCGCGCGGGTCCAGTTGAAATTGCCCTTGACCGTGTTGATCTCGCCGTTGTGGGCGATCAGGCGGTACGGGTGGGCCAGTGGCCATTCCGGGAAGGTGTTGGTCGAGAAACGCTGGTGCACCAGCGACAGCGCCGACACGCAGCGCGGATCCTGCAAGTCTTTATAGTAGACGCCGACCTGGTCAGCCAGCAGCAGGCCTTTATAGACGATGGTGCGCGCCGACATCGACGGCACGAAGAATTCCTTGCCGTGCATCAGTTTCAGCGCCTGGATCGCGTGACCCGACGACTTGCGGATGACGTACAGCTTGCGCTCGAGCGCGTCGGTGACCATCACGTCCGGGCCGCGGCCGATGAAGATCTGGCGGATCACCGGTTCTTTCGCGCGCACGGTCGGCGACATCGGCATGGTGTCGTCGACCGGCACGTTGCGCCAGCCCAGCACGACCTGGCCTTCGGCGCGCACGGCGCGCTCGATTTCCTGTTCGCAAGCGATGCGCGATGCGTGTTCCTTCGGCAGGAAGATCATGCCGACGCCATATTCGCCCGGTGGCGGCAGTTCGACGCCCTGCTTGGCCATCTCGTCGCGGAAATACTGGTCCGGGATCTGGATCAGGATGCCGGCGCCATCGCCCATCAGCGCATCGGCGCCGACCGCACCGCGGTGGTCCAGGTTCTTCAGGATCTGCAGACCCTGTTCAATAATCGAATGGCTCTTGTTGCCCTTGATGTGGGCGATGAAGCCGACGCCGCAAGCGTCGTGTTCATTGGCGGGATCGTACAAACCTTGGGCAATCATGAGTGGCTCCGCAGCATTTTAAAGGTATTGAAAGCGGAGAATAGAGCAGAGTCAGATAAACAGCAACAATAACAATTAGGGTCGGAGTCATATTAAATTTCTGGATGACTGTTCTAAAAATAATTGGGGACATGGTTATTTGGCGCGCCAGAGGTCGACACCGCGCCAGCGTTCGCGCTCATGATCGATCGACGTATGTTCACGCTCCTGATCATTTGCCGCTTTCGCAGCCTTGAAAACCGGGCCCCACATCGGGTGGCCGCGTTCGGTCTTGCTGAGTTCGAAGCCGGCATCGATGCCCAGCGACAAATCGAAGGCATGGCGGCATTGCGCGTAATGCTTCATGACGCAATGACTGAACGCGCTGTACTTCAGGGCTTCGACCCGTATGGCGTCCGGCGCCGCCTGCAATGCCGGCGCGTCCAGGATGGCGATCGCTTCCTTGTAGTCGCCGCCTTCGTACAGCCGGATGCCCTCGACCAGGATGCCGGCAGCCTTGCGCACTGCCTCGTGCTGCTCAGCCGGTGCGCCAGGATCGTTCAAATCGGACGTGTCCGGCTGGGACGTGCCCGCGCCTTGCAGGTCGGCGCAGCTGACCTGCGCCAGGGTGAACAGCAGCGCCAACAGCGGCATCGTCAGGCGGTGCGCGGTCCGGTTCGGCATGTTCATGGTGACTCGTTATCGAAATTGACCGCGATGTGGCCGCCGCCCCTGGCCGTGTCCACCTCGAGGACACGGTTTCGGGAACCGGGATTGCTCACCAGGATCGAATGGCGGCCCGGCGCCAGCACGAGTTGTTTGATGGGCGGACTGATGCCGCGCTCGACGCCGTCCACGTGGATCACGCCCCAGGGTTGGATCTGCAAGGTGAAGACGGCGGTGGTGGCGGGCGCCTGGCCGGATGGTCGTGCGGAGGCGGCTTCGGCGGCTTGCGCCGGTGCTTGCGCTGCTGCGGGGGAAACCGTGCGAGAAACGGCGCGAGCCGCTGGGCGGGAGCTGTCATCCCGGGCCGGCTTCGAGGTCGGCTTCAAGCCCGGTGTCGGAGCCGGCGCCGAGGCGATGCGCCGGGAGGTGGCAGCCTCTGCCGCACCGTTGCCGTTCGCCTGCTTGCCGGCCTTCCCGGTTTGCGCATCGTCGGCATCGGCTCCGCTTTCGCCTGCATGCGTATTGTCCGCCTGTACATTGTCCGCCTGCGTATCATGCGCCTGCATATCGCCTGGCGCTGCCATTGCGTGGCTTGCAGGCGGCTCCGGGTAGGGCAAGGCCGGTAGCGATGCGGGCGGGAGCGCCGTGCCCGGACGCGCGCGCGCCAGTTCTCCGCTTTGTGGCAGTGGCAGCACCACATGGTCCGGCAAGGACGGGCCGTGCAAACGCGCGAACATAAGGTGCCCCATCAGCAGCAGGATGGCGACGCCGCCACCGACCATGGCCCAGTGCTGGATGCGCATGCGTCCGGACGGCATCGGCTCCAGTGGCTGCAGCGCTTGCGGCGCGAACGATGGCGGCGGATTGCCACGCCCTGCTTGCGTGCGCATCCCGGCCAGCGGCGTCCGTTCGGCCACGACGATGCCGAGCAGGTCGCGCATGTGGCCGACCGTGCGCGGACGCCTGGCCGGGTCGGACGCCATGGCGCGGTCGATCGTGGTGATGAGGGAATCGCTGTAGCCCATGACTCGGCCTTGCAGGGGACCGGTGGGCACGGGTTCGTGCGTGATGGCATAGTGGACCAACCTGGCCAGCGCGGCCAGGTCATTGGCGATCTCGGGTGCGGGATCGCTGACGAGCGAAGGCAGCAGGGAGGGGGCGCCAGTGGCATCGAAGATGACGGTATCGGGCGTGATGGCCCGGTGCGGCAGCCGCATCGTATATTGCCGTTCTAGCACCTGCAGCAACTGGCGCAATAGCTTGCGGCACCATACCTCGTGGATTTGTTCGGGATCGTTTTCGACAATATCCCGCACTGTGCGCCCAGCACATTTTAATTGATTCATTCCAATTGTAGATGGGCTAGTCATTTTGCTTGGCCGCGCTTCAGCAATTCGCTGGAATCACGCTAACACCACTGCGTCTTTCGCTCAAGCGTGCGCGCAACAGGCTTTACGTTTCAGCATAGGCTTTCGGCTTTCGCCACTAAATTCTTATAGGACAATTTACATTGGAAATAATGTCCTATAAGCATCTTGCTGGCCATTGCGAACGCTCAAAATTTAAATCTGGCACAGGAGCAAGCTCGGCTTGACGGCAATGATCTGCCTCGCTGAATGCATGCGCTGTCAAACAGTTTTTAAAGAAAAAACCATAGGTAATTTCCATAATTCTTACTCGGGAATCGAACAATGACATTCAAGCGTTCACTGTCGCCATTTTAAAAGGCTTATCAAATACGTTCTTTGGAAGGATGCGAGTTCATGCGAAACCGTGCAAGGTCGACGTTGATGATCGCCGGCGGCATCTTTATCGTGTTTGCCCGTTCGCCTCATGCGCAGACGATGATTGACACGAATGCCGAACCGGCAGCGGCAGCGGCGCCGGGCGTCGACCGGCGCCCCCCGAAGGTCGCGCCGCTGTTCGAACAGCCGGGCGTGCTGACGCCCCGTGGCACCTATGTGCTGGAGCCCGCCCTGCAGTACCATCACGCGTCGAGCGAAAGGATCGCCGTGGCCGGCTATACGCTGATTCCCACCCTGTTTCCCGGCCTGGTCGACGTGCACGAAGTCAGGCACAACAGCACCGTGATGAGCCTGACCGCCCGGCGCGGCATCACCAACCGGTTTGAAGTGGAAGTGCGGGTGCCTTATGTGTATCGAAGCGACGACACCGTGATCCGCGAGATGACGCCTGCCGGCGCCGTCATGGACCGTGTCATGCAAGCCAGCGGCACGACGATTGGCGATGTCGAATTTGCGGCGCGCTACCAGATCAACGAGGGCAGCCTGCATTTTCCGTATTTCGTCGGCGGGCTGCGCTTCAAGACACGGACAGGACGCGATGCATTCGAAGTCGTCACCGATTGCACGACGCGTTGCACCGGGCCGGGCGCCAGCGGCACCGGCCTGCCGCTGAGTCTACCGACCGGGTCCGGGTTTTATGCGCTGGAACCGAGCCTGGCCTGGTTCCTGCCTTCCAGCCCGGCCACCTTTTTCGGCACCTTCACTTATATGCACAATTTCAAGCGCAATAACGTCAGCCGGACGGTATTGAATGGAGATAGCGAACCCCTTGGAGAAATTTCACCAGGCGATTCATTTACCTTGAATGTGGGGATGGGATTCGCCCTCAACGACAAGGCCTCGGTCAGCTTCGGTTATGAACATGTGTCGATTGGCCGGGCGCGTCACAACCACCAGGCAATGCCGAATTCCCTGCGCTTGCAGCTCGGCACGATCATGGCAGGATTTTCATACCGCATCGATAATCACCGCACGGTCAACGTGTCGATCGGTGGCGGCCTGACGCGCGATGCGCCCGACGTGGGCCTGATGGTGCGGATTCCCTTCGCGTTTTGAGTTGTGTTGAGTCGTTTTGAATTGGCAAGCAAGACGCACTCAGGTTTCAGCTGCCTTGACCTTGAACGGCCGTCCGCGCTTGGCTGGCAGGATCTGGCGCCTGGTTTTCTTTTCCAGTTCCAGCTTGAAGGCATGCGAGCCCAGTGCGCCGCCCTTCTGCACCACCTGGTCGATGGCCTGCAGTTCATCCGGTGCCAGGCCCTGCTGGGCCAGCTCGATGTACGCGGCTTCGCGCTGGAAGGGCGTGTTCCCGAGTTCCCAGTACTTGATGTGATCGGTGATCAGGGCATCGGCATGCGCTCCGGTGTGATGCGCGTAACTCGACCATGGATAATCCTGCGGCGCATAGGCCAGTTGGATACGCACGGGGTGCAATTCGATGTAACGCATGCACGACAGGAAATATGCGTTCGGATCGATCACCGCCGTACGGAAACGTCCGCCAAACAGCGTGCCCGAACGGCCGTGCTTTGCATTGAACCAGGGAACATATAAACGGCCGACCTTCTGCATCATCAGCGCCAGCCCGTCTTCATCCGACGGCGTGGCCAGCAGCTGCAACTGGTCCGGCATCAGCACGTAGGCGTGGATGGCGACGTGATAGAACTTGGCGCTCTCCTTCAGCCAGGCGAGGAAGTGGCGGTAATCCTCGTCGTCGCGGAAGATCGTGATGTTGTCGTTGCCGCGCTGGATGAGGTGATGCGGCTGGTTCGGCAGGATGAGGCGGGGTTGGCGGGCCATGGCGCAGGGTGGCGATATCGTCGGAGCGCCGATTTTACCGTGGCAAAAAAGCCCTGTCCCCCATTAATACAAAACATTTATTTCCGGCAGGCCACTATGTCCCCGATTGATGGGCTATTCGGCCACAGGCAGGACGCGCACGAATACGCCGCCGAACGGCGGCTCGGGCCAGACCAGGCGCCATATCTCGCGGCTCCTGACATGCAGGTACCAGACTTCGGCCAGCAGCGCTTCTCGGGCGTACGGATCGGCGACCGGCACTTGGCGCGCCATGCCGGCGCTGACCTGGCCGGTCATCCAGCGTTCGAAGCTGCGGAATTCGACCGGGTTCTCGAAACTGGCGACTTCTTCCCAAGGGCAAATGAATTTCATGGGAGGCTCGCGGGTGGTGCGTGAAGCTGTCAATGTAGCGCAAGCCGGGGTGGGATGCAGCACGGTGACAGAGCTGGGTTGCTCAGGCCAGCGTAAACCCGGCCGACAGGCTGTAACCCTCGCCATACGCGCTGCGCAGCGGCAAATCCTGCCCCAGACCGGTGCGCGCCTTCTTGCGCAGGCGGTACACCAGCATGTCGACCCGGCGGCTGGCGTCGGGATCGTCGCCGCCCATGCCGGCCACGATCACCTGGCGCGGCACCGGCCGGGTGTTGATGGTCAGCAGGTGCAGGAAGTTGCACTCTTTTTCGGTCAGGTCGATCACCTTGCCCGCCAGTTCGAGCTGGCGCGCCGACACGCGCAGCGTCCACTTGGTCGGCGCCGGGGCCGGCTCGGCCGGGCGCACGCGGCGGTCGAGCGCTTCGATGTGGGCGGCCAGTTCCGGGAACTTGATCGGCTTGGTGAGATAGTGATCGGCGCCCAGGCGCAGGCCGAGGATGCGGCTGTCGAAAGCCACGCGCCCGGTCAGCACCAGCAGTCCGATCTCGGGATACAGCTGGCGCATGCGCGGGATGACATTGAACCCGTCCTCGTCGGGCAAGCCCAGGTCGAGCACCACCACCGCCGCGGGAGTGCGCGTCAGCGCCGCCCACATGTCGCTGGCGGTGGTCGCGATCGTCACGTCATGGCCCAGCTCTTTCAGGAAGTCGGCCATGTCGCCGGCGTATTCGCCATTGTCTTCAACAATCAGTATTTGCGTCATGGGTTTGCCATGTTTCTCGTTATCGTTCAGCCCGTATTGTTGTCGGGCGGCTACCCTTGCTCGCCAGCGCGATTATCACTGCTGGTTCCATTCGAAGCAAGACCTTTTGCCACAGCATCCTGGGCCGGCAGCCACAGGCGGAATTCGGCGCCGCCCCCCGGTGCCGGTGCCACGCCCAGCGCGCCCCCGGCCACTTCGAGCACCGAACGCGCCATGTACAGGCCCAGCCCCTTGCCCGGCAGGCCGGCCGCGTTGGCGCCGCGGTACCCCTTGTCGAAGATGTGCGGCACCTCGGCTTGCGGCACGCCCGGTCCTTCGTCGCGCAGCACCAGTTCGACCGCGCTGCCGTCACGGCGTCCGATCACGTGCAGCGCGCTGCCGTCCGGGGTGTAGCGCAGCGCGTTTTCCAGCACCAGTTTCAGGGCCAGGCGCAGGCCGGCCGGTTCGCCGCGCAGCGCCGCCGGCAGGTCGTCCGCCGCGAAGCTCACCGGCCGCCCGGCCGTGCGCGCCTGCGCCACCACCTCTTCCAGCAGCAGCCGCGGCGAAACGCCCGCCGGCTGGCGCGGGTGTCCGGACGCCGCCATCCGCTCCGGCGACAGGTAATCGTCCAGCATCGCGATCAGGCGGTCGGTCGCGGCGCCGATCTTGCGGTAGCGCTGGCGCGTCGGCTCGTCGGCGTGGCCAGCGGTCGCTTCCAGGCGCTGGATCGCACCGTCGATGGTCGACAGCGGCGTGCGGAATTCGTGGTTCAGCATGCTGGCGAAGCGCTTTTGCTCGAGTTCGCGCATGCGCCGCGCCGACAGATCGCGCACGATGCCGGCCAGCGAGCGGGGCGCCCCCTGCCCGTCCAGCAGCAGGGTCGAGATCACTTCCACCGACGCCATGCGCCCGTCCGGCCGGCGCAGGTCGAATTCGCGCACCACGCGCAGGCGCGACGCGTCGCCGCCGGCAAAGCGGCGCAGACGTTCCTCAAGGCCGCCGCACAGCGCGGCCAGCGGGCCGGGACCGCCTTCGGCAAGCTGCTGTTCAATATCTTCGATACTATAACCCAGCACATCGTTGAGGCGTGGGCTGAAATAGGCGGGCAGGCCGGTGTTGCAGTCGAGGATGAAGGCAAGGTCGCCGGCGAGTTCGGCAATGGTGCGAAAGGCATCCGCATTGGCGAGCTCCGCCTGACCGGGGTGGGAGACGGGAGCACTGCGGGTCATGGAGGCGCCTTCCTGGATGGTTAAGTGGCCCAGTATAGTGCTGGCTTATCCATTTTGTATAGGCAAGTGGGGATGGGGCGTTGCGTGGAGGACATACGACTGCCCAAAACGTCGCCCCTCAGGTCGTCGTTCCCGAAAACAGCCGTTGCCCCCGAAAATAACCGTCGTCCCCGCGCAGGCGGGGAGTCGTTTCCGGCAGTGCCGGGAACGACGAGTGAATCAATCCTCCAATGGCGCAAAAATCGCCTGCAAGTCTTCCTGCGTCAGCGCCATCTTCTGCGATTCGCCTTCGGCCAGGATCGACTGCGCCAGCTCGGACTTCTTCTGCTGCAGCAGCTGGATCTTTTCTTCCAGCGTGCCCTTCGCGATCAGTTTATATACGAACACCGGCTTGTCCTGCCCGATGCGCCAGGCGCGGTCGGTGGCCTGGTTTTCGGCCGCCGGGTTCCACCATGGGTCGTAGTGGATCACGGTGTCGGCCGCGGTCAGGTTCAGGCCGACGCCACCGGCTTTCAGGCTGATCAGGAAGATCGGCACCGCGCCCTGCTGGAAGGCGGCCACCTGGGCCGAACGGTCGCGCGTTTCTCCGGTCAGGATCGCGTAGCGGATGTTGCGCGCGTCGAGTTCTTCCTCGATCAGGCCCAGCATGCTGGTGAACTGCGAGAACACCAGGATCTTGCGGCCTTCGCCCAGCAGGTCGTCGATCATCTGCATCAGGTCCATCAGCTTGGCCGACACCGCCGCCGTGTTCTTCTTGCCCGGCATCGCCTTGACCAGTCTCGGGTCGCAGCAGACCTGGCGCAGTTTCAGCAGCGCTTCCAGGATCACGATCTGGCTGCGCGCCACGCCCTTGCGGTCGATTTCCTCGCGCACCTTCTTGTCCATCGCCAGGCGCACGGTCTCGTACAAATCGCGCTGGGCGCCGCTGATCTCGATGCGGCGCACCATTTCCGTCTTTTGCGGGAGTTCCTTGGCCACGTTGTCCTTGGTCCGGCGCAGCAGGAAAGGCTTGATGCGGCGGTTCAGCAGGGTACGGCGCACCGGGTCGTCCTGGCGTTCGATCGGATGGCGGAACTGGCTGTTGAAGGTCTTTTCGTCGCCGAGCAGGCCCGGTAGCAGGAAGTGGAACTGCGACCACAATTCGCCCAGGTGGTTTTCCAGCGGCGTGCCGGACAGGCACAGGCGATGGCGGGCGTTGAGCGAACCGGCCGTCTGCGCCGCCTTCGAGCGGGTGTTCTTGATGTAGTGCGATTCGTCCAGGATCACCAGGTGGTACTCGTGCTCGCGCAGCTTTTCCTCGTCGCGCGGCAGCAGCGCGTAGGTGGTCAGCACGATGTCGGCCTCGTCGATCTGGTCGAACAGGTCCATGCGCTCCTTGCCCTGCAACAGCAGCACCTTCAGGTCGGGCGCGAAGCGCGCGGCTTCTTCCATCCAGTTGGCCATCAGGCTGGTCGGCGCGATCACCAGCGCCGGATTGGTCAGGCGGCCGGCTTCCTTCTCGGTCAGGATGTGGGCGATGGTCTGCACGGTCTTGCCGAGACCCATGTCGTCGGCCAGGATGCCGCCCAGGTCGTATTCGCGCAGGAACTGCATCCAGGCCAGGCCGTCCAGCTGGTAGTCGCGCAGCGTGGCTTGCAGGCCCTTGGGCGCTTCGACCTTTTTCACCTTGCCGAACTGGCTCAATTTGCGGCCGGTTTCGCGCAGGCGTTCGCCGCCGGTCCAGTTGAGGTCGGTGCCGCGCGCCAGCTCTTCCAGGCGCGCCGCATCCAGCGTCGACAGGCGGACCTTGGCCTTGATCTTGTCGTTGAAATACAGCTCGCCCAGGGTGGACAGGATCGGCTTGACGCGGCCCCAGGGCAGCGCCACGCGCACGCCGTCGGGCAGCGTTGCCAGCATCTGGTCGGCTTCCGCATGGAAGGCCAGCACTTCCGGGTTGAAGTCGAGCGGTGCGCTGCGGATCAATTGCACCAGCACCGGCAGCAGCGGCACGCGCTTGCGGTTGACCACGATGCCCAGTTCCAGCTCGAACCAGGCGTTGCCGGCCTCGGCCGGCTCGTCGATCTGGGCGTACCACTCTTCGACCGGCACCACGTCGTAGCGGTACTTCGGCGACTTCTGTACGTGCCAGCCGAGGTCGGACAACGCGTCGAGGTCGGTTTCAGCAAAGCGCAGCCAGTGCGCCTGGCTATCCAGCAATTGGGCGCCGGACAGTGCCGACAGCGGCGTGGTGGCCGGCTTGCGGAAGCCCATCTTCCCCAGCACCTCCAACGCTTCGGCCTCGGCCTGCTCGTTGCGCTGGATGACTTCGGTCACGTCGCCGATCTGGCGCACCACGCGCTGGGCCGGGTCGAACGAAATGCGCTGGCCGTCGTAGTCGAAGGACAGCACGGCGAAATCCTGCCAGCGCTGGCTGCCGCCTTCCGCCAGCGGAATGGCGTCGAGCATCAGGTGCGGCTGCGGCTTGACGTCGGTGCGCAGGCGCTGGGTCAGCGGCTGCGGCAGCGGCATCAATTGCTGCAGGCCGTGCGCCAGCAGCAGCTGCGACACGCGTTTCTTGTCGTTGCCCGTGAGGAGCGGCGCCTGCGACACCAGCGCCTGCAGGTCGGCCAGCGAGATGTCGATGCCGCCGCGGTTCAGCTCGAGAGGACCGCAGGACAGATTGTCGATGTACCACGGCGGATCGGTCGGCAGCATGTAGTCGACCAGGTCGGCGCCGGGGTGGTTCGCACCCCTGGCCGGCTCCACCGACCAGCCCAGCTTGGCGGTGCGGCCTTCGTCGCGCCAGGTGAGGTTGGCCTGGCGCACCGGACCCGCCTGCAGCGGATACAGCAGGCCATTGCCCATGTCCGACCACGAGTTTGCCCACAGCAGCTTGCCCTGCGCCAGCAGTTGCTGCAGCAGGATGGCGCCGACCTTGCCCTTGGGCTCGGTGGCGCTGGTGCTCTGGTTCGAGCCGCTGCGCATGGCGATGAAGAAACGGACCAGGTCTTCGTCGTCGCCTTCGAGATAGGCGGGCGGCGCCGACAGCAGCGAAAACACTTCACCCACCGGGCTGGCCGAGGCCACGTCCCCGTTCGGGCGCAGGCGCGCCTTGCACAGGCACACCGCGACGTGGCGGCCGCCGCTGGTCGGGGCCATGACATAGACAAATTTGTACTGGACAGCCTTGGGGTCAGTGACTTCGACGGTCAGCTTGGGCTGGGGATGGGCTGCCGCTTCGACCCTTTGCAGCCAGCTCAACACCGGGGCGGGCAAGGCAGGTGCGCGTGCGGGCGCTCGTGCCGGCGGGGCGTCGCTGGTGTCATCGCGATGGAAATCAACTGTGTGCATGGGTCTCACGAGTCTGAAATTTGAAAAAACGACAATTCTTATTATCCTTCATCCGGACCGATCTGTTTTGTTAAGAATCGCACTTAGCGGGCAAAACTTTACGGGCCGAAAGAGTGAAAAGTTACACTCTTCCGCAGGTTTTATCTAGCACCTGTTGATGGAAACCTCACGTGTTCAGAGATTGAGCAAGCTTGCTTCTTTTCCCTCAAACAATAATTTGCCATGTGGGGGCCGTCAGGTGGCGCTGGAAGAATTCGGACAAGGCTTCGACCTTGGCCGGCCGGGTGCGTGCCGACGGCGTGACGAAATACAGTCCACCGCGCGGCAAGCTCCAGTCGGACAGGATAGGCACCAGCCGGCCATCGCGTACCGGTTCGAAGCAGATGAACTCCGGGAACTCGGCAATCGCCAGTCCATCGAGCACGGTCGGCATCAGGGCGTCGGCATTCGTCACGCGCAGCGGACCGGCCGGCTTGATGCTGACTTCCTCGCCCGCTTCGTTGGTAAATCGCCACATATCGCTGCGCGCACGGTAGGCATAGCCAAGGCAGGCGTGCCGGCTCAGCTCGGATGGATGGCGCGGCGTGCCGTGCCGCTCCAGGTAGGCGGGCGAGGCCACCACCAGCGGCGCCACCGGGCACAGGCGGCGCGCCACCAGCGAGGAATCCGGCAGCACGGCAATGCGCAGCGCGGCGTCGAAGCCCTGCCCGACCAGCTCGACCGTGGCATCGCTCAAATGCAGGTCGACCGACACTTCCGGGTATTCACGGAAAAAAGCCGGCAGCAGCGGCGCCACCCAGCGCAGGCCGAAGGACATCGGCACCGACAGCCGGATCAGCCCGCGCGGCCGCGCCGACATGTCACGCGCGGCGTCCTCCACCGCTTCGGCTTCGCGATAGACCTTCAGGGCGCTGTCCGCGATGGTGTGCCCGAACGCGGTCAGCGCCAGCTGGCGCGAGGTGCGGTTCAGCAGGCGGGCGCCGAGACGCTCCTCGAGCCTGGCGACTGCGCGCGAGACGGTGGCGACCGACACCCCGAGGACACGTGCCGCGCCAGCGAAGGAACGCTCCTCGGCCACCTTGGCGAACATCGCCAGGCCTTCGAAATCGGGCAATTTTGACATCTACTTTTTTGCAAAGATAGTTTTCGATCAGTGCTATTTTAATCGATCGGCCTCCCCGCTACGATGGTTCACATCGGGCCCACACACAGCCCGCCCACCGAAGACAACCATCAAGGAGCCCGTCATGACCCGCAAACTCGAGCATAAAATCGCCTTGATCACCGGCGCCACCAGCGGCATCGGCCTGGCCACCGCCCAACGTTTTGCCCTGGAAGGCGCGCAGGTCATCATTACCGGCCGGCGCCAGGCCGAACTGGACGCCGCGGTGCAAGCCATCGGCCACGATGCCGGCGAGCGCGCCCCGCTCGGCCTGCGCATCGATTCCGGCAACCTGGCGGCGCTGGACCAGTTGTACGACACCATCCGCGACCGCTTCGGGCGCATCGACATATTGTTCGCGAACGCCGGCGGCGGTTCGATGCTGCCGATCGGCCAGATTACCGAAGAACAGTTCGACGACACCTTCGGGCGCAATGTAAAAGGCACGCTGTTCACGGTGCAGAAGGCGCTGCCGCTGCTGTCCCGGGGCGCCTCGGTGATCCTGACCGGCTCGACCGCCGCCAGCAGCGGCACCCCGGCCTTCAGCGTGTATGCCGCCAGCAAGGCCGCGGTGCGCGCCTTTGCCCGCAACTGGATCCTCGATCTGAAGGAGCGCGCGATCCGCGTCAACACCATCAGCCCGGGCGCCACCCGCACGCCCGGCCTGGTGGAACTGGCCGGCAATGATGCCAGCGCCCAGCAGGGTCTGGTGGATTACCTGGCGGCGCAGATCCCGCTGGGGCGCGTGGGCGAGCCGGACGAAATCGCGAAGGCGGCGGTGTTCCTGGCATCCGATGACGCCAGCTTCGTCAACGGGGTGGAACTGTTCGTGGATGGCGGGCAGGCGCAGATCTGAGCGGATGCCGGCGCCCGGCTGGGGGAGCGCCCCGGCCGGCACACCAGATTGCGGTTGATGTCAAGACTGGCGCAACGCCCGCGATTGCGTATCATTGCCCGTTCGACTCACCGTTATCGATTCACACATGCTGCCTTCCATCGAACAACGCCTCGCCCAAGAATTGTCCGCCAAACCGGCGCAAGTTGCCGCCGCCGTGCTTCTCCTCGACGAAGGCGCGACGGTGCCCTTCATCGCCCGCTACCGCAAGGAAGCCACGGGCGGCCTCGACGACATCCAGTTGCGCCTGCTGGAAGAACGCCTGCGCTACCTGCGCGAGCTGGAAGACCGGCGCGCCGCGATCATCGCCTCGATCACCGAGCAGAACAAGATGACGCCGGCACTGCTGCAGTCGATCGCGCTGGCCGAGGATAAAACCCGGCTGGAAGACTTGTACCTGCCGTATAAGCAGAAGCGCCGCACCAAGGCGCAGATCGCGATCGAGGCCGGCCTCGCGCCGCTGGCCGATGCGCTGCTGGCCGACCCGTCGCAGACCCCGGACGCCATCGCCGCAGGCTACCTGCGCGAGGCCTTCACCACCGCCGACGGCGCGAACAACCCCGGCGTGGTCGACACCAAGGCGGCGCTGGACGGCGCGCGCCAGATCCTGATGGAGCGCTTCGCCGAGGATGCGCAGTTGCTGCAGTCGCTGCGCGAATACGTGCAGGACCATGGCGTGGTCGATTCGAAGGTGGTCGAGGGCAAGCAGGACGAGGGCGAGAAGTTCGCCGACTATTTCGATTATTCGGAACCGCTGGCCAACGTGCCCTCGCACCGCGCGCTGGCGCTGATGCGCGGGCGCCGCGAAGGCATCCTGGACGTGACGCTGCGCCTGGACACCGAAGCGGAGAAACCCAAGTGGGACGCGCCGCACAACCCGTGCGAAAGCCGCATCGCCGCGCGCTTCGGCATCAAGGCGGCCGGCCGCCCGGCCGACAAGTGGCTGCTCGACACCGCGCGCTGGACCTGGCGCGTGAAAAGCTTCATGTACATCGAGACCGAACTGATGGGCCTGCTGCGCGAAAAGGCGGAAACCGATGCGATCCAGGTATTCGCACGCAATTTAAAAGCGCTGCTGCTGGCGGCGCCGGCCGGCCCGCGCGCCACCATGGGCCTGGACCCGGGCCTGCGCACCGGCGTGAAAGTGGCCGTGGTCGACCCGACCGGTAAAGTCGTCGACACCGCGACCATCTACCCGCATGCGCCGCGCAACGACTGGGATGGCGCGCTGCACACGCTGGCGAAACTGGCGGCCAGGCACCAGGTCTCGCTGATCTCGATCGGCAACGGCACCGCCTCGCGCGAGACCGACAAGCTGGCCCAGGACCTGATCAAGCTGCAGCCGGAACTCAAGCTGACCAAGATCGTGGTGTCGGAAGCCGGCGCCTCGGTGTATTCGGCCTCGGAATTCGCCTCGCGCGAGCTGCCCGACCTGGACGTCTCGATCCGCGGCGCGGTATCGATCGCACGCCGCCTGCAGGACCCGCTGGCGGAACTGGTAAAAATCGATCCGAAATCGATCGGCGTCGGCCAGTACCAGCACGACGTGTCGCAGACCCAGCTCGCGCGCCAGCTCGACGCCGTGGTCGAGGATTGCGTGAACGCGGTGGGCGTGGACGTCAACACGGCGTCGGCGCCGCTGCTGGCGCGCGTGTCCGGCCTGTCCGCCAGCGTGGCGCAGAGCATCGTCAATTACCGCGACCAGAAAGGCGCGTTCAGCTCGCGCGCCGCACTTAAAAGCGTGCCGCGCCTGGGCGACAAGACCTTCGAGCTGGCCGCCGGTTTCCTGCGCGTGATGAATGGCGACAATCCGCTGGACGCCTCGGCGGTGCACCCGGAATCGTACCCGGTGGTGCAGAAGATCCTGGCCGACATCCAGCGCGACATCCGGCACGTGATCGGCGACGGCGCCCTGGTCAAGTCGCTGAACCCGGCCAAATATGCCGACGACAAATTCGGCGTGCCGACCGTGTCCGACATCCTGAAGGAGCTGGAAAAGCCGGGCCGCGATCCGCGCCCGGAATTCACGACCGCCACCTTCAAGGAAGGCGTGGAAGAGATTGCCGACCTGCGCCCGGACATGATCCTGGAAGGCGTGGTGACCAACGTGGCCAACTTCGGCGCCTTCGTCGACATCGGCGTGCACCAGGATGGCCTGGTGCACATCTCGGCGTTGTCGAACACCTTCGTCAAGGACCCGCACACGGTGGTCAAGGCCGGCCAGGTGGTCAAGGTGAAGGTGCTGGAAGTGGACGTCAAGCGCAAGCGCATCGCGCTCACCATGCGCCTGTCGGACAGCGCGCCGCAGGCGGGTTTACAACCGCAGCAGCGCGGCGACCGCGACGACCGCAAGCGCATGGGCCAGCAACAGCAGCGCCAGGAGCGCCAGGAACGTTCGGCGCCGCAGGCCGGCGGCGCGATGGCGGCGGCCTTCGCCAAGCTGAAGAAATAAGCTTTACAGCATGCTCTTGGCGATGATACCGGCCAGGAAAATGGCCAGGCAGATGAACCCGGCCTGCGCCATGCGCTTGGGCGGCATGGCGCGCTGGCCGGTCTTGCGGATATGCAGGCCTTCGCGCGCCAGCAGGAAGGCGTAGGCGCCGGCGCCCACCCCGGTCAGGATATGGCCGAGCGACATGTGCGAAATGCCCATGGCGAGGTCGGCGATGGCGGTGAGGCCGAGCACGGCGGCAATGATGAAATTGAAGGCGGGTGGCGGCGTGCCGCGCGGGCGCTGTTGCATGGACAAGATCCTCGATGTTGAATGTTCGCGATGATAGCCGATCATCAGACGTTGCCAACCCGTTGCCAACCTTGACATGCTGCGTTTCGCCCGAAACGGCGGGGCGAAAGCCTTTCCCGAACAACTTGGCGGAATCAGTCCAATGGATTGATTCCGCCTTCGCGGGGATGACCCGGCGGTAAACCTGCCGGGTCGTTTTCTTATAAAATGCCGGCATCACCGATTATTTACCGAGGCGACATACCATGAGCGACGTACAAACCTGGATCAAAGACACCGTAACCAATACCCCTGTCGTGCTGTTCATGAAAGGCACCGCCCAGTTCCCGCAGTGCGGCTTTTCTGGCCGCGCCATCCAGATCCTGAAAGCCTGCGGCGTCGATAACATCGCCACCGTCAACGTGCTGGACGATGCGGAAGTGCGCCAGGGCATCAAGGAATTCTCGAACTGGCCGACCGTGCCGCAGCTGTACGTGAACGGCGAATTCGTCGGCGGTTCGGACATCATGACCGAAATGTACGAGTCCGGCGAACTGCAGACCCTGCTGAAGAAGAACGGCTGAAACAATGGCTGATCCGCGACCGCGTCGCATCGTCGTCGCCATCACCGGCGCGACCGGCGCGGTCTACGGCGTGCGGCTGCTGCAGCGGCTCGGCGCCTGTCCCGGCGTCGAGACCCACCTGGTCATCTCCGACGCCGCTTCCCTCACCCTGCACCAGGAAGTCGGCTTGCAAAAGCGCGACGTGGAAGCGCTCGCCCACGTGGTGCACCGCAACCGCGAAATTGGCGCCTCGATCGCCAGCGGCTCGTTCCAGACCGACGGCATGGTGATCGCCCCCTGTTCGATGAAGACGCTGGCGGCAGTGGCGCACGGGCTGTCGGACAACCTGATCGCGCGCGCCGCGGACGTGATCCTGAAGGAACGCCGGCGCCTGGTGCTGATGGTGCGCGAGACGCCGTTCAACCTGGCGCACCTGCGCAACATGACCGCCGTCACCGAAATGGGTGGCATCGTGTTCCCGCCGCTGCCGAGCTTTTACAACCGGCCGGCCAGCATCGACGAGATGGTCGACCACACGGTGGCGCGCGTCATGGACTTGCTGGGCGTGGACAACAGCCTGGCGCCGCGCTGGGGCGGCATGCGCGACGACGCATCGTCTTAACGCTCGCCGTAGCGGTCTTTCTCGGCCAGGCGGGCTTCCCTGGCGTCTTCGATCTTCCTGCGTTGCTCGTTTCGCTTACGCATGATTTCTGCGTGCTGCTCCGCCGACATCGGCGGCGCGGTCATGAGGTCTTTCAACTGCGCGGTATTGCTGTAGTTATTAATCATGAGGCGGCTGCATCCTTGTTGACCGATAACCTGGTGACACCAGTAGCGTGCTTGATTATGCGCGAGACTCAGCCGTTTGTGCCGTTCGATTGAAGAAAAATTGCAGTAAGGCAGGAAATGACGAAAGCCCGACCGCAAACGGGGCCGGGCCTTCGGAAGATGGTGCGGCGCCGCCCAGGGGCGGGCAGGCGCGGAAGGATTATTTCTGCTGGTGGTTCATGCGCACCAGCATGCGGATGAATTCGCGTGCCAGCTGCTTGTGGTGCTCATCCAGGCGCTGCAGATCCGCGATCAGCTTGACGTCGGCCGATTCGAAGCGGGCGGCGCCATCGGCGCTCTCGCCGGCGCCGGCGGCGTTTTCCGGACCGCCGAAGCGCAGCCAGTCGGCCGGCACGCCCAGCCACTGGGCGATCATGCGCAGCTTTTCCTGGGTCGGGATGGCTTCGCCAACCAGCCATTTCCGCGCCGCATGGACCGTAATCGGACGGCCTTCGAAGCGAATGTTAAATTCTCGTGCCAGCCGGGTCGGGCTGTCCGGGGAATAATGGGCGTTTTTCAGGGCCTGTTGCAGGCGCTCGCTGAAACTTTCCCGTTCGTTGGTCGAATTCATGGGGGGTGCTAGTGGTTCGTGCAAAGCCGTCATAGGTCGCTCCGTTAATCAGACCGTCTGTGACGGCGGGATGCGCTGGAAGTAACAAATGTGTGAGTATTGACTGATACCAACAGTGCTGTCCAGCAATTCCCGACCTTTTCGGTCTTTCATGGAATAAGGTGTGAAAAATATCCTACAGGAAAAAGAAAACGTTTGCTCAGTGGATTCAAGCGTGCGCAAGTGGCATGACGGCCCCTTGACTGCCCATGATGCACAAAAACGGGGCAGCAATTCCGTACAGCGCATGTTTCTACTAAGAACAATAAGTTTCCTTAAACCAACTTGAAGCGTAGGATACCATCTTCTCCGGTTACACGCTGCAAGTTACCAAAATACAACAGGTAATGTAGGTGAGCGAGCGCTTCGCCGACTGCGAAACTGAGCTGGTGGGCATCCAGCTTGCGCCGGAACATGATGGGCACAATGTCAACTGCGGATTGTGGCGTGACACAAACGGCGCGAACCTCGTCCAGGCGGGCGGCATGGTGGTCGCGCAACTGGCCGATACGGGTGTGCAGGCCGCGGAAGGGCTTGCCGTGCGAAGGCAGCACCAGCACGTCGCCGGGCAGGCCGGCGAATTTTTCGAGCGAGTCCAGGTACGACTGAAGCGGATTGCCTTCGGGCTCGACCGCGAACACCGACACGTTGGTCGAGATGCGCGGCAATACCATGTCGCCGGAAACCAACACGTTGCGCTCTTCGCTGTACAGCGACACGTGTTCCGGCGAATGGCCGAAGCCTGTGATGACGCGCCACATCGCGCCGCCGATGCGCACCTGCTGCCCATCCTGCAGGCGGACATAGGCGGGCGGCACCGACGGCACCAGCGACGGGTAGTAATTCTTGCGAGTGCGCATTTGCTCGAGCATCGTCTCGGCGACCAGGCCGTGGCGCTGGAAATGCGGGATCGCCGACGGCCCGTCCACGCCCGGCAGCGCCGCGGCCATCATGCGCGCGAAACCGAATTCGGCGGCGCTGGTCCAGAACGGCGCCCCGTGGCGCTCGCACAGCCATCCGGACAAACCGACGTGGTCCGGATGGCAATGGGTGGCGAACACGCGCAGCAACGGCAAGCTCCCCATCGCTCCTGTAAACAATTGTTCCCATGCGGCACGGGTGGCGTCGGTGCCGGCGCCGCAATCGATCAGCGACCAGCCGCGCCGGCCGTCGACTTCATCTTCCAGCAGCCATAGATTGACGTGGTCGAGCGCGAACGGCAGCGGCATGCGCAGCCAGTACAGGCCGGGCGCGACCTGCGTCACGGTGCCGGGAACGGGAATGGTATCGCCAAAGGGATAATCGAGCTGGGATTCGAGAGGATTCATGCGATGGTCTTTCGTGTTGGGACGGACGCGGCGCGCTACAATGCCCTTGCCAATGACGTTAACGTTGACGTAAACGTCAAGCGGACGCAGACTGGGCGATTTTAAGCGATTCCAGGCGCCGCGATTCATCGACCCCTGCAGGACACCATGGCCACTACTTATACCATCGCCGAACTGGCACGCGAATTCGACATCACGGCACGCGCCATCCGCTTCTACGAAGACCAGGGGCTGCTCAGCCCGAAGCGCGAGGGCCAGGGCGGCCGCAACCGCGTCTACACCCCGCGCGACCGCACCCGCCTGAAACTGACGCTGCGCGGCAAGCGCCTGGGCCTGACCCTGTCGGAGATCAAGAGCATCATCGACATGTACGAAACCCCGAAGGATACGGCCGCCCAGATCAACCGTTTCCTGGGCGTGCTGTCGCACCAGCGCCAGACGCTCGAGCAGCAGCGCGCGGACATCGAGATGTCCTTGGCCGAGATTGCGGTGCACGAAGACGAGTGCAAGCGGCTGCTGGAAGAGGCGGGTGTGACGGGTGAGGAAGAGGCCGAGCGCAACGCGGCTTGACGTCGCCGTCCACTCCCTGACGTCGCCCCCGCTTCCCCTCGTCGTCCCCGCGAAGGCGGGGCCCCAAGCGGAACTCCCGAAGTCAGTCACCCTGAAGCACCAAAGTACATTCAACATACCGAATCCTGTTGTTCAGCATGGGCCCCCGCCTTCGCGGGAGCGACGTATTTGCTCTACGATGCCTGGTTGACGTTTACGTTAACGTCACTCCGCGCTATCATGCAGTCCAGCCATCAGCAAAAACTACAACGCGAGGACGACATGCTGCATCTCCCAGGCTTGACCTTTGACCACGGCGACGACATCGCCGCGCTGCGCGAAGCAGTGCAACAGTTCGCGGCGAGCGAGATCGCGCCGCGCGCTGCGGAAATCGATCGCACCGACCAGTTCCCGATGGACCTGTGGAAGAAGATGGGAGAACTCGGCCTGCTCGGCATCACCGTCGCCGAGGAATACGGCGGCACCGGCATGGGCTACCTGGCCCACATCGTCGCGATGGAGGAAATCTCGCGCGCCTCGGCCTCGGTCGGCCTGTCCTACGGCGCCCATTCGAACCTGTGCGTGAACCAGATCAAGCGCAACGGCAACGAAGAGCAAAAGCGCAAGTACCTGCCCAAATTGATTTCGGGCGAACACGTCGGCGCGCTGGCGATGTCCGAACCGAACGCAGGCTCCGACGTGGTCAGCATGAAGCTGCGCGCCGAACTGAAGGGCGACCGCTACGTTTTGAATGGCACCAAGATGTGGATCACCAACGGCCCCGACGCCGATACCCTGGTGGTCTACGCCAAGACCGACATCGAAGCCGGCCCGCGCGGCATGACCGCCTTCCTGATCGAGAAGGGTATGCAAGGATTTTCGATCGCCCAGAAGCTCGACAAGCTGGGCATGCGCGGTTCGCACACCGGCGAACTGGTGTTCCAGGATTGCGAAGTGCCGGCCGAGAACGTGCTGGGCGGCGTCGGCAAGGGTGTGAATGTCCTGATGTCGGGCCTGGATTTCGAGCGCACCGTGCTGTCCGGCGGCCCGCTGGGCATCATGGCGGCCTGCATGGATGCCGTGGTCCCCTACATCCACGAACGCAAGCAGTTCGGCCAGCCCATCGGCGAATTTCAGCTGATGCAGGGCAAGATCGCCGACATGTATTCGACCATGATGGCATGCCGCGCCTACGTGTACGCGGTGGGCCAGGCCTGCGACCGCGCCACCAGCCCCGAGCAGGTGCGCGCGCTGCGCAAGGACGCCGCCGGCGCCATCCTGTACAGCGCCGAAAAGGCGACCTGGATGGCCGGCGAGGCAATCCAGGCGCTGGGCGGCAACGGTTATATCAACGAGTATCCTGTCGGCCGTCTCTGGCGCGATGCGAAGCTTTACGAGATCGGCGCGGGCACCAGCGAGATCCGGCGCATGCTGATCGGCCGCGAGCTGTTCGGCGAGACCATGTAAGGCCACGATTCAACGAGCAAGTGGAGTAGTGGAGACGCGGGCTGCGACGACAGAGCCGAAAAGGCCGCCGCCAGCCTGCTAGCCTGAGCGTCGTTCCCACGCAGGCGGGAACCTAAGCTGAGCAAACGAAGTCGCAGCGCAAGCATATCGACTCCGGCACATTCAACTTGGGTCCCCGCCTGCGCGGGGACGACGGCGGTGATCCTACGCGAGACGACCGATGACACAAGCCCCCTTCCCCAAGCTGCTGTCCTCCCAGATCGCCTTCGACATCGCGCTCACTATCCTGGACGGCTTCGACCGCCATTATTCCCTGTTCCGCCAGGCCAGCCAGGCCGCCAGGCGCCATTTCGAGCAAGGCGCGTGGGCCATCGCCCAGCAGGCCGCGCGCGAACGCATCGATTTCTACGACAAGCGCGTGCAGGAATGCGTGCAGGCGCTGGAAGACGATTATGCGCCCGCGGACCTGAACGACGACACCTGGCGCGAAACCAAGCTCCATTACATCGGCCTGCTCACCGGCCACAAGTGCCCGGAACTGGCCGAAAGCTTCTTCAATTCGGTCAGCTGCCGCATCCTGCACCGCAGCTACTACCGCAACGATTTCCTGTTCGTGCGCCCGGCCGTGTCGACCGAGTACATCGAGACCGGCGAGCCGCAGCCGACCTACCGCGTCTACTACCCGGCGCTGGACGGTTTGCGCGGCGCACTGACACGCGTCGTCACCAACTTCCAGCTCGACTGCCGGTTCGCCGACCTCGACCGGGATATTGCCCAGGTCGAGGCGCGCATGATCGACAAGTTCGGGCTGGAGCGCCGGGAAGCGAACCAGCAGCTGCACGTGCTCTCGAACCTGTTCTTCCGTAACAAGGCCGCCTACATCGTCGGCCGCGCCATCAACGGCGCGCACGAATTTCCGTTCGTGGTGCCGGTGCTGCACGACGGCGCCGGCCGCCTGGTGCTGGACACCGTGCTCACCGACGCCGAGCAGGTCACGATTCTATTCTCGTTCACGCGCGCCTACTTCATGGTCGACATGGAAGTGCCCTCGGCCTACGTGCAATTCCTGCGCAGCCTGATGCCGAGAAAACCGCGCAGCGAGATCTACACCGTGCTCGGCCTGCAGAAGCAGGGTAAAACCCTGTTCTACCGCGACTTCCTGCAGCACCTGCACCACAGCTCGGACAGTTTCCGGATCGCGCCCGGCATCCCGGGCCTGGTGATGCTGGTGTTCGAGCTGCCCTCGTTTCCCTACGTATTCAAGGTGATCAAGGACTGGTATCCACTGCCCAAGGAGACCACGCGGGCCCAGGTCCAGCAGAAATACCTGCTGGTGAAGCACCACGACCGCGTCGGGCGCATGGCCGACACGCTGGAATATTCGGATGTCGCCTTTCCGCTGGCGCGTTTCACGGAAGCGCTGGTGGCCGAGCTGCGCCGCCATGCGCCGTCGCTGCTCGAGATCGAGGGCGAGCGCATCATCGTCAGGCACCTGTACATCGAACGGCGCATGGTGCCACTGAATATGTTCCTCCAGGACGCCGAGCGCAGCGGCGACGATACCCTGCTCGAGCACGGCGTGCGCGAGTACGGCAATGCGATCCGCGACCTGGTCGCCGCGAATATCTTCCCTGGCGACATGCTGTATAAAAACTTCGGCGTCACCCGCCATGGCCGCGTGGTGTTCTACGACTACGACGAAATCGAATACCTCACCGACTGCAATTTCCGCGATCTTCCCGCGCCGCGCAACGACGACGACGAGATGGCCGCCGAACCCTGGTACCCGGTCGGCCGGCACGACGTGTTCCCGGAACAGTTCGAACGCTTCCTGCTCGGCAGCCCGGCCATCCGCCGCCATTTCCTGCGCCATCACGCCGAGCTGCTGACGCGCGCGTGGTGGCAATCGCACAAGGAACGCATCCAGGCCGGCGAAGTCGAAGATGTGTTTCCTTATCCGCAGCAGATCCGCTTCTGCCGCCAGCACCCGCTTGACCCCGGCGCGCCAGGCGCCGCCCCTGTCGCGGCGCTTCCGGCGCCGCCCCCGGCGATCTATTCGCCGTCCTATTTGGAGACAATACACAATGAATGATCCAGTCGTTATCGTCGGCGCAGCCCGCACCCCGATGGGCGCTTTCCAGGGCGACTTTTCCTCGAAATCCGCCAGCGACCTGGGCGCGGTGGCGATCCGCGCCGCCGTCGAGCGCGCCGGCGTCGATGCGGACAAGGTCGAACACGTCTACTTCGGCAATTGCCTGATGGCCGGCCAGGGCCAGGCCCCGGCGCGCCAGGCCTTGATCAAGGCCGGCCTGCCGATGTCCACCGGCGCCGTCACCTTGTCCAAGATGTGCGGCTCGGCGATGCAGGCCGCGATCTTCGCGCACGACCAGCTCAAGGCCGGCAGCGCCGACATCGTCGTGGCCGGCGGCATGGAATCGATGACCAACGCGCCTTACCTGATCCCGAAGGCGCGCGGCGGCTACCGCATCGGCCATGCGCCGATGTTCGACCACATGATGCTGGACGGCCTGGAAGACGCATACTCGCGCAACGAAAAGACCGGAGAAGGCCGCTCGATGGGCACCTTTGCCGAGGAATGCGTGGCGACGTACCAGTTCACGCGCGAGGAACAGGATGCGTTCGCGATCGAATCGGTCAAGCGCGCCCAGGCCGCCAACAGCGACGGCACCTTCGAGTGGGAAATCGCACCGGTCAGCGTGGCGAATCGCCTGGGCGAACAGGTCATCGACAAGGACGAAGGCCCGGTCAAGGCCAAGGTCGACAAGATCCCGTCTCTGAAGCCGGCCTTCAAGAAGGACGGCACCGTGACCGCCGCCTCGTCGTCCTCGATCAACGACGGTGCCGCGGCGCTGGTCATGATGCGTGAATCGACGGCGAAGGAACTGGGCCTGTCTCCGATAGCACGCGTGATCGGCCACGCTACCTTCGCCCAGGAGCCGAACCTGTTCACCACCGCCCCGATCGGCGCGATGCAGAAACTGTTCCAGAAGACCGGCTGGACGCCGGGCGACGTCGACCTGTTCGAGATCAACGAAGCCTTCGCCGCGGTACCGATGGCAGCGATGCGCAACCTCGGCATCCCGCGCGATAAAGTCAACATCCACGGCGGCGCCTGCGCGCTGGGCCACCCGATCGGCGCCTCCGGCGCGCGCATCGTCGTGACCCTGCTGGGCGCGCTGAAAAAGACCGGCGGAAAACGCGGCGTGGCATCGCTGTGCATCGGTGGCGGCGAAGCGACGGCGATGGCGATCGAGATGGTTTAAGCTCGTGTCAAGTCGACGGGTTTTCCGTCATTGATTGTTAGCTTAACGGGGCCTCGAAAACCGTAGCGAGCGGCGGCAGGTTTGGTCGAGAAGCGCAGTTGTACGGACGTACAGCGAGCATCGCAAACCGAACCTGCAACGCGAGTAGGTTTTCGAGGCCCCCTACAGGAGTCTGCTATGTCTACCGTCCTTATTCTTGGCGCCTCGCGCGGTATCGGCCACGAACTGGTCCGTCAATACCGCGCCGACGGCTGGCGCGTGATCGCCACCGCGCGCAAGCAGGCCGACTGCGACGACCTGGCGCAACTGGGCGCGCAGGCGCTGCGGCTAGACGTGACCAACGCCGAATCCATCGCCGGCCTGGGCTGGCAGCTGGACGACGACAAGATCGACGCCGCCTGGCTGGTCGCCGGCGTCTACGGCCCGACCCACGCCGGCTTCCCGACCGAGCAGGAATTCGACCAGGTGATGCACACCAACGTGCTGGCCGCGATGCGCCTGCTGCCGATCGTGGCGCCGCTGGTGGCCGGCACACGCGGCAAGCTGGCCGTGATTTCCTCGCGCATGGGCTCGATCGGCGAACGCAGCGATGCATCCGGCTCGCTGTACCGCGCCAGCAAGGCGGCGCTGAACTCGGTGCTGGCCGACACCGCCCTCACCTACGGCCCGCAGGGCGCCACCTGCCTCAGCTTCCACCCGGGCTGGGTGCAGACCGACATGGGCGGCCCAAGCGCCACCCTCACCGTCGAGGACAGTGTCAGCGCCCTGCGCGCCTCGCTGGCCACCGCCGATGCGTCGCAGAACGGCGCCTTCCTGGACTACGACGGCAGGCCGATCGCCTGGTAAGCGGGCGGCATCACCACAACAATAGAGAATAGACGAGACAATGTTATTAAGCGAAGAACACCGCATGATCCGCGACGCCCTGCGCGCCTTTTCGCAGGAACGCCTGGCGCCGAACGCGGCGCGCTGGGACCGGGAACATCATTTCCCGAAAGAGGAATTGCGCGAACTGGCCCAACTCGGCGCCTTTGGCGTGGCGGTGCCCGAGGAATACGGCGGCGCCGGCCTGGATTACGTGTCGCTGGCGCTGGTGCTGGAAGAGATCGCGGCCGGCGACGGCGGCACCTCGACCATCATCTCGGTGAACAACTGCCCGGTATGCTCGATCGGCATGGCGTACGCCAGCGCGGCGCAGAAGGAACGCTGGCTGCGCCCGCTGGCGCAGGGCGAACTGCTGGGCGCCTTCGCCCTCACCGAGCCGCACACCGGCAGCGATGCCGCGGCCCTGCGCACCACCGCCACGCGCGACGGCGACGCGTATGTCCTCAACGGCACCAAGCAGTTCATCACCAGCGGCAAGCACGGCGACGTGGCGATCGTCATGGCGGTAACAAGCAAGGCGGCCGGCAAGAAGGGCATCAGCGCGTTCTGGGTGCCGACGAACACGCCTGGGTACATCGTGGCCGGCATTGAACACAAGATGGGCCAGCATTCGTCGGACACGGCGCAGATCGTGTTCGAGAATTGCCGCGTGCCTGTCGAAAACCTGATCGGCGAGGAGGGACAAGGCTACAAGATCGCCCTGTCCGGGCTGGAGGGCGGGCGCATCGGCATCGCCTCGCAATCGGTGGGCATGGCGCGCGCGGCCTACGAGGCGGCGCTGGCCTACGCCAGGGAGCGCACCAGCTTCGGCGCCCCGATCTTCGACCACCAGGCGGTGCAGTTCCGCCTGGCCGAGATGGCGATGCAGATCGAGGCCGCGCGCCAGTTGATCCTGCACGCGGCGTCGATGAAGGATGCCGGCCTGCCCTGCCTGAAGGAAGCGGCGATGGCCAAGCTGTTCGCCTCCGAGATGGCGGAAAAGGTCGTCTCCAGTGCGATGCAGGTGTTCGGCGGCTACGGCTACGTGGCCGACTTCCCGGTCGAGCGCATCTACCGCGACGTGCGCGTGTGCCAGATCTATGAGGGCACCAGCGACATCCAGAAGATCCTGATCGCCAGGGCGCTGTAGGCGATGCGGGCCGGCCTTTCCGCCACGCTGCTGGCCCTGGCCCTGCCCTGCATGGCCGACGCCGGTGTACCCGACCCGGCCGACATGGCGGCCCTCGGCGACTTGCGCCAGGCCGTGGACGCGGCGCGCCGCACCCACCCCGACCTGCCGCTCGAGACGGCGCTGGCCGGCCTGGCGATCAAGTCGGGCACGACCTGGTTCGGCAACGAGCTGGGTGAGCCCGGCGCGGCGGCAATGACCCGTTTTCCGCAAGCGCGGCCGGAAGGGGTGAGCGCCGCCGAGTGGCGGGCGCTGCTGGCGTCGCGCATCGATGGCGCCGGAGAAAACGGCCGGGTGGGCTACCTGCTCATCGACCTCGACGGCGACGGCTTGCGCGACCTCGCCATCGAGAGCGATCTCGACCTGGACGGCGCGGGCCACATCGTGCATGTCCTGCGCCAGGCGGACGGCAGGTTCGGCAAGCCCGCACCTGTCTCGCCCGGCGCGGCCATGCCGAACCTGCCGTCCGCGCTGTATGCCCTGTTTGAACGCGGCGCCAACCAGTCGGCCGACTGGATCCGCCTGCGCGGCCGCGTGTATGCGGCCTTTCGCGACAGCCGGTACGGCGCCGACCGCGTCTACCTGCTGCGCCCATGGCAGGACCACGGCCAGCCGCCGCGCCTGAGCATCAGCTACCGCTACCAGTTGTCGGTGCCGGCCCTGCAAAAGCCCGGCGCCGCACCCGCGGCACGGCTCGCGCCGGCACGGCAACGCGCCCTGGACGCGGCGGCGAAACTGGCCGCCATCCGCGCCGCGGAATTGTCCGCCGATCCGCCCGTCAACCGGCCCGCCACCCCGCCGACGCCGATCTGCCCGGTCGCGGCGGATGCGGACGAGGACATGCGCCAGGCCAGCACCGGCTACGGACCGGCGCCCTACACCACCGAAGCCGTCGCCGATGTGCCGGTGCGGATCGGCGGCCAATGCTATATTGGACAGCTGCGGAACTGGTTCGGCGCCTATACCCCGAAAATGGGCCTGGCGGCCGACCTGTGCATCCGCAAACCCGAGGAGCCGGGCCCGTCGCCGGAAGCGTGCTACAGGGTGCAGGGGCGGCGCAGCGTCAGCGCCGTGTCCGCCGGCATGGCGCCATTCGACGCAACCCAGATGATGCCGCTGGAACCATGATGATCACCAGGCCCGATATGACTGATACGCGCGCTGATAGTCGCACCGGCACCAGCACCCGCGCCGGCCCCGGCAGCGCCCCGCCCGCCATCCGGCCCGCCGTCGAAGCCGACCTGGCGCCCTTCTTTGCCTACCTGGACGACCACCTGCGCGACAACGGCGCCGGTGGCACCCCGCTGTTCCAGCCGCTGCTGCACGGCCAGGCGCGCCTGCCGCCCGGCCTGCGGATCGCCTTCATCAAGGGATTGACGCAGCCGGTCGGCAGCCCGGGCTGGCGCCGCCTGTGGCTGGCGCTCGGGCCGACCGGCAACATCGCCGGCCACGTCGATTTGCGCTGCCGTCCGGAGCCGGCGGCGGCGCACCGCGCCATGCTCGGCACCGGCGTGCACCGCCTGTACCGGCGCCAGGGACTGGGAGCGCGCCTGGTGGACACGGCGGTCGCATGGGCCCGCGCCGGCACCGGCCTGGCCTGGATCGACCTGGAAGTGCTGTCGGCGAACGAGCCGGCGGTGGCGCTGTACCTGCGCAGTGGGTTCACGACGATTGCGCGGATTGCCGACATGGTGCGGGTCGATGGCGCCAGCCACGACCTGAGCTACATGACGCGCGCGCTGCGCTGAATTTTAAAAGCCTTCCAGCACGATTTTCCCCTGCGCCCGGTTCGACTCGAGCAGCGCATGCGCCCGCTTCAGGTTGTCCGCATTGATCGCACCAAACTTCTCGTTCACCGTGGTGCGGATCGTCCCCGCATCCACCAGCTCGGCGACGCGGTTCAGGATGTGGTGCTGCTCGATCATGTCGGCCGTATTGAACAGCGCGCGCGTAAACATCAGTTCCCAGTGCAGCGACACCGCCTTGCGCTTGAACTTGCGCACGTCGATCGGCGCCGGGTCGTCGATCAGGCCGAATTTGCCCTGCGGCGCGATGACCTCGACGATCTGGTCGAAGTGGTGCTCGGTGTGGGTCAGGCTGATCACATAGTCCGGCGCCGGCAGGCCGGCGCGTGCGAATTCTTCGGTCAGCGGCTGGCTGTGGTCGATCACGTGGTGGGCGCCGTGTTTCAGCGTCCATTCGCGGGTTTCGGGACGCGAGGCGGTGCCGATGATGGTGACCCGCGTCAGCTGGCGCGCCAGTTGCACCAGGATCGAGCCGACGCCGCCGGCGGCGCCGATCACCAGCAGGGTTTTATGTTGACCTTCGTCGCCGGTCGGCACCTGCAGGCGGTCGAACAGCATTTCCCAGGCCGTCAGGCTGGTCAGCGGCAGCGCGGCGGCGGCGCCGAAGTCCAGCGATTGCGGCATGCGCCCGACGATGCGCTCGTCGACCAGCTGCAGTTCGCTGTTGCTGCCGGCGCGCGCGATCGAGCCGGCATACCAGACACGGTCGCCCGGCTGGAACAGGGTCACGTCGGGGCCGACCGCCTTGACGATGCCGGTCGCATCCCAGCCCAGCACTTTCCATTCGCCCTGCTCGGGCGCGGCGCTTTTGCGCACCTTGGTGTCGACCGGGTTGACCGACACCGCGCGCACCTCGACCAGCAGGTCGTGGCCTTGCGCGACGGGTTCCGGCAGGGTGATGTCGACCAGCGCTTGTGGATCATCGATGGGCAGGTTGGTCTGGTAGCCGACGGCTTTCATGGTGTGCTTCCTTTATGTGGAGGTTTCGATGACCGTGATTCTGACGGGGCAGATCTGTTTGATAAACTGGCTAATCGATAAATCAATTTCAAGTATTTTTTGAAAATCCGTTTTGAACCCATGAAAATCCGTAACGTCCAGGACCTGGAGATCTTCGTCGAGGCGGCCGAACTGGGCGGATTGTCGGCGGCGGCGCGCCAGCTCGACATTTCTCCGGCGCTGGCCAGCGCCAGCCTGAAACGCCTGGAAGCCGACCTCGATACCGCCCTGTTCGTGCGCACCACGCGCAGCATGCGCTTGACGCTGGCCGGCGAACGCCTGCTCGAGCGCGCCCGCACGCTGCTGGACGGCTTGCGCGACGCCGAGGACGAGCTGAGGAGCGGGCAGGACGGCCTTGACGAACAATTGCAGATCTCGATGCCGTCCGACCTCGGGCGCCACGTGGTGCTGCCCTGGCTGGACGAATTCCAGGCGCGTCACCCGGGCGTGACGCTGCGCCTGCAGTTCACCGACCGCCTGGCCGACATCTACCGCGAACCGGTCGACATCGCCCTGCGCTTCGGCGTGCCGCCCGATTCGAGCATGGTGGCGCTGCCGCTGCTGCAGGATAACCGGCGCGTGCTGTGCGCGGCGCCCGCCTACCTGGCGCGGCGCGGCGTGCCGGCTTCGCCGCAGGACCTGGCGGACCACAACTGCCTGTGCTTCATGCTGGACGAGACGGTGCACGACCGCTGGCGCCTGCGCAAGGGCGGCGACGAGATCGAGGTGCACGTGCGCGGCGACCGCGTGGCCGACGATTCCGAGATCGTGCGGCGCTGGGCGCTGGCCGGCGCGGGCGTGTGCTACCGCTCGCGCATCGACGTGCACGACGACCTCGCCAGCGGACGCCTGCGCCTGCTGTGCCCGGACTGGGAAGGAGAAAACGTGCCCTTGACGATGCTGCTGGCGAACCGCAAGCAGGTGTCGCCGGCGGTGCGGCTGCTGCGCGAATTCCTGGTGGGGCGGTTCCAGGCACGGGCAGGCGCCTAGGCTCTCAGCTGACCGCCGGCTCCAGCAGGGTCAAGGTCTGCGCCTGCGTGTCCAGCCGGGCCTGCACGCCCACCGGGATCGTGAACTGGTTGCGGACATGCCCGAACGAATAGCCGGTCACCGCCGGTATCGTCAGCGGTTTCAGGTGCATGTCGAAGGTCTGGTCCAGCGTCAACGAGGGACCGTCGCCTTGCGGACCGCAGTTGTCGCAGATGCCGATCAGCAGCGCCGCCGCCCCGTCGAAATTGCCCGCCAGGTCGAGCTGGGTCATCCAGCGGTCGATGCGGTAGGGTTCCTCGTTGACCTCTTCGAGGAACAGGATGCTGTCGCGGAAATCGGCCGCATACGGCGTGCCGGCCAGCGCGCTGACCAGGGACAGATTGCCGCCGACGAGAGGACCGGTGGCGACGCCACCGTGCACGGTGCGCACCGCGTAATGCGGTTCCTTCAGCGCGCGCAGCGCATTCTCGGGCGCCATCTCGATCGTGTAGCGCGGCTGCGGATCGGTCAGCACGGCCAGCAGGTGCCGGGTCGAGTAATCGGACGGCGTGCTCGACGCCACCGGACCGTGGAAGGTCACCAGGCCGGCATGACGCCGGATCGCCAGGTGCAGGGCGGTGATGTCGGAGTACCCCAGCAGCACCTTGGGATTGCGCCGGATCAGCGCGTAGTCGATGTGCTTGAGCAGCGAAATGCAGCCGGATCCGCCGCGGATCGCCCACACCGCTTTCACCTCGGGATCGCGGAACATGGCGTGCAGGTCGGCGATGCGGGCGGCCACCGTACCGCCGTAGTTGCCCCAGACTTCACGCAGGTAGTTGCCCTGTTTGACACGGAAGCCGAGGGCTTCGATGTGCTGCACGGCCTTGGCGATGGCGGCGTCGGTGGTGTAGCCGCCGGGGGCGATCAGGCCGACCAGGTCGCCGTGGCGCAGGCGTGGGGGTTTCAAGAGGGGTTTCATGCGCAGCGGGGAAGAGGGCTGGCCCATTGCCGGAAGTGAGGGCAATAGCAGGCTACTTGCCAATAAATTATTGAAGCGGCGACGGTCGGGGTTATCCATGCGGCGCGGCTTCGATGGAGTCGGCTTGGGTTCCCGCCTTCGCGGGAACGACGGGCCAAAGAAAACGGCCCGTGCCGTGGAAGCGCATGCTTCCGCGGCGACGGGCCGGCAAGGTGGTCACAGTCCGGGTGATCAGAAGAACTTATACTTCACGTCAAAGCTCAGCGCGCGGCCGCGCGGGTCGGCCACGCGCGGGTCCCAGCCGGCGCCGACCACTTCGTCCACGTTGTGGGCGGTGAACGGCGGGTCGCGGTCGAACAGGTTCTGCAGGCCGACGGTGACCGTGGTGTTCTTCAGGCCGGTGTACGTGGTCGACAGGCCGAAGGTGGTGTAGCTGCCCACGTGCGGATTGAAGCCGGCCGGCGGCGTGCTCTTGCCGGCGTCGGGCAACTGGTCGCGGTAGCCGTCGCGGTACAGATTGCTGAGCATGAAGCTCCACGGGCCGCGGCTGACGCTGACGGTGGCGTTGTGCTTCCAGCGCAGGTACAGATCGCGCGTGTAGAAATTGCCGACGTATTCCACGTAGGGCCGGCCTTCGAACTCGGCGAACTGGTAGCTCTGGGTCCAGGTGCCGTCCAGGCCCGCATTCCAGCGCCAGCCGCCCGGCAGGTTGCCGCGGCCGCGCAGGCCGACGTCGGCGCCGCGGGTCTTCAGGCCGGCGGCGTTGATCCAGCCGGCGTCGATGTATTCGATGACGTCGTCGGCGCCGCGGTGGATGTACGACTGCAGATAGGCGGCATTGGCCAGCACCACTTGCGGGGTGCGGTTCAGGATGCGGTCCTTGATGTTGATCGCCCAGTAGTCGACCGACAGCGAGAAGTTGTTGTTGGGTTCGATGATGAAGCCCAGCGTACCCTGCTTCGAGGTCTCCGGCCGCAAATTCGGGTTGCCGCCGCTGAAGTAATCGAGGCGGTCGATCGCGCAGAAGCGCGCATCGCCGGGGTGCGCCGCGCAGCCGATCGGGTCGGTCACGCCGTTCGGCAGTTCCTGGCTCAGGCGGCCCGCGTACAGCTGGCCGAAGCTCGGCGCCAAAAAGCCCTTGTTGGCCGAGCCGCGCAGCATCAGCCAGGTCGTCGGGCGGTAGCTGAAGGCGATTTTCGGATTGGTGGTCGCGCCGATCAGGCTGTAATCGTCGCGGCGGATCGCCAGTTGCAGTTCCAGGTCCTTGATGACCGGTACCACCAGTTCCGCATACACCGCCTTGACGTTGCGCGCCACGCGGTCCTGGTTGCCGTTGCCCGGCGCCAGCAGGATCTGGGTGGCGTCGACGTCTTGCCGGAACTGATAGCTTTCGCGGCGCAAATCGGTGCCGACCGCCCCCGAGACGGCGCCTGCCGGCAACTGGAAGATCTCGCCCGAGATCGAGCCGTTCAACTGGGTCAGCGTGGTCTTGCCGTGCTGCAGGCGGCCGTAGAACTTGCTTGATTCCAGCGCATCCATCGCGGCCTGGGTCTGGCCTTCGGCCGGCGCCGCCCACGGGTTCACGACGCCGCTGCCGAGCACGCGGTACAGCGCCGCGGTGTTGGCGTAGCCGTCGACCAGGTCGGTCGTGGTGCGGCTTTCGCTGTGCGACAAATCGACGCGGTAATCCCACTTGCTGGCGACGGTGCCCTCGGCGCCGACCAGCAGGCGCACCGTATCGGTGCTGTACTTCTGGGTGCGGTCGCCCAGCGGCCAGGCGCGCCATTTATACAGGATCGGCTTGGTCGGATCGTAGGTCGGGATATACGCCGACAGGTTCTGGTAGTACGGCCCGCCGACCGGATAGGCATTGCCGGCCGCCAGCGTGGTCGAGATCTGGGCCGGGGTCAGGATCGCCAGGCTGCTGGTGTGGGCGCCGACGGCATCGGCGTACAGGCGGTGCTCCGGGTTGACCTGGAAGGTGGCGCGCGCGGCGAAGTTGGTGCGCTCGGTCGGCAGCTGGATCACGTAGTCGCCGCCGTAGTCGTAGGCGCAGGAATAGGTCGAGCGCTGCGGCGAGGTCACGTTGCGCCACAAGTTCGTTGCGTACTGCGACATGCCGTCGACGCTGTCGCACTTGCCTTGCAGGCTCAGCAGGCCGGCTTGCAGGTAGGTGGTGGCATCGCCCGGCATCTTGAAGCCGGTGCCGAGCGCGCTGCCGGCGCCGGTCAGCTGGTTGGCGACCGGGGTGCCGGTGGTGTCCGGCGACAGGCCGCGCGCCGGCTGGTAGCCGTTGGCGAAGCCGCGCTGGCGGGAATCGAGGCGGTCGTTCTTGTCGTAGCCGATCGACGCCATCACGTTGAAGCGGTCGGTGTCCAGGTTGCCCTTGCCGGCGATCAATTGCAGGCGACGCGTGGCGCCACCGCCGGCTTCGGTGAAGTTGCCGCTGGCATTCGCCTGCAAGCCCTCGAAATCGGTCTTCAAAATAAAATTGATCACGCCGCCGACGGCGTCGGTGCCATAAATGGCCGAGGCGCCGTCCTTCAGCACTTCGATGCGCGCCACCGCCGCCAGCGGGATCGTGTTCAAATCGACCGCCTTGCCGGACAGGCCGTAACCGGCGATGCGGCGGCCATTGATCAGCACCAGCGTACCGCTCGGGCCGAGGCCGCGCAGCGAGGCGAAGGACCCGCCGCCGCTGACGCGGTCGGCATCGGCGCCGAACACGTTGTTACCCGAGGTCATGTTGTCGGCGCCGGTGCCGTTGGCCGAGATCAGGCGCATCAATTGCTCGGCGTTGGTGACGCCCTGCTTGTCGAGCTGGTCCATGGTGATGGTCTGGACCGGCAGCGCGCCTTCGGTGGCCAGGCGCTTGATGCTGCTGCCCGTGATCTCCACGCGCTGCATCGGCTGCTGCGATTGCGCCTGCACGACGGCCGGGAAGACGACCGGAGCGGCGGCTCCGATCAGGGCAATCATGTGGGCTAGCTTCTTTGACTTCACGCGCTTCTCCTTGGGGCCGGCTTGGCTTGGGTCGATTTTGTAATAAGCAGGTAATGTCTTTGCATTACGATTATTGTTTTCTCAAAGGTAAGCGCAGCATTTGGCGCCAGCCAATGAAAATTCCGGCGCTGAGTATAACCAGACGGAATATTTAACTGCGGAAAAACTAGCCAAAACTATCACTTGCCCGTGGCGACGCGTACTCTTTCTGCAACATCGACATCCAGATAACGCCATTGCGTGAATTCGACCGGGTGGCGTTTGTAGTTTTTTAACCACGGCTGCCGGATATCCGCCGACAGCACGTGCGTCAGCGGCACCCACGGGTTGTAGGCGTGGATCAGCTGGTTCATTTCGCCATACAGCTTTTGCCGTTGCGGCCCGTCGCTCAAGGCGCGCGCCTTTTCGTAGCGGGTGTTGTATGCGGCCAGGTCGAAGCGGGCGTAATTGGCGCGTCCGCCGTTCGGGCCGTACAGCAACTGGTAAAAATTGTCGCCATCGGGGAAGTCGGCGATCCAGTTACTTTCGAACATCTGCACCTTGCCCAGGCGCGACGCCTTGATGATCTCGGTCTTCTTGTCCGACTTGAACATCACGCGCAAGCCGACCGCATTCAGGCATTTGCGCCACAGTTCGTCGCGCAGGCGGCCGCCGATCGTCGCTTCACTGCTCATCACCAGGGTCAGCGGCTCGGTGGCGCCGGGCTTGGCGCCGGCCTTCGGCATGCGGCGAAACCCATCCGGGTCCCGCTTGCCGTAACCGTAACGGTCCAGCAACGCGTTCGCCAGCGCCGGATCGTAGGGCACCGGGCTGCGGTAATCCGGATCGTAGCCGAGCACATTCGGCGGCAGCGGCGATTCGGCCTTGATGGCGAACCCCTTCTTCAGCAGCGCGATATCCTCGGCATTGTTGTAGCTCATCGAGATGGCGCGGCGCAGCGCCACCCTGTCCTTGCCGTAGCCGCCCAGCACCGGGTCCTGCATGTTCATCCACATGTAATAAGTCTGCAGCACCGGGAAGCGGTACAGCTGCATGCCGCGCGCCGTCAGGTCCGGCTTCAGCTTGCCGTTGCGGATCACCATGTCGGTCATCGATTCCGGCACCTGCTCCAGGTAATCGTATTCGCCGTTCAGGAAACCGAGCATGCGGCCCTGGAATTCCTCGGCGATCTTGATCTCGACGCGGTCGACGCGTGGCAGCTTTTTGCCTTCCAGTGCGGCGGCGATGGCCCTGTCCTCGGCGCTGGCGGTTGTGTTGCTGCCTGCATGGTTGCTGCTGTTGCCGCCTGCGGTATTGGGCGTGTCGTTTCCTGTGCCCTTGCCGGTGCTGTTGCCCGGCCTGTTCTCCGCATCCTTGTTTGTCACACTGCTGTGGAATACAGCGTTCGACGCCGGGTTAGCGAGCAGGACGATGCGGTCGCTCCTCTTCCAGTCGCCCAGCATGAAGGGGCCGGTGCCGATCGGATGGTTGCCGGCCTGGCCCGGATAGGCCTCGATGACTTCGCGCGCCACCACGCCGGTGGCCGGGGTCGCCAGGTAAAACAGGAAATTGTTGTCGGGCGCAGCCAGGCGGATGCGCAGCGTGTAGCGGTCCAGCGCCTGCATGCCAGGGATTTTGGTGTCGACGCTGAACTTGTCCTTCAGCGCCGCATCGCCCAGCAATTTTCCTTGGAACATGAACGCCCAGGGCGATTTCAGCGCCGGGTCGTACAGGCGCGTGATGCTGTAGACGTAATCCTGGGCGGTGACTTCGCGCGTCTGCTCGCGCGACGAACCCTTGAATGCCGGGTCCTGTGTAAAACGGATGCCGGGACGGATCTTGAACGTGTAGCTCAGGCCGTCGCTCGAGATCTCGGGCAGGCCGACCGCGGTATTGCCCTGCAATTTCACTGGGCGCGCCAGGTAGTCGTAGCGCAGCAGCGGGTCGAACAAATTTTCCAGCAGGGACAAGGTGGCGATGTCGGACGCCACCGCCGGGTCGAGACCGGTTTCGCTGGTGGACAGGAACATGTGCAGCACCTTGGGTGCGGCCGGGTCCGGCTGGGCGTGCGCGGCCGGCATCGGCGTTGCGGCGGGCAGGACGGTGAACAGCAGGGCGGTGGCGAGGGAACGGAGTGGCGGCATGGCGGAGGTCCTGGAAGCGTTGCCTATCATAGGCGCAGGGATAACTTTTTCACATATCCCCGCCGCATTCTTTCATCATTGCAGCTTGCTGTGCGCCTATACTCTCCGCTGCACAATCGAACGCACGCTGCCGTACGGCATCCGTTACCCTGCTCCCTGGCCGCCGGCCTGAACCGAACGACACATCAACATGGCATTAAATTACATCTGGATCGGCTTTTTCCTGGTTGGCTTCGTTGCGGCGCTGGCCCAGTGGATTTTTCTTGGTGACACAGAAATCTTCAAGCGCATCATCGACGGCACCTTCGAGTCGGCCAAGATGGGCGTGATGGACATCGCCCTGCCGCTGGCCGGCGTGATGACGCTGTGGCTCGGCATCATGAACATCGGCGAAAAGGCCGGCGCCATCGGCTGGCTGGCGAAGGTGATTTCTCCGTTCTTTTCGCGCATCTTCCCGGAAGTGCCGAAGGATCACCCGGCCACCGGCCACATGGTGATGAATTTCTCGGCCAACCTGCTCGGCCTGGACAACGCCGCCACGCCCTTCGGCCTGAAGGCCATGGAAAGCCTGCAGACGCTGAACCCGAACAAGGACACGGCCACCAACGCCCAGATCATGTTCCTGGTGCTGCACACCTCGGGCCTGACCCTGATTCCGCTGGCGATCATGGCCCAGCGCGCCATCCTCGGCGCCAAGGACCCGTCCGACATCTTCATTCCCTGCATGGTCGCCACCTATGTCGCCACCGTCACCGGCATCATCGTGGTGGCGCTGCGCCAGCGCATCAATTTGATCAACAGCGTGGTGCTGAGCTGGCTGGGCGGCATGACGGCCGCGATCGCGCTGATGATCTGGTACTTCACGAATTTCCTGAGCAAGACCGAAATCGAGACGGTGTCCAAGGTCGCCAGCAACCTGATTCTGCTCTCGATCATCGTCGTGTTCATCGTCGGCGCCATGCGCAAGGGCGTCAACGTGTACGAAACCTTCATCGAGGGCGCCAAGGGCGGCATCCAGACCTCGCTGACCATCATCCCGTATCTCGTCGGCATGCTGGTGGCGATTTCCGTGATCCGCAATTCCGGCGTGCTCGGCTACGTCGTCGGCGGCCTGGAATGGGTGATCCGGATGATGGGCCTGGACACCGCGTTCACGCCGGCGCTGCCGACCGCGCTGATGAAGCCGCTGTCGGGCAGCGGTTCGCGCGCGCTGATGATCGACGCCATGAAGACCTATGGCGTGGATTCCTTCGTCGGGCGCCTGGCCTGCATCTTCCAGGGCTCGGCCGACACCACCTTCTATATCGTCGCGCTGTACTTCGGCTCGGTGGGCGTACGTAAAACCCGCTATGCCATTTCCTGCGGCCTGATCGCGGACCTGGCCGGCATCATCGCCGCCATTTCGGTGGCTTACGTCTTCTTCGGTTAATTCTTCGGTTAAATGTTCACAAGGATCAGCATGCGCCGCAGCATCCTCGCCCTCGCCTTTCCCCTGCTGGCCTGGCTGCCGGCCCAGGCCCAGTTGCCGGAACCGGTCACGGCCGCCCTGCGCAGCACGACGATTCCCGAGAGCGCGCTGAGCGCGCTGGTGCTGCGCGACGACAAGACGCTGCTGTCGCACCTGGCGGACCGCGCCATGCAGCCGGCCTCGACCATGAAGCTGGTGACCACGCTGGTCGGCCTGGAGCAGCTGGGTCCGGTATTCCGCGGCCGCACCGAACTGCGCACTGCCGGCACGCTGCAGGGCGAGACTCTGACCGGTGACCTGGTGCTGCGCGGCGGCGCCGACGCCGATCTGTCGACCGAGGTGCTGACCACCATGCTGCGCGCCCTGCGCCACCAGGGCATCCGCACCATCCAGGGCCGGCTGGTGGTCGACCGCCAGCTGTTCAATCCGGCGCGTACCGACCTGGGCGTGCCGCCCTTTGACGAATATCCAGAGGCCTATTACAACGTCATCCCGGACGCGCTGCTGATCAACAAGAACATGCTGCAGCTCGACATGCGCTCGACCGGCGCCAGCCTGAAACTGGCGATGCAGCCCGAGCTGGACGGCGTGGCGCTGGACGCCGACATGAAACTGGTCGACGCCGACTGCGCCACTTGGGAAAACGGCTGGAAGACGCCGGACACCGTGCCGCGCGCCGATGGCGGCATCACCGTGATGCTGCACGGGACATTTCCGAAAAACTGCGCGGCCGCCTATTCGGTCAACGTGCTGGATCGCCAGGTTTACCTCGACCGCCTGTTCCGCCTCACCTGGAAGCAGCTGGGCGGCAGCATCAGCGGCGCCACGATCGAAGGCGTGACGCCGCCGGACGCGCGCCTGCTGGCCGAGCACGTGTCGCGCGCGCTGCCGGAAGTCGTGCGCGATACGAACAAGCCGTCGGACAATGCACTGGCACGTACCCTGTTCCTGAGCCTGGGCGCGCTGGAATCCGACCCGGTGCTGGGCAGCCGCGCGCTGCCCGGCAGCGCCGAAACCACGTTCTCACGCACCGACCGCACGATCCGCGCCTGGATGCGCGCGCGCGGCATCGACGACACCGGGCTGGTGCTCGACAACGGCTCGGGCCTGTCGCGCACCGAGCGCATCACCCCGGTGCAAATGGCCGGCATCCTGCTGGCCGGGCAGAGGAGCAACTGGGCGCCCGAGTTCCAGGCCAGCATGCCGATCGTCGCGGTCGACGGCACCATGCGCCGGCGCCTGCCCAACAGCCCGGCCGCGGGACGCGCGCGCATGAAGACCGGCACGCTGAAGAATGTCGTCGCCATCGCCGGCTACGTGCCGGACGCCAGCGGCAAGCAGTGCGTGGTGGTGGCGATGGTCAACAGCGATCTGGTGAGCAATGGGCGCGGGCGCATCGTGCTCGACGCACTGGTGGATTGGGTAGCGCGGCTGGAGACACCGCCCACTCTGTGAAAGAAAATTTCATAACGATACTTAAAGCGAAATTTTCTTTCACATCCAGTTCAACGCGCCGCGCTCGGCGTCGAGGCTGACTCGGCGGGCGCACTGGCGCCGCCCTGGCTGGCTGGCGCCGTTGCTGCCGGCGCTTCCGGCGCCCCCGGCGCCGCGACCGGCGAGGTCACGACCGGGCTGGAAGCTGGCGTGGCAGCGGGTGTGGAGGCCGGCGCAGAAGCCGAGGTCGATTCCGGTGCGCTTGCCGATGCGGGCACAGCGGCCGTGGCTGCCGGCGCTGCCGGGGTGGCCGGCGCCGCCAGCGTGCTCGCCCGCGTACCCGAGCCGACGGTCGCCTCCAGCCACGGCGTGCCCGCCAGGGTGGGCTTGGCCTCCACCAGCGAGACATTCGCGCTGGTGCCTTCGCGGATCGCGCGCACCAGGTCCATCATCGTCGCTTCCGTGAATTTCTCGGGCGTGCCCATCACCATGCCGCCGACCCGGCGCGGCAGGGCCAGCCAGCCGCCTTCGGGCTTGGTGAAGACCGCGTACATGTCCAGGTGGTAGCCGCTCTTGTACGGGAACAGGCAGGCGACCAGGTTCATGTTGTCGCTGCCGCGCACCTGCGGCGCGGCCTTCGCGGTCCAGGACGCGCCGTCGCAGCTCGGCCCCTTCTCGACCGCGGTGCCCGGCGCCGCGCTGGAGGGATCGGCGATCTTGAAGTGGCCCGGCAGGTCGGCCACCTGCACGCCGCCCGGAGTGGCGACCACGGCGTCCTTCACGTTGCGGTTGATGCCGGTGCTGGCGGCCTTGGCGACCGTGTCCGCGGGCGCAGTGGTCTTGATGTCGAACACGCGGTAGTACTCGACCGTCGTGTCGCGCGAGGCGAACATGTTGTCGCCGCCGGTGCTGCTGCATCCCGCCAGCGCGGCCACGACCGCGCAGGCCATCATCGAGCTTTTCATGCACACCTCCCTGTGGTTTTGGCGTGAAACCCTTCCTTGTGCAGGCTATCCGTCCTGCATCGCGTGGTCCGATTTTCCTGCCCGGGGTCGTGTGAGGACTGAGTTAGCTCAAGCGTTTGCGACCGGCGTCAGCGTGGCGCGACAGCACCGCCGGCTCCGTTCACAGCACGCGGCGGAAGGTCTGGCGCACCCGGTCGCGGTCGCCGCAATCGAAGTGCCACCACTCGGTGTTGATGCCGACAAAACCGGCCTGGAACATGGCGTCGCGCAGCAGCTGGCGGTTGGCGACCTGGGCCGCGCTCAGCGCGCCGGTGCGCAGGAAACCCTGTTCCAGCGCCGGGTGCGACAGTTCGGTCATGTCGTCGAAGCCGGTGCCCATGTCGAGCTCGCGGCCGTGCGCGTCGAGCAGGGTGATGTCGAGCGCCATGCCGTAGGAATGGATCGAGCCGCGCGCCGGGTCGGCCAGGTAGATGCGCAGGCCGGTGCCGTCCAACGCATCCCACAACTGCTGCTGCACGCGCTGCGGGCGCAGGGCGTCCAGCACCAGTGCCGTATGGCCGGGGGCGTGGCGCGCCAGCCAGGCCACCACCCGCTCCAGCGCGCCGGCGGCGTCGCGGTGCAGCCAGGCGCAGTCGAATGGCGAATACAAATCGCGGCCGACGAAGTTGTCGGCGCCGGCATAGCGCAAATCGACGGCGATGCCGGCGATGGTCGAGAGATGGCGGAATTCGGGGCTGGCGGCGATGTCCTCGCTGGCGATGGACAGCGCCGGCCCGGCTGCCTGTGGAGCGGTGCTACGCATGGCATCCCTGTTCGATCAGGGCGCGCGCGGTGGCGCCGATGCAGTTGGCCAGTTCGCGCGCGCCGTGCGACAGCGGCGCCTGGCTGGCGCTCAGCAGGTAGAGCTGGACCGGGATCGCCGGCGCCCACGGGCGGCACTGCACCTTGCCCGGCGCGGCCGACGCGGCGGTGAACGGATCGAGCACGGCGCTGCCGGCCCCGGCTTCCACCAGCGCCCGCGCGATCTGGTAGGTCTGCACCACGGTGTGGAATACCGGATGCACGTCCTGCGCCTCGCAGGCGGCGATCACGACTTCACCCAGCGGGTCGCGGTCGGCCAGGCCGATCAGTTCGCCGCGCAGGGCGTCCGGCGTCACCGGCGTGCGGTATTCATCGTCGCTCCAGGTGCCGGCCGGCGCCATCACGGTGAGACAACCCTGGGCGATCGGTTCGGCTTCGATGCCGGGATGGCGCGGGTCGTGCAGCGACAGCGCCAGATCGGCTTCACCCAGGCGCAGCGCATTCACGATCTCGCTGGTGTGGAAGGTGGCCAGTTCGCAGCGGGTCTGGGCGAAGTCGCGGCGCCAGTCCGTCAAGGCCGCCGGCAGCACGCTGACCGCGATGGTGGGCGTGGACACCAGGCGCACCGTTTCGCCGGCCCGGTGCTTGAGGCTGGCGGCCAGGCGGCGGATGCCCTGCAGGTCGCGGTTCAGCTTTTCGGTTTCGGCGAACAGGCGGTGCGCCTCGGGCTTCGGGTACAGCTTGCCGCGCACGCGCTCGAACAGCGGCATGCCCAGCTGCAGCTCGGCATGCTGCAGCACCTTGGTCACGGCCGGCTGGGAAATGTGCAGCACCTGGGCGGCGCCGCTGATGGTGCCGACTTGCATGATGGCGTGGAAAACTTCGATATGGCGCAGGCGCATCGCTTCAATCCTTAGAATCCTGAAGGATAGCGAAAACCTGCGCCGCATAGAAGCATCAACGCTGGACCGGCACGGCTGGTGTTGCAGGAATGACAGTCGACCCGGCCGGCGGCGTGGTCGGCAGCGGGGTCGGTTGCGGGGATTGCGGCACTGGCTGCTGCGGAATCGGCTGGGGCGCCTGGGGCGTACCCGGCAGCGGCTGCGCCGGATTCACGGGCACGGGCTGCGGCTGCATCTGCGGCACGCCCGACGGCAGGATCGGCGAGGTCGTGAACGGCGCCGGCGGCACCTGCGGCAGCGGGCCGCGCGGGTTGGTCAGCGCTTCCAGCAACGCTGCGGTCTCGAGGTCCGGGATGCCGTCGATGTTGGTGGGACGGTATTTCATCTGGAACGCCGACAGCACGGTGCGGGTCTGTTCATCCAACACGCCCGACTGCACCAGGCCATAGCCCCAGGCCGCCAGCTTCTTCTGGTACCAGGCGACGTCCGGCAATTGCACCTGGAAGATCGGCATGACGGCGGCCACGCGGGTGGCGTCGGGCCAGGCGACCAGGCCGGCGGCGGCCAGCTGGCGCCACGGGAACATCGGGCCCGGGTCCTGCTTGCGCAGCGGCGCGATGTCGCTGTGGCCGAGCACGTTTTCCGGCGCGATGCGGTGGCGCGTGACGATGTCGCGCACCAGCGGGATCAGGGCGTCGATCTGCGACTGCGAGAATGGCGCGTAGACGCGGCCGTTCGGGGTGTCCCTCCAGCCCGGGTTGACGATCTCGATGCCGATCGAACTGTTGTTCAGCTGGGTAAAATTCTTCCAGCTCGAGTTGCCGGCGTGCCAGGCCGCGTTGTTCTCGCTGACCAGGTTATAAATGGTCGGGCGCGGCTCGTCGGTGACCAGGTAATGGGCGCTGACTTCCTTCTCGGTCAGGATCCGGATCGAGGACGGGCGGTCGCTCACGGTGTAGTGCAGCACCAGGAAGCGCGCGCGGCTGGCCTGGCCCTTGGCGGTATAGGTCTTGTCGTACTGGGGGCCGGTCGGTCCGGTGGCGCAACCGGCCAGCAGGGCCAGGAGCAGGGTGGCGGCAAGGGCTTTCATTGTTCGTTCGTGTTCTTTCCTGGATGGGCGACCGCCATGCGCGCGGCCGCGTGGTGCGCGCCGCCGGCGGTCTGGGTCAGTGGAATTTCGGCCGGCAGTGCGGCGCGCATCGCCTCGAGAATGGCCGGGTGGAGTTCGGCCGCGCGGCCGGACAGCGCCACCGGACGCGGGCCGAAGCGCCCGACCAGGGCCCGGGCCAGGCGCGCCAGTTCGCGGCCGGCGCCCTGCAGGATGGCGAGGGCGGCGGGATCGCCCTGTTGACCTTGTTTGTCTTGTCCAGCGTTGCCGGCGCTGGCGGCCACGGCCAGCGCCAGCTTGCCGATGGCGCCGCGGTCCTGTGCATACATGAAGTGGCGCGAGAACGACCAGTCGTCGCCGCCGACGTAGTCGAACACTGCCCGGGCCATCGGCGACGCGCGCCAGCTGCCGGGATGTTCGTCTTCGATGCGCCAGATGTGGCGCAGTGCCTCGCGCGCGATCCAGAATCCGCCGCCGCCATCGTCCAGCGCCACCCCGCGCCCGCCGGCACGGTGGAACTGGCCACCGGCGTCGATGAAGGCGCCGATCGAGCCGGTGCCGGCATACACCAGGTAACCCTCGCCCGGCGCGAAGCTGGCGCGGTAGGCGATTTCCATGTCGCTGCAGAAGTGGATGGCCGCGGGGTCGATGTGCAGAAGGTCGGCCAGCCAGCGCTGCAGCAATTCGCTGTCGCCGCCGAAACCGGTCAGGCCGGCCTGCACGCGTTCGGGGACGCCATGCAGCAATACCGCTGCCGCCAGTTCGGCGAAGGTGGCGCGTACGGCTTCGTGGCCGGCATCGCTGTTCATCTGCAGCGCCGACAGGCCGCCGACGATGCCTTCGGCCAGGATGGCGCCGTCGGGCCAGGCCAGCGCCCAGCGGGTCTGGGTGCCGCCGGCGTCGATGCCCAGGCCCAGGCCGCTTGTGTGACCGGCGGCCGCTGCGGAGGCCGCGACAGGGGTCGAGGCGGAAGCCGCAGCGGAAGTCGCCGTGGAAGCGGATGTGGTGGTGGATTGCGATTCAATCATGATCAAGGCAAGTGTACGCCGTTCGGCCCGGCGCACGCGAATGAATCCTCACCCCATGCGCATGACCTAATGTTATGGCTGTTTGCGGAACTCCGGCGTACTGTATCTGGACGTCAAATGTCCCTACGCCTTCTTCCAGGCCGACACGCGCGCGCTTTCGTTGCCGAGGCGGTCCACGGCGCTGACCACCACCATGTCCGCGCTGCCCAGCTTGACGTCGTCGGGCACCGACCAGTCCACGCGCGAGGCCGGCGCCACCGCAAAGCGCCACTGGCCGTTGTAGCGCGACCAGATCGCGTACATCGCATTGGCCTTGCCGGCCGCCAGTTTCAGCAGCACCGCATTGCCCTTGCGCACAGCCGCCACCGACGGCGCGCCCGGCGCCTGGTTGCCGAGCCAGGGCGTGGCTGGCACCAGCGCCGGGCCCAGGTAGGACACGCTGCGCAGCTGGTCGCCGATGCCCTTGCGGTTCTGCATCAGCGCGACCATGCTGAAGTGCACGTGGCCGTTGGCGCTGGGCCGGGTGCGGGTGACGCCGATCTGGTCGATGATTTCCTGCGGTGCGTAATCCTTGCTCGGCGCGCCGATGCGGCTGGTGAACAGGCCCGGCCAGATGTGGCGGCCCTGGGTGTTCTGCGCCAGCCAGTAGTCGAGCAGCACGTCGTAGGCCTGGGCCGGCTGGCGGATCGGCCAGTACAGCTGCGGAGAGAGGTAATCCAGCCAGCCGTTCTGCAGCCAGGTCTCGGCATCGGCATACAGCTTGTCGTACTGGGAAAAGCCGTTGATGCCGCGCGGGCGGCGGTCCGGGCGGCCCAGGCCGAAGGGACTGATGCCGAAGCGCACCCAGCTCTTTTCGCGGTGGATGCCTTCGTACAGCGCCTCGATCAGTTTATTCACGTTCTGGCGGCGCCACGACGGGCGGTCCAGCTTGCCGCCGCCGGCAAGGTAACGCTGCCAGGCGGGATCGTCCGGGAAGTCGAGCTCGGTTTTGGCGGTCTTGCCGTCCAGGGCCGCGCCTTCGGCGCCGGTGGTGGTCGCGGTCTCGATCGGGTAGGGATAGAAATAATCGTCGATATGGACGCCGTCGATGTCGTAGCGGCGCACCACGTCCAGCACCACGTCCAGGGTCTGCTTGACGGCGGCGTCCTCGCCCGGGTCCATCCACATGAACTTGCCGTAGCTTTTCACGGCGGACGGCTTGGTGCGCGTGACGTGGTTGGCCGCGAATGGCGACTTGGCGCCGTTGTTGCGCGCGCGGTAGGGATTGAACCACGCGTGCAGTTCGAGTCCGCGCGCGTGCGCCTGGGTGATCCAGAATTTCAGCGGGTCATACCAGGGCTGGGGCGCCTGGCCCTGCACGCCGGTGAGGTATTCCGACCAGGGTTCGATCGTCGACGCATACATGGCGTCGGCGGCCGGACGCACCTGCAGCACGATCGCGTTCAGGTTCAGCGCCTTGGCGCGGTCCAGGATGGCGATGGCTTCGGCCTGCTGCTGGGCCGCGTTCAGGTTCGGCTTGCTGGGCCAGTCGATGTTGGCGACCGTCGAGACCCAGGCGGCGCGGAATTCGCGCGGGGCCGGCGGCGGCACGTCGCCGGCGCCAAGCACGGGCGCAATGCCGGGCCGGGTCGTGGTACAGGCCGAGAACAGGCCGCTCATCGCCATCGTACCGGCGACCCCTGCAAGCGCGAATGCGCGTCGTTTCTGATCAGGTTGCAAAACCACCCCACATGTTTATATCTTGTCAACTGGCCGCCGTGCGGCTGAGTGGATTTTACATAACCGTCGTTCCCGCGCAGGCGGGAACCCAAGTTTTGTATCCGAAGTCCGTCATGAACAACCAAACCACTACAGCAGAACCTGTGCTGACTACTTCTTCCCGAACGCCGGATCGATCTTCACCAGCGCCGCCATGATAAAAGCTGGAATCGTCGCCAGGCAGGTCCAGATGAAGAAGTTCTGGTAGCCCAGCAATTCCTGCAATTTGCCGCTCCACATGCCCGGCACCATCATGCCCAGCGCCATCAAGCCGGTACACAGCGCGTAGTGCGCGGTCTTGTACGGCCCCTCGGCCACCATGATCATGTACATCATCATCGCGGTGAAGCCGAAGCCATAGCCGAACTGCTCGATCGCCAGGAAGCCGGAGATCACGGCGAAATTCTGCGGCTGGGCCGAGGACAGGTAGACGAACACCAGGTCCGGCAAATGCACCGCGAGCACCATCAGCCACAGGCAGCGCTTGAGGCCGACGCGCGAGATCAGGTAGCCGCCGAACAGGCCGCCCACCGTCAGCGCGATGATGCCGATGGTGCCGTAGGCCAGGCCATACTGCGCAGTGGAGAGACCGAGGCCGCCCTGTTCCAGCGGGTCCTTGAGGAAGGGCGCCACCAGTTTCAGCAGCTGCGCTTCGCCCAGGCGGAAGGTCAGAATGAAACCGAGGATCAGCCAGATGTCGCGCTTGCCGAAGAAGCTGGCGAAGGTCTTGCCGAAGCCGGCCAGGGGATTGCCGGCCTCGAGCGCCTTGTGGTCGGCATCCGGGCGCGGCAGCATCGCCTGGTGCCAGGCCGAGAGCGCCAGGAACAGGCCGGCCAGCACGAACAACACGATGGCCCAGGCCTGGTGCACGTCGCCCAGGGACGTGGCGAGATAACCGGCCAGGATCACCAGGGGTCCCTGCCCCGCCAATGTGGCGAGCCGGTAAAAGGTGGAGCGCACGCCGACGAAGGCGGCCTGCTGCTGCTGGCGCAAGCCGAGCATATAAAAGCCGTCGGCGGAGATGTCGTGCGTGGCCGAGGCGAAGGCCATGACCCACATCACCGCCAGGCTGGCCATGAAGTATGCCGGCAGGTGCAGCGTGGCCCCGGCCGCGCCGAGGGCGGCGGCCAGCACCAGCTGCAACGACACGGTCCAGCCGCGCTTGGTGCCGAACAGGTCCACCAGCGGCGACCACAGCGGCTTGACCACCCACGGCAGGTACAGCAGGCTGGTATAGAAGGCGATGTCGGTGTTCGACACGCCCATGTCCTTGTACATGATGACGGACAGGCTGTTGGCGACGATGTAGGGAATCGCCTGGCCGAAGTACAGCGAGGGCACCCACGACCACGGGTTCTTTGCTTGCGATGTTTGCATAACTCTTTCGTGGTCGGGCGCGCGCGGACGCCGGAGCGGCGCCCGCCGCCGAGCGGTGTGCTCAGCCGGCCAGCGCCCGGCGCACGCTGCCGCGCGCCGTCTCCAGCAGGGCCCTTGCCTGCTCGACCTGGATGTTCTTGGACAAGGCCACGATCGCGACCTTGACATGGAAGTCGCACTGTTCCAGCACCGCACGCGCCGCATTGTCGTCGGTGCCGGTGGCGAACGTCGTCAACCGGATCGCGCGGCGCACCAGCTTGGCGTTGGTAGCCTTCAAGTCTACCATCAGGTTGCCATAAACCTTGTTCAAACGCACCATCAATGCGCTGGAAAAGGTGTTCAGTGCGATCTTTTGCGAGGTGCCGGCTTTCAGGCGCGTGCTGCCCGAGATGGCTTCCGGGCCGGTGTCGAGGGTGACGCCGATGTCGGCTTCGGCGGCCACCGGCGCCCCCGGGTTGTTGGCAAAACCGACCGTCAGCGCCCCGGCCGCGCGGGCGGCGCGCAGTGCGCCCAGCACGTAGGGCGTGGCGCCCGAGGCCGCGAGCAGCAGCACCACGTCGTCCGGCCCGACGTCGATGCTGGCGATATCCGCGGCGCCCTGCTCCAGGTCGTCTTCCGCCCCCTCGACCGCGACGAACATCGCCTCCCTGCCGCCGGCCAGCAGGGCCAGCGCGCGGTCGTGCGGCCAGGAAAACGTCGGGTACAGTTCCACGCTGTCCAGCACGCCCAGGCGGCCCGAGGTGCCGGCGCCCACGTACACCAGGCGCCCGCCGGCTTCCATGCGCGGCAGCGCGGCCGTCACGGCGGCGGCGATGCGCGGCGCGGCGGCGCGCACCGCGTCGACGGCCTGGAACTGGTCATCCACCAGCACGTTCACCAGTTCGGTGGTGGGATATTGGTCGAGGGAAGCGTGTTGCGAAGCGGGGGTTTCGGTATTCAGCATAAAACGAGTGTAATGCGAATGAGGACAAGGCTGTCATGAAAGGATCAGGCCTTGATATTCCGAAAAGTTATGCATATAACCGCATGCATCGTGTGGGCTTATGGCTGGCAATGGACCATCCTCCGGCACGGTGGAGTTTGCGCAGTAGAGTCTGTATTCTGCGCGCATGCCGGCATGACCGACACACGATTCGGCCAAGGTTTGATGCATGAACGCCGGTTATGCCCGTCCGTGCTAGATTCATTGGCCGCGGACCGCGCCAGCACCTAAGCTCCTGCTCACTCCCTATTCAATAACGTATTCTGATGCAACAAGTCATCGTGATCGGCGGCGGTGTCGTCGGCCTGACCTCGGCCTGGTGGCTGCTGGACGCCGGCTACCGGGTCACCCTGCTCGAACGCGCCCCGGAAGTCGGCACCGGCACCAGCTACGGCAACGGCGGGCAGCTGAGCTACCGCTACGTGTCGCCGCTGGCGGACGCAGGCGTGCCGCTGAAGGCGCTGCGCTGGCTGTTCCAGGAACACGGGCCGCTGCGTTTTCGTCCGCAATTCGACCTGCACCAATGGCGCTGGCTGGCCGCCTTCCTCGCCAACTGCCGGCTCGAGCGCAACCGCAGGACGACCCGTAAACTGCTCGAGCTGGGCGAATTGTCGCGCCGTGGCATGGCCCGGCTGGAGCCGGTGGTGCCGCTGGACACGTTTCAATGGCGCGACGCCGGCAAGCTGGTGGTCTACCGCACCCGCAAGGCCTTCGACGCGGCCACCTCAAAGCCGGATGGCGCCGGCACGCGCCAGGTCTGGAGTCCGGCCGAGTGCGTGGCGCGCGAACCGGCGCTGGGCGCGGTCGAGCACAAGCTGGCCGGCGGCATCTACAACAGCGGCGAAGCCGTGGCCGACTGTTACGCCTTTTGCATGGCGCTGGCCGAACGCCTGCAGGCGCATCCGCGCTTCCAGGGCTTCGTGCAGGGCGAGGCGACGCGCTTGATCACCGACCGGGGCCGCATCGCCGGCCTGGCGTCCAGCACCGGCATGCTCGCCGCCGACGCCTACGTGCTGGCCGCCGGCATGCAGAGCCGGACGCTGGCGCGCAGCGCCGGCATCTCGTTGCCGCTGTACCCACTGAAGGGCTACAGCCTCACGGCGCCGATCCGCCTGGACGACGTCGCGCCCGAGATCAGTGTCACCGATTTCGAGCGCAAGGTGCTGTACGCGCGCATCGGCGACCGCCTGCGCATCGCGGCGATGGTCGACCTGGTCGGCGAAGATTTGCGCCTGGATGCGCGCCGCCTGGCCAGCCTGACGCGCCAGGTACAGGAAACGATGCCGCGCGCGGCCGACTATACCAGCATCGTCCCCTGGGCCGGCCTGCGCCCGGCGACCCCGGACAGCGCGCCGATCATCGGCGCCACGCCGTATTCGAACCTGTGGCTGAACGTCGGCCACGGCCCGCTCGGCTTCACGTTTGCCTGCGGCAGCGCGACCCTGCTGGCCGACCTGATGCAGGGGAAGGCGCCGCCGTTCGCGCTGGACGGCCTGACCTTGCGTTAATGTCGGGGTCAGCGTTAATGTCGGGGTCAGAGCACAAGCGACCAGATACGAAGCACCGCATTCGGCGAGCTTGCCCCCGATTGCACAAAGATTCCTACAAATACGCTTAATACTTCAGAAACCTTGTGCTCTGACCCCGAATTGGTTTGTGCTGGAACAAACCGGGGTCAGAGCCCTTTTTTAGGAAAGTTCTGATTTTATTTGGCGGCGGGTTTATTTATATTCGGCAATCGTTAGCCGAAGATGCGGCAAGTGCCGCCAACTTGCGGCCTTTTCCCTCTTTCAGGAAAACCATGCCGTCTGACCTGGGAGCATGAAATGGCGGATAATTGCCGTCATGTCTACCCGCGCCCCCTCCTCTTCCTGCCCCTGTGGCAGCAATCTACCCATGTTGCGCTGCTGCGGCCCCTACATCGACGGTGCCGAACTGCCGCCGACCGCCGAAGCGCTGATGCGTTCACGCTACACCGCGTTCACGCTGCAGGACGAGGATTACCTGCGCGCCACCTGGCATTCGAGCACGCGTCCGATCGAGCCCATCATCGACAGAAACGACAAGATCCAATGGCTGGGACTTGAGGTAAAATCTGCTTTACGTTTACGTCAACGTAAAGTAGACCTGCCGCAACATCCAGACCAGGACACCGTCGAATTCGTCGCCCGCTTCAGGATCCAGGGCCGCGCCCAGCGCCTGCACGAGGTCAGCCGCTTCGTGCGCGAGCCGGATACCGCGGTCGGTGGCAGGATGCGCTGGTTCTACCTGGACGGCAGTTTCCCCGAATAGAACAGCAGGAGACGCGATGCCCCAGATCGAAAGCAAACTCAACCCGCGCGGCGAGGATTTCAAGACCAACGCCGCCGCCATGCACGCCATCGTCGACGACTTGCGCGCCAAGGTCGCAGCGATCGCCCAGGGTGGCGGCGCAGCGGCCAGCGCGAAACACGTCGCGCGCGGAAAACTGTTGCCGCGCGAGCGCGTGCAGATGCTGCTCGATCCCGGCACGCCCTTCCTCGAACTGTCCCAGCTGGCCGCCTACGAGATGTACGACGGCGCCGCCCCCGCGGCCGGCATCATCACCGGCATCGGTCGCGTGGCCGGCCAGGAATGCGTGATCGTGTGTAACGACGCCACCGTCAAGGGCGGCACCTATTACCCGATGACGGTGAAAAAACACCTGCGCGCCCAGGAGATCGCCGAGCAGAACAAGCTGCCCTGCATCTACCTGGTCGATTCCGGCGGCGCCAATCTGCCGAACCAGGACGACGTGTTCCCCGACCGCGACCATTTCGGCCGCATCTTCTACAACCAGGCGAATCTGTCCGCCAAGGGCATCCCGCAGATCGCCGTGGTGATGGGCTCGTGCACCGCCGGCGGCGCCTACGTGCCGGCGATGAGCGACGAATCGATCATCGTCAAGGAGCAGGGCACCATCTTCCTCGGCGGCCCGCCGCTGGTGAAGGCGGCGACCGGCGAACTGGTGAGCGCGGAAGACCTGGGCGGCGGCGACGTCCACACCAGATTGTCCGGCGTGGCCGACCACCTGGCGCAGGACGATACCCACGCGCTGTCGCTGGCGCGCACCATCGTCTCGAACCTGAACCGCGTGAAACCGCAGCAGGGCGCGCTGCGCGAGGCGCAGGAACCGAAGTACGCGCCCGAGGAACTGTACGGCGTCATCCCGGTCGATACCCGTAAACCGTTCGACGTGCGCGAAGTCATCGCCCGCATCGTCGACGGCAGCGAGTTCGACGAATTCAAGGCGCGATACGGCACCACGCTGGTGTGCGGCTTCGCCCACATCCATGGCATGAAAGTCGGGATCATCGCCAACAACGGCATCCTGTTCTCGGAGTCGGCCCTGAAAGGCACGCACTTCATCGAGCTGTGCTGCCAGCGCAAGATACCGCTGGTGTTTTTGCAGAACATCACCGGCTTCATGGTCGGCCGCAAGTACGAAAACGAAGGCATCGCCCGCAACGGCGCCAAGATGGTCACCGCCGTCGCCACCGCGGCGGTGCCGAAGTTCACCGTGATCATCGGCGGCTCTTTCGGGGCCGGCAACTACGGCATGTGCGGCCGCGCCTTTTCGCCGCGCTTTTTGTGGATGTGGCCGAATGCGCGCATCTCCGTGATGGGCGGCGACCAGGCGGCATCGGTGCTGGCCACCGTCAAGCGCGACGGCATCGAAGCGCGCGGCGGCCAGTGGTCGGCAGAAGAGGAAGCCGCGTTCCGGCAGCCGATCAAGGACCAGTACGAGCACCAGGGCCACCCGTATTACGCCAGCGCGCGCCTGTGGGACGACGGCGTGATCGACCCGGCCGACACCCGCATGGTGCTGGGCCTGGGCCTGTCCGCCGCGCTGAACGCGCCGATCGAAGACACGCGCTTCGGCGTCTTCAGGATGTAAGCCATGGAGAACAAGATGGACAACAAGATGGACTACGAAACCCTCGACGTCGCCATCGCCGGCAAGGTGGCCACCATCACCCTGAACCGCCCGCAGCTGCGCAACGCCTTCAACGAAACCGCGATCGCCGACCTGGCCATGGCCTTCGATGAAGTCAGCCAGGATGCCGGCGTGCGCGCCATCGTGCTGGCCGCGAACGGCCCGGCCTTCTGCGCTGGCGCCGACCTGAACTGGATGAAGAAGATGGCCACGTACACGCGGGCGGAGAACGAGGCCGACGCCCTGCGCCTGGCCGACATGCTGCGCACCATCTACTTCAGCCCCAAGCCGACCGTGGCCAAGGTGCAGGGCGACTGCTACGCCGGCGGCATGGGCCTGGTGGCCGCCTGCGACATCGTGGTGGCGGCCGAGGGCGTGAATTTCTGCCTGTCCGAAGTCAAGCTCGGCCTGGTGCCGGCCACGATTTCTCCCTACGTCATCAAGGCGATGGGCGAACAGGCGGCGCGCCGCTATTTCCTCACCGCCGAACGCTTCGATGCCGCCCGGGCCCAGCGCCTCGGACTGGCGCATGACGTGGTGCCGCTTGAACAGCTCGACGCCAGCGTGGCCGCCATCGTCGGCGCGCTGGTGGCGAACAGCCCGAACGCGGTGCGCGAAGCCAAGAAACTGGTGCGTGACATTGCCGGGCTGCCGATCGACGATGCGCTGCTGGCCGATACCGCCGGGCGCATCGCCAACATCCGCGCGTCCGAGGAAGGGCGCGAAGGCGTCGCTTCGTTCCTCGACAAGCGCAAGCCTTCTTGGCTATCGGATTAGTTTATTTAGTTTAGTTAGTTTAGCAATTTGGGATTCATCTTGAACAATAACACCTCCTCCGACTGGATCGCCCGCAGCCTGCGCAGCGTCTGGCACCCATGCACGCAAATGCAGCACCACGAAGAGGTGCCGCTGATCGCCGTCAGCCGCGCCAAGGGGCCGTGGCTGTACGACCATGAAGGCCGGCGCTACCTGGACGGCATCAGCTCGTGGTGGGTCAATCTGTTCGGCCACGCCAACCCGCGCATCAACGCCGCCCTGAAGGAACAGCTCGATACGCTGGAACACGCGATGCTGGCCGGCTTCACGCACGAGCCGGTGGTCGAGCTGTCCGAACAGCTGGCCGCCCTCACCGGGCACGCGCTCGGCCACGCCTTTTATGCGTCGGACGGGGCATCAAGCGTAGAGATCGCGCTCAAGATGAGTTTCCATTACTGGCGCAACGCCGGCTATTCGAACAAGCAGGAATTCGTCTGCCTGCAGGGCTCCTACCACGGCGAGACCATCGGCGCGCTGGCCGTGACCGACGTCGCCCTGTTCAAGGATGCCTACGGTCCGCTGCTGCGCGCCGCGCGCACGGTGGCCTCCCCTGACGCGAGAAACGCTGCCGACGGCGAATCGGCCCAGGACGTGGCGCTGCGCGCGGTCAAGGACGTGGAAAAGCTGTTCGCGGAATCCGCGGACAGCATCGCCGCCATCATCGTCGAACCGCTGGTGCAATGCGCCACCGGCATGGCGATGCACGACCCACTGTACCTGCAGCGCCTGCGCGAACTGTGCGACCGCTACCACGTCCATTTGATCGCCGACGAGATCGCGGTCGGCTGCGGGCGCACCGGCACCTTCTTCGCCTGCGAACAGGCCGCCATCTGGCCCGACTTCCTGTGCCTGTCCAAAGGCATCAGCGGCGGCTATTTGCCGCTGTCGCTGGTGCTCAGCACCGATAAAATCTATGAAGCGTTCTACAGCGAAGACATCACACGCGGCTTCCTGCACTCGCACTCGTACACCGGCAACGCGCTGGCCTGCCGCGCCGCGCTGGCGACCCTGCAGATCTTCCGCGAGGACGATGTGCTGAACAAGAACCGCGAGACCGCCACCCGCCTGATGCTGGAAATGGCGCCGCTGCTCGAGCACGAACGCGTGACCCACTTCCGCCAGCGCGGCATGATCCTGGCCTTCGACGCGGTGGAGCCGGACAGCGCGCGCGCCGCCACCTTCGCGCGCCGCTTCTTCACCGCCGCGGTCGAGAACGAGCTGCTGCTGCGCCCGATCGGCCGCACCGTGTACCTGATGCCGCCCTACGTGCTGGACGAGGAAGAAATCGCCGGCCTGGCGGCGCGCACGCGCAAGGTCTTCGAATCGGTGATCGCGGCGTGAGGGCGGATTGCACATGGACCTGATCGCCGATATCCAGACCCGCCTCGATGCGCTGGCCAGCCAGAGCCTGATCCGGCGCCGCCGCAGCGCCGACAGCCCGTGCGCGCCGCGCCAGGTCGTCGACGGCCGTTCGCTGCTGGCCTTCTGCAGCAACGATTACCTGGGCCTGGCCGCGCACCCGCGGGTGGTGGCCGCCCTGCGCGAGGGCGCCGAGCTGTACGGCGCCGGCAGCGGCGCCTCGCACCTGGTGTCCGGCCACAGCCGCGCCCACGCGCTGCTGGAAGAGCGCCTGGCCGCGTTCGAGGCGCCGCACCTGGTCGATGCCCGCGCGTTGTACTTCTGCACCGGCTACATGGCCAACCTGGCGGTGCTGAGCGCGCTCGGCGCTGACGCCGATGCGATGATCTTTTCGGAAGCGCTGAACCATGCGTCCCTGATCGACGGCGCGCGCCTGGCCCGCGCCGGCGTCACGGTCTACCCGCATGGCGACGTGGCGGCGCTGGACGCCCGGCTGGGCGCCAGCACGGCGGCCGTAAAAATCGTCGTCACCGACAGCGTGTTCAGCATGGACGGCGACCTGGCGCCGCTGCCCGGATTGCTGGCGCTGTGCGAACGCCACGGCGCCTGGCTGGTGGTGGACGATGCCCACGGCTTCGGCGTGCTGGGCGAACATGGCCGCGGCGCGCTCGAACATTTCAAGCTGCGCTCGCCCAACCTGGTGTACGTCGGCACGCTGGGCAAGGCGGCTGGCGTCGGCGGCGCCTTCATCGCCGCGCATGCATCGGTGGTCGAGCTGATGATCCAGCGCGCCCGTCCCTACATCTACACCACGGCGGCGCCGCCGGCGCTGGCGCATGCGCTGCTGGCCAGCATGGACATCATCGAGGGCGCCGAAGGCCGCGAGCGCCGCGCGCACCTGGACGCGCTGATCGCGCTGCTGGACCGGGAATTGCACCTGGCGCGCTGGCAGCGCCCGGCCTCCACCACCGCGATCCAGCCGATCATCATCGGCGCCAACGACGAGGCCCTGCAGGTGTCGGCACGCCTGCACGAGCAGGGCCTGTGGGTGCCGGCGATCCGCCCGCCCACCGTGGCGCCGGGCAGCGCCCGCCTGCGCGTGACCCTGTGCGCCGCGCATACCGAAGACGACGTCGCGCAGCTCGCCGCTGCGCTCAACCAGCTGGAAATGGAAAGGACGTGAGCATGGCCCCGAACCACCTGAGCGACCTGGCTCTCAACGACCCCGAACAGACCGGCGGCGCACCCGAACCGGACGTCGGCTTGGCCGAACCGCAAACCGACACCGCCACCCTCCCCGGCATCGTCACCGTGCCGGCCGCGCTGGCCGCGGAGGGCGTGCCGACCCGCTTCGCCTGCTTCGTGACCGGCACCGACACCGAGATCGGCAAGACCCTGATCTCCAGCGCGATCCTGCACAAGCTGGTGCAGACGGGCGTGCGTGCCTGCGGCATGAAGCCGATCGCCGCCGGCGCCGAGGAACGCGACGGTCAATTGCACAACGAGGACGCCGCCATGCTGCGCGCCGCCGGCAACGTGCACCTGCCGCAGCACATCACCACGCCCTTCATGCTGCGCGAACCCTGCGCCCCGCACATCGCCGCCAGCCTGGAAGGCGTGACCATCGAACCGGTGCCGATCATGACCGCCTATGCCGAGATCCTGGGGGCGTCCGACGCCACCGTGGTCGAGGGCGTGGGCGGCTTCTGCGTGCCGTTTTCCGACGAATTCGACAGCGCCGGCCTGGCGGTGCAACTGAACCTGCCGGTGATCCTGGTGGTCGGCATGCGCCTGGGCTGCATCAGCCACGCCCTGCTCACCTTTGAAGCGATCGTCTCCCGCGGCTTGGTCGTAGCAGGTTGGGTCGCCAACCTGGTCGATCCTGACATGCGCTTCGTCGACGAAAACATCAGCGCGCTGGCACAACGCATGCCGGCGCCGCTGCTGGGCCGCGTGCCGCGCCTGGACCAACCCTCGGCCGCGCAAGCGGCCAACTACATCGAGCTCGCGCGCCTGCCGGGATGGCCGGCGGCGCGCAGCGGATACCAATAAGCTGAACCAAAACAAGGAATACCATGTCTCAAGTCGTTACCCTTCACCCTCCCGTCGCGCCGGTCACGCTGCCGAAGGACGCCACCTGGCCGCTGGCCGACGTGCTGGCGCTGTTCGAGCTGCCGCTGCCGGAACTGATGTTCCGCGCCCAGCAGGCCCACCGCACCCACTTCCCCGACGGCGACGTCGAACTGGCCACCCTGCTGTCGATCAAGACCGGCGGCTGCGAGGAAGACTGCGGCTACTGCCCGCAGGCAGCGCGCTACGACACCGGCGTCGAAGCCAAGAAGATCCTCGACCTCGACACCGTGCTGGACGCGGCGCGCCAGGCCAAGGCCAACGGCGCCACCCGCTTCTGCATGGGCGCCGCCTGGCGCAGCCCGAAGGAACGCGACATGGAAAAGGTCGAGACCATGGTGCGCGAAGTGAAGGCATTGGGCATGGAAACCTGCGCCACGCTGGGCATGCTGGAAGAGGGGCAAGCCGAGCAGCTGAAGAACGCCGGCCTGGATTTTTATAACCACAACATCGACACCGCCCCCGACTTCTACGGCGACGTCATCTCGACCCGCGATTACCAGGACCGCCTGGACACGCTGGGCCGCGTGCGCAACGCCGGCCTGAAGGTGTGCTGCGGCGGCATCGTCGGCATGGGCGAGACCCGCGCCCAGCGCGCCGGCCTGATGGCCCAACTGGCCAACATGAACCCGTATCCGGAATCGGTGCCGGTGAACCACCTGGTGCAGGTCGAGGGCACGCCGCTGCACGGCCTGCCGCCGCTGGACCCGATCGAATTCGTGCGCACCATCGCGGTGGCGCGCATCACCATGCCCAAGGCACGCGTGCGTTTATCCGCAGGCCGGCGCCAGCTGGGCGAAGCGGTGCAGGCGATGTGCTTCATGGCCGGCGCGAATTCGATCTTCTATGGCGACAAGCTCCTGACCACGGACAACCCGGAAGCCAACGACGACCGCGCGCTGCTGGAAAAGCTGGGCCTGCCGACGCGCTCGGCGACGCTGGAATCGGCGCCGAAGGAGCGGTGCGGCTGCTGACGGTTCATCCGTCGTCCCCGCCCTCGCGGGGACGACGGTGATTCGGGGACGACGGCCTTAGGGCTGACACTACTAATAAATAAACGAGACACCACATGTTCACCAAGATCCTGATCGCCAACCGTGGCGAAATTGCCTGCCGGGTCGCGGCCACCGCGCGCCGCATGGGCGTCAAGACCGTTGCCGTCTATTCGGAAGCCGACGCCGGCGCCAAACACGTCGCCGTATGCGACGAAGCCGTCCTGATCGGCCCCGCCGCGGCCAAGGACAGCTACCTGCGCGGCGACAGGATCATCGAGGTGGCGAAATCCACCGGCGCCCAGGCGATCCACCCCGGCTACGGCTTCCTGTCCGAGAATGCGGCATTCGCCGAAGCCTGCGTCGCGGCGGGACTGGCGTTCATCGGCCCGGCCGGTTCCTCGATGCGCGCGATGGGCTCGAAGTCGGCGGCCAAGCAGTTGATGGAACAGGCCGGCGTGCCGCTGGTGCCCGGCTACCACGGCGACGACCAGGATCCGGCGCTGCTGCAGCGCGAAGCCGGCCGCATCGGCTATCCGGTGCTGCTCAAGGCCAGCGCCGGCGGCGGCGGCAAGGGCATGCGCGTGGTGGAACGCGCCGAGGATTTCCAGTCCGCGCTGGCCTCGTGCAAGCGCGAAGCGGTCAGCTCCTTCGGTGACGACAAGGTGCTGGTCGAAAAATACCTGCAGCGTCCGCGCCACATCGAGATCCAGGTGTTCGCCGACAGCCTCGGCAACTGCGTCTACCTGCACGAGCGCGACTGCTCGGTGCAGCGCCGCCACCAGAAGGTGCTGGAAGAAGCGCCGGCCCCTGGCATGCCGCCGGACCGCCGCGCCGCGATGGGCGAAGCGGCGGTGGCGGCGGCGCGCGCGGTCGATTACGTCGGCGCCGGCACCGTCGAATTCATCGCCAACCAGGACGGTTCGTTCTATTTCATGGAGATGAACACGCGCCTGCAGGTGGAACATCCGGTGACCGAGATGATCACCGGCACCGATCTGGTCGAATGGCAGCTGCGCGTGGCCGCCGGCCAGGCGCTGCCGAAGCGCCAGCACGAACTCACCATCAACGGCCATGCGATCGAGGCGCGCGTGTATGCGGAAAATCCGGAGAAGGGTTTCCTGCCGTCGATCGGCACCCTGCGCTTCATGGACACCCCGGCGCACGTGGCCTTCGAGCTGGGCGGCAACGGCGCAGCCCCGGCGGCCGTGCGCATCGATTCCGGCGTGCGCCAGGGCGATGCGATATCGCCGTTCTACGACCCGATGATCGCGAAACTGATCGTCTGGGGCGCGGACCGCAAGCAGGCGCTGGCGCGCATGGCGCAGGCCCTGTCCGAATTCCACATCGTCGGCCTGGCCACCAACATCGCCTTTTTGAAACGCCTGGTCGAAGGCGAGGCATTCAGCCACGCCGACCTGGACACCGGCCTGATCGAGCGCAATGGCGCGTCCCTGTTCCCGGCGCCTGGTCCGGCACCGATCGGCGCGCTGGCGCTGGCCACGGCGGCCCTGCTGGCTGCGGAACAGGATAAATCGATTCCGAGCGCCAATAATGCTTCTGATCCATGGACCAGCACCCAAGGCTGGCGCATGAACGGCAGCTACCGCCGCCCATTATCTTTCAGCGACGACTACGCGACCACGCTCGACGACAAGGCGTACCGGCTCGGCGTGACTTATCATCCGAACGGCTGGACCATCGACGTCGACGGCGCCAAGCACGCGCTGGCCCTGGTTTCCCATGAGGGCGCGCGCTACGCGGTCCGCCTGGACGGCAATGCGCTGCAGGGCACGGTGCGGCGCGACGGCGACCTGCTCCACGTATTCACCGGCGGCGCGCACCACATTTTGTCGTACCAGGATGCGCTGGCGCATGCCGGCGAGCATGAAACGGCCGGCGGCCGCCTGACCGCGCCGATGCCGGGCAAGGTGGTGGCCATCATCGCCAGGGATGGCCAGCAGGTCAAGAAGGGCGAGCCGCTGGTGATCATGGAAGCGATGAAGATGGAACACACGATCGCGGCGCCGAGCGACGGCCTGGTGGAGGCCATCCTGTACCAGGTCGGCGATCAGGTGGCCGACGGCGCACCGCTGCTGGCGTTCCAGGCGGTGGCGTAAGGCAGTCCGGTAGTCCGGTAGTCCGGCAGCGCAGCAGCACACACTATAAAAATTTGGAGACAGAACAACATGATGCGGATTTTGCTATACCGCGGCGACGGCGTCGTCGAGCCCTGGGCTCGCGACTTCGCCGCCGAGCTGCCGCATGCCGAGACGGTCGTCTGGAAGGAAGGGGACACGGCAGCGCCGTGTGACTACGCAGTCTTGTGGTCGCCCGTTCCCGCCTTGCTCGACCAGCTCGCGCATGTGAAAGCGATCTTCCTGCTGGGCGCCGGCGCCGACGCCCTGTTGAAATTCGGCGACGCGCTACCCCAGGTGCCGCTGATCCGCCTTGGCGACGCCGGCATGGCCGAGCAAATGGCCGATTACGTGGCGCATGCGGTGCTGCGTTACTTTCGCCGCTTCGACGAGTACGAGCAGCAGGCGAAACACGGCGTATGGCGGCCGCTGGCGCCGCACGGGAAGCGCGATTTCACGGTGGGCGTGCTCGGCATGGGCAAGCTAGGCGTGCCGGTGCTGCGCACCCTGCGCCAGCTCGGCTTCCCGGTGCGCGGCTGGAGCCGCACGCCGAAGGATGTACCGGGCGTCAGTTGCTTTGCCGGCCCGGAAGCACTCGATGACTTCCTGGCCGGCACACGGGTGCTGGTCTGCATGCTGCCGCTGACGCCGGACACGAGCAATTTGCTCGACCGCGCGCATTTGTCGAAGCTGCCGGAAGGCGCCTACCTGGTCAACGTCGCGCGCGGCGCCCAGGTGCTGGAGCCGGATTTGCTGGCGCTGATCCGCGCGGGCCATATCGCCGGCGCCACACTGGACGTGTTCCGCAACGAGCCGCTGCCGGCGCCGCACCCGTTCTGGGGCGAGCCGCGCATCACCATCACGCCGCACATCTCGGCGCTGACCATCCGCGAGGAAGCCGTGCGCCAGATCGCGGCCAAGATCAAGCTGCTCGAGAGCGGAGAAGAGGTCGCCGACGTGGTCGACCGCAACCGGGGATATTGAATGAAGCTGCCGAACAAAGTGAAAATCGTCGAAGTCGGCCCGCGCGACGGGCTGCAGAACGAGAAGGACGCCGTGTCCGCGGCGGTGAAGATCGAACTGGTCGACCGCCTGTCACGCGCGGGCTTCATGAACATCGAGGCGGCGTCCTTCGTGTCGCCGAAATGGGTGCCGCAGATGGCCACCAGCGGCGAGGTCATGGCCGGGATCGAACGCCGTCCCGGCACCCTGTATTCGGCGCTGACGCCCAACATGCAGGGCTTCGAAGCGGCGCTCGCCAGCCGCGCCGGTGAAGTCGTGATCTTCGGCTCGGCCTCGGAAGCCTTCTCGCAACGGAACATCAACTGCTCGATCGAGGAATCGATCGCGCGCTTCGCGCCCGTCGCCCGGGCCGCCAAGGAACACGGCCTGCGCCTGCGCGGCAGCATCAGCTGCGCCTTCGGCTGCCCCTACCAGGGCGAGGTGCCGCTGGATGCCGTGGCCGATGTCGTAGGCCGCATGCGCGACCTGGGCTGCGACGAGATCGACATCGCCGACACCATCGGCGTCTCGACCCCGCGCAAGACCCAGGCAGTGATGCAGACCGCGGCGCATGCCTTTGACCTGGCGCGCATCTCCGGCCATTTCCACGACACCTATGGGCAGGCGCTGGCCAACATCTACGCCAGCCTGGAGATCGGCGTATCGATCTTTCACTCGTCGGTGGCGGGCCTGGGCGGCTGCCCGTATGCCAAGGGCGCGACCGGCAACGTGGCGACCGAGGATGTGCTGTACATGCTGAACGGCCTCGGGATCGAGACCGGCGTCGACCTGGACCAGGTGGTGGATGCGGGCGCCTTCATTTCCGGGCAGCTCGGCCGCAAGGGCGCAAGCCGGGTGGGAAATGCCTTGCTGGCGAAGCGCGCGGGGTAAACGAAAAAGGCCGACGATTGCTCGTCGGCCTTCTTGAATACTGGTCGGAGTACAAGGATTCGAACCTTGGACCCTCTGGTCCCAAACCAGATGCGCTACCGGGCTGCGCTACACTCCGAAGACATCCATAATACTCTTCAGGGACCGCTCCGGTCAAGGAAAGTCTTTGGAATCCGCCTGTCTGCGGCTTTCCGGCACAATCAATGCAACAGCACCCGCAACCCGACGACGAGGTGACGACGTGAGTTTGGCAATCGATCCGCTGCATCCCATCGCACACCCGCCCGGCGCCGACCATCGCCTGCTGGCGCGCATCGGCGCCGGCATCGCGTTGTCGCTGGCGCTGCACGCGCTGCTGCTGTCCATCTACCGCCAGCCCCGACCGGCCGTCACACCGGCGCCGGCCGACAGGCTGACGGTGCGCCTGCAACCCGCCAGGCCGGCGCAACCGGAACCGCCCGTGCCGGCGGCCCCCGCCGAAGCGCAACCGGCACGAGCGGCGCCGAAGCCTGCGGACACGGTGAAGCCTGCGCCGGCGCGGCGTACGCGACCTGCCCGTCCGGTCATCGCGGTATCGCCGGAAACGCGCCAGTCACAGGAAGACACAAAAGACAATTTCAAGGTGGAACCGGCGCCAGCCACGCCCGACAATGACGCAGCCCCCTCCACCACACCCGCACCGCCCGCGCAGTTCGACATCGGCGCCGCGCGCGGCATGGCGCGCAAGCTGGCCAATGAACCGGACCCGGCCAAGGTCGGCACCGCGCTGGAACGCCTGCCGCCGAAACCGCTGGAAACCGAAAGCCGGCTGGCGCGCGGCATCAAGGCCGCCAAGCGCGGCAACTGCAAGGATGGCGTGCCGGGCGGCCTGCTGGCGCCGCTTTATCTCATGATGGACAAGAAGGACAGCGGGTGCAAATGGTAACGCGCCGTCACCCGCCGGCCAGTGTCACTCGTCGCCCTTGATCTGCAGCGCCCGCTCGTACAGCGCATTCTTCTTGCGCCCGGTGATCTGCGCCGTCAGGTTGGCCGCCTGCTTCACCGAGCACTCGGCCAGCAGGATGTTCAGGATGCGCTCGGCCTCGGCGTCGGCCGCATCGGTCTGCGCCTGCGCGCCCTCAACCAGCACCACGAATTCGCCGCGCTCGCGGTTGGCGTCGGCCTTGACCCAGGCCAGCGCATCTTTCAACTCGCAGCGGTGGATCTCTTCGAACAGCTTCGACAGTTCCCGTGCGAACACGATCTGGCGCGCCGGCTCGAACACGTTGCTTAACGCCTCGACGCAATCGACGATGCGATGCGGTGCCTCATAGATCACGAGGGTCGCCGTCATCGGCTTGAGCGCGGTCAGCTCCGCTTCGCGCTGCTTGGCCTTGGCCGGCAGGAAGCCGACAAAATGGAAGCGGTCGTTCACCAGGCCGCTGGCCGACAGCGCCGTCACCGCCGCCGACGCGCCCGGCACCGGCACCACGGACAAGCCGGCCGCGCGCACGGCGTCGACGATGCGTGCGCCCGGATCGGACACGGCCGGGGTGCCGGCGTCCGACACCAGCGCCACTCGTTCGCCGGCGCGCATTCTCTGGATCAGTTTGTCGGCGGCTTCGCGCTCATTGTGCTGGTGCGCCGCCACCATCTGCTTGTTCAGGCCGAAGCGCGTGAGCAGGGCGCCGGTCTTGCGCGTGTCTTCGCAGGCAACCACGTCGGCGATCAGGAGCACGTGCAGCGCGCGCAGCGTGATGTCGGTGACGTTGCCGATGGGTGTGGCCACGACGTACAACGTTGCGGTAGGATAGGATTGCTGGGCTGCCTCGCCCATGACCGGCAGTTGGGCGATCTGGCTGGACTGAATTTCTGTCATATTAGGGATAGGATGCTGATAAAAAGTCTTACGGGCCTGCTTGCCGGCCTGGCCATCGTTCTCGTGTCCGGCTGCAGTACGCCGTGCGACGCGCCCGGGGCATTGTGCGCGCCCGTGGAATCAAACACAAGTGTGTACGGGCAAGGCGGCAGGCCGCCGGCCATGCGCCAGCCCACCGCACCCGCCAGCACCGTCCCGCCCTCCAGCGCCCCCGCACCCCGGCCGGCGGACGCCGTCGTCACCGCCCCCATCGAACTGCCGGGCACGGGTACCGGCGCCGTCACCCGCATCGCCCTGCTGCTGCCGCTCGATTCGCCGGCGCTGGGCGCTCCTGCGCAGGCGGTGCGCGCCGGCTTCATGGCCAGCGTCGAGCGCGACGGCGCCGGCTTCGAGGTCGAGGTGGTCGCGACCGGGGACAACCCGCAGGATGCGCTGGCCGCCTATGCGCGCGCCGCCGCCGGCAACGACATCGTGGTCGGTCCGCTGGCGCGCCCGGCGGTCAGTGCGCTGATCGCCGGGGGCGGCGTAACAAAACCGACCGTCGCCCTGAACCATCCCGACCAGGGCAGCGCGCCGCCGCAACGGATGCTGGTGGCCGGCCTGTCGATCGAGGACGAAGCGCGCCAAGTGGCGCAATGGGCCGCGCGCGAGCATCCGCACAGCCGCGCCCTGATCCTCACCAGCGGCGCCGCCTGGGGCCAGCGCACGGCCGGCGCCTTCGAGGCCCGCTGGAGCGAACTCGGCAATACCAGCCAGCGCCTGGCGCTGCCGGCGGCCAACGGCATCGTCGACCGCGCCGCCATCGATGAACTGAAAACCCGGCTCGAGATCGATGCGCCCGACGTCCTGTTCGCCGCGCTCGACGTGGCCGAGCTGCGCCAGGTGCGCGCCGTCACCGGCGCCGCGGTGCCGGTCTACGGCGGCGGCTCATTGAATCCCGGCCACGCGCCCGGCACCACCGACCTGGATGGCGTGCACATCCTCGACCTGCCCTGGCTGGTGCGCCCGGACCACCCGGCCGTGATGGTGTATCCGCGCCCGCTCGCTACCGACCAACCGCTCGACATGGAACGTTTATATGCCCTCGGCATCGACGCCTTCCGCGTGGCACGCGACATGGCGCGGCGCCCGAATGCGCCGTTCGACATCGACGGCGTGACCGGGCAGCTGGCCGTGCGGCCCGGCGCGGCGGCGCAATCGTGGCAACTGCAGCGGAAAGAGGCGGCCGCGGTCTACCGCAACGGCCGCTTCGAGCCAGTCGAGCGCGAGCCGGTCGAGCGCGCACCGCTGGACCGGGAGCCGTGAGATGTGGCCGACCCGCCTGTCGGACAAGCAGGAACAGGGTCGGAAGTGGGAAGATGCGGCGCAGTTGTATCTTCAACGTCACGGTTTGGTGCTGATCGAGGCGAATTTCCGGTGCAAGCTGGGCGAGATCGATTTGATCATGCGCGATGGCCTCACCCTCGTGTTCGTCGAAGTGCGCCAGCGCGCGGCCGGCAGCCAGGTCGGCGCCGCGGCCAGCATCGGCCCCGCGAAAGTCCGCCGCATCGTGCGCGCCGCCCAGGTCTATCTGCAACGGTTTGCGCGCATGCCGCCCTGCCGCATCGACGTGATCGCGATCGATGGCACGCGCATCGAATGGCTGAAGAATGCCATCGACGGCACATCGTGAACTGCCATTTGACAGCCTTTCAAGTGTAAGCATTTTTTGCAGCACTTGATCGCCTTGCATTGCCACTGCACTATAATCTTCGACCATGAATACTCAACGCATCCTCGCTCACTTCCAGGAAAGCGCCGAACTCAAATTGAAGTCGGGTGCTGTCTTGGCACAACCTATTTCCCAAGCCATTGAGCTGATGTTCAATGCGCTTTCCAACGGCAACAAGATCCTCGCCTGCGGCAACGGCGGCTCGGCCGGCGATGCCCAGCACTTTGCCGCCGAACTGGTCGGCCGTTTCGAGCGCGAGCGTTTCCCGCTGCCGGCGATTGCGCTGAGCACCGACACCTCGATCATCACCGCGGTCGCCAACGACTACAGTTTCAACGAGATCTTCAGCAAGCAGGTGCAGGCCCTGGGCCAGGCCGGCGACATCCTGCTGGCGATCTCGACGTCCGGCAATTCCGGCAACGTGCTGGCGGCGGTCGAGGCGGCCCTGGAACGCGAGATGCGCGTGGTCGCCCTGACCGGCAAGGACGGCGGCAAGCTGGGCCAGCTGCTGACCGACGCCGATGTCCACCTCAACGTGCAGCATGCACGCACCGCCCGCATCCAGGAAGTGCATCTGGTCGCGATCCACAGTATCTGCGACGGCCTCGACGTCGCCCTGTTCGGAGAAGAAGATGCAAGTTAAACCCGGCGCCCTGCGTGCGCTGTCCAAGGCCGTGCTGTGCGTGGCCCTGATCTCGTCGCTGCAAGGCTGCGTGGCCGTGGTCGCCGCTGGCGCCGTCGGCGGCGCGATGGCCACCGCCGACCGCCGCACGCTGGGCGCCCAGACCGAGGACAAATCGATTGCGCTGAAAGCCGACACCCGCATGGGCAGCATCGTCGGCGATGCCGGCCACGTCAACGTCAACAGCTACAACCGCAAGGTGCTGCTGACCGGCGAAGTGCGCGACGAAGCGATGAAGCGCAAGGTCGAAGCCGAGGTGCGCGAGATCTCGAACGTCGAGAACGTGATCAACGAACTGATCGTGTCCGGTGCGTCGAGCTACACCTCGCGTTCCAGCGATACCCTGATCACCAGCAAGGTCAAGATCAGCCTGGCCGACAAGAAAACCGTTTCGGCCACTTCGTTCAAGGTCGTGACCGAACGCGGCACCGTCTACCTGATGGGTCTGGTGACCCAGCGCGAAGGCAACATCGCGGCCCAGGTGGCGCAAGGCGTGTCCGGCGTGATGCGCGTCGTCAAGCTGTTCGAATACATCAGCGAAGAAGACCTGCGTTCGATGCAGCCGTCGCAGGCCCAGGCACAGCCGCAGGCCAATGCCTGATCCGGCGCCAACGTGACTTGAAAAGATGAGGTGACGGCATGACCGCTTCCCAACGCAACTGGACCAAGCCGGCCGCCATCGGCGCCGCGGTGCTGGCGATCGCCGCCGGCGCCAGCGTCGCCGTGTTCAGCGAAAAGCCGGCGCCTGACGTCACCTTCATCAGTATCGACGGCCAGAAGATCAGCTCGCAGGACTTGCGCGGCAAGGTGGTGATGGTGAATTTCTGGGCCACGTCCTGCACCACCTGCGTGAAGGAAATGCCGCAGATGGTCGAGACCTACAACAAGTTCAAGAACCAGGGCCTGGAATTCGTGGCCGTGGCGATGAGCTACGACCGGCCGGACTACGTCCTGAACTACACGGCCAGCAACAAGCTGCCGTTCAAGGTCGCCCTCGATTCCGCCGGCGATTTGGCGAAACAGTTCGGCGACGTCTCCATGACCCCGACCACCTTTGTCATCAGCAAGGATGGCAAGATCCTCAAGCGCTACCTGGGCGAGCCCGATTTCAACGCGCTGCATGTGCTGTTGCAGAAGTCGCTGAGCGCGACCTGATCGGCGACTGTGCCCTCACGGCGGCGCGCCCTGCGCGCGCACGCCTGACTTCCCGCAAGCCCTGCCCGCCTGATTGCTCCAAGCTTGACGCGCTCGTCAAAGGAGGAAGCGATGCGCGCGCCGCCCACATTTAGCCTTGTGCCTGCCTGCCTGGCCTGCCTGATGGCGGCGGGTTGCACCAGTGTCGATACCGGCCTGCGCAACACCGTCGTCCTGCATTACCAGCACGTCGCCAACGTGCACCGGATCGAGTTTGCCAACCCCGTGGCCCTGCCGCGCCATGGACTGCCGGTACGCTCGGTGCTGCCGCTGGAATCGACCGGATTCTGGGCCGTGTTCGTGCTGTGCAGCGTGGATGCGACCGGCGCCAACGTCCCCGGCTTTTATTACGACGTCGACCGCTTCCGCGTGCTTGATGGCAAGCAGCACTTCGGTCCGCTGCGCCCCTACACCCTGCGGCTGGACGATTCGGTCGATCTCAACACGCGCTACGACACCCCGGCCATTGCCGAAGCGATCGCGATGGAAATCCAGGAAGGCCCGTCGAGCCAGGTGTTCCGGCGCGGCTATTACGCCGGGCTCGATTACCGCTTCGCGATCTACCTGCCGCGCGGCTTGCCGGATTATCCGGGCGACCAGTTGACGCTGCGTTACGACGGCGGCCCGACCATGGTGCTGGGCAATGGCTATCCGCCGTCGGACATCCCGGTGGCCGGGCTGGGCGGGACCGGGATTGCTTCGCATTGTCTGCCTTGAGGTTTACCACCGCTCTCGCTTCTTCGACTGCCGCTTGCGCGCCGCCGCGTTCTGCTGCTGCAGCAGCGCATCGACGCGCTCGGACGCTTCGCGCGCCAGCTGCTGGGCTTCCTCGATGCTCGGGAAATACTCGGGGATGCGGTAAGCCAGCCAGGCATACGCCGAATACATGCGGCACGTGTCCTCCACTTCCTGCAAATTCTGCCAGAACAGTTCCTGCGGATGCGGCTGGAGCTTGCAGATCCGCTTTTTGGCCAGCGATTGCGCCCAATGGGTCCAGGCGCTTTCCAGCGTCGGCACCCGGGTCGAGATCGGCACCAGGGACAAGGTGAACTTCTCGGCCACGCTCAAATCGAGCGTGTCGAGCCATTCGGCGCGCTCGTTCTGCTCTTCGGTAATGCGCGGATAGAAAAAGCCGTCCGGCACGTCGATGTTGTGGACGAAGCGTTTCAACAGCTTGACCAACGAGGTTTCCCCGGTCACCGACGAGATGCGGTGCAATTGCTCGATCGATGGCGCCACCGCGAAACCGCTGGCTTTCACAGGCGGGATCTTTTCCTTCATCAGGGCGCGGACGATCTCGTGGGTATCGTCGTCGTAGCCGGCGACGAAACCTTCCTCGTGCACGCCATAGCGGCCGGCGCGGCCGGCGATCTGCTTGGCCAGCGCCGCCGAAATCTCTTCTTCCTCGACGCCGTTGTATTTCACGGCGGTCGTCATCACGATGCGCTGGATCGGCATGTTCAGGCCCATGGCGATGGCGTCGGTGCCGACCACGATGTCGGCCAGCCCCTCCCTAAAACGCTCGGCCTGGGCGCGCCGCACTTCCGGCGACAGATTGCCGTACACGGTCGCCACCGACAGGCCGAGTTCGGTGATCATGTCGCGCCACATCAGCACGTTACGGCGCGAGAAGGCGATCACGGCGTCGCCGCGGCGCAGGTTGCGGATCTTGCGCACCGCGCCCGGCTCCATCGACAGCGGCGCTTTCCGCTTGAGCACGTGGACTTCGAGCGGACATTCCAGGCGCGCGGCCAGCGCTTCGATCGCCCTTCTCGCTTCCGGGGCGCCGACCAGGTACACGGTGGACGCCGGTGCGCCGCACACGGCCGCGGTCCAGGCGGCGCCGCGGTCGCGGTCGGCCAGCATCTGGATTTCGTCGATCACCGCCACCTCGACCCGGGTCCTGGTGTCCAGCATCTCGACCGTGCTGGCGACGTGCGTGGCATTCTCGGCCATGCGGCGCTCTTCGCCGGTGATCAGGCTCACCGCGAGCGGCTTGCCGTCCTCACGCACCACGCCCTGCAGGCGTTCGTAGTTTTCCAGCGCCAGCAGGCGCAGCGGCGCCAGGTAGACGCCGCTCTCGGCCTGGGCCAGGTGCTCCATCGCCTTGTGGGTCTTGCCGGAATTGGTGGGACCGAGCAGCGCGACGAAGCGGCGCGCCATCTTGCTGGCGACCTCGAACGAGGCCGGGTATTCGGCCAGGTTGATGCTTTCCTTGGTGCGCGCGGCGTGGCGTTCCTCTTCCTCGCGCTCGACGGCGTGCTCGAGGCGCTGGCGGATGCGCTCGAACACGTATTCCGCCGGCTCGGAGGTTTCCAGCTCTTCCAGCACGTGCAGGAACAGCATCGGGTCGAAGCCGGCATCCTCGCACTGGTCGGCGACCTCGCGCACGAATTCCTCGACTTCCTGGTTGAGGTCGTCCATGGCGTCGCGCGTGGCGCGTTCCTCGAGCAGTTCGCGCCGCGCACTGATATCCATCTTGCGCCATTTGCTCGGCTTGGCGAGCACGCCGCGCGCCGGCACCAGGCGGTACTCGACGTGCAGGCCGTCCACGCGCACCGCGCCACTGAAGCGCAGGAAGACGCGGCCTTCCATCTTGACCAGTTCGGCGCCGCGCTCGTGCAGCCTGAGCTCGCGCTCGAGGAAGGCGTCGTCGTCCTGGGTGTCGTCATCGGGAGGGGTAAAGCGGGATTGATGTTGGCTCATGTTCTGGATGCACGGGCTTGCGGTGTCGCCAATATAGCGCGGATGACGCCCTGGCCACGTTCCGCATGCCGGGTGCGGATGAATCGGGGTTGCAAAATCAGGATTACAAAAGACGGTGGGCGGAGGCCGCCCACCCTACGCACCTTTCACGGTCACCGTAGGATGGGCGGCCTCCGCCCACCGGTTGCTACGCGACGTGGCGCTTAAGCCGCTACGCCCGCCTCGTGCGCCTGCTGGTCGGCGTGATACGACGAACGCACCATCGCGCCCACGGCCGCGTGCACGAAGCCCATCTCGTACGCCTTCTCCTCGAACATCTTGAAGGTGTCCGGGTGCACGTAGCGGCGCACCGGCAGGTGCGAGTTCGACGGGGCGAGATACTGGCCGATGGTCAGCATGTCGATGTCGTGCTCGCGCATGTCGCGCATGACTTCCAGGATTTCCTCGTCGGTCTCGCCCAGGCCCACCATCAGGCCGGATTTGGTGACCGCGTTCGGGTACTTGGCCTTGAAGTCGCGCAGCAGCACCAGCGAGTGCTTGTAGTCGGCGCCCGGACGCGCTTCCTTGTACAGGCGCGGCACGGTTTCCAGGTTGTGGTTCATCACGTCCGGCAAGCCGTCGGCGAAGATGTTCAGCGCCTTCTCCAGGCGGCCGCGGAAGTCCGGCACCAGCACTTCGATCTTGGTGTTCGGCGACAATGCGCGCGTCTTGCTGATGCACTCGACAAAGTGGCCGGCGCCGCCGTCACGCAAATCGTCGCGGTCGACCGAGGTGATCACGACATAGGACAAGCGCAGGTCGGCGATGGTCTTGGCCAGGTTGCCCGGCTCGTTGACGTCGAGCGGGTCCGGACGGCCGTGGCCGACGTCGCAGAACGGGCAGCGGCGCGTGCACTTGTCGCCCATGATCATGAAGGTGGCGGTGCCCTTGCCGAAGCATTCGCCGATGTTCGGGCAGCTCGCTTCCTCGCACACGGTCACCAGGTTGTTCGCGCGCAGGATGTCCTTGATCTCGTAGAAGCGCGACGATGCCGTGGCCGCTTTCACACGGATCCAGTCCGGCTTTTTCAGGCGCTCGTGCTGCTCGATCGGGACGATCTTGATCGGGATGCGCGACGTCTTGCTCGCGCCCTTCTGCTTTTCGCTGGCGTTGTAGGCAGCTGCTGCGGCGGTACCGGTATCGATTTCGGAAGTCATTTGGCTCGTTGCCCAAAAGGGCGTCAGTTTGAGTTGATCGTTGCAGCCGGGTGATCGGCGCTGGCGCCCACATCGGCTTCGGGCTCGGGCGCCAGGTGGCGCACCAGTGCGCGCGCCAGCGCCTGCTGGACATCCGCCAGCGGCGCTTCAACGCCCATGGTGCGCATGTCCACGGTGGCCAGCCCGGAATAACCGCACGGGTTGATCCATTTGAAAGGCGATAAATCCATCGCCACGTTCAGCGAGACGCCATGGTAAGTGCAGCCGTTGCCGCGCACTTTCAAGCCGAGCGCGGCGATCTTGGCGCCCGCATGCGCGTGCGCCTGCGGACCGTCCGCGATGTAGATGCCGGGCGCGCCTTCGACGCGTTCACCCGCAAGATTATACGCCGCCAGCACATCGATGACTGCCTGCTCGATCTTGTTCACAAATTGGCGCGCATACAGCTTGCCGCCGGGTTTGTTGCGGCGCAGGTCCATCAACAGATAGATCACGACCTGGCCCGGTCCGTGGTAAGTCACTTCGCCGCCGCGGTCGGTTTGAACGACCGGAATATCGTGGACCGGGACACCCGATCCACTGAGCAGGTGGCCGCGGTCGGCGCCCAGGCCGAGGGTGAACACCGGCGGGTGCTCGACGATCCACAATTCGTCGGTGGTGTCGGGCGTACGGGTGTCGGTGAAGGCGCGCATGGCGGCGAAGACGGTGTCGTAGTCGGCGCGGCCAAGCTCCCGGATGATGGGGCCACGATGGGCGGGGCCGGCATCGGTCGGGACGCGATCGGGAACAGCGGGACGATTCGCTTGCATGGAATTTTGAGGGGAAATGGGCTGCCTCGTCATTATAAGCCAGCCGCATTTCCTGCGCCCGCCTTGAATTGGCGGGAAAAGGTCGGCGTTGCGCGATTACAGCACGATCTTGACCATCGGGTGGCCCGACAGCGCGGTGTACAGGGCATCGAGCTGCTCGCGGCTGGTGGCGCGCACGGTCACGGTCAGGCTCGTGTAGTTGCCCTTGGCCGAAGGACGCACTTCCATCTTGCCTTTATGAAAATCCGGATCGTGGACGACGATCACTTCGTGGATGGTGTCGACGAAGGCATCGTGCGTGGCGCCCATCACCTTGATCGGGAAATCGCTCGGGTATTCGATGAGGGAATCTTTGGGGTCCATGGTCGCTCCAGTAAAAAGCGCATTGTAGCCAAACTCGCCTGGGTACGTTGGCAAAGATGGCCGGCGCCGGGCCGGCCATCCTGTTACTGCGACTCAACGCTCCTGCTGCGGACGTCCACGATCCATGTGCGGCCGGCCCTCGGCGCGCTGCACGGCGGGCGGCGCCGGGCGCGGCGCGGCCATCACCGGCGCGGGTGGTGGCGCGGCCGGACGCACGGCGGGCGCTGCGGGTGCAGGCGCCGGCGCCGCGGCGACCGGCGCGACCGGCGGCGCCATCCGCTGCGGCCCGCCGGCCGGGCGCTCCCACCCGCCGCGGTGCTCGCGTTCGGGACGCTCGGAGCGCTCGGCGCGTTCGAACCGCGGCTCGAAACGCTGGCCCGGCATGACGTTCGGCGCCGCCGGCGTCGGCGTAATGGATGCCGGCTCCGGCACGCCGGACGGTGCGGCAGACGGCGCCGGCAGCATGCCTGGCGCCGGGGCCGGCATCGGACGGCGGTTGCGGCGCAATTCTTCCAGCTGCTCGCGCCGTTCGGCCCGTGGCCAGCCGGCCGGGGCCGGGGCCGGCAGCGGGGTCGGCGCGGCCGCGCCCGGACCGGCGGCATTCTGCGGCTGCTGCGGCGCTGGACTGGTGATCGTGCCCGCTTGCCCCGATGGCGGCGGCGGCGGGCTGACGATGGTGCCCGGCTGCGGCGACTGGCGCGGCGGTGGACTGGTGACCGGCAGGCCCTGGGCCGCCTGCGCAGCCGTCGGCGCGGGGGCGATCAGTCCCTGCTGGCGCTGGCGCACGAAGCCGTCGCGCTCGATGCGGTCGCTGTCAATGCGGTTGCTGTCGAAACGACGGCCGTCGCTACGGCGGCCATCATCCGCCTGGTCGCGCTCGAAGCGGCCGGTGCGTTCGAAGCGGTTGGCGAATTCGGCACGATCCTGCCGGTCCGGACGATTCGCCAGGTCGGTGCTGCCTGCCCCATCCGGACGCCCGCCAGGATCAGGACGGTTCACCACGACGACACCGCCAGTCCGGTCCGGACGCTCCGGCCGATTCACGAACCCGGCGCCCGGACGATCCGGCTGCTCCGCCTGCTGCGGCCGTCCTTCCCGGCGCGGCCGGTCCGGCGGCGCCGGCGGCGCCCCGACCGGCACGTCCTGCGCCGGTACCGGCGGCGTGCTGGCGATCGGCGCGCGCGCCACGTTCACCCGGCCCGGCTGGCGGAAGCGGTCCTGCGGCACCACGGTCAACCCTTGCGGGCGGTAGTCGCGTCCGCGCTTCGGAGCGGGGCGCACGTGGCTGTTCAGCCGGCGCACGTGGTCGTCCGGCGCGCGCCAGCCCGGCACGAAGCGGTCGTGCGGGGTCAGGGGATACCAGCCGAAGGCCGGATGGCGGCTGCGGTCGCGGAAGGTGGCGTTCCAGCCGGCGCCGCCGATCCAGCCGACCAGCGCCGGCGACCATACCGGACGCCCGGCGCGGCGCCCCGGGGCCCAGGCCCAGCGTTGATTGACCTGCACCCAGCGGCCGTAGTGGAAAGGTGCATAGCCCCATGGCGCGTTGTCGACCCAGGTCCAGCCCCACGGGTCGAGCCAGGTCCAGCTGCCGTCGCGGTAGGGCACCCAGGTCGCGGCCACGGTCGGCGTCCACAGCGGACCGTATTCATTGTCGACGCGCCAGCTGCCGTAGCGGTCCAGGTCCTCGTAGCCGGTCATTTCGGTGTCGACGTAGCGCGCCGAGACGACATTTTCCCCGGCCTTGTCGCGCGCGGCCGACCAGTCGTCGAAACCGTCGTGCAGGGCGGCCAGGGTGCGCACGTCGTCGGGCGTCAGTTCGGCGCGTTTTCCCGCGCGCAGGGTCAGCTGCGAACCGCCGCCCTCGACCTCGGCCACGCCTTCGAACACGTCGACGCTGCTGGTGTCGCGCACGCGTTCGGCGTCCACCCGCACCAGGCCCGGCTGCTGCAGGCGGATCCGCGCCTGCGGCGTCACCAGTTCGAAGCCGGCCAGCAGGTCGGGATTGCGCACGCGCACGCTGGCGCTGCCGTAGAACAGGCGCAGGCGCAGGCGGTCGTCATCGAGCTCGGTCACTTCGAGCGAGGCGTCGCCGTCCAGGCGGATCGAGGTCGAGCCGATCCGCACTTCGGTGCGGGCGCCAGGCGCGGTGCTGATCATGTTGCCGGAGGTGACCGGCCAATTGACCTGGGCAGCGTTCATTTCGGCGCCGACGTCGTCGCCGATGCTGACCTGGCCCTGGGCCAGCGCGACGCGGCCGACGCGTGCCGGCGGATCGGCGGCGATGGCCAGCGCCGACAGGGTGGCGAACGCCAGCAGCGTCGCGGTTTTCAGGACTCGGTGGGACATGGTGTCTCCGGTTGCGGACTTGTTTTGTATGGACGAACAGCGTCTACCTGATTACAGCGCAACGGGACACGATAGGGCAATCCGGGTTACAAACAGTTGCCAACTCGGCGCCAGCCGTACAAATGGCGCCAGGATGGACCCTGAGGCCTCAGGCCGCGTGGCCGCGCTTGACGAAGAACAGCAGGGCCCCAACCACGATCAGCACACCGCCAAAGAAACGGTTCTGCATCTTGACCGCGTGCTCGTCGCGGAAGAAGCGCTGCATCGCCGACGCCAGGAAGGCGTAGCCGTGCATCACGCTGGCGTCGATGGTGACCATGGTCACCGCCAGGATTGCCAGCTGGGGCAGCACCGGGGCAGTCGGCGAAATGAAGCTTGGCAGCACCGCGACCATGAAGATGATGCCCTTCGGGTTGGTGGCGTTGGTCAGGAAGCCGGTCAGCACGCGCCGTCCGAACGACGGGTGGGCCGCCAGCCCGGCGGTCGATACGCCGGCGGCGTGCGGCTTGGCGCGCCACTGGCCGATGCCGAGCCAGATCAGGTAGAGGGCGCCGATGGTCTTGACCACGGTGAACGCCAGCTCCGACGCCAGCAGCAGCGAACCAACGCCGGCGCCGGCGATCACCAGCACCAGGATCAGGCCCAGTTGCAGGCCCAGCACGGTGGCGCTGGCCTTCTTGACGCCGTAGGCCAGGCCGTGCGACATCGACAGGACGGCGCCCGACCCGGGAGAAATGGCGATCAGGGTGCCGGCGATGACGAAAGCGATCCAGGTGGCGAAGCTCATGCTGGGAAGTCGGAAAGGAAGGTGGAAAAAAGGAGGTCGAAAAAAGGAACAACGGGGAGGGAAATCGAAGCGGGCCGGCACGCGGCGTCCGGCGGTGCCGGCGCCGCGGCCGGCCGCGGAACTGCTTACTTCTTCTTTTTCGGGTTGACGGCCGCCTTCAGGGTGGCGCCGGCAGAGAAACGCGGGGTCTTCGATGCAGCGATCTTGATCACTTCGCCGGTGGCCGGGTTGCGGCCCTTGCGTGCGGCACGCTTGGTGATCGAGAACGTGCCGAAGCCCGTGATACCGACCGTATCGCCCTTTTTCAGGCGCTCGGTGATGATGTCGATGATGGTGTTCACTGCCTCGTTGGCGGCGGCACCCGACATTTCGGTACGCTGCGCGAATTCAGCGATCAGTTCGCCTTTCTTCATAAATCCTCCGGTGTAAAAGAGCCGGAAGATTAGCATAATTAATTGCCATATGTAATCTACGCACAAGACGCAAGCGTGCCGTACACCCTGGATTCACGGGCTTTCTTTGTATCAAGCCGTAACCGGCGCGCTTTCCATGGCGGCCAGGCGATTGCGCAGCGCGGCATTGATCAGGGTCTGGTAACCGGTGCCGGTGCGCTCGGCGCGCGAACGGAACTCGTCCAGGACTTCATCGTCCAGGTAGATGGTGATGCGGGTCTTGCGCTTGGGCGGGCGGGCGCGGCGGCGGGGTGCGGTCGGCAGGTCGAGAATCGGATTCATGACATCTCCTTCAGGTCGGGACAGGCTGCTGTACCGCAGCCGATGTTGCAACTATACGGCGCCCGCCCCGGCCGTCATGGTGGAAAGCGACGAGATGCAGATTTGCGGGATTGAAACGCAAATAGCGCGCCTGAAGCGTGTGCGAGGATGAGACTTGCTCGGTTAAGATGTGGCCATATTGACATTTAGGAGTAGGCCAATGGCTGCAGGAAGTTTACTGGCGCTGATCGACGATATCGCGAGCGTCCTCGACGACGTTGCCTTGATGAGCAAGGTGGCGGCCAAGAAAACCGCCGGGGTGCTGGGCGACGACCTGGCGCTGAACGCGCAGCAGGTCACCGGCGTGAATGCGGACCGCGAATTGCCGGTGGTGTGGGCGGTGGCGCTCGGCTCGCTGCGCAACAAGGCGATCCTGGTGCCGGCCGCGCTGGTGATCTCGGCGTTCGCCCCGTGGGCGATCACGCCGCTGCTGATGCTGGGCGGCGCCTTCCTGTGCTTCGAAGGGTTCGAAAAGCTCGCCCATAAATATACGCACAGCGCCGCCGAGGATGCCGCCCACGAAGAGGAACTCGCCACGGCGCTGGCCGCCAACGCCGACATGCGCGCCGTCGAGCAGGACAAGATCAAGGGCGCGGTGCGCACCGATTTCATTCTGTCGGCGGAAATCATCGTGATTTCGCTGGGCGTGGTCAACGAACAGGGCGCCTCCTTCGGCGCCCAGGTGGCGGCGCTGGTGGCGGTGGCGATCGCGATGACGATCGGGGTGTACGGCCTGGTGGCGGCGATCGTCAAGATCGACGACGCCGGCCTCTACCTGAGCAAGCGCAGCAGCGGCGCCGCGCGCGGCCTCGGCAACCTGCTGCTGGCGGCAGCGCCGCGCCTGATGAAGGCGCTGTCCGTGATCGGCACCGCCGCCATGTTCATGGTCGGCGGCGGCATCATCGGCCATGAGGTCGCGGCGCTGCACCATCTCGAGGACAACGCGGCCCATGCAGTGGCCGGCGTGCCGGCCGTCGGCGGCCTGCTGGCGGCGGTCACCCCGACCCTGATCAATGCCGTGACCGGGCTCGTCGTCGGCGCCGTGGTGTTGCTGGCGGTCACGCTGGTGCAGCGCCTGCGCGGCAAGCACTGAGCGCGCACGGCACAACCGGCCTTGGCCGGCAACGGAACCTTTCGGCATGTTCCGGCTCAAATAAAAAAGGAGCCGGCGATGCAAGAAATCCGCTTGCGCCTGCACCTGGCGCTCGGTGCGGCGCGTATGGTCATCTGGGACGCCACGGTACCCGGTGACGACATCACCGAGGGCATCATTTCGTGGTCGCCCGATGGTGCCGCGCTGATCGGGCTGGCTCCAATCGAGCAAAAGCAAGCGTTCAACGATTTCCTTGCGCTGATCCATCCGGACGATCGCGGCTTCCTGGTCGAACGCATGCAGCAACGCGTCAGCCAGTGCGCACCCTACCATTTCGAATACCGCATCATGCTGCCCGACGGCATGCTGCGCTGGGTCGGCTGCCGCGGCATGCCCATGTGCGAGGATGGCGCCGCGGTACGCACGCTCGGCATCATCTGGGACGACACGGTGCGCAAGGTGCAGGAATCCCAGCTGTTCGAGCAGAAGGAACTGGCCGAAGTCACCCTCGGCTCGATCGGCGACGGCGTGATCGCCACCGATCCGCGCGGCCGTATCCAGTTCATGAACCGTGCCGCCGAAGAACTTACCAGTTGGAACGACGAACAGGCCGAGGGCATCGACATTTCGCGCGTGGTGCGCCTGGTCGACGAAGCCAACGGCAAGGTGCTCGAGAATCCCGTGTACCTGTGCCTGCGCGAGCACAGCGCAGTCGGCATCAGTTCGCGCGCCCAGTTGCTGGCGCGCGACGGCCACCGCATCGCCATCGAGGACTCCACCGCCCCGATCCGCGCGCGCGACGGCACGATCCTCGGCGCGGTGATGGTGTTCCATGACGTCACCCACGAGCGCAAGCTGGCGCACCAGCTCAGCTGGCAGGCATCGCACGATCCGCTCACCGGCCTGATCAACCGGCGTGCGTTCGAGACCGCGGTGGCCGGCGCGCTGCGCAGCGCCAAGGACGACGGCCACCACCATGCGCTGCTCTACCTGGACCTGGACCGTTTTAAAATCGTCAACGACACCTGCGGCCATGGCGCCGGCGACATCCTGCTGCAAACGCTGTCGCGCCTGCTGCAGCAGCACATGCGCGAAAGCGACGTCCTGGCCCGCCTCGGCGGCGACGAGCTGGGCGTCATCCTGTCGTTCTGCCCACTGCCGCGCGCCCTGAAGCTGGCGGACGAGCTGCGCCAGGCAGTCAAGGATTTCCGCTTCCTCTGGAACGAGCGCTCATTCGAGATCGGCGTGTCGATCGGCCTGGTCGAGATCAGCGAACACAGCAGGTCGATGACGGAACTGCTGATCGCCGCCGATCAGGCCTGCTACCTGGCCAAGGAGCAGGGCCGCAACCGCGTGCACGTGTACCGCGAGAGCGACGTCATGCTGGCGCGCCGCCAGGGAGAAATGCAGTGGGTGGCGCGCCTGAACGAAGCGCTGGAAAAAGACCAGTTCCGCCTGTTTTCCCAGCCGATCGTGGCGCTGGACGACGGCGCGCCCGGGCATCAGGAAGTGCTGATGCGCATCGCCAGCCCGGGCGGCGGCATGATCCTGCCCGGCGCCTTCATCCCGGCCGCCGAACGCTACGACCTGATGGTGCCGATCGATCGCTGGGTCGTCAGCCACATCTGCCGCCACATCGGCCTCGAACACAGCCAGCGGCCGCCCGGCAATGGCGCCGTCGCGCCCATGTATTCGGTTAACCTGTCTGGCGTTTCGCTGGGAGACGACGCCATGCTCGCCCACATCATGGCCGAGATCGCGGCGCACCGCGTCGATCCCGGCCAGCTGTGCTTCGAGATCACCGAGACGGCGGTGATCGCCAACCTGCCCAAGGCCCAGGAATTCATCGGTTCCCTGCGCGCGCTCGGCTGCCATTTCTCGCTCGACGACTTCGGCAGCGGCCTGTCGTCCTTCGCCTATCTGCGCACGCTGCCGGTCGATTACCTCAAGATCGACGGCCTGTTCATCCGCGGCATCGCCGGCAATGACGTCAACCGGGCCCTGGTCAAGGCCATCAACGAGGTCGGCCACGTGATGGGCATCCGCACCGTGGCCGAATACGTCGAGGACCGGGAAACGCTGGACGCGGTGCGCGCACTCGGCATCGATTACGCCCAGGGTTATGCGGTCGGCCAGCTGCGCCAGTTGAGCGCCTGACTCGCGCGCGCCCGCCCCCGCGCATTCCCTTTCCCGTACTCCCCGTACTTCGATCCCCCTTGGGGTGCACTGCCCGCCATCCACGCCCCACACGCCGGCGCGCCATGCATCACGCATGCGCAAGTGTTGTGTCCTTGCATCCAAGCAAATTGATTTAATTGACAACGTTATTGAACACGGCACAGTATCAAGCCGTGTTAGCCATCAGCCAACACAAAAACAGTGTCGCGTACCGACCAGGATCAAGGAACGCTGTATCGACTTCACGCCTGCCATTCGTAAAAAACAGGCTGCCCCGCAGACCAGGAATAAGGAAGCAAGAAGATGCAACAACGATTTGTGCCGGAAAAAACCGTACTCGCCCTGGCGATCGCCACGCTGTTCACGAGCGGCATGGCCCGGGCCCAGGATGGCAACGCAAGCGCCAGCACGGGCGACGCCGCTGCCGCCACCGTGGTCGTGACCGGTACCCGGGTGGCCAACCGCACCGCGCTCGACACCGCCTCGCCGGTGGACATCATCTCGGCCGAGACCCTGAAAACCAGCGGCTCCACCGAACTGAACCAGGCCTTGGCGGTCGCCCTGCCCTCGCTGAATTTCCCGCGCCCGGCCATTACCGACGGCACCGACACCATTCGCCCGGCCACCCTGCGCGGCATGTCGCCGGACCAGAGCCTGGTGCTGGTCAACTCCAAGCGCCGCCACGCCGCGTCGCTGGTCAACCTGAACGGCAGCATCGGGCGCGGCGCCGCCTCGGTCGACCTGAACACGATCCCCTCGGCCATCGTCAAGAACATCGAAGTGCTGCGCGACGGCGCGGCCGCCCAGTACGGCTCCGACGCCATCGCCGGCGTGGTCAACGTCCGCCTGCGCACCGACCGCGATGGCGGCGAGGGCACCGTCACCTTCGGCCAGCGCCGCACCGAATACGACCTGCTGAACGACACCGCCCCGGCCGGCGCCACCTGGACCGGCCCGGATTCACGCAAGCGCAACGACGGGCTCACCAAGACCGTCGGCGCCTGGAAGGGCCTGCCCCTGGGGGAAAGCGGTTTCATCACGATCGCCGCCGAATACAAGGACCAGGCGCACACCGAACGCAGCGGCTACGACATGCGCCAGCAGTACGCGCGCGTGAACGGCGCCTACGACCCGCGCGAATTGACCATCAACCGTTTCAACGCCTGGTACGGCGAGCCGGACATGCGCCAGAAGACGGTGTTCGTCAACGCCGGCAACAACCTGGCGAACGGCGTCAAGGTCTACGGCTGGTCCAGCTACCAGCTGCGCGACGCCGAATCGGCCGGCTACTTCCGCCTGCCGCAGGACGCGAGAAATGTCCAGGCGATCTACCCGAACGGCTTCCTGCCGATCATCGCCCCCACCGTCGAGGACTTCAGCGCCGCCGCCGGCGCCAGCTGGACCGACGGCGAGTGGGACCTGGACATCTCCCTGGTCTACGGCCAGAACAACATGAACTACTCGATCGAGGATACCCTGAACGCCTCGCTCGGCGCCGCCAGCAAAACCCAGTTCGATGCCGGCGGCTACTCGTACAACCAGCTGGTGTACAACCTGACCGGCGTGCGCAAGTTCGATGTCCAGGGCCTGGCCTCGCCGCTGAACCTGGCGCTCGGCACCGAAGTGCGCCGCGAAGGCTACGATCTGCACGCCGGCGAACCGGATTCCTACCGCGCCGGCCCGGTGATCCTGCCGAACGGTACCCCGGCCGCGCCGGGCGCCCAGGTGTTCCCGGGCTTCCGCCCCTCCAACATCATCGGCACCGCGCGCACCGCGATCGGCCTGTTCGCCGACGCCGAAGCGAACATCACCGATGCCTTCCTGGCCTCGGCCGCGATCCGCGGCGAGCATTACTCGGACTTCGGCAGCAGCCTGGCGGGCAAGCTCTCGGGCCGCTACGACTTCGGCCGCAACTTCGGGCTGCGCGGCTCGGTGCAGAACGGCTTCCGCGCGCCCTCTCTGCAGCAGCAGTTCTTCACCTCGACCTCGACCAACTTCATCAACGGCGTGCCGTTCGAGATCACCACCTTCAAGCCGACCGACCCGGTGGCGCGCGCCCTCGGCGCCCAGCAACTGAAGGCCGAGAAATCGACCAACTTCTCGTTCGGCGCGGTAATGCGCCTGGCCCCGGTGAACGTGACCGTGGATGCCTACCGCATCAACATGCGCGACCGCATCGTGCTGTCGGAAAACCTGACGTCGGATGCGGTGCGCAACTACATCGTGTCGCAGGGCTTCAGTGGCGTGGGCGGCGGGCGCTTCTTCATCAACGGCGTCAACACCCGCACCGAGGGCGTCGACGTGGTGGCCAGCATGCCGTGGAACGCCGGCGCCGGCGGACGCTTCGACTTCACCCTGGCCGGTAACGTCAACCGCACCGAGGTGACCAAGGTGCCGACCACCGCCCAGCTTGCGGCCTTGAGTCCGGCGCCGGTGCTGTTCGGCCGCGTCAACGTGCTGACTTTGGAGAAGGGCCAGCCGAAGAACAAGGTCACGGCCACCGTGAACTGGAAGCTGGCGCAATGGGGCGTGACGGCGCGCGCCACCCGCTACGGCGAAGTGCTGTCCCCGGGCACCACCGAAGCCTTCGACATCGAGCTGAGTGCGAAAACCATCGTCGACCTGGAAGCGCGCTACGCCGTCACGCCGAAGCTGAACCTGGCGCTGGGCGCGGACAACGTCTTCGACCAGTATTCGCAAACCCTGCCGCCGGCGCTGAACACCACCGGCAACGCACCGTTCTCGAACTACACCCCGTTCGGCAACAGCGGCCGTTACGTGTACGCGCGGGCGACGTACAGTTTCTGATCGGTTCGTCGTTTCCGGCACTGTCGGAACGATTCCCCGCAAAATACCTCGTGGTTCCCGCCTCCGCGGGAACCACGGTTATCTCCGGTATTCCCTCCCCGCCACGCATGCAACAGCGCATAAAACGGCACACTTCCGCCTTCTGTCTTACAATTTGTACAATATCGTGTTCAATTACGGCGGCACAGCATGGCGCCGAGCGCGAGGCCCAGTCCGAAAGCGCCGTAGACCACGGCCAGCGCCGGCTTCGACAAGTGCTGTTCGTAGCCCGGCTTCAGGCGGTCCGGCGTAAGCTGGTAGTCGACGAAGCAGGCGACGGCGGACGCCGTGGCGGCCACGGCCAGTGTCAGCGGCGGCTCTTTCCTGTCGAGCAGGCCGCCGCACAGGCGCTCGACGATGACGGCCCAGAATACGGAACTGCCGTGATGGATCAGGTAGCCCGGCACGGTATGGCGCAGCGAGGGCGCGTACTGGTGAAAGGCTTTATTTCCCCAGATCCAGTGGCTGACGGCATTGGTGGACGCATAGGCGCTGCCGGCCTCGCGCTTGCCGAATGCGGCCAGCGCCGCGCTCGAGAACAGGCTGGCGCTGGCGCCGCCGATCAGACCGTGCCGGCATGCCGTTTTCCATGGTTCCATAATGTCCTCAGAGTGAAAGGAAGAGCATGCGGATCTTGCTGACGGGAGCAAGCGGATTTATCGGGCAACACCTGCTGCACGCGCTGCTGGCGGAAGGCCACCAGGTCGTGTGCGCCGGGCGCCGGATGAAGACCAGCACCGATCCGCGCCTGTCCTTCATCCAAGCCGACTTCGCCAAAGATACCGACAAATCGGCATGGCTGGCGCGCCTGTCGGGCATCGACGCCGTCATCAACACGGTCGGCATCTTCCGTGAAAGCGGCGCCCAGCGCTTCGACAATTTGCACGTGCGCACCCCGCGCGCGCTGTTCGCCGCCTGCGCCGAATCCGACGAGGTGCACATGGTGATCCAGCTGTCCGCGCTGGGCGCCGACGAAGGCGCCGAGACCGCCTACCACCTGTCGAAGAAGGCGGCCGACGATTACCTTGCCTCGCTGCCGGTGCGCGCCTGCATCGTGCAGCCGTCGCTGGTGTATGGCCCCGACGGCACCAGCGCGCGCGCGTTCAAGGCCATGGCATCGCTGCCGTTCGCAGTGCGCCTGGGCGACGCGCCGCAACTGGTGCAGCCGGTCCACGTCGACGACGTGGTGGCCGCCATCGTCGCCCTGCTGCGCCAGCGCCTGCACGTCGATGATGCGCATGCCCAGCCTGCCTCCGGCACCGCGCGCCGCATCGCCCTGGCCGGCCCCGAGGCGCTGCCCTTCGTCGATTACCTGGCCGCGCTGCGCCGGGCCATGGGCATGAACACACTGCGGGTCGTGGCACTGCCCGGCGGCCTGGCGCGCACGCTGGCGCGATTCGGCCGCTGGCTGCCCGGCGGCCTGCTCGACCCGGACGCCCTGCGCATGCTCGACCGCGGCAACACCGCCTACGCGGCGCCGATCGCGCGCCTGCTGGGCCGGCCGCCGCGCGGCATCGCGTCCTTCGTCCTCGACCCGGGCGCCGAGCGCGCCCGCGCCAAGCTCGACTGGCTGCTGCCGCCGCTGCGCTGGGCTATCGCGGCGGTCTGGATCATCACCGCCATCGTCTCGGCCTTCGTGTATCCGGTGCAGGACAGTTATGAACTGCTGGCGCGCACCGGCATTCCGGACGCGCTGCACCCGCTGATGCTGTACGGCGCCTCGGCCTTCGACATGGCATTCGGGCTCGGTATCCTGCTATTCAAACGCCGGCGCTGGCTATGGCTGGCACAATTGATCCTGATCGGGTTTTATACCGTCGTGATCGCTTTAAAACTGCCGGAATTCCTGGTGCACCCGTATGGACCCTTGAGCAAGAACCTGCCGATGCTGGCGGCGATCTGGCTGCTGTATGAACTGGATGGAAAGGAAAAGTGATGGATTACGTCGTCGTGAAGTGGCTGCACATCCTGTCGTCGACCTTCTTGTTCGGCACCGGCATCGGCTCGGCCTGGTACATGCTGTTCGCCAACGTCAGCAAGGACGTGCGCGCCATCGCCGTGGTCAGCAAGTACGTGGTCATCGCCGACTGGCTGTTCACGGCGACCACCGCCGTCATCCAGCCGGCCACCGGCTTTTATATGGCGCACCTGGCCGGCTTTCCGCTCACCAGCAAATGGATCATGTGGTCGCTGGTGCTGTACGTGCTGGCCGGCGCCTGCTGGCTGCCGGTGGTGTGGCTGCAGATGCGCCTGCGCGACATGGCGGCGCAGGCGGCGCGCGACGGCAGCGCGCTGCCGCCGCTGTACTGGACGTACTTCAAGACCTGGGTCGCGCTGGGCATTCCCGCCTTCATCGCCTTTGTCTTCATCTTCTGGTTCATGGTGGCCAAACCGATGTGAGCCGCTGCGCAATCTGTCGGGAAGGCAAGCTTCGGCTTAAAATCGGGGTTCCGCCTTCGGGCCCACCGCATAAAGGATTCCCATGTCTCGTATCGGCCGCAGCCTCGGTCTCGCCTTCGCTCTCGCTTCGGGCGGCGCCCTCGCCGCCACGCCCGCCTGGGTGGCGCGCAGCGACGCCTACACGCAACCCGTGCTGAAGGACACCGGCAAGTACCTGCCCGAGGAATCGTCGGAACTGGGCGACGAAAGCTTCGACACGCAAGTGGCCGACTTCAAGCCGCGCGACTACGAGCGCCAGCTGGCCGACACCGAACTGCGCCTGAAGGATTTGCGCCGCCAGCGCGCCCTCGAGAAGGACGTCAAGGTGCGCCAGGACCTCGACATCCTGATCGACTCGCGCGACAAACTGGTCACCAGCATGAAGCTCGAGCACCAGTACCTGCTGAACTACGTGAACGTCGGTGAACTGGTCTATGGCGGGCTGCGCGCCCTGCTCGATCCGCGCAACAAGCCCGAGCGCCAGAAGGCGGCGCTGGTGCGCCTGAAACGCTACGTCGGCAAGGAGACCGGCAGCACCCCGATCGCCGCCCTGGTGCGCGCCCGCAGCGAGGAACGCCTGGCGAATAAAAGCCTGATCGGACCGTACGTGGGCGAGGTCGAGGAAGGCTTGAACAACAACGCCACCTACATGGACGGCATCGCAGAGCTGTTCAAGAAGGCGAAATTGCAGGGCTGGGAAGCCGATGTCGCGCTCCTGAACACCCAGGTGAAGGAGTACGACGACTGGGTCCGTAAAAGCATCCTGCCGCGCACCCGCAAGGAAGTGCGCCTGCCCGAGCAGATCTATGCCAACCGCCTGCTCAACGTCGGCGTCGACATCGCGCCCGAGCAGATGATCGAGCGCGCCAGCTTCGACTTCCAGGAAGTGCGCGACCAGATGCAGGTGGTGGCGGCCGGCATTGCGCAACAACGCAAGCTGCTGTCGCCGGATTACCGCGACGTGATGCGCGAACTGAAGAAGACGTCGATTCCGGCCGACCAGCTGCTGCCCTATTACCGCGAGCGCCTGAAGGACATCGAAGGCATGATCCGCGCCCATGACCTGGTGACGCTGCCGGCGCGCGAAGCGAATATCCGCACCGCCACTCCGGCCGAGGCGGCGCGCTCGCCGGCACCCTTCATGAATCCGCCGCGCATGATCGGCAACACCGGAGAATACGGCGAATTCGTGATCCCGCTGGGCAATCCGAACGCGAAGTCGAAGGAGAAGATGAACGACTTCGACTTCGCCGCCATGTCCTGGACCCTGGCTGCGCACGAGGCGCGCCCGGGCCACGAGCTGCAGTTCGCGTCGATGGTGGAACAAGGCATGTCGGTGGCGCGCGCCCGCTTCGCCTTCAACAGCACCAACGTCGAAGGCTGGGGCCTGTATTCGGAAGCGCTGGTGCTGCCCTACATGCCGCCGGAAGGGCAGCTGGTGTCCTTGCATGCGCGCCTGCTGCGCATGGCGCGCGCCATGCTCGACCCGATGATCAACCTGGGCCGCATGACGCCCGAGCAGGCCAAGGCTTTCCTGATGAAGGAAGTGGTGCTGTCCGAACCGTTCGCCCAGTCCGAGGTCGACCGCTATTCCTACCGCATGCCGGGCCAGGCCACCGCCTATTACTATGGCTACGTCAAGCTGCGCGCCTTGAAAACGCTGGCCGAGATCGAGCTGGGCGACCGTTTCAAATTGAAAGCCTTTAATGATTTCATCATCGCCCAGGGCATCCTGCCGCCGGAATTGATGAAACAGGCGGTGCTGCAGGACTTTATTCCGGCGCAGAAAGCCGCGCTGGCGGCAAAATAAGGCGCCCACGTATCTTGCGCCGTGTCCGGCTGGATCAAGGTAAGGTGGAATCTGATCGATTTTCCACCCTATGGAGGTTCACATGCGCAAGATGATTCTGATGGCCCTGGCTGGATTTCTTTGGAAAAAGTTCCAGGGCAAACGCACCTACAGCACCCGTAACCTGGGCCGCTATTGATTGAAGCTTCCCCCCGAGGGCCGGCATTTGCCGGCCTTTTTTACGTCCAGCAGCAGCGTGCATCGATGCGCATCCGCGCCGAGCGTGCGCCGGCCAGGTAAAACTTGCGGCGACAATGGTGTCCCGCCCCGGCGGCGGCCGACCAACCATGGATGGAGGAAGAATGCGGGCTTATCAGATCTTACCCGGCGACGGCATCGACGGACTGCAATGCGTGGACATGCCCGAGCGCGACCTGGGCATCGGCGAAGTGCGCATGCGCGTGCACGCCGTGTCGCTGAACTACCGCGACCTGATGGTCGCCAGCGGCAACTACCTGGTCAACGTCGACGATCCCATCGTGCCCTGCTCGGACGGCGCCGGCGAAGTGCTGGCGGTGGGACCGGGCGTGACGCGCCTGCAGGTCGGCGACCGCGTGGCCGGTTCGTTCTTCCCCTACTGGCAGGACGGGCGGACGGCGCCGGACAAGATCCGCCATGCGCTCGGCGGCGACATCGACGGCATGCTGGCCGAGGAAGTGATCCTGCATGAAGATGCGCTGGTAAAAATCCCGGCCGCGATGAGTTTTCTGGACGCCTCGACCATGCCGTGCGCCGGCGTCACCGCCTGGAACGCCATCTTCGAATCCAGCAACGGCGTGCGCCCGGGCGACACCGTGCTGCTGCTGGGCACCGGCGGCGTCTCGGTGCTCGGCCTGCAGCTGGCCCGGGCGGCGGGCCTGAACACCATCATCACCTCGTCCAGCGACGACAAGCTGCAGCGCGCCAAGGCGCTGGGCGCGCACCACACGATCAATTACCGCAGCGTGCCGGAATGGCAGGAAGAAGTCCTGCGCATCACGCGCGACGTCGGCGCCCACGTGGTGCTGGAAGTCGGCGGCCAAGGCACGGTGAACCGCTCGGTGGCGTCGTGCGCGCTGGGCGGCACCGTTGCCATCATCGGCGGCGTCAGCGGCTTTGGCGGCGAAGTCAACCCGGCCTCCCTGCTGGCCGGCGCCAAGCGCATGGTCGGCATTTTCGTGGGCAGCCGCGCCATGCTGGAAGGGGTGCTGCGCTTCACGGAAACGGCCGGCATTCAACCGGTGATCGACCGCGTGTTCACCTTCGACCAGGCGCGCGACGCCTACCGCCACATGGAATCCGGCGCCCACTTCGGCAAGGTCGTGATCGCGGTCAGCCAGTAATCAGCGCTGCATCTTTACCAGTTCGATCTCGAACAGCTTCGGCCACAGCTTGCCGGTGACGTACAGCCGGCGCTGTTTCGCATCCCAGGCGATGCCGTTCAGGACCGCGTCGACCGAATCGGTGCCGCGCTGGCCTGGCGGCAGCAGGCCGGTAAGGTTGATCCAGCCGATCACCTTGCCGCTGGCCGGGTCGATGCGCGCGATCACGTCGGTGCCCCAGACGTTGGCGTAGAGTTCACCGTCGACGATTTCCAGCTCGTTCAACTGGGTGACCGGCTTGCCCTCGGCATTCACGCTGATGCGGCGCCGTTCCTCGAAGGTCTTCGGGTCGAGCACGCGGATCTCGGCGCTGCCGTCGCTCATGTAGACGGCTTTCGCGTCGCTGGCCAGGCCCCATCCTTCTCCCTTGTAGTTGAAGCGTCCCTTTAATGCGAAGGTTCTGGCGTCGTAGACGAAGCCGACGTTCGAGGTCCAGGTCAGGCCGACGATGTCGTCGCCCACCGCGGTCGAGCCCTCGCCGAAATAATCGGGCGCCAGGTCCTTCTTCTGCACCACCTTGCCGCTCTTGAGGTCGATCCTGCGCAGCGAGGATTGACCCTTCTGGCCGGTGGTTTCGTACAGGTGGCCATCCTTGAAGAACAGGCCTTGGGTAAACGCCTGCGGGTCGTGCGGATAAGTGTTCTTGACCACGAAGCCGTACACCGGAATGGCGGCGCTGGCGGCGCCGGCGCCGAGCAGGGCGGCGGCGGCAAAGGTGGCGAGCGCGAAGGATGCGAATCTGTTCATGTTGTTCCTGGATCAAAAGCCGGCGCCGCCTGATGCCGGCCACTCGGGAACGACAACCGGTTCGGGTGACTGGCAGGAGACGGCGCCGGCGCGGGCAAGTTTCTAGTATGCCAGCAACGCGCCACGCTTGCGTCGGTTGACCTCGCCCGCGCCGGCCGCGTCCGCGCCCGCGTCAAGACGTGCGCGCCAGTTCCTTGGCCAGGGTGCGCACCAGCTCGGCGGCCGGCAGGGCGCGCGCCAGTGGAAAACCCTGGCCGGCCCAGTTGACCGAATAGTCCTGGTTGCCCTGCGCCGCCGCGGCCGCGTGCAGGGCCTTGGCGGCGTCGTAGGCGATCGGGTAATCCGGCAGCGGCGGGTGGCCAAGTGCGCCGACCTCGCTGAACAGGCGGTTCACCAGGCCGCGCGCCGGGCGGCCCGAGATGACGTCCGTGACCGCCGTCCGCAGCGCGTCGCCCTGGGCCATCAGGTCGCGGTGGTGTTGGGTCGCCGACGATTCGGGACACAAGATGAAGGCGGTGCCCATCTGCGCCGCCGCGGCGCCCAGGCGCAGGGCGGCGTCGATGCCGGCGCCGTCCATGATGCCGCCGGCGGCCACCACCGGGATGCGCACCGCCCGCGCCACCAGCGGCACCAGGGAGAAAGTGCCGATCGCGGGATCGGGCGCGTCCGTGTCGAACACGCCGCGGTGGCCGCCGGCTTCGTAACCCTGGGCCACGACCACGTCGATCCCGGCCGCCTCCACGGCGCGCGCTTCGCCGACCGAGGTGGCGCTGGCCATCAGGACAATGCCGGCCTGCTTCAGCGCCTTGACCTGATGCGGGTGCGGCAGGCCGAAGTGGAAACTGGCCACGGCCGGACGCGTGCGCAGGAACACGCCCAGCATGGCGTCGTCGTCGAGGAAGCTGTTATAGATGGTGCGCAGGCCGGTGGGCGGCACGGCGCCATGGGTGGCGAAATGCGGCGCCAGCCAACCGAGCCAGGCCGCTTCGCGCGCCGGGTCGGCGTGGGCACTACGGTGGCAGAAGGCATTGACCTGGAACGGGCGGTCGGTCAGGCGGCGCACTTCGGCAATCGCGGCCTCGGCCTGGGCTGCGTTGCCGGCGCCGACCGCGATCGAACCGAGCGCGCCGGCCTGCGACACCGCCGCCGCCAGCGCCGGTGGAGAAACCCCGGCCATCGGCGCCTGGATGATGGGGTGATCAATGCGCAGCAGGGACAGCAGATCGGATTTCATGGCATGCTCCAGGGTCGGTCATCACCGGACGAGTATAACGCGGCCCGGGCCGGTTTGCCGGCAACGACGCCATCCCGCTCACCCCACCATGAATCCGGATAAACGGTTTATGCTGTTTTATCCTGGCGCCGGCAGATCTGCCGTCGTGCGTCGGGCAATTGCCCATAAAACCTGGATCGCTCAAACCACCACAGGCGTGCGCACGTCGTTCGCGCGCTGGCGTAGCATGGGGCATGGCTACCTCGACCCTTATCCGCATCGACGTCTGGAGTGACTACGTCTGTCCGTTCTGCTACCTCGAACTGCCGGCGCTGCAGCGCCTGCAGCAAGCCTTCGGCAGCCAGGTCAAGGTGATCTGGCGCGCCTTCGAGTTGCGCCCGGATCCGAAGCCGACGCTGGACCCGGATGGCGACTACCTGCACACCACCTGGAACCGTTCCGTCTATCCGATGGCGGCCCAGCGCGGCATGACCCTGAAACTGCCGCCGGTGCAGCCGCGCAGCCGGCTGGCGCTCGAGTCGGCCGCGTTCGCCGGTTCGCACGGCCGCTTTACGGCCATGCATGAGGCGCTGTTCACCGCCTTTTTCGAGCACGGCCGCGACATCGGCGACATCGGCGTGCTGTGCGCGATCGCGCGTGAAGCGGGCGTCGATGCCGGTGCCCTCAAGCAGGCCCTGCACGATGGCCGGCACACGGCCGAGGTGCTGGACGACCAGCGCCTGGCGCGTGAACTGGGCGTGACCGGGGTGCCGATCATCCTGCTGCGTCCGCTCGACGCGCCGTGGGAGCAAGCGCTGCCGCTGCGCGGCGCCGTGCCCTACGACACGCTGCACACGGCGGTCCGGCAATTGCTCGGACAGTTACCCTGAAACAAGACAAGCTGGCCCTGCGGGCGCGCACCGGTCACGGCCGAGCCATCCGGCGTTTTTCGATTTGCGTTAGCATTGGCAAGAGCAAAAATTAAGGACTTATTAAAATGGACAGTATCGACCTCGACGTGCTGCACGCCTGCGACCAGTGGCTGCGCGAGGGTTTCCGCTGCGAATACGTGACCGTGGTGCGTACCTGGGGATCGAGCCCGCGGCCGGAAGGCGCGACCATGGCGATCCGTTCGGATGGCCAGGTGGTGGGCTCGGTGTCGGGCGGCTGCATCGAGGATGACCTGATCGCGGCGGTACGGGAAAAGGGCATCGTCCGTACCCGGCCGGAAGTGCTGACCTACGGCATCACGGCGGACGAGGCGCACCGCTTCGGCCTGCCCTGCGGCGGCACGATCCAGCTGGTGGTGGAACCGCTCGACGCCCACAGCCGCATCGGTGAATTGCTGGCGCTGGCCCAGCGCCGCGTACTGACCCGGCGCACGCTAAACCTCGCCACCGGCGCGGTCGACCTGGACGGCGGCAGCGCCGATGGCCAGCTGCGCATGGATGGCCAATCGCTGGTCACGCTGCACGGCCCGCGCCTGCGCATGCTGATCATCGGCGCCGGCCAGCTGTCGCAGTTCCTGGCCCAGATCGCGGTCGGGCTCGAATACCAGGTGACGGTATGCGACCCGCGCGAGGAATACCGCGGCAGCTGGAGTCTGCCCGGCGTGGAAGTCGTGCACGACATGCCGGACGACGTCGTGCTCGGCATGAAGCTGGACAGCCGCAGCGCGGTGATCGCGCTGACCCACGATCCCAAGCTGGACGACCTGGCCCTGATGGAAGCGCTCAAGACCGACGCCTTCTATGTGGGTGCGATCGGCTCGCGCGTGAACAATGCGCGGCGCCGCGAACGCCTGCGCGAATTCGACCTCAGCGAAGCGCAGATCGGCAAATTGCACGGCCCGATCGGCCTGTACATCGGCAGCAAGACGCCGTACGAGATCGCGATCTCGATCCTGGCCGAACTCACCGCGGTCAAGAACGGGGTGCCGCTGCCGGCGCAGATGACGGTGGAGGGCGGCAAGGCCATCGCCGGTGATGCGCCGGCCAGTCCGGTGACGCACCTGGCGGACGCACGCGCGGCGGCCTGATTCGGCTGCAATTCGGCTGCAATGACCCGGCCGCAGTGAATTCGGCTGCAATGATCCGTCTCACGACCCGCCTGCTGCTCAGGCGCCCCTGAGCAGCATCACTGCCAGCGCCAGCATCGTGATCCCGGTCAGGGCTTCGATGGCGCGCCACACGCCCGGCCGCGCCAGCACGAAGGCGCAGCGCCGTGCCAGCAGCGCCAGCCCGGAAAACCACAACAATGACGCCAGCATGGCCCCGGCCGCGAACGAGCTGCGGTGGCCGTCCGCCAGGCTGCTGCCGACCGCGCCCAGCAGCACGACGGTATCCAGGTAGACGTGCGGATTCAGCAGCGACATCGCCAGCACGGTGAACAATGCCTTGCGCGCGCCGCCGGCATCGATGCCATCCCGTGCCGGCGCCGCGCCGGCGCCCGATGCGCGCCAGCTGCTCGCCAGGCAGCGCACTCCGTACCACCCCAGGAAGGCGGCGCCGCCGTATCGCGCCGCCGCCAGCAGGCGCGGCGAGGATTCGACCAGTGCACCCAGGCCCGCCATGCCGAGCGCGATCAAGGTCATGTCGACCAGGATGCAGGTGGCGGCCGTGAGCAGCACATGGCGGCCGCGCACGCCGGTGCGGATCACGAAGGCGTTCTGGGCGCCGATCGGCATGATCAGGCTGGCGCCCAGGCCCAGGCCTTGCAGGAATACCTGTTGCGAAAACATCGTGTGTCCTTCACGTCAAAGCAGGAAGCATCGCCGCTTGTGGACAACTCTTCAATTATATTAATGAAATCTAATGTTCATTAAGCTGGGCTAATCCAATGACGATCGATCCGCGCCGCAGTGAAGCCTTCATGGCCGCCATCGACGGCGGCAGCCTGGAGGCGGCCGCCGATCTGCTGAACATCACGCCGTCGGCGGTATCGCAGCGCATCACGGCGCTGGAACAGGACCTGGGTGCGCCGCTGCTGGTGCGTTCGCGGCCCTGCCGGCCGACCGCGCCCGGCATGCGCCTGCTGCAATTCCTGCGCCGGCGCGCGCTGCTGGAGGCGGAATTCCTGGCCGAGCAGGACAGCGACGCCGGCCCGGTGCGTGTGGCGCTGGCGGTCAACAACGACACGCTGGCAACCTGGCTGCTGCCGGTGCTGGCGCCGGTGCTGCTCGAGGAGCAATTGCTGGTGGAATTCGTGCTGGACAACCAGGGCCACACTTTTTCCTTGCTGGAACAGGGGCTGGCGCTGGCCTGCGTGTCGGGCGAACCGGCGCCGATGCGCGGCTGCAGCGTCAGCCCGCTGGGCATGATGCGCTACCGGATGGTGGCCGCGCCCGCCTTCGCGCGGCGCTGGTTCCCGGACGGCATCCACCGCGAAGCGGCGCGAAAGGCGCCGGTGATGGTGTTCGACCGCAAGGACACGCTGCAGAGTGCTTTCCTGCTGCAGCATTTCGGCTTGCCGGAAGGGTCGTATCCGTTTCATTACGTGCCGGCCAGCGACCCTTACGTGCAGGCGATCCGGCTTGGGCTCGGCTACGGTTTGCTGCCGCTCGAGCAATGCGCGGCGATGCTGGCGTCCGGCGCGCTGGTCGATCTGACGCCGGGCTTGTTCATCGACGTGCCGCTGTACTGGCACGCCTGGCGCATTCAGCCGCCGAGGCTGGAACGCATGGGCGGCGCATTGGTGAAGGGCGCGCGCGCGGTGCTGCTGCCGTTGCCCTGAACCCGGGTGTCGGGCACCAGCGGCAGCCATTGCAGCACGCCGAGCACGATTTCCGGCACCATGAACAGCCACAGCACCGGTTCGCCGGTGTGCACCAGCGCCCAGCCCATCCACAGCGCCACCAGCACGCGCGTCATGCCGTCGAAACGGCCGAGGCGCACGCTGGGCCCGGTCAGGCGCATGACCGACCACACCGCCACCATGCTGCCCAGCAGGCAGGCGAACAGGGTGTGCAAGACGCCAAACTCCGGCAGGGCGTTGCCCCCAAGCGACTGGTTGAAGGAGGACAAGCGCTCCATCACCAACGCAAAGGACCAGGGCGTGGCAAAGGGCCCGGTTACCAGCAGGTCGTAGCACGCGCTGGCGCGCACGATGCGCAGGTAGGCGGGAATGGAGAGTCGCATGTGAGCTCGTTCAAATAATGTCTGAATATTATCATCATGGCGTGCAGTCGTGCTGGGAACCTCACGGCTACAATACGGCCGCCTCACCTGGCAAGGTTTTGTTACAAGGAACTGTCGCCCTGGCGCCGATTTGCCGCGTTAACCAGGCAGGCGCCGATGCCAGGGCGCACAATCGATATGAATGGAGTCACCATGAAACGTCTGTTTGCCGCCGCCGCCGTGCTGGCGCTGTTTTCCCAAGCTGCCGCCGCCGGCGAGCTGACCCTGTTCGCGGACAGCGATTTCCGCGGCGCCCGCGTGACCGTGCAGCGCGACACGCCCGACCTGAACCGCTTCGGCTTCAACGACCGCGCGTCCAGCGTCGTGGTCCGTTCAGGCTACTGGGCATTGTGCGAGCATAACAACTTCGGCGGCCGCTGCGACGAGTTCGGCCCCGGCGAATACCGCAGCCTGCCGCGCAACGACAGCGTGTCCTCGCTGCGCGAGATCACGCGCGGCGGCCGCGGCGACCGCGGCGGCGACTGGCGTGGCGATCGTGACGGCCGCGGCCCGCGCGGCGACGACGTGCAGATCTTCTCCGCACCGCGCTTCGAGGGCGCCCAGCTCGGCGTGTCGCGCGACATGAATACGCTGACCAACATCGGCTTCAATGACCGCGCCGCCTCGATCATCATCCGTGAAGGACGCTGGGAATTCTGCGATGACGCCGATTTCCGCGGCCAGTGCGTGGTCTACGGTCCGGGCCGCTATGCCTTCCTGGAACGGATGAACAACCGCATCTCCTCGCTGCGCCGCGTGCGCTGATTTGATCTTTCGCAAACCGGGGTCAGAGCCCGAATTCTCGACTTCGGCGTTTCAGCCCAGCAAGGCCACGCCCTTGATCTGCACCCACACCTGCCGCCCCGGCGCAATGTCGAGTTCGCGCCGCGAGCGCGCCGTGATGCGCGCCAGCAGCGGCGCCGGCCCCATGCGCAACTGCACCAGCACGTGGCCGGGCGTGTCGGTGGCGGCCACCGCCGTCACGGTCGCCGGCAGCAGATTGACGATGCTGGTTCCATTCGGTTTCTGCAGCGCCAGGCTGACGTCGCGCGCGTGGATGCGGCAGCGCAGGTGGCTGCCGATGGCTTCTTTTCTCCGCCCGACGTACAGCACGCCGCCGTCGAAGCGCAGGCGGGACAAGGCATCCACGTCGGCCTCGTGGCCGTCGAGGACCGTGTCCAGCACCACCCCGGCATCGTCGGCAAAGCTGGGCGGCAGGTCGGCGCGCGCCAGCGTCTCGGCCAGCGGCCCGCTGGCCACCACCTTGCCCGCATCCAGCAGCACCAGGTGGTCGGCCAGGCGCGCCACCTCGTCCGGAGCATGGCTGACGTAGATGATCGGGATCGACAATTCGTCGTGCATGCGCTCCAGGTAGGGCAGGATTTCCTGCTTGCGGCGCAGGTCGAGCGCGGCCAGCGGCTCGTCCATCAGCAGCAGGCGCGGCGACGCCAGCAAGGCGCGCGCGATCGCCACGCGCTGGCGTTCCCCGCCCGACAGGCGGTCCGGCTTGCGTTCCAACAGCCCTTCGATGCCGAGCAGGCGCGCCACCGGGTCCGGCTCGAAGCGGCGCTCGCCGGCCGGCACGCGCTTGCGGCCGAAATCGAGGTTGGCGCGCACGCTCAGGTGCGGGAACAGGCTGGCTTCCTGGAACACGTAGCCGAGCGCGCGCCGGTGCACCGGCACGAAGATGCCTGCAGCCCGGTCCTGCCAGATGTCGTCGCCGATGGCGACATAGGCGTCATCGGCATGTTCCAGTCCGGCGATCGCGCGCAGACACGTGGTTTTACCCGAACCGGATGGCCCGAACAGGGCGCTGACGCCGCGCCCCGGCAGTTCGAAGTCGACGTCGAGCAGGAAATCGCTGCGCGCGATGTGCAGGCGTACGCGGATGCCGTCCATCAGCGCCGTCCCTTCAGGTTCATCGCGGAGGGATTGAAGGTGTACAGCGCCAGCAGCACGATGAAGCTGAACAGCAGCATGGCGCCGGACAGCCAGTGCGCCTGCGCGTATTCCATCGCTTCCACGTGGTCATAGATCTGCACCGACACCACGCGCGTCCTGTCCGGGATGTTCCCGCCGATCATCAACACCACGCCGAATTCGCCCACCGTATGGGCAAAGCCGAGGATCGCGGCGGTGAGGAAGCCGGGCCGCGCCAGCGGCACCGCCACCGTCCAGAAGGTGTCCCAGGGACTGGCGCGCAGGGTGGCCGCCGCTTCCCAAGGGCGTTCGCCGATCGCCTCGAAGGCATTCTGCAGCGGCTGCACCACGAAGGGCATCGAATACAGGGTCGACGCGATCACCAGCCCGGCAAAGGTGAACGGCAGCAGGCCCAGGCCGAGCGCCTGGGTCGCCTGGCCGAACACGCCGTACGGTCCCAGCGCGATCAACAGGTAAAAGCCGAGCACCGTCGGCGGCAGCACCAGCGGCAACGCCACCACCGCCGCCACCACGTTTTTGACACGCGAGCGGGTGCGCGCCAGCCACCAGGCGATCGGGGTGCCGAGCGCCAGCAGCAGCAGCGTGACGGTGGTCGCCAGCTTCAGCGTCAGCCAGACGGCGGCCAGGTCGGAACTGTCCATGCCCGGCGCTTTACAGTTCGTAGCCGAACGAGCGGATGATGCCTTTGGCCTTGTCGGATTTCAGGTAAGCGAGCAGGGCGCGCGCGGCCGGGTTGTCCGCACCCTTGGCGAGCATGACCGCGTCCTGGCGGATCGGGCTGTGCATCGAGGCCGGGACGATCCAGCCGGAACCGGCGCTGAACTTGCCGTCCTTCGATACCTGCGACAGCGCGACGAAGCCGAGCGGCGCGTTCCCGGTGCTGACGAACTGGTAAGCCTGGGCGATATTCTCTCCCTGCACGATCTTCGGCCGCAGGCGCGCGTACAAGTCCAGCTTTTCCAGCACCTCGACCGCCGCCGCGCCATACGGCGCCGCCTTCGGGTTGGCGATCGACAGGTGGGCAAAGTTCCCGCCCTGCAGCACCTTGCCCGCGGCGTCGACATAGTTCGGCTGCGCCGACCACAGCACCAGGCGCCCGGTGGCATAGGTCGACCGGGTGCCGGGGACGGTTTTCCTTTCCCGCTCCAGGCGCGCCGGGGTCTCGTCGTCGGCGGCCAGCAGCACCTCGAACGGGGCACCGTTGCTGATCTGCGCATAGAATTTACCGGTGGCGCCGATCGCCACCACCGCCTTGTTGCCGGTATCCTGGGCGAACGCCTCCGCGATCTTCTGCATCGGCGCGCTGAAGTTGGCGGCCACCGCCACCTGCACTTCGCCGGCCTGCGCCGTGGCAGGGGCGCCCGCGGCCAGCGTCATCGTGGCCAGCAGGCCGGCAAGTCGTTTCATCGATGTTTCTCCATGCGAAGTTTGGTTATGATGGGCGTGCGCCGCCGCCATCGAAGCGTTATATATGGCAGTATATAACGGCTCGTGCATATGTGCATTCCGGCGCACCGAACGATGAGGATGGGGATGGAACAGGGAATGAAACAGGGCGGCGAACCCGCCGCGCAGCCGGGCTTCGCCTTGCAGGGCACGCTCTGGATGACGGTCGGCGGCGAGAATTTCGGCGGGCCGGGCCGGGTCGATTTGCTGGCGAAAATCGCCGCGACCGGCTCGATCAGCCAGGCCGCCAGGGCGATCAAGATGAGCTACAAGGCGGCCTGGGATGCGATCGACGCCATGAACAACCTGGCCGGCGAGCCGCTGGTCGAACGCCTGGCCGGCGGCAAGGGCGGCGGCGGCACGCGCCTGACGGCGCGCGGCGAACAGCTGGTGAAAAACTTCCGGCTCATCGAACAAGTGCACCGCGATTTTGTCGAACAACTCAACCGCCAGGCGATCGGCATCGCCGACGACGTAGCCCTGATCAGCAGGCTGAACATGAAAACGAGCGCACGCAACCAGTTCTTCGGGACCGTCACCCGCATCCACCCGGGCGCGGTCAACGACGAGATCGAACTCGACATCGCCGGCGGCCACAAACTGGTCGCCATTGTCACCCGCGAGAGCACCGAAAGCCTGGGCCTCAAAGACGGACGGCAGGCATTTGCGCTGATCAAATCGTCGTCGGTGATCCTGGCGACCCAGCTTGATGGCGCGCTCTTCTCGGCGCGCAACCAGCTGGAAGGCACGATTTCCCGCCTGACGCCGGGCGCGGTGAATACCGAGGTCGTGCTCGACCTGCCCGGCGGCGGCACGGTTGCCGCGATCATCACCAACGACAGCGCCGACACGCTGGAACTGGCTGAAGGTAAAACCGCGACTGCGATGTTCAAGGCTTCCAGCGTGATCGTCGGCGTGCCAGGGTAGGAAGGCCTGCTTACAAACCCGGAACCTCGAGCGGTGGATGGTCGAACAGGCCATCGCCGCGCCAGCGCGGGTAAGGCAAGGCCGACTGCGCCGGCACCGCCTTGTTGGCATACGCCCGTCCCAGCCGGGCGATCATGCGCGGAAAACCCCGGCAATACGTCGATGCGATCCCGGCCAGGCGCGCCAGATCCCGGTATTCGATCACGCTGCCCGGCGGCACCGCATCCAGCACCTGGATCACCCGTGCGCGCCAGTCGTCGGACCAGGCCGGCAGCAGCAGCCCCTCATCGCGCACCGCATCGCCCGGACGGATGACGCCGCCGCGCAGCACGCGCGCCAGCACGCCGCGCCGCAATCCAATGTCGCGGGACAAAGCGGGCCGGCAGGCATCCAGCTTGCCGCAGGCTTCGCACTGGAACATCAGGCGCAGCAGCACGTCGCTGCCGATCCGCAGCACGCTGCCCGATGCCAGGCCGGCGGTCTCGGCGTCGAGCAGCAGGTTCTCGCGCAGCGCGTGCATCGGCAGCGCGAAATCCCGGTACACGCCCTCGCCCGCCAGCAGCAGCTGGCGCGGCGACAGCCGGCCGGCATGGGCGTCGCCCAGCAGGCCGCGCGCCTCGATCGCATCCGCGCACGCCACCTGCCGCGGCGGCGAACCCGCCTTGGTGCGTAGCGCCAATGCCTTGATGTGTCCGATATTCATGCCCGCAGCTTAACAAAACGCCGGCACGGATGACGTATCGGCACGCTGAGCAAGCTGAACCGTCGCATAATGCACACAGGGTCTTATCGATGACGGTGAGGAATACGATGACGGATTTTCTGCCCAAGGAATGCGATATCGTGATGGAAGGCGGCGTGACCTCGGGCGTGGTCTATCCTGCCTTCGTCGCACGACTGGCCACGCGCTTCACCTTGCGCTCGATCGGCGGCGCCAGCGTCGGCGCCGTGGCCGCGGTGGCCGCCGCCGCCGCCCAGTACAAGCGCAACCGCGTGCGCAAGGAAGGCTTGCCGCCCAGCCAGGACGACGGCTTTTATCTGACGGCCTGCATGCCGCGCCGCCTGCGCGCCATGGTGGATAACGGTGCGCGGCGCACCACGCGCCTGTTTTCCCTGTTCCAGCCGTGCGCCGCGCTGGCGCCGCACTTCCGGGTGCTGGCGGCGGCGCTGAATGCCGGCAGCACGCCCCGGGCGGCAGTCTGCGTGTTGCTGGCGCTGCCCGTCCACTTCCCACTGGGCGCGGGCCTGGGCGCCGGATTGTGGCTGCTCGGTTATTTCGTCAGCAGCGGCCTGCTGGGCGGGCGCTGGCCGCACGCCATGCTGCCGTGGGTAATGAGCGGCCTGTGGTTCGGTCTGTCGATGGCGGGCAGCGCGCTGGGCGGCGCCATCCTGCACGCCGTGCTGGGTGCCTGGCGCGGACTGCGCGACAACCGTTGCGGCATCTGCCCCGGCCTGCGCACCCGTCCCGATGCGCCGCCGGCCCTGACCGAGTGGCTGCACGCGACGGTGCAGGAGATCGCCGGCCTGCCGCTCGAGCAGCCGCTGACCTTCGGCCAGCTGCGCGCGTCGGAACCGCCGATCGAACTGGCCCTGATGAGCACCGGCCTGAGCGAACTGCGCGCCCACCGCCTGCCGCAGGCGAGTATGGACCTGGTGTTCCGCGCCTCCGAACTGGCGCACCTGTTCCCATCCGCCATCCTCGACTGGCTCAAGGCGCATGGCGGCGCCAGCCGCCACGGCCAGCAGACGCGCGCCCTGCTGCAGGCGCTGAACGAAACCGCCGAGGATTATTACTTCATGCCGCCGGCCGACGACTTGCCGGTGCTGGTCGCCGCGCGCATGAGCCTGAGTTTCCCGGTGCTGATGCAGGCGGTGCCCTTGTACCGCATCCGCGCCCTGCCCGCCGCCGGCAGCGAGCTCGAATTGCTGCGTGTCTGGTTTTCCGACGGCGGCTTGACCAGCAATTTCCCGATCCATTTTTTCGACGCCATCCTGCCCACCCGCCCGACCTTCGGCGTGACCCTGCAGGACACCCTGCCGGAAGCGCAGGCGCCGGTTTCCGCGGACGCCATCCCGGCCCCGCGCGTGATCCTGCCGCACAATAACAATGGCGGCATCACCGCCGCCTATGAAGCGATCGACGATGCCGGCGGCATGCCATCGCTGCCGCGTTTCATGGCCGCCATGGTGCGCACCATCCGCACCTGGCGCGACGAAGCGCTCAAGCGCACGCCGGGCTACCGCGACCGCGTGGTCCTGATCCGCCACCGCAAATCCGAAGGCGGCCTGAACCTGGACATGAACCGGGCGGCGATCCGCATCATGAGCGACAGCGGCGATATTGCCGCGCGCCAGATCATCGCCCGCTTCCTGGAACCGGTCGCCAGGGACAACGGCTGGCTGAATCACCGCTGGGTGCGCATGCGCAGCACCGCCGCCGTGCTGCAGGACACCCTGGCTCCGCTGCACCAGGCCTGGCACGACGCGCGCCTGGCGCCCTCGTACGCGGCGCTGTGGCAGGCGCAGGGAAAAGACGCCCTGCCCTCTTACCGGCTGAGCAGGAAAGGCCGGATGGCTGGCGACATCCTGTGGAAAGGCATCGTGGCGATCCCGGAACAGATCGGGCCGGCGCGGCTGTCGGCGCATGCGCCGCGTCCGCAGCCGGAACTGGTGATTTCGCCGCGCCAGAGTTAGGTCCGCGGGGCCTGGCAAACCGGGGGCACAATGGATTTATCCTCGAGTTATCCCCGCTTGTTCCCGACTTATCCCGCACTTATCCAGAGATTATCCTCAATCTATCCAGGTCTTCCTATACCACTTTTCCACAATTTGTCCCAAGCGTTTTCCACGCATTTTGCTGGCTTGTCCGCCATTTACCCTCCGCTTATCCAGAGAGTTATCCACTGGATGCGGCCGCACCACCGCCACCGTCCTCCGGTACGGATCCTCATTGCTGACAAACAGCACCGGCGCTTCCCGCTTCAACGCATGGTGCCGCGCCAGCGCCAGCGCGGTCACGAACGGCACCATGCCGCAGGCGCCCATGGCGGTGCCCACGCACCGGACTTCGCCGATGCCGTCGAGCTGGGGCAGGTTGATCGATGCGAAGCCCATCAGTTCGAAGACGCGGTTGGCGCGGTGCCCGGTGTCGCCGACGACCATCGCGACGTCGAGCGGTTCGACGCCGATGCGCTCGAAGGCGCGGGCGGCCAGCCGCGGTGCGATCAGTTTGCTGCCGGCCCACAGGACCAGTAGCAGCGCCAGCGGCAGCGCCAGCAGGAACAGCACGCATGCGCTGGTGTCCGGCGCGCTGCGGTTGACACGCCGGTACGAGATGGCGCCACCCCGGCAAACGAAGAACGTCATTCCAGCCGTAAAACAATATTGAACCAGGCCAGGATCTGCTGTCCCGGCAGGGATACGGTGGGCGATGGCATGTAGGCAGGCTTCCTGGAGAGTGTCGACCGTGGCGACAGTGTGCCGCCAGTTGCGGACAAATAGTGCTTCTGTGCAATTCAGATGACACGGCGCAAAAATTGCCCGGGATGGTGCTGTATCTTGGCAACGCTTTATTCATTTCATGGAGCGCACGATGAACATTCCGAATCTTCTGTTGCCGCTGTTGCTGGTGGGTTCCCTGGCCGCTTGCGGACAGCCCGTTCCTCAGGAAAAGGCCGCCTATGTCGGGGAGTGGCAGGAAAAGAGCATGTACCTGATGATCACGCAGGACGGCGCGGTGAAATACCAGCGCCTGAAGAACGGGGCGACGACGTCGATCGATGGCCCATTGAAAGGTTTTAATGGCAGCAATTTCGATGTCGGCGTCGGTCCGATGGCCACCACCTTCGTCGTCAGCAAGCCGCCTTACCGCGAGGGCGCCATGTGGAAAATGGTGGTGGACGGACACGAGCTGACCAAAACCGATGAATCGATGTAAACCATATAAACCGATTCATGGCCCGGATCAGGATGCCACCGCCAGCAATTCCAGCTTGAGCTCCTTGATCCCGGACGGCACGTAGATCGAGATCGATTGCGCCTGCAGCATGCGCTCGACCATCTGCCCTTTCGAATCGAGCGTGAAATAGCAGGTATCGGGCCGCACCGGCACCGCGGCCGGCAATTGCGGCGCATGGTGCAGGCGTACGCCGGGCAGGGCCGACAGCACGCATTTCTCGACGTCGTCGGGCGCGCCGACCTTGAAGCGCAGCGGCACCACGTCGACCAGTTCGAGCGCCGGGATGTCGGCCGACACGGCGATATAAAAGGTGGTCTTGTCGTCGATCTTGCCCGAGTCGAGCATGCCGAGGTGATACGACGGCCGGGTCTCGGCCAGCGCGATGGCGAAATACTTGGACGAGATCACGGTGTCGAGCAGTTCGCGGATGATCTGGTGCAGCTTGCCGAAGGCGGGGCCAGGATCTGCGTGCTGGTAGGGCGGCAGATCGGCCAGGGTCCAGCTTTTGGAAAAGGTCAGCAAGCCGCCGGCCACGGCCAGCAACTGTTCATATAAACGTTCCGGATGCAGGGCCGGATGATGAAAATGGTGGGTCAGCGTGGCGTGGGCGGCGCTGGCGGTGTGCAGCAGCCAGAACGAGGACATGTCGCCGGAACGGAATTCGATCACGTTGCGGCTCGGCTCGCGGTGGTGGCCGTACAGCGCGCTGACCTTGGCCTGCAGCGCATCGAGCAGGCGGCGCAGCTGCCGATATAGGGCGGGCGCCGCTTCCACCGACAGGCTGGGCGGCACGAAGGCGGGATCCAGCTCGAAGCCGCCGGTGGCGGCGCGGCGCAGGCGCAGCAGCGGGAAGTGGGTGTAGGCATCGCGCGGTTCGAATTCCGAGACCAGGCGCACCGTCTTCCGCAGATAGGCCAGCTGCACCGGCGCGGCCTGGGTGTACAGGTCCTGGGTTTCCTGGTTCGCTTGCACGAAGCGCACCGTGGCGGTCGGCTGCCCCGGCTGGGCGAAATTGCCAGCGAATGGTTTGAGGCCGGGCAGGGCGGCGTAATAGGTCACGCTTTGCTGCGACGGCTGCAGCTGGCCCAGGTCGATGGCGGGCGGCAGCTCGTCGGCGCCCGGCGCGTCGACCAGCTCGCCGTCCTGGAAGCGCAGCGCCAGGTCGAGGATGCGCAATGCGTTGTCGGCCAGCGCCTCGCGGTCGACCTGCAGGCGCTCCACGCCCCAGGTGTAGGGATGCGCCGCGCGCACACCCTTGTGCAGGCGGTGCTCGTGATAAGCGTCCTGGCGCTGGAAATGCTGGGGACGCAACAGCAAGCCTTCGCCCCACAGTACTTTGCCACTCATGGCATGTCCTCCTGTCCCGTTTACATTGGAAATTCCTGGCTTCAGGAGGTCAAACATAGCGTTTCGCACAGGCTTTTGTAACTCAACAATATTCAATGTTGCGTTCGCTCAAGCGCGCGTGTTGCTTGCTCAAATGCACTATTTTTTCGCCGGCGGCTATGTAAAGATGGCAGCTTGCGCCATCGCACAAGGGGGTCCGATGAAAGCTTTCATGCCCGGGTTCTTTGACCGTCTGCTCGGCACGCCGGTGCGCCAGGCCGGCGCCGCCAACAGCGCCGGTAGCGCCGGCGCCACCATGCAGCGCATGTCGGTCGAAGACCTCAAGGATGCGGTCGCGCGCGACCTCGAGGCGCTGCTGAATACGCGCGCGGTGATCCTCGACGATGTGCTGGCCAGGTATCCCGAATGCCGCGCTTCGATCGTCACCTACGGCATGAGCGATTTCGCCGACCTGTCGCTGTCCAGCCCGTCCGACCGCGCCCATATCTGCGCCTGCATCGAACAGGCGATCGCCCGCCACGAACCGCGCCTGCGCGAGGTCAAGGCGCTGCTGGAAGTGCGAGAGGGGATGGTCAACCGGCTGAACTTTTCGATCACCGGGCTGCTGGTGGCCAGCGCAGTGCAGGAGACGGTCAACTTCGACGCGGTGCTGCAACCATCGACGCTGCAGTACAGCATCAGCAAGGCGGGCCGGAGCGCATCAGGGACCGCTGCGGCGTCCACCGCGCCATCCGCCACCGCACCTGCACCCACCGCCGCGGGAGCCTGAAAGTGGAACAGTTGCTGCCGTACTATGAAAGCGAACTGGGCTACCTGCGCCGCAATTTGCGCGAATTCGCCGAACGCTATCCCAAGATCGCCGGACGCCTGTTGATCAGCGGCGAAGTCTGCGAAGACCCGCACGTCGAACGCATGATCGAATCGTTCGCGCTGCTCAATGCGCGCATCGCCAAGCGTCTCGACGACGATTACCCGCAATTCACCGAAGCCTTGTTCGAGGTGCTGTATCCGCACTACCTGCGCCCGTTTCCCTCGTGCTCGATCGCGCGCTTCGACGTCGACAGCGCGGCCAGCCAGAGCGGCGCCAGCGTGATCGCGCGCGGCACCCGGCTCACCACGCGTCCGGTGAAGGGCGCAGCCTGCATCTTCCGCACCGTGTATCCGGTCAGCGTGGCGCCGCTGGCGATCGGCGCGGCCTCGTTCTGCCCGATCATCGACGCGCCGGAAGCAATCCGGCTGCCGCTTGCCGCCACCTCGAGCCTCAGCATCACGCTCGCCGCCACGGCCGAAGGCGCGACGCCGGCCAATGCCGGGCTCGATACGCTGCGCGTGTTCATCGATGGCGAACCCTCGTTCTGCGCGGCGCTGCGCGACGCCCTGTTCATGCGCTGCGTGGCGGCCTGGGTCGAAGCCGACGGCAACGGCCGCTGGCTCCCGTTACCCACGGTGCCGATCGGCGCCGCCGGCTTCGACGACGATGAATCGCTGATCGATTTCCCGGCACGCTCGCACGCCGCGTACCGCCTGCTGACCGAATACTTCTGCTACCCCGAGAAATTCAACTTTTTCGACATCGACCTGGCGGCATTGCGCGCCGTGCTGCCCGCGGGCGCCCGCTCGGTCACGCTGCACCTGGCGCTGGCGGGCGTGCGCGCCGATTCGAACACCGCGCGCATGCTCGCCACGCTGTCGCCCAACAATGTCCTGCTCGGCTGCACGCCGGTGATCAATCTGTTCCAACAGCGCGGCGAGCCGATCCAGTTGACCCACACCAGCGCCAGCTACCCGGTGCTGGGCGATGCGCGCCGCGCCTTCGCCTACGAGGTGTATTCGATCGATTCGGTGCACCTGCTGCGCCAGACGCCGCAGGGCGAATCGGTGGTGCGGTTCCGCCCGTTCTATTCCCTGCAACATGCGCAGACGCCGGAACAGAACGGCCATTACTGGGCGCTGCGGCGCGACGAGGCCCTGGCCGCCGGCAGCCCCGGCTTCGAGACCCAGATCTCGATCGTCGACATCGACTTCGATCCGGCCAAGGTCCAGACCGATACCCTGAACCTCGACCTGACCTGCACCAACCGCGATCTGCCCGCCCTGCTGTCCTATGGCCAGCCCGGCGACCTAACCCTGGAAGGCGGCCAGACAAATGCGATCAGTTTCCTGCGCAAGCCGACTTCGTCGCACCGCTTCGCGCGCGGACACGGCGCGCACTGGCGCCTGATCTCGCACCTGGCGCTGAACCACCTGTCATTGTCCGATGGCGGCATCGACGCCTTCCGCGAGATGCTGGCGCTGTACGACCTGCCCCGTTCCCCGTCGTCGCAGCGCCAGATCGGCGGCATCGCGGCCATTGCGCAGCGGCCAATCAGCGCCTGGCTGTCGGGCAACCCGTTTACCTGCCTGGTGCGCGGCATCGAGGTCCGCATCACCATCGACGAAGAAGCTTTCGTGGGCAGCGGCATCCATGCGTTTGCCCACATCGTCGAGCGTTTCCTGGCGCTGTACGTGCATGCCAACAGTTTTACGCAGCTGGTGGTGGTGTCGAACAAGACTGGAGAGGAGTGCCTGGCATGTCCACCCCGAAGCGGCGATTTGCGCCTGCTGTAATCGAACGCCTGTTCCAGGAACCGTACCGCTTCGAGTACTTCCAGGCGGTGCGCATGCTGGAAATCTGGCTGCGCAAAAACGGCGCGCCCGAGCAGGGCCTGGTGGCGAACTTCATGCGCTTCCAGAATTCGACCTCGCTGCGTTTCCCGGCCAGCCAGCTGGAAGCGGTGACGCCCGAGCCGCGCGATCTGGTTTGTGATACGGCGGCGCTCGGCGCGGCCCTGCGCGCGGCCACCCTGAAGTACGTGCGCATCACGCCGGCGTTCATGGGCCTGCTGGGCGGCACCGGCGTGCTGCCCGTGCATTACACCGAGCGCCTGGCCGAACACCAGCAGCATCAGAAGGACGACGGCGCCCGGGCGCTACTGGACACCTTCTCGAACCGCTCGCTGGCGCTGTTCTACGAAGCCTGGAGAAAATACCGGCTGGCCCTGAAGTACCAGCTCGACGGCCGCGACCGCTTCCTGCCGCTGCTGCTGGCGCTGGCCGGTCTGGGCGGCGATACGCTGCGCCGGCGCCTGTCCGGCGACCAGGACGGCGCCGTGCTCGACGAATCGATCGGCTATTTTGCCGGCGCACTGCGGCAACGCCCGGCGCCGGCGCAGCAGATCGCGCGCGTGCTGTCGGAATACTTCGGCCAGCCGGTCCGGGCCGAGCAGTTCGTCGGCTGCTGGTACGACGTGCCGCTCGCCCAGCAAACCATCCTCGGCCTGCCGAATGCCGTGCTGGGCGCGGGCGCCATGGCCGGCGGGCGCATCTGGCAGCGCGATCTGCGCCTGCGGCTGGTGATCGGACCGCTCGACCGCGCCGGCTTCGACGCCTTCCTGCCCGGCGGACGCGCCGCCCGCGCCCTGCACAGCCTGCTGGCCATGTTCACCGGCATGACGCTCGAGTATGACGTGCAGTTGGTGCTGCGCGCGGCCGATGTGCGCAGCGTCACCATGGCCGACGGCGAGACGACCGGCCGCCTGGGCTGGGATGCCTACCTGGTCGACGGGCCGCAGGCGCAGGACCGGCATGATGTGCGCTATGAACTGCATGCGCCTACCAGTTAATTGTGTCCTGGAAAGTCGCGCCACTTAATAATCAGCTTGCTTGCGCTTTGCCAGAAACGCAATATAAAGAAGAGCTAGGCTGAGCTCCGGTCCCGCCATTTCGCATCCACCGGAGCACATCATGTTCGACCCCAGGTTCAAGAAGCCCACCCTCCCGTTCAACCCGCAACGCCGCGCCACCCTGAAAAAAGCGGGTATCGCGCTCGGCGCCGGCATGCTGCCGCTGGCCGCCTCGCTGCCGTATGCGGCCACGCAGGCGCCCCAGGCGGCTCCGTCCGCAGCGCACCCGGCCGCCGCCAGGACCGCGCGCTACCGCCGCTACAACGCCTCCGGTTCCCGCATCGGCCTGCGCATGCTGGACAGCTATGCGCGCGCCGTGCGCGCGATGCTGGCGCTGCCGCCCGAGGATCCGCGCAACTGGTACCGCCACGCGATCATCCACACCCTCGACTGCCCGCACGGCAACTGGTGGTTCCTGTCCTGGCACCGCGGCTATCTCGGCTGGTTCGAACAGATCTGCCGCGAGCTGAGCGGGGACCCGCAGTTCGCGCTGCCGTACTGGGACTGGACCACGGAGCCGAAAGTCCCGGCCGGCCTGTTCAAGGACGTGCTGGACCCGAACCACAGCGCCTTCATCCCGACCGCGCGCGATTTCGAAAGCCGGCTCAGTAACGCGCTGGCGAATGCCGGCTACTGGACCTCGCCCGGCGGCGTGTACAACCCGCGCTCGCAATACGGCCAGTTGCTGGCGCGCCGCAACCGCTTCGACGCCGACCTGATGTTCGACATCGTCACCGATCCGTCGGGTCGCATGTTCTACGACCAGCCGAACGCGCGCGGCGTGCGCAGGGAGCGCCCCGATTTCTCGGCCGCCACGGTCGAGGCGGTGTCCCCAAGCACGATCCAGGCGGCGCTGGCAGCGCCGGACTACCCCACCTTCGCCAGCCAGAAAAGCTCGAACCACGCCACCATGGGCGGCTTCGGCATCCTGGAAGGCAAGCCGCACAATTCGGTGCACCGCTGCGTCGGTTCGCGCGACTGTAACTTCGTCGAGGCGCAGGGCTTCATGAACGACATGCTGTCCTCGGTCGACCCGTTGTTCTACCTGCACCACGCCAACCTGGACCGTTTATGGGATGTCTGGACCAGGAAGCAGGCGCTGCTCGGGCTGCCGACCCTGCCGAATGGCGTCGAACTGCGTACCGACCTGCCGGACGACCAGAAATCGCCCCAGGAACGCGCCACCGATTACTACCGCTGGGCGCGCGAACTCTTCCTGTTCTTCGTCGACGGCCGCGGCGCCGCGGTGACCAAGACCCGCAACGAGGATTACGCATCAATGGCGGCCTTCGACTACGACTACGAACCCGGCGCCGGCGAAGAGGTCGTCACGCGCGCCGCCAGCCAGGGGCGCAGGGCGGTGACGCGGCGCGTGTTCAACGGCACCGTATCGAGCAAGCTGGCGCGTCCCGGACAGCCGGCCAGCGCCTCGGTACAGGTGCCGGCCGCCGCCCTCGAACAGGCGGTTTCGGGCGGCGCCGTGCTGGTCGCCAACATCACCCTGAATTTCCCGCCGATGGCGCACCACCAGCCTTATGTCGTGATCCTGAACGGACCGGACGATCCGTCGGGGGTGGACGTCTCCAGTCCATTCTATCTGACCACCCTCACCATGTTCGGCCACCACGCGCATGCCGGGGCGGTGACGTACGCGGTGCCGCTCGGCGAAAAACTGGGCCAGGCGCGGGCGGCGCAAGCCCAGGCCCAGGCGGCGGACGGCGCGCTGCAGCTGCGCATCGTGCCGATGCACGCGACCATGGGCCACCACGGCCACGACATGGCAGACATGGAGCCGGCGGAATTGCTGGCGGTGAACGTGGAAACCTACTGATGCTGGTAGGGTGGACACGGGATGTCCACCCAACAGCCTGCGAACGCGCATAAAAAAAGCCAGCCTTTTGCAAGGCTGGCTTTACGCTTGGAAGCGCCGTTAAGCGCCACTAAGCGCTACTGGACCACTATCAGGCGCCCAGCGACTCCAGCGCCTGGTTGAACGTGGCGCTCGGGCGCATCACGGCCTTCACTTTCGCATCGTCCGGCTTGTAGTAGCCGCCGATGTCGACCTGCTTGCCCTGCACCTCGATCAGCTCGGCAACGATCTTCTGCTCGTTGTCCGCCAGGTTTTGCGCCAGCGGCGCAAAATAGGCGGCCAGTTCCGCGTCTTCGCTCTGCGCGGCCAGTTCCTGCGCCCAGTACAGGGACAAATAGAACTGGCTGCCGCGGTTGTCGAGTTCACCGGTCTTCGGCGACGGCGACTTGCGGTTGTCGAGCAGCTTGCCGGTGGCGGCGTCCAGGGTCTTGGCCAGGATCTTGGCCTTGCTGGAACCGGTCTTGAGCCCTAAGTCTTCCAGGCTGACCGCCAGCGCCAGGAACTCGCCCAGCGAATCCCAGCGCAGGTGGTTTTCCTCGGTCAGCTGCTGCACGTGCTTCGGTGCCGAGCCGCCGGCGCCGGTTTCGTACATGCCGCCGCCGGCCATCAGCGGCACGATCGACAGCATCTTGGCGCTGGTGCCCAGTTCCAGGATCGGGAACAAATCGGTCAGGTAGTCGCGCAGGATGTTGCCGGTCACCGAGATGGTGTCCAGGCCGCGCGCCACGCGTTCCAGCGTGTAGCGCATCGCACGTACCTGCGACATGATCTGGATGTCCAAACCGTTGGTGTCGTGCTCGGCCAGGTAGGTCTTGACCTTCTTGATCAGCTCGTTCTCGTGCGGACGGTACGGGTCCAGCCAGAACACGGCCGGCATGCCCGAGTTGCGGGCGCGGGTGACGGCCAGCTTGACCCAGTCGCGGATCGGCGCGTCCTTCACCTGGCACATGCGCCAGATATCGCCGGTCTCGACGTTCTGGCTCATCAGCACTTCGCCGGTGGCGAGGTCGGTGATGTTGGCGACGCCGTCTTCCGGGATCTCGAAGGTTTTATCGTGCGAGCCGTATTCCTCGGCCTGCTGGGCCATCAGGCCCACGTTCGGCACGGTGCCCATGGTGCGCGGGTCGAACGCGCCATGCCATTTGCAGAAATTGATGATTTCCTGGTAAATGCGGGCGAAGGTCGATTCCGGAATGACGGCCTTGACTTCCTTCAGGCGGCCATCGGCGCCGTACATCTTGCCGCCGGCGCGGATCATCGCCGGCATCGACGCGTCGACGATCACGTCGTTCGGCGAGTGGAAGTTGGTGATGCCCTTGGCCGAATCGACCATCGCCAGCGCCGGGCGGTGTTCCTGGCAGGCGTGGATGTCGCGGATGATTTCTTCGCGCTGCGAATCGGGCAGGGTGGCGATCTTGTTGTACAGGTCGGCCATGCCGTTGTTGACGTTCACGCCCAGGCTGTCGAACAGTTCGCCGTGCTTCTCGAACGCTTCCTTGTAGAAGGTGCGCACGCAGTGGCCGAACACGATCGGGTGCGAGACCTTCATCATGGTCGCCTTGACGTGCAGCGAGAACATCACGCCGCTGTTCTTCGCGTCTTCGATCTGCTTTTCGTAGAACGCCAGCAGCGCCTTGCGGCTCATGAACATCGAATCGATGATCTCGCCGTCCTGCAACGCCACCTTCTGCTTCAGCACGATGGTCTGGCCGCTCTTGGTGACCAGTTCCATCTTGACGTCGCGCGCGCCGTCCAGCGTCATCGACTTTTCGCCATGATAGAAATCGCCGCCGGTCATGTGCGACACGTGGGTGCGCGAAGCCGGCGACCATTCGCCCATCGAGTGCGGGTTCTTGCGCGCGTATTCCTTGACGGCGCGCGGGGCGCGGCGGTCCGAGTTACCTTCGCGCAGCACCGGGTTCACGGACGAGCCGATGCACTTGCCGTAGCGCGCCTTGATCGATTTTTCTTCGTCGGTCTTGGGATCGGCCGGGTAGTCGGGCAGGTTGTAACCTTTACCCTGCAGTTCCTTGATCGCGGCCACCAGCTGGCCCACCGATGCGGAAATATTCGGCAGCTTGATGATGTTGGCGTCCGGCTGGAGCGTCTTCTTGCCCAGTTCGGCCAGGGTGTCCGGCACGCGCTGCTCCGGCGTCAGGTAGTCGGCGAAGTTGGCCAGGATACGGGCCGCGACCGAGATATCGCTCTGCTCGATGCGGATGCCGGCCGGCTTGGTGAAGGTGCTGATGACCGGCAGGAATGCGTGGGTCGCCAGCAGCGGCGCCTCGTCGGTCAGGGTATAGATGATGGTCTGATCACTGCTCATGCTGTTTCCTCGGTGTGCGCGAAGTGTGGAGTTCTGTACTACTGGACAGATCGTGATGGCCATAGGCCGCCAGGCGTCGATGCTAACCGATCCGGCGGCGCAAACATAGTCCGCTCACATTTCAGTCTTATATAAGACAGAAGACAAGCGCCATATTATGCACGACCTTTGGGCATGACACCATCTTTTCAGCAACAGGGGCATTACCCCGCCCCTGTGACCAAAGGTAGCATGCCTGAATGCACCAGCAAGGTGCATTTTCTTGCTTGTTTTCTTGGCATGATTCTTGATAGTAAAAAATGACAAAACTCAGGAACGGTGCCATGGCAAAATTTTTCAACGAAATGATGAGCGGCGAAGCCGGCACGGTCCGTGACCACTACCGCGAATTCGACACCTGGCTCAGCCGCCAGCCGGCCGACCGCATCGAACGCAAGCGCGCCGAGGCGGACCTGACCTTCCGCCGCGTCGGCATCACCTTCGCCGTGTACGGCGACGGCGCCGGCACCGAGCGCCTGATTCCCTTCGATACCATCCCGCGCATCATTCCGGCGCACGAATGGAGCGCGCTGCAGGCCGGACTGGTCCAGCGCGTAAAAGCGCTGAACATGTTCGTGCACGACATCTACCACGACCAGAACATCATCAATGCCGGCCTGATCCCGGCCGAGCAGATCTACCAGAACGCCCAATATCGCCCGGAAATGCAGGGCATCAAGGTGGCCTCCGACATCTATGCCCACATCGCCGGGGTCGACATCGTGCGCGCCGGGGCAGGGGAGTTCTACGTACTGGAAGACAACCTGCGGGTGCCGTCCGGCGTGTCCTACATGCTGGAAGACCGCAAGATGATGATGCGCCTGTTCCCGGAACTGTTCGCGCGCCACCGCATCGCCCCGGTCGAGCATTATCCGGACATGCTGCTGGAAAACCTGCGCTCGGTGGCGCCGGCCGGCGTCAACGACCCGACGGTGGTCGTCATGACGCCCGGCATGTACAACTCGGCCTATTTCGAGCATGCCTTCCTGGCCCAGCAGATGGGCGTCGAGCTGGTCGAGGGCAAGGACCTGTTCGTGGATGCGGACGCGGTCTGGATGCGCACCATCCGCGGTCCGAAGCGCGTGGATGTCATCTACCGCCGCCTGGACGACGATTTCCTCGACCCGCTCGCGTTCCGTCCGGATTCCTCGCTGGGCGTGCCCGGCCTGCTGTCGGTGTACCGCGCCGGCCGGGTCACGCTGGCCAATGCGATCGGCACCGGCGTGGCCGACGACAAGTCGATCTATCCCTACGTGCCGGACATGATCAGGTTTTATTTATCGGAGCAGCCGATCCTGAACAACGTGCCGACCTGGCAATGCCGCAAGCCGGAGGACCTGTCGTACACGCTGGCCCATCTCGACCAGCTGGTGGTCAAGGAAGTGCACGGCGCCGGCGGCTACGGCATGCTGATCGGACCGGCATCGACGAAGCAGCAGATCGAGGATTTCCGGCGCCGCCTGGCCGCCAGGCCGGACGGCTACATCGCCCAGCCGACGCTGGCGCTGTCGGCCTGCCCGACCTACGTGGAAAACGGCATTGCGCCGCGCCACATCGACCTGCGTCCCTTCGTACTGTCCGGCAAGACGATCTCGATGGCGCCCGGCGGCCTGACGCGCGTGGCCCTGCAGGAAGGCTCGCTGGTGGTGAACTCGTCGCAGGGCGGCGGCACCAAGGACACCTGGATTCTGGAGGCATGATGCTCAGCCGTACCGCAGATCACCTGTACTGGATGGCGCGCTACACCGAGCGCGCCGAAAACACCGCGCGCATGCTGGACGTGGCGCTGCAGACGTCGATGCTGCCGCAATCGGCGCTCGACACCGAGCAGGCATGGCGCGCCATGCTCGGCATTTCCGAACTGCAGGGCGCCTTCGACGCCACCTACGACGTGCTCGATGCCAGGAACGTGGTCGCGTTCATGGTCAGCGATCCCGCCAATCCCTCGTCGATCGTGTCGTGCCTGACCGCGGCGCGCGAAAACGCGCGCGCCGTGCGCGGCGTGCTCACCACCGAGGTGTGGGAAACCCAGAATGCCACCTGGATCGAGCTGCGCGAGCGGGTCGGGCGCGACATCGACCCCGGCGAATTCTTTGACTGGGTCAAGCACCGCTGCCACCTGTCGCGCGGGGTCACGCTGGGCACCATGCTGACCGACGAAGCGATGGTGTTCATCCGCCTGGGCACCTTCCTGGAACGGGCCGACAGCACCGCGCGCATCCTCGACGTCAAGTACCATGCGGCCAACCACGGCGCCAGGCACCAGAAACAGGGCGACGGCAAGGACGGCGTACTGACCCAGCGCGATTTCTATTACTGGGCAGCCCTGCTGCGTTCGGTGGCCGGTTTCGAGATCTACCGCAAGGTCTACCGCGATTCGATCACGCCCGAGCGCGTGGCCGAACTGCTGATGCTGCACGCCGACATGCCGCGCTCGCTGCTGGCCTGCATGGAGCAGGTGGTGTCGAACCTGAAACTGGTGCGCAACGACGTGTCGGCCGATACCGAAAGGTTTGCAGGCAAGATGCATGCGGAACTGCAGTTCGCGCGCATCGAAGACATCCTGGAGGCGGGACTGGACAATACCCTGAGCCGGTTCATGGAAAACGTCTTCGAACTCGGCAACCGGATCAGCCGCGACTTCCTGGTTCCCCTGAAAACCTGACTTGGATCTTCAATGCCGCCGCCTTCGATTCGATGAATCTGGCAATGCACATCCGCGGTGCGGCCGGGTACCGAAGTGGTGCGGCCGCCGTGTCCGGCACGGCGGCGGCGGCGAAGTCACGACCGTAGAAGTGACGATTATGCCGATGTACAATGAAGTTTTTCATCAATAAGGGACAGCGATGACTTACTGCGTAGGCATCCGCCTGTATTCCGGACTGGTTTTTCTGGCCGATACACGCACCAATGCCGGCGTCGACCAGGTCGGCACCTTCCGCAAGCTCACCGTCTTCGAAAACCCCGGCGACCGCATGATGGTCATGATGACCGCGGGAAATTTATCGATTTCGCAGTCGGTACGCCAGCTCGTCGCCAGCCATGCCGGCCCCGACGGCATGAGCATCTGGAACGCGCCCAGCATGTACGAGGTGGCGCGCATCGTGGGCGAGGCGGTGCGCACGGTGCACAAGCAGGAAGCGGCGAAACTGAGCGAATTCGGCATCGATTTCAACATCAACATCGTGTTCGGCGGCCAGGTCAAGGGCGAGCGCTGCCGCCTGTTCAACGTCTACTCGGCCGGCAATTTCATCGAATCGCACGACGAGCACACCTATTTCCAGATCGGCGAAGCCAAGTATGGCAAGCCGATCCTGGACCGCGTCATCAACCCGGCGACCTCGCTCGACGACGCCGCCAAGTGCGCGCTGATCTCGATGGATTCGACGCTGCGCTCGAACGTCTCGGTCGGCCTGCCGCTCGACATGCTGGTGTACGAGGAGGGGAGCCTGGCGGTCACGCGCTTCGTCTCGATCGACGAGCAGAACCAGTATTTTCATCTGTTGCGCAACAGTTGGGGCCAGCAACTGAAAAACGTGTTCGAGGGCATCGACGCGCCGGTGTGGGATGCGCCGCCGCCGCACACGACGGGAAACGTGCCGTCGGCCGCCAGCATGCGCAGGGCGCCGATGCGGGTGTCATTGCCGGCCGGACTGGTGGCGGGGCAGGCCCCGGCCCCGCTGCAATCGCTGGCCGAGCAGCCGGCGAGCAAAGCGCAGCATTGACCGACGTCGTTTCCGTTTACTACCGTCGTTGCGCCTCCTACCTCGTCCCCGGCCTCGGCGGCCCCCTTGGCGGGGAGCCAAGCTGAACTTCAGAAGCTCCCCGTTTCTGAAGCACCAATGCTGCACCAAGTACACTGCATCACCTTGCTGTGCCTAGGTGCCCGCCTTCGCGGGAACGACGCCAACTGGCAGTCATCCGGCTCGGTCCCGACTCTGCCGCTTACCAGATCGGCTGCACGTATACCGGCTCGGTCCACCCCTTCAACGCCGTATTCAACGCCATCCTCGCTTCCTGTTCCTCCCGGATCAAGCCATCAAATCGGCTTTTCACTTCCGGCGTGAACGCATAAGCACTCATCTGCAGCTGGCGGCTCAAGTTCACCTGCGCCTGGATCACCGACTGGTGATTGTTGGCCAGCCGCTGGATCTCCTTGCGCCGCATGTCGTGTTCCATCCTGACCTCGATTTCCCGGATCTTGGCGCGCGCGGCCGTCAGGAAAGCGGTGTCGACGTGGCCCCGGAACAGGGCTTCGGCTTCCTCCGGACTGAACTCGATCAGGATGGCAGCGCCGGCAGGCGGACGGATGCGGATCTCGCCCGGGGTGGCGGCAATCTCGAGCTCGACCTCTTCCGTGAACCCCGCCGTCGCCAGCACATCGCGGGTAAAAGTGGTGCCCAGGGAATTGCCGATCTTACGTAACTTCATGATTTTCCTAATGTGATTACTTGGTAACTACAATTTTATGATTCATGCATAATGTTATCACATGTAGTTACCCTTACGAAATCGCCAGATGTCGTCGATTTTTTTTGTTAACCGGCGTGCGAAGCGTCCTACAGCGGATCAGCGCTCGCGCCGATTGGAATGCAGATCGACGGGGCTACCATCGGCTTACTAATGACTTATTCAGGAGATCATGATGTCTGGAAATAAGAACGATGTGCCCAGCCAGGGCGGTGCGGATACCGGCGGTAAACAAGACGTGAACCAGGGGGTGGACCAACAGACGGACGAGATCTCGTCTTCGGGACGCCATACCAATTTCCACAGCGCTTCGCCGGAAAGCAACGTGAATCCGCCGGGTGCGCCGCAAAGCAGCCACGGCAGCGCCACCCGACCGATCCCGGGCGGCACCGCAGGCAAGGCCGACGGCCAGGACACGCAGGACGGCATTGGTGGCAGTGCCGGCGGCGGCGCGGGCACATCGGCTTGATACCCTGTGCGCTCATGCCATCGGCATGGCCGCTGCCGCACATGCTTGCGCTGCAACAACGTACCAATTTCGCAACATTTTCCCGTGCGCACGATTTTTCTTAACTGTTGTATCTTTATTACGGTAAATCCCGACGACGATCGATAACGTCCCGGCGCCACATGTACCCTCAACAGTCTTAAGAGAGAGACACAACAATGAAAACGCGCACCTTCCTGCTCACCCTCGGTTCCGCCCTGATCCTGTCCGCCTGCGGTGGGGGCGGCGGCGGAGGTGGCGGTACTTCCGCACCGGCCCCGACCAACCCGACCAACCCGACGCCACCCCCGACTTCGCCGACCAATCCGACCAATCCGACCACGCCAACCAATCCGACCACGCCGGCGCCGACCAATCCGACCACGCCCGCAAACCCGTCGCTGTCGGCGATCACCGCCACCAACGCGACCCAGGTGGCCAGCAATGCCTATGCCGCCACCGCGTCGATCAGCGATTCGTCCTCGTTCACCGATATCGTGACCGGCGTCACCGTCGCGCCCGTTACCATCAGCGCGGTGTCGCCGGTGCTCGACCTGATCAAACACGTGCGTAGCGGTCCGCAACTGCTGACTGGCGTCGTTCGTACGCAAGCCTGCACCAACGGCGGCACCATCAGCACCGACGCCACCATGGCCAACGATGCGATCATCAGCAATGGCGACGTCATGACCATGACCGCCCTGAATTGCGTCCAGGGCAACGCCACGCTGAACGGCAAGCTGAAGGTCACGTTCTCCAACGTCACCGGCGATGTCCAGAATTCGCCGACCTGGAGCGCCACCATGGACACCATCTACACCGACCTGATCGTCACCAGCGGCAACGATGCGGTGACGATCAGCGGCGACATGAAGATCGCCATCAACCAGGCCAGCGTCACCAGGAATACCGTCGCGATCACGGGCCAGAACCTGCAGACGACCGAAAGGAACGGCAGCACCACCGCCACCCGCACGCTGACCGCCTACTCGCTGAACGGCAGTACCGATGGTTTGACCACCACCCGGACCTCGAGCTTCAACCTGTCGGGCAACATTCCATCGCTGGGACAATTCGCGTACACGGTGAAGAACGACGACGGCAAACCGTTCGTGACCGTCGCTCCGGCCAACAGCACGATCGTGCCGATGCCGAGCTCAGGCACCTTGACCGTCACCGGCAACGCCTCGACGGTCTCGGTTACTGCGATCGACGCCAACAACGTGACCGTGACGTTCAATGGCGGCACCAGCACGGCGCTGACCTGGGCCGCGTTGCTGTCACTGATCTGATCGGCCACAAGCGCGCGCCGTACGCGGCGCCGCCCGTTCGGCCGTGACACTCGGACGAGCCACAAGTATGCTTGTGGCTCGTTCTTTTTTTGCCGGCGCCGCCGGCCTCTTTTCACGCTTTTTACTGCGTACACACGCCATGAAACTGATTTTCCGCATCGGGCTCGCCGCGACGCTCCACGCATTCCTCGTCCAGCCCGCCAGCGCGCAATGGCAAGACAAATGGCAGGGCAGCCTCGGCCTGGCCGCCCGCTCCGCCACCCATACCGAATACGATGGCGCCGGCAACCGGATCGTGCGCGAAAACGGCTGGCTGCCCGGACTGGCGCTGAACGCAGGCTACCGGACCGGGCGCATCACCTGGCTGGGCGGCCTGGACTGGTACCAGGGCGACATCGACTACCAGGGCCGGACCCAGGGCGGTGCCGCGGCCGCGTCGACCACCGCGACCCGGCTGGCGTCGGCGCACCTCGGCGCCGCCTGGGACCTGGGCAATGACTATACGGCCCTGGCCGCGTTCGAGCTGGACCATTGGAAACGGGATATCCGCGGCACCGGCACCAGCGCCGGACTGCAGGAAACCTATCGTTCGCGGCGCCTGGTGGCCGGCGCCCGCAAGACCTGGCATCCGGGAGGCGCCGCGGTATCGGCCGAAGCCGCCGTTGTCGTGGCCGAGCCGGAACGCCTGCGCGTCGGCTTTTCCGGCCTGCTCGACCCGGTCGCATTCGATACCCGGCGCGGGCACGGCGTGCGGCTCGGCGCCGGCTGGCATCCCGCATTCGCGCCGCGCGTGGCGTTGCGCGCCCGCTACGACTGGCTGAAGGTGGCGCGTAGCGGCGACGCGCCGCTCACCCTCAACGGCCAGTTTGCCGGAACGGTGGCCCAGCCGGAACACACGCGGCGCGGCGTGACGCTGACCATCGCGACGGTGTTCTAAGTCCTGAGATCCGGCGCCGCCCAAAGTTCGGCGGCGCACCTTGAGCTCATCGATATGCCCGCGCTCCGGTTTCCCGCACATTAGGAGCATGACGCGGGAGGAGACATGAAAACGCATGCGCGGGCGTTCCTGTGGTGGATCATGCTGTTGCTGGCGGCCTGCAGCAGCGGCCACGATGACGAGGACACGCTGGCCGCGCGTGCGCACATCGCGCTCGCCGCCCAGGCGCCCGGCGTCACCCCCTTCATCCACACGCTGACCCTCGACCTGGCGCAATTCGATGCCCTCACCAGCATCGCGTACACCATCGAGCCGCGGCCCGGCACCCGCTCGAAACCCGTCGCGGTGACCTATGAGCGGGCCTGGCTCGAACGCCGCAACGCGTATGCCGCGGCCGCGCGGCGCCTGGCGTTGCCGGTCTTCGGTTTGTATGCCGGTTACCACAACGTCGTCACCATCACGGCCACCTTCGGCGACGGTTCGATCCACCGCCAGCAGGTGCCGGTCGATACCCCGGCCTACAGCGCCGCCGATGCGTTCTACGACGCCCCCGCCGTGCAGGCCGCGCGCAGCGGCGCCGCCTTGCCCGGCCTCGATTTCATCGAACTCCACAACATCCTGGGGCCGCCGGTGGTCATCGACAGCGACGGCCACCTGCGCTGGGCCGGCGCCGGCCTGTCCAATTCCGTTTCCACGCTGTTCAGCGGCGGCGGTTTCTTCGTCGGCGACCCGCGCGCGCCGGTGCTGTACCGCCTGGAGCCCGATGGCGCCCTGAATGCCGCGCCCATCCCTGCCCAGCTTGGCGGAAGTGCTGCCACGACAACGCTGACCAATTTCCACCACGACCTGGCTCCCGGCAAGACCGGCCTGCTGGCCGAGATGGACGGGGTCACCAATGGCGTCGCCAGCATCGGCACGATCCTGATCGAACTGGGCCCGGACGGGCAGGTGCTGCGGCAATGGGACATGGCCCGGATCTTGCGCGACCACATGCTGGCCAACGGCGACGATCCGACGGATTTCGTGCGCGACGGCGCCGACTGGTTCCACATGAACTCGGCAATCTATGACCGCGCCGCGGATGCCCTGTACGTGTCCGGCCGCGAGCATTTCGTGGTCAAGCTGGACTACGAAAGCGGCCGCATCGCCTGGCTGCTCGGCGACACCAGCAAGGACTGGTACCTGAATTACCCGTCGCTGCGCGCGCTGGCCTTGACCGTTAGCGATGGCAATCCGCCCATCGGCCAGCACAGCCTGTCGATCACGGCCGGCGGCAACCTGCTCCTCTTCAACAATGGCGCGCCCAGCTTCAATGCGCCGCCCGGCGCGCCGGCGGGCGCAACGCTCCCCTACAGCGCACCCGTCGAATACCGGATCGACGACGCGGCGCGCAGCGCGCAGGTGGCCTGGACCCATGAACACGATCGCAACATCGTTTCCGACATCTGCAGCAGCGTGTTCGACGCCGGCACAGGACACGTCCTGGTCACCTATTCGGCGGCCGCCGATCGCACGCAATTGCGCCTGGCGGGCATCGACCGGGCCGGCACTATCGGGTTCGAGTATGCTTACCCATCCATCAATTGCACCGCCGCCTTCCTGGCGCGTCCGATCGCCTTCGATGCGCTGCAGCTCAGGTGAACATGCGGGCAAAACGTGCAGGCAAAAAAAAACGGCTGCCCGCGAAGGCAGCCGCCATGATCCTGAGTGACCAGGATGGAGCCGTTTATTGCTGCGCGACCTTGGCCGCTTCCTTGGTGGCATCCTTGGCCGAATCGACCAGGGTGAATGCCTTCAGGCCCAGCACGCCGCTGCTGTAGTGACGGATCTGGTCGGCAAAGGCCGCATCCGGGTTCAGCTTGCGGCCGTACGACGGCACCATTTCCTTCATCTTCGCCTGCCATTCCGGCGTCTTGAGCTGGTCCTTGAATGCGGACTTCTCGAGCACCTTCATCATGATCGGGGCGGCAGTCGATGCGCCCGGCGACGCGCCCAGCAGGGCGGTCACGGAACCGTCGCTCGACGCCACCACTTCGGTGCCGAACTGCAGGATGCCGCCCTTCTTCGGGTCATCCTTGATGATCTGCACGCGCTGGCCGGCGTTCTGCAGGGTCCAGTCCTCCATCTTGGCGTCCGGCAGGTATTCCTTCAGGGTAGCCAGGCGCTCTTCCGGGGTCAGCATGACTTGCTGGACCAGGTATTTGGTCAGCGGCATGTTGTCCCAGCCGGCCTGCAGCATCGGACGGACGTTGCCGGTGTTGACCGACGCCGGCATGTCGATCCACGAACCATTTTTCAGGTACTTGGTCGAGAAGGTCGCGAACGGGCCGAACAGCAGGGCCGGCTTGCCGTTGACCATGCGGGTGTCCAGGTGCGGGACCGACATCGGCGGCGAACCGACCGACGCCTTGCCGTACACTTTCGCCCAGTGCTGCTTGATGATGGCCTGGTTGGTGGTCACCAGCCACTGGCCGCCGACCGGGAAGCCGCCGTAGCCCTTGGCTTCCGGGATCTCGGTCTTCTCGAGCAGCGGCAGCGCCGCGCCGCCGGCGCCGATGAAGACGAACTTCGAACGCACGGTCTTGGTGGTGCCGTCGGCCAGGTTTTTCACCGTGACGTTCCAGATGCCGTCGCTACCGCGCTTGATGTCCTCGACCTGGTGGCGCAGGTTCAGCTGCATGCCGGTCTCAGTCAGGTGCTTGACCATGCTGCGGGTCAGCACGCCGTAGTTGACGTCGGTGCCGATGTCCATGCGGGTCGCGGCGATCTTCTGGGTCTTGTCGCGGCCATTCATGACCAGCGGCGCCCACTGGCGGATCTGTTCCGGGTCTTCGCTGTACAGCATGCCCTTGAACAGGTTTTGCTCGGTCAGGGCGGCATAGCGCTTGCGCAGGAAGTCGACGTTGTCGCCCCACACGAAGGCCATGTGCGGCACGTTGTTGATGAAGGTGTGCGGATCACCCAGGTACTGCTTCTTGACCTGGTAGGCCCAAAACTGCTTCGAGATTTCGAACTGCTCGTTGATGTCGACGGCCTTCTTGACGTCGACGGTGCCGTCTTCCTTCTCCGGCGTGTAGTTCATTTCGGCGAAGCCGGAGTGGCCGGTGCCGGCGTTGTTCATGGTGTCCGAGCTTTCGGTACCGACCGAATCGAGACGCTCGTACATCTGCATGGACAGGTTCGGCTGCAGTTCTTCCAGCAGCGTGCCCAGGGTGGCGCTCATGACGCCGCCGCCGATCAGGACCACATCGACCGGTTTTTCCGACGAGGCGGAAGGAGTCTTGCTGCAGGAAGCAAGCGCCAGGGAAGACAGTGCGACTACAAGTGTCTTAACTACAAGTGACTTACGCATATGAGTTATTACCTGATACCTGAAAGATATTTGCTGATGGCTACAGGCAAAATCTGATTGAAGAAACAAGCTCCAACGGCTCTGACAGATACTTTCCTGTACGCCTGACAGGTATACAGGAATGTACCCGTTGGGAGCGTGCGGCAGAGTCTGCTTTCGCCAATGCGAAAGCAGCCACAAGGCTCGGCAACACGACGCGTAACGAGGGCGACATCGCCGGCTGGCCTGGCAACACGAACCGCCAGGCTGGACCGGACAAGAGGCGAACGAGACAAGGAGGCATCGACCATGCTGGGTCAGACAATCATCTCCTTGGCGTCCATTGAGCGGGACAAATTGTCTAAGGAACGACAAATTATATTCCCCCAAATACAGCGTGAAAAATTATATTTGTGAATAACAGATATATTTAGTGATTTATTCCGTATTAATACGTATTGTCCGATACTTAATGTCGTTACGTGTTCAACAGCCGGGTTTGTCTGTTCAGTTATTCGCTACTGGCGACCGCGGCGTGCGCAAGCGCCGGCCAGCCGGCGTGGGCGTCGGCCCGCATCCACATGCGTTGCACTTCATCGTTTCCTGTGACAATTCGATAGGCTTTACGCAGGCATCCAGGGCTACCATGCCGTCCGTAACATGTCCTTAAAACACACGATCATCCTGGAAAAGAGAGAGAGAGAACAATGAAACGCACGATGTTCCTTGCCGCCGGCGCCGCCACTATCCTGTCCGCCTGCGGCGGCGGCGGCGGCAATCCCGGCACGACCGGACCTGCACCGGTACAAACGGCAACGCTGACGCCGATCACGGCCGCCAATTCGACCAGCGTCGCCAGCAATGCCTATGACGCCACGGTGGCGATCAGCGAATCCTCGACCGAACTGACCGGCCTGCTGACCGGCGTCAGCGTCACGGGCGCCCGTATCAGCACGGTGTCGCCGGTGCTCACGCTGGTGCGGCGCGCCGCACGCGCACCGCAACTGCTGGCCGGCGTCACGACCTCCGAAAGCTGCGCCGGCGGCGGTACCGTGACCATCGACGCCACGATCCGCAACCAGAACGTGATCAGCAACGGCGACAGCATGACCTTGACGGCCCGGAATTGCATCGAAGATGGCACGATCCTGGACGGCGCGATGTCGATCACGTTTTCCAACATGAGCGGGGACATCCTGAACTCCTGGGTCTACGGCGCCACCATGGACACCCGCTTCAGCAATTTCAACATCGCCAGCGGCGGCGACAAGATCGGCGTCAACGGCGACATGAAACTCGTGGTCAACCAGAGCAGCGCCAGCGCCGGTTCGGCTTCGATTTCCGGCAAATCCCTGCAACTCAACGAACAGCAGAGCGGCGCGGCCGCGCTGAACGCCATCCTCACCGATTATGCGATGACGGGTTCCACCCAAGGCGCGACCACCTCCAGCGCCGCCAGCTTCACGCTGTCCGGCAGCAGCGCCGGGCTCGGCCAGTTTGCCTATACGGTGAAAAACGTCCAGCCATTCGTGACCAGCGGCAGCGCCATGCCGGGCAGCGGTGCGCTGATCGTCGACGGCGCCGCCTCGTCGGTCACGGCCACCGTCGTCGCCAACGGCATGCGCCTGGACTACAGCGCCAAGGGCGATGGCGTGATCACGCAAACCAATACTTTGGGCTGGACCGAGTTCCTCAGCGCGATCTGAGCCGGAACACGGCGCCGCGACGGTCACGCACCGTTGCGGCAGGCCGGCGCGGCCCGTCGGGGCTGGCCGGCGTCGCTGTGCACGGCATCTATTCCTACTTGCGCACAATTGAAGATGAGCAGCAACGAGCACCTATGCCAAACTGGACAGATATGCATTCCCTGAATGCACTCTCTGCAAACCATTCTTGAAGGCATGCTCAGATGACGAAACGCAATGAGACCCTGCTGTTCGGTGCCCTCGGCCTGGCCGGCGGTTTTGCATTAGGCAAATTATTGTCGCAATCCAGCGCCACGGCACGGCGCCCATCCGCTACCGATGCGGGCGGCGCCGCGCTGCCCATGGCTAGCCTGCTCGACACGGCCGCCCTGGCGCTCGACGTGCTGGCGCCGACCTTCGCCAAGGGCGTGATCATCCGCCGTCCCACGGTGGTGGCGATGGCCGAGCAACTCGACCTGGACCGGCGCGCGGTGCAGCGCATGCAAAAGCTGAGAAACAAGTACGGGCAGGGCCCGCTGATGCTGCCGCTGCCGATCCGCAAGCAAGCCGTCGTTTTGGCTCCGGAACACGTGCGCCGCGTCCTCGATGAATCGCCGGAACCGTTCTCTCCCGCCAGCAGCGAAAAGCGCGCCGCGCTGTCGCACTTCGAACCCAAGGGCTCCCTGATCTCGCGCGGCCCGGAACGCACCGTGCGCCGCCGCTTCAACGAGGACGTGCTCGAGCCTGGACGCGCGGTACACCCGATGGCGCAGCAATTTTTACCGGTGGTGGAGCAGGAAGCCGCACGCATCCTCGCCAACGCGCGTCAGAAGGGCGAGCTCGACTGGGATGCCTTCGCCGACGGCTGGTACCGCCTGGTGCGGCGCGTGGTGTTCGGTGACGGCGCCAGCGACGACCACGAACTCAACGACTGGACCATCCAGCTGCGCAAGGCCGCCAACTGGGCCTTCCTGCACCCCAAGAAGCGGGCGGTGCAGGCCCGCTTCCTTGAGCGCATCCGGCACTACCTCGACCGCGCCGAGCCCGGCAGCCTGGCGGCCGTGGTCGCGCGCATCGCCAAGACGCCGGACACGGCGCCCGAACAGCAGGTGCCGCAATGGCTGTTCGCCTTCGACGCTGCCGGCATGACGACTTTCCGCGCCCTGGCCCTGCTGGCGACCCACCCGGCGCGCGCCGCCCAAGCCCAGGAAGAAATCCGGGACAACCCCGGCCTGCAGCGCCAATCGCTGCCGTTCCTGCGCGCCACCGTGCTGGAAGCGGTGCGCCTGTGGCCGACCACCCCGGCGATCCTGCGCCAGAGCACGAGAGAAACGCGCTGGGAGCAGGGCAGCATGCCGGCCAACACCGGCGTCCTGATCTTCACGCCGTTCTTCCACCGCGACGACCAGCGATTGTCCTGCGCCGACCACTTCACGCCGGAATTGTGGCTGCACGAGCGCACGCACGACGAATGGCCGCTGGTGCCGTTCAGCAGCGGGCCGGCACAGTGTCCGGCACGGCAATTGGTGCCGATGCTGGCCAGCGCCATGCTGGCGGCGCTGATCGAGGGGCGGTCGCCGCGGCTGGTGTCGGATAATCCGGTGGATCCGGTGAAGTTGCCGGGGACTTTGAATAATTATTCGTTGCGGTTTGCGTTGGGCGAATAGCAGGGACATAAAAAAGGCCGCAGACCAGGTTGTCTGCGGCCTTTAATGTGACTGTGCACCAATAAAAAAGTACGCCACCGGTCGTCTTAATAAATCAAAGGCTTACAATAGATTTTGCTGGCCCAAGTTAGAAGAAAGTTTGCCACAGAATTCCGCTACTCTAATCTAAGGTAACTTCCTGCAATAAGAAAGTTCCCCACACGAGACAGGGCCAACTGCAAGGTTATAAGGACGCCTCATCATCTTCTAGGGTCAATCTGACTGAATTCAGAGATACCATAAGATAATTGTTGCCAGGATCACGGCTGCAAGGACGTTATACCCGCGTTTTTCGTAGCAGGTTGCAACGGCTCTGAAGTCTTTGAGTCGGTTGATGGCGCGCTCGACGACACTGCGACTTTTGTAAGCTTGGGCGCCGAACCGCGGTGGCGCGCCGCCACGGTTGCTTTTGCCTCAGATCATGCCATCCTGGTTGCACACGGACAAAGCCGATCCCGGGCTGGATGAGCCGTTCGGGTCGTTTTTACAATACTGGCACGCAGGCGCCATGCCAGCCGGGCCACAGGACCGGTTCTTTGGCTGAGATCGCGCGTTTTACGTAGAATTCCGGTTTTTCCCAAGCGGCGGAGCGGTCATGCAGAAAAAAACACCTGTCAATCACATCCAAAAGATCGCATTCTGCGGTCTGCGCCGCCTCAACCCCTTCGTTTTTTCTGCCGGCGATCCTTTCCAGGCTTGGCTGCGCGCACGCACATGGCATGAATTCGGCGACGTCAACGTGTTCATCGGCGCAAACGGCGCCGGCAAGTCGACGGTGTTGGAACTGGTGGATTTGTTGCGCAATCCGGACCGTTTGGCGACGCTACCGCGCGAAAACCAGACGGCCCGCGACTTGAGCGCCTTCGACATCATCCTGTCGGACGGAGCGCAGTTGATCGGCATGGCGAGGTCGCACGGGATCGACGGTCAACCGGACGCCGTGAATATCGATCGGACGACGCGCGGCCTCGACATACAGTTCGTCAGCCTGCTGGGCCGGAAAGGCGACGACAGGTACCTCAAGTTCGACCGCAACATCAGCAAGATCGAACTCGATGCGGATTCGCGCGCCTGCCTGCGCCAGGGTTTCTCCCGCTTCGGGGTCGAGATCGCTTATTGGGCGTCGTCCGCGCCGGTGCCGGCCGCGGCGCTGGTAGACGAACTGAATGCCGCGCGCGCCCATCTGTGCGGCATCGTCTCCGAAACGGAATGGATGGATCGCCATGCGCCCCCCGGCTGGGACGGCGTGGACGGCGTGGGCGGCATGATCCGTCAGGCGCCTTGCTACGTGGCCGAAGACGAGCGCCTCGGCATCTGCCTGTCCGACGATACGCGCCAGCACAATATAGTGCCGGTTGCGGCCCTGCCGGCAGGCTGGCGCCAACTGGGGGCGATCCTGACTTGGCTGAAGCACGTCCCGGACGGCGCGATCTGCCTGCTCGAAGAGCCGGAGACCCATTTGCATCCGCACCTGCAGCGCTATCTGGCCCGCCGGATCGGCGACATCACCCAGGAACGGCGCCTGCAGCTGTTCATCGCCACCCATTCCACGGTGTTCCAGCAGATGAACGCTTGGCCGCACGGCGTGCGGCTGTTCGAGGCGCGTCCCACCGAATTGTCCACCTTGAATTCGGCCTGGCGCGTACTCGATGCGCTCGGCATCAAGGGCTCCGACCTTTCGCAAAGCAACGGTGTAATCTGGGTCGAGGGACCGTCCGACCGCCTGTACGTCAAGCACTGGATCAAGCTGTACTGCCAGGCCAAGGGCCTGCCGGAACCGCTGGAGAACGTCGAGTATTCGTTCTCGCTGTATGGCGGCGCGGCGCTGAGCCACTTCGGCATCGACGAGATCGACGCCTTCATTGACATGCTTGGGATTAACCGCAACTTGGCCATCGTCATGGACCGCGACCTGGACTTCGTCGACGACCCGGACGGCAAGCCTGTCTGCACGCGCCCGTCGTCCGCCAAGCAGCGGATCCTCTCCGCGCTAGCCGACTTCGATGGTGCGCGCACCCATGCATGGGTCACCGACGGGTACACCATCGAGTCCTACCTGCCCGACGCGCTTCGGGCCGAACATTTCGACGTCGACGACGGCCGCCTCGTATTGAAGAAGCATCGCAACAAGGTAGCCATCGCGAACCAGTACGTCCGCACCCACACGCGCTGGGACGGCTGCACCGGCTGCCCCGACACGCTGCTGGCGCGCATCGAGGCACTGGTGGACGCTCTTCTCGCCTGGAACCGCTAGACTACCCTGTACACACTTGCGCGAACAGGAATCCGTATCGCCTTAAGATGTAGTGACCACCACACAGATGGTCTCGGCCATGGCTCATCAGTTACCATTCTTCCCGGCATCTCTTCCAGATGAAACGTTGGTTTCTCGGATCTCCCGATTCCACCTCCTGTGTGGTAACGCCACCGATCAGCTCACTTTCCGGGACTTGTTTGATCGCGACATCTCTGCAGTTGACCTGATTGTTCCAGCCAACCTAGATGTTCTTGCTGACCGGCTACCAGGTACACCCACGGGGAACACCAAAAATCTCATCAGGACCAACACGCTTTTCCCACTATTTCGTCCGTTTCTTGGCCGTGTTGATCGTCGAGCTGACCTTAGACCGGATCTTGATCTGGGCCGGACCCTACGGCAGATTGTTGACGCGATTAATGACGCCAAGCTATGCCTCAAGTGTCTTCACGAGGACAAAGCCTCCGGACCTTGTGCTTATTGGCACCGGGCGCATCAGATTCCGGGACTGACTGCATGCTGGCGGCATGGGACAAAACTGATCAGCTGTTGTCCCAACTGTTCTTATCCTTTTCAGGTCAAAAATCGATTATTGACAGTGCCGTGGCTACCTTGCAGAAGATGCGGTATGGATTTGACTAGTTGGACGGCTAGCTCGTCTGCGACTGAGAAAGAACTGTGTTTCGCACGCTACGCGTACGAACTACTGCATGCGAATATTCCGACAATTGATCCTTACTGTTTGGTCACCGTGTACGAAAGGGCGATACTCGACCGAATTTCTATCCGCAAATCATTTCCAACTATGAAGGAACTAGAAAGCAAATTGATCGTGGCGATAGGTCGAGACTTCGTCCGGAGTGTAGATACTGGGCACTCGACAAAATGCGCACGTTTCTGGCGGCGACTGGATCGTAGCCACCCGGCTCACATACCAATCATGAGCTACGTACTCTACGGCATGCACCTATTCACTACAGTTGAGCGTTTCCAAGCTGCTGTTGACGCGGTTATAGCAAAGGTTTCAAACGCCCGCATAAGTCGTTTTAGGGATGAATTACTGCCATCCTGACTAGGGAGGCGATAAACTCTGGATCGATGTTTGCGGTAGACCGGATCGCCGCCATGCGGAGTAGACGCCATCGCTTCGTCGGTAGCTGCTCCGCAATTAACTGTCCTGCAGCCCAACGCAGCCGCCGTTGCTGATACTGCTCGATTGATTCGCTACAATGCTCCAGCGAGGCATGTGTGAGCGGCAGCTTGTTGGCACTCCGCAAAATCGTATCAGCCTCGCCGGTAGCTCGTAGTAGGGCAGTGCGGCTTGCCCGTCGCGGCCGGCCTGGCGCGTCAAGAATCCTCAAGTGTGCCGCCTGAATCTCTGCCTTCAGCCGTCGGTCACGCACCGCCCAATCGACGGTCGGTATGCGACTTGGCTCAGTTTGGTGCGTCGCATTCTTGACAACCAATGTGAGCCAAGCCCGGTCGTTCCGCCACAGCCACGCATAATCGCGGCATTGCCTGATGCTTGTCACGGCATTCTCCGCCAGGAAACTCTCGCGCCGTTTCCCCTTAAGTACAGCCAAACGCCCACGCTGACGAGCATCGAGAACTCCCGGATTCATGCGCAGAATTCGGTAAGTGGAGGGCAAGGAGAGTGAGTGGACCGCGGCTACAGAGGCAACCGATTCGCCTGCCAAAAGATCTGCGAGCACAGCCTGCTGCAGAACCGTCTTAATTCGTTTAGGCCGACTACTGATCGTCAAGTTTAGTCGACCAGCCTCCACGCGAACCGTGGTTGTAGAGACACCGAGTAGTTCGGCACTCTCGCGCAGCGACCGTCCCTCTGATTCGACAAGCTGGCGAAGCCGAATCTCATCGACCGGTCCCTTGCGAGGTTGCGCCGCAGGCATCATTGGCGATACGCCACTGCAAGGACTTTGCGCTTCGCCCAGACAGTCATAGAGCATCAAATGCTTCAGTGGATGCGATGACGTGCCGCGCGACTTACGAAGAAGTTTGAGCGCCCATGAAGGTACGCCACCAGAATGCGCAAATGCGAACTCGCTCTCTGCTGGCAATGTCGTTACGTACTGAGCGAGTACAGCGTCCACTGAAGCCACGCGAATTCGGCTGGCGCCGTCTATAAGACCAGCCGTCTGCGCCCGTGTCCGACAAGCTTCGCGTGTTGCAGGCCACTCACCAAGCTCCGCATGCAAAGCACGTTCACTCAGGGATGCAAGCCTTCTCAACGCTTTTTCCTGAACAGTTGTTACCCCGATTGGACGTGCCTCAGCTTCGACCGCTTTCTCGTCCGGCAGCAATAGCCGCTGCCGATTCAAGAACACTGTATTGCTAGGAAGTTCGGACAATGGGCACCCATGCAACGGGCACATCCACACCGCCGGTAGCTGGTGAATACGGTGCCAGTAACACTGTCCGAACGCATCGGCGTCTTGCCGTCTACACTCTTGGCAGAAACGCAGACGAATATGTCCGCCGATCCGGCTGGCCAGTAGTCCCAAGCGCATTTTCACTCCTTCAGCGGTGGCACCCTGCATAGCCTGCCGCGCGTGTGCGACCTGTGCCGGTGAAAGGCACGGTGCAAAATACGGGAAGAGTGTCAATTCATCGATTAGTCGATCTGCCGTCCATCGCTTCCCTGGTAGCGCATCGGCCAGTCGCTGTAGCGTGCCAGGTAAGTCGGCCATGATGACATGCTGCGCATCACCGACCAGCTCGCGGAGTGATTCTCGCTCGCTGGCATTGCCAGCTAGACGATGGTATCGTCCGAGCACGCTGTACAGTGATTCGTCGGGAAACGTGCAAGGAAAAAAGGCTAGCACGATGCCTCCTTCATCCTTCTCGATATGTCGGGACGAACTCGAACGGGTCGCGGACGAACCAGTCGGCCTTACTGAGTACCTGAAGAGGGTCATCCTGCGCACCGATAGTCGATGCGATGCTGACTGTCTCTGCCGTTCGATCTGACGGCTCGGTCTTGGCAGGCACTGATGAGATGGCAGCGGCATCGCTATCCTCAGCAGAATTCGGCAGCGGCTGTACTTGAGAGAGCATCGCTAAACGGTTTCGCTCATCCTTATGCGAGTCGTGCATCATCTCCGCCAGTTGCTCGTCTGGGGGCAGTAAATCCTCAAACCGGCGCATCTTCGCAGGATCATGGGTACGCAATGCGTCGAGAGCGGGCTGGAGCAGCTTCATCTTTGTATTGGCGACATGCCTGAAGACGTCCACATCCAGGACTTCGCGGTCAGATTGGATGGCGTAACGCTGGCCAAGAATCATCAGTTTTGTCAGGAAATCAGTTATACCTTGGGTCAGGTCATACAGTGTAGCCATCAGTTCCGGCGTGAGGGGTGCGACGGTCTTTACCCATTGATACCCCCAGACTGCCTTTAGAAGTAGCTCCCAGGAGGCATCCTCCGCGGTTGGCTGCTTGAAGTCGTAGATGCCAAAGCCGGATGCACGTCTAGCGTTGCGCAGCACATGTACAAACAGCTCAAGCATCGAGTTGGTACCGACGAAGACGACGGGTATTCCAATGCTGTTGATGAGATTGATGAAGAAGTTCAACATGTTGTCCTTGCCACCAGTCTTCGCGGTGCGCAGGTGTTGCAGCTCGTCGATGAACAACGCACCGATGAAGTATGTGCTCGCGACTTGTTCCATCCGTTGAATCAGCTCCTGAATTCCGCCTTTGCCCCGATAGCGCCTGGTATAACGCTCCTCTCCAGTCGCTTCGTCGACAGCCCGAAAGAACGTATGACAAAGGCCAGACAGAGAGCCGTCGAATGGGCATTCCAGCTTTAGCCAGACAATCTGCGTGTGGATAAAGTCTTGATCTCGATAACGGTGATGGGTAATCACTTGAGGGTAGAGGCGCAGCACGGCATCGAGCGCCGTCGTTTTACCGATGCCACTCAACCCGACGAGACTAAACGTCGACGCAGTGGAGTTGAACTGCGGCGTCGCCCCCTGCCGAAGCGAGAGCGAATGCAGATGCCGCCAGGTCCCGACATCCAACGGATTGCGACCAACATAACCGCTACGTAGTATTGATGAGACCGCGTTCTCTAAGTCCAGATAAATCGGGAACGGTTGGACGAGATGTGCGAGCCTATTCAGGCAATGCAAACGTACCTCTTTCGGCATGCTTCTCTCTTCGTTCGGCAGCGGAGGGAACGCTGCCAGCCCCTGTGCCGCTTGGGCTTCGGTCAGAATCGGCGGCATCGCCTCGATGAGCGGGTTGCCGCTATATTCCAGCACTGGAGACGATTGATAGTCTGCCGTAACAGGGCACTGCTTCATGGCTCGTTCTCGCCCCGATGCAGCCGGCTCAGCAAATCGATCACTTCACCGCTGCGTTCACCGGCGTAGTCCTGTGCGGTTTTGTCGCGTGATCCTTTACTGGGCGTCTGCATGACTTGTCGTATAGGGCGCGCCGTCGCTGCAGGGGTTTGTTGTTCACCCAGCACTCGCTCTGTCAATCGTTCCAGTTCACGGTGAGCCCGCATTTTCGTCTTGGCCCCATGAGGTGCAGTGGTGGTACTTTTCTTTTCGACCACTGCTGTATCGACGGTACTTTGGATGAATTCGTCTAACCGTACTCGACTTGTTAGTGTGCTGTGTTCCTCGTCGGGTGAACGCCTACGGACCATTTCCAGCATGTCGAGTACCTCCTCAATGCGGCGGTCCCGATATCGCTGCTCCGAACGACGGAGCGGGCATTGCACAAAGGACTTGTCAACGTCCTGAATCCAGATATGTTCTACTGTCTCCGGCTCATACCAGACGGTAATTGGCTCCCGGCCGTGAAGGCGTGCCTTGGCGAAGCGGGTGCCCGTAGGATCGGCCGGGTTCGTATAGATCATCCCTTTGAAGTAGATGCCGCCGGCACGCACAGAACCTTGATCGCGTGGAAGCAGATGCAAATAGACAGTGTCGCGCGACTGCACGTTCGGTTCACCCATACCTTGCGCCATCCCCCAGTTCCAAAGATTGATGGGCGTTGGATCTAGCCCGTCTGCGATCATCGGAGCGCGCAGGCGATTCGTATCTCGGCTCTCAAGGTTATAGTGCAGAGCGCTGGCGAGAATGATTGATGTGAACTCCTTGATGTTGAGAGTGGCGTCCAAGCAGTAATCTCGCTCCCCTCGTTCCTTTATTCTTGAGCGCACAGCCCCGGGCGACCAATGAATTTGTGTTAGCTGATTCAGGATACGGAAATGACTTTCCACGATACCCTTCCAGTCCGGTCTGAACGGGGGCATGATCGCCAGGTTGATGCCTAATCCCGTCACAATTCCCTCGGCAGCCCGACCCAGCATTTCGCCACGGTCAGCAACCAATTCGTGTGGCAGATGAAGACATGGCCAATCGTCGCTTGTGATCGTAATACCATGGGCAGCACAGTAGGCGACCTTTTCGCTGAACGCATTGAAGAGTGCGTGACGTGCGCCATTCCAACTCGGCCCTTCTAATCCGACAAACACCCCTGCGATCATTCGCGAGAAGACATCGATCACGACATAGACGATCGGTCGGCCAATCAGCCAGTCGCGGTTGAATCGACTCACAAGATAAATGTCCGCAATCGTCGCATCGATCTCGTAGCGATGGCAGGGGCCGTGCGTCCGTTCGTCCGCACGGCCAATAAGTGGACGATGTTTCAATGCCCAGCGACGTTCACCGCTTCGGCCACGCAACACGCTGATATCGTCAAACGCCTTCTTTCCCCAGTAAGAAAACTGTACGACTGTCGGCAACTCGTTCAAAGGTCGTAACTGCACGGAGTCGTCGGCACTGTCTGCTAATGACTTCTCTGCTCGATAGAAGCGGTTGAGGGTCTTGATGTACGCATCTTGGATCGTTTTAACTTTGTTGTCGCGATACAGGGCATAGCCAACGCGTATGGCAGCCTTATCGGCATCGCTTAGCAGCTTCGCCGTCGCTTCTCCGATCCTGTGCAACCGGGGTCTTCCACGCTGGACGTCATGCTTGTACTGCTTGGGCTTTCCGATGCCACCAGAATTGACATACTTGGGCAGAAACGCATTTGGTGTCAGCCCATGACACCAGTAGCGATACAGCAAGGAATAGATCGTTTTGCGATCGATTCCACAAGCAGCTGCGTGGGCGGCGATTGCTGCCCCTAATGCACCAGGTCGATAAAGCCGGTAGGCATCCGGAGAATTGACCAAAGACCTTATCCGTGCCCAACTCCTGTCGCGAATTTCGCGGTCACGCTGGGTGAGATCGTCCTCCTGCTTGAGCATGTACAGGGGAGTTTGGATCGAGACGAAGTGCAGTTCGCCGGCATCGAGCGATTGCTCGACGTCGTTCACGCACAAGTGCCATGGTCGGCGTAACGGCTCAGTGAGAGAGAACAACGTTACTTGGTTCAGCTTCCGGTCAACCCAAAGGACCCGTGCCGGTCGATCGAATGGTGCGCCACCATTCGTTGACTCCAAAATGCAATTTACGGTGAGCATCATGCCACCTCCGATGGTTCGAAGTTGTGGCGCAATCCGAGCATTTGCATAGCAGGACATGCCGAGTGAAGGTCGATGTGTGTACCGGCAAGGTCAATCTTGATTGCCTTCTCCCAGACGAGTCTTGCGAACATCGCAACACCTTCACTGTAGGGGAGGTTATGCGTACTTGCCACCGAGCGCAGTACGGATGAAAGCGTACGCTCACAATTCGCGGCGCTATCGAGCGTGTCGAGAAAACATTGCAGCTTTGCCGCATCGATTGGAGGGTTGTCGTGCTTGATCGACTTGCGTAACCAATCCAGATTGTCAGTCAACGTCGGCGTAACGATTTTTTCGGTCACAACCTTCCAGTCCGAAACGTCCTGCTTGTACCAGATCGCCTTTTCCAGCTCCAGTTTTTCGATTACTCGCGGACCACGTGCCGGATCGGCGAGTTCTTGCTCATATTTGCACGTTCGAACAGCCAGGCATCGTTGCCCATCCCTTTCGAGCGTGACAAGAAAGTCCGAAGTCATCACAAAATGTAGCTTGGTCGATGCGTACATCGGATAACGGATACCCAGGTCGATCGCTACCTTGCGGGCAATCTCGGTAGGGAAGATGGGATACTGCTCTCGGATATCGACGACTTCGTCCGAAAATTCTAGCAGTAAGAAGTAACCGTACTCGAGATCGGAAAGGGTGTGATGCAACCGTTGGGTTTTTAGCCCCCAAGACTTCCTGGACCGGCCGCGAGAGGACACATCCTGCACGCGTACCCATGGCATGTAGGAGGCCGCCTCGCCTTGTCCTGCGCCTTGCTTCACATAATGGTCTATGTCGGCCTGAGTCCGAAAATGACGCTTTCTCATCGTGGCTCCCAACTAGAATCGGCAACGGTGCTAATCCATTGATAGCAGATACACGCCCCAAGTCAATCGAAGTTGGCCGAGGTTATTTGCTGAGCCAGCTAACAGGAGAGATGGTATAACTCACGCTCTGACCTGTGAGGATGAGTATGGACCTGGCGCTACTACGTGAAACTCTTGGCCCCCAAATCTTGAGCCTGAAGGATTCTGTAACGCACGCGGCATTGCCGCAATTATGCGAATCGCTCGGCCTGCCGCTTACCGACGTCGAAGGTTCGAAAAGAGATCGGATGCTTACTAGTTGGGAGGCTCTCGAGGACGAGGATCTTCCAAATGTTGCGGCACAGTTCCTGAGACGCCACTACGTTAACTCGTCAATACGCAATGTGATTCAGGACATTTTGTGGAGTGACGAATACTGTCCACATATCCCAAAAAGATATCGTCGGGAACTCGCGCAGTCGTTGGAAAAACAGGAGCTTTATATAGACGCACGCAGGTTTGACGAGCTTCTGGAAATGCTGTGGGACTTGGGGACGGACATATTTTTTGGAAGAACGGTTCACGGTCTCCACAGCGAGATAGCTCGTCATGTCCATCAAAACAGTGACTGGAATGCCGAAATGCTGTTCGACAAGCTAGATGCATTCGACGCCAGCGACAAGCGTTTTGCGCTGTTCATTGAAGGGTTGGCCTCAGCTGATGTGAGACCGAACGAGGCCGCACAACGAGCTTTTGTAGAGTGCGCGAACACCGCGCTAAAAAAATGTAGTGTTGAGTTGCGCGAAACAGGTTCTGCCGATGGCTACCCGGTTTTCACGATCGAGTCGTTGCAAAACGTCACGCGAGGAAAACCCAAGAATTTGATCTTTGCCTCGCCAGTAAAACCGGATATCAGATTCAAAGACGCCATCGATAACGATATTGAGATCGTTACGAATGCAGACCAAGTTCTTGTTTATGATCGCCCAATCGGACCAGAAGGCCTGCGCTGGCAGGACTTGCTTGACTGGTGGGTCGAATCAGAACAGATAACAGACCTGGAGCTGGCTAAGCGATCGCTGTACAAGCGATTACTCAGCAGTTTACCTGCCCAGTCCCCGCCTCAAATTTTACTGTTTAAGGCATTTTACGAAGGTTTCGCTAGCGCGGTTCCGCGCCTCCCAGTGCTGTTGCCAGAGGTGTGGTTGCATTGGGATCCGAAAACAGTCCAGCAACGCGGGCGTGACGCGTTGCTGCGTTTTCGCATGGACTTCTTGCTCTTACTCCCTCACGGCGTACGCATCGTGATTGAAGTCGATGGGAAGCAGCACTATGCCCGAGAGGACGGTATGGCCGACATACAGCGATACGGCCAGATGGTAGCTGCGGATCGAGATCTGAAGCTAGCCGGGTACGAAGTCTTCCGTTTTGGGGCGGCGGAACTTGGCACAGACGACGCGAAGGTCAAAGTGAAGAAATTTTTTGAGACACTATTCAAAATCTACCGCATCCATTACTGAAATTTTAATCCATATCGGACTAAATATATAAGTTAGCTGGAGTTAATCAGGCCAAGTTAATTTCAATAAAAGATCGGTCCTCTCATTATATTTAATGAGTTTCTCATGCTGAAGCCGCCCTACGACAATACATGGATGAATACTAAGCTTATTTGCAAAAGAAACGATAGAGTCACTTGAGAAATTACCAGAATCCACGAAGTCATTATATTCCTTCTGTGGAATCAAATGATTTTTTGCGAAGTTGTTGGCTTCCTCTTCGTTTTTGTCAACACTCCCCTTTTTCTCGACAAACATATCTCTTTTACCATGAAGGAGAATGTGACCAGCTTCGTGGAAGAACGAAAACCAGAACTGATCAGCGCGCTTATAATGAAGACTCAACTGTATAAGAGCTTTGTCTTGAGACAGCCATCGAGTAGCACCATACACACCGAGACGAGGAAATTCCTGCACTAGCACTACCGCAACCCCGGCATTGGCACAAATCTCCGTCATTTGGTGCACGGTTTCGTTAATGTCGGGGTGACTGGTACGAAGACGAATGTAATTTAACGCCTGCTTGAAAGCAGAAGCATCAAACTGTTTGCAGTCACGTTCACGACCTATCAGCTCGCCTCTACGCAACCATGTAGCAACGACCCCGGTATTATCAACCTCAGTAGTTTGACGACGAAAATCGGCTATGCCATCGCGATGGTGCCAAATCTCCTCCCACGCGTTCGGGTTAGCGACTCCAAAAAACGATAGGATTTCTTCCAACATTGCTACTTTGTCGGTCCGATTTTGAATCCATTTCCTCTTTATCATTTCGGCCACGGGAAATTTTGACAGCCAAGCAGTCTGTAGACTTAGCTTCTCCCTCTCTTCGATACGAGCAAGATTTGAACGGTAATTCGACTCAAGCGAAATCCAAAAAGAAGCAGGAACACCTAATACTCGCTCCAACTGAATGGCGGTCTCAAACGTGATTGCCGCCTTGCCTTTGGCGATTTCATTTATAGTTTTTTTGGGGCGACCAGTCCGCTCTGCAAGATCTGCTTGTGTCAGGCCCTTGGATTCCATTATCTCTAATAGACTGTCGCCTGGAATGACTGAATAGTCAGGGTTGAATGACTGGATAGATGTCTTGTAGTTCATGATTGTCCACCAATGGCCAAAATTCGAATCGACGTAACACACGCCAAACCTTCCTCGCTAACGAAGCGAGCTTCGGGGGTAACTGGTTCAAAGAGAATTGTGTACGTTGCGCCGAGTGGGAGAGCGTATCGACCATCGTTAAGAGCTTGCAGTTGTAGAGTGGGTAGCGCTAGCGCTACTGCAAGCGTATCGGTCGCTGCGAGTTCGCAGAGCCTTTGACAGGCTTTACGAGCGTATGAGCCAAGCAGTCTCTGAAGCTTGGTGGCCGAGCATGCGAGGGTCTCCAAGGCCGGAGACGCGAATATAAGATTCATCACGACAGTCTAGCATATTTTTATAGGAATCACAATTAAAATAACCCTTGGGGTAAACAAAATTTTGTACACGGAAAGGGTTAATTGAACATTGACATTCACCCTTGGGGTGTATAAGATTCCAACAAGTCCAGCGGAACATTGCTTGGTGGCTCCCACTGAAAGTGGTGTGTATGACAACTGCTGCGCAAATCCGTTGACCCATGCCCTCGTTCACGATGGTTCGAGGAATCGGATTCAGGTAGCACTAACATGGAAGGGCGAACATGACGAAACGGAAATGAAAAAGGGCAAGCTCGGAAGCCTGCCCCTTGGTATCCATAGCAGAAGCCATGAATGATTTGGCGATTTGAAGTGTCCTTCTGCTAGGCACCAGAAGTCAAGCCTTTCGAGCAAAAAATTTACGATTTTCGGCTAAGTGTTGCCGGAAATTTACATTTCGCTAGATTACGAAAGGGCTTACTATGCCTACTCAGAAAAGAATTACCATCACTATTGATGGTCAAAAACACCAAGTTATTCCTGGTGCTACCCGCGGCCATCAACTGCATACACTGGCCGCACTCGCCGACACTGATCAACTGTACTTGGAGATCCCACGAGAGCCCGACGTTCCCGTTGCCCAGATGGACTTGATGTTCTTGCGTGGAGGGGAGGTCTTCAGTATCGGGAACAAAAACGCAGGAATTCCTGACAATCCGGTTCGCCGCAACCCGATTTCGTTCATCTTGAACGACCAGACCATCAATCTGCTCCACAACCAGCACTCGCATTCGAAAGCCTCTGGAGAGGAAATCAAGGCGCTCGTCGGAAGTTCGGTATTGGACCTCTGGGCCGACCTGGAAGGAATCCCCGATGCGCTCATCGCGGACCAGGATCGCATCATTCTTCAACCTAATGAAGTTTTCTTCACCGTCGAGCGCGATCATAGCGAGGAGCAGGATCGCTTTTACGAAGTGACCACGGTCTTCAATGGCGAAGAGCGTCCTATGCCGCTGCCTGCGCTGATGCGTGTCAGCGAGGCTCTCAGACGTATTCTGTCGGCTGACATGCGCGCCTTCGCCGAGTATTACGTAATGCGGGACCGCAGCGAAGGTGACATTGTGTTGCCTAGCGATAGCACGCTGCGCGATGCCGGGGTTAAGGACGGTCATGTGCTTACCGTCGCCAAGGCGAATCCCGAGCTCCATCACTTCTTCGTTAACAGCAAGCCGCGAACCTTCCAGGGCGAACGGATCAGCTACGAAGAATTGGTTCTTCTGACGGACCCGCACGCCACCTTCGACTTCATTTATACCGTGTCTTACGCGACGCTCAGCGGTCAGGCCGGCACTCTCGCCCCAAGCCAAAGCGTCAATGTTGAAGAAGGGATGGATTTCCGTGTCCGCAAAACTAATCGCTCCTGATTCGGGTCTCCAGCAGTTGCGAGACGAGGGTTTGGAAGTGGAAGTACGCCAGCAGCATCTGCTGGTGCATTCCGTTCCATATGTCACAACCCAAGGCAATATCGCCCGCGCGACAATTGTCTGCAAATACATGGAAAGTGGTAATAGCATACTGCCGCCAAACTCTGCGGCAGACAATCACCAGGTATGGTGGACCGGCAGCTTTCCGTGCCGCGCCGATGGAACTCCTCTTAGAGAGTTGGTCGATAGTACGACTGAGCAGCCGTTTATGCCCGTTGATGGCTGCTTTACTAAGTTCCAGTTCTCGAACAAGCCCGAGGAATGGATGCAAAGTGGCTTCCCCGACCACTTCGAAAAAATCATCCACTACGTGACGCTTATTGAGAGTCAGGCCCGGGCCATCGATGCAGGAGTCACCGCTCGTACCCGTAAAATCGTGGATTCAAAAGATCCAGAGTCTGTCTTCCGCTACGCGGATACGGCTTCGGTACGAGCGGAAATCGTCGCGATATCTAATCGCTTAAAGAATCTGAAGATCGCGATCGTTGGCCTCGGTGGAACGGGTGCATACATTTTGGACCAAGTGGCCAAGACGTCCGTGGCCGAGATCCATCTATTTGATGAAGACGACTTCAAACAACATAACGCTTTCCGCGCGCCAGGTGCAGCGTCAAGAGATGAGATCGCGGCTCATATGAAGAAGGTCGACTATTTTCACCAAGCTTACGACCCGATGCGCCGCGGAATTGTTCCACATCAGTATTTCATAAATCTGGACAATGTCTCTGAACTTGGCTCGTTCGATTTCGTGTTCATATGCGTAGACAAAGGTCCTGCACGTCTGCTCATATCCGAGTATTTGCGGTCGATGGCGGTACCATTCGTCGACGTAGGGATGGATGTGCAAATGGATCCCGACACGTCGCTACTGGACGGTACTTGCCGCGTGACCGCATGTACCAAGTCCAAGCACGATCACCTCGCTGTGTGCTTGCCCACAGACGATGATGACGAAGATGCGCTGTATCGCAAGAACATACAGATTGCAGATTTGAATGCTTTAAATGCACAGCTGGCCGTTATTAAGTGGAAGCAGATATTCGGCTTCTATGAAGATAGCTTTCAGGCACATCAGATCGTCTTTACGGTAGCTACGTCATCGCTGGCACGCGAGGAACGTTCGACGGGACGACCTCGATGAGGCTAACATCGATTCAGCCCAAATATGTGGCGCATGTCCCAGACCACCTGGAAGAAGGCATTCTCTACATAAGCGAGCGTTTCCGTATTTGTTCACATCTCTGTGCATGCGGATGTAAGGAGGAGGTCGTCACACCGCTATCTAAGGCAGAGTGGCGCCTTGAACGAGATGGGCAGTTGGTGTCTCTTTATCCTTCTATCGGCAACTGGAACTACGATTGCAAGTCTCATTACTACATCGAAGAGAATCGCATCCGCTGGGTACAGAAGATAAGTGCACACAAGATAAAGCGTGTGCAGCAACGGGATGCCATCGACCTCCAGAGAATGCTCGATCCGAGCAGATCTAGGCGCGATGGATCGACTTCAACAACGAGTCGTTCCAACGAAAAGAAGTTGGACCCGGCTACTGACAACGGACCAATAGGTCTTACGGACACTGTGCGGCGTATTTTAGTTAAGCTGAAGAAGTTTTTCACCGGCTAAATTGCGAAAAAAGGGCGACTTGACCAGTTGCCCTTTTTCTTTGAACCGTGAAGCTAGCCATCCAGTGTATATTCCGTCAGAGCAAAGTTCGGAAATTATCCCTAGCACGCTGGCTTAGCCGGTAGGGCGTTCACGCCAGTGAAGTTCGGAACAAAGGGCTTATATACACTATCGCGGGCCGCACTGCCAGAATAAAATTCGGAACTGATATCGCCTGACCTCGCAAAAAAGACGCGATAGGCGGCGTTTCAGCGCCACGTCAGTATAGTTTCGAGCAACACGGCTCGTCACCGCTTCTCAATCCCAAGAGATGACGTTTGCGGCTCGTTAGCAGCACCTGGTTCATCACGGTCAGAAGCAGAAATAATGCTGAAATTTCCTCTATGCATCATTACACCTGCGCCTTTCTTCGATTCGTCGAAGTGAACCATCCAGACGAGGTCCGGCTCAGAGCGATGCGTAGGTAAGCCGGTATTCTCGTCGAATATTAAACAAGCCTTCATGTGAAATTTCAGTATCTTCCACACATAGTCATAATCTGCTAAGAATGTTTCTCTAGACATCCTCACCATATCGTGAGTCTTGGCTCGTTGCGTGGCTGACAGTGGATTACGAGAATGTAAATGTTCGCCCGCTCGGTTGTGTATTTCAATCAAGCGATCAGCATCTACAAACGATGCGTCCCCTTGCACATGGGCTACCCCTGAATCGTCAAGCCTAACGCTGTCTATGAGAGGTATGGGGAGGAAATAATCGGGGTTCACGTCTTTTAGCAAAGGCAAAATTTTGTTCACCTTGCCATCGGTCGTGTAGTGTTTTTTATTGATGGTTTGTCTGTACACTGCATACCGCTGCTCGTCCGCAGCTACAGCACCAAACGTGGCTAGCTCAATGATCATGCGGAGCTGAAGCCAGAGGAATTCGTTGTCAAAGTCTTCTTCTGTAAGCAGCGCCCTCTTCGAGGCGAGTATTTTTCGGATCGCTCGAAATCTTTTCGCGATCTCTTGCATCTGAGCAAAATATCGTTTGAAATTACGATCTTCATAAACTTGCGATCGCCCATCAGATCTGAATGCGCCGCGTCTTTTCAATCTATAGATTTTAATGAACGCTAGGACGGTTTGAATGAATTCTTTCATTTGTGAAATCATGAATAGGTGCGTCTCTTTACGGAGCAGTTCACGGATGCCGACGGGAGTATGCTGAGATCGATAGGTCAATTGGTCAAAATATCCCTGTCGTGTGACATGATGACCTAGATTTCCACATGGGATCAAGCCTGGCCGAAAATAAGAGAAAAGCTAGTTGAGTAGGAGTAGTCTTACGCGGCAATTCTCCCGCGCTTTCCTCGGTGAAATTCTAACGATAAGTAACATTCGTAGCTCAGAATGATGCCCGCCTCGGTGCATGCAACTACGCGCTCTAGGAGGGACTCGCAGACATGCAGAGGCTCGTGGCACCGATGGCTGATTAGTTGCTTACGGCGTCCTGTATTTCGAGGTTCGTGGTGCTGAGGGTGCAGGGCGGTTGCGACGAGGGGGCGGCGAGCATAGGACAGTCTGCGACACGATCTTCACGGATCGGTACGAAAAGCGAAACTGCAATGAAAACGGCCCGCAAATGGCGAGCCGCGAAAGTGAGTCTGAGTCAGATCGTTGCCTCGATCTTTATTCACTCACAGTTTTCGAGCGGTAGATGCTTGTTCCGATCTTTATCAAGTTGTTCCGAACTTAATTATGACGAAACAGTGTAGTCAGATGGCTATCTTTTTTGTTTTGTGGTGATCTTTTTTATATTGTGGCGCACTTTTTTAGTGCGCCACAGTGACCAGTTAATTTACTGCCTGACTTATTCCACCGTCACCGACTTGGCCAGATTCCTCGGCTTGTCGACGTCGGTGCCACGCGCCAGCGCCGTGTGATACGCCAGCAACTGCAGCGCCGCCACGTGCAGGATCGGCGACAGCAGCCCGTAATGTTCGGGCAGGCGGATCACGTGCAAGCCGTCACCCGAAGTGATGCGCGAATCGACGTCGGCAAACACGTACAGTTGGCCGCCACGGGCGCGCACTTCCTGCATGTTCGACTTCAGCTTTTCCAGCAGCGCGTCGTTCGGAGCGATGGTCACCACCGGCATCTCTTCGGTCACCAGCGCCAGCGGGCCATGCTTCAGCTCGCCCGCCGGGTAGGCTTCGGCGTGGATGTACGAGATTTCCTTGAGTTTTAATGCGCCTTCCAGCGCGATCGGGTAATGGATGCCGCGGCCCAGGAACAGGGCGTTCTCTTTGCGGGCGAAATCGTCGGCCCAGGCAATGATCTGCGGCTCCAGCGCCAGCACCGAGCTCAGCGCAACCGGCAAATGGCGCATCTGCTTCAGGTAATTCGCTTCCTGCTCGTCGTCCAGGCGGCCATTTACTTGCGCCAGCGTCAGGGTCAGCAGGAACAGGGCGGCCAGCTGGGTGGTGAACGCTTTGGTCGAGGCCACGCCGACTTCGACGCCGGCGCGGGTGATGTAGGCCAGCTTGCACTCGCGCACCATGGCGCTGGTGGCGACGTTGCAGATGGTCAGCGTGTGCTGCATGCCCAGGCTGCGCGCATGTTTCAGTGCGGCCAGTGTGTCGGCGGTTTCGCCGGACTGGGAGATGGTCACGACCAGTGTCGACGGGTGCGGTACGCTGTCCCGATAACGGTATTCGCTGGCGATCTCGACGTTCACCGGCACCTGCGCCACCGATTCGATCCAGTACTTGGCGGTCAGGCCCGCATAATAACTGGTGCCGCAGGCCAGGATCAGCACGCGGTCGATCTCCTTGAACACCCGATACGCTTCATCGCCGAACAGTTCCGGCATGATGCCGGTCACGCCTTCCAGCGTGTCGCCGACCACGCGCGGCTGCTCGAAGATTTCCTTCTGCATGTAGTGGCGGTACGGACCGAGCTCGGCGGCGCCGGTGTGGGCGTGCACGGTTTTCACTTCTCGCTCGGCCGGGCGGCCGTCGACGTCGACGATCCAGTAGCGCGCCAATTGCAGATCGACCACGTCGCCTTCTTCCAGGTAGATGATCTGGTCAGTGGTGCCGGCCAGCGCCATCGCGTCCGAGGCGACGAAATTCTCGCCCTTGCCCAGGCCGACGATCAGCGGCGAGCCCTGGCGCGCGGCCACCACGCGGTGCGGCTCTTCGCGGCAGAACACGGCGATCGCGTACGCGCCGTGCAGGCGTTTCACGGCCTGCTGCACGGTGGCGAACAGATCGCCGTCGTACATGTGGTCGACCAGGTGGGCGATGACTTCGGTGTCGGTCTGGCTCTGGAACACGTAGCCCAGGGCGCTCAGTTCGGCGCGCAGTTCGTCGTGGTTTTCGATGATGCCGTTGTGCACCAGCGCGATGCGGGCATTGTCTTCGCTCGGCGAAAAGTGCGGGTGGGCGTTGCGGGTGGCCGGGGCGCCGTGGGTGGCCCAGCGCGTGTGGGCGATGCCCGTGAAGCCGGCCAGGCCGGTTTCCTGGATCTGCGATTCGAGATCGGCCACGCGCGAGGTGCTGCGCGAACGCGCCAGGTGCCCGTCCACGTGCAGCGCGACGCCGCAGGAATCGTAGCCCCGGTATTCAAGGCGTTTCAAGCCTTCGATCAGGACGGGAGTGATGTTGCGCTGGGCGACTGCGCCGACGATACCGCACATAGGGATTCTCCAAAAAATTCCGAAAGGTCTTACATGATTCTTAATAGAACTACTGTAGAACAGCGGCGATGAAATAAGCTTTCATACTTATATATCTTTTGAAATAATATTTCATGCTATGCTGCATATGAAATATTCTTTCAAAACCATCCAAATTTTTTATAAAAATGTCGAATTCTCCCGAATCCTTGGACGATATCGATCGTCGCATCCTGAATGTCCTGCAAGTTGACGCCTCTCACACCAATGCCGAGCTGGCGGAATTGGTACACGTGTCTCCGCCCACTTGCCTGCGCCGCGTCAAACAGCTGGCCGAGAACGGTGTTATCGAAAGGCAAGTTGCGATCGTCTCTCCGCACAAGGTCGGGGCGCGCCTGACCGCTATCGTCGAGATCACGCTGGATGTACAGGCGGCCGACCGCATGGACGAGTTCGAGCAGGTTGTCGCTGCCGAAGCCGCCGTGCTGCAGTGCTACCGCGTGTCGCCCGGGCCGGATTTCGTGCTGGTGGTGCAGGTGGCCGACATGCCTGCCTACCACGCCCTGGCGCACCGCTTATTTACGACGCACAGCAATGTGCGCAACGTAAAAGCCTATTTTTCGACCTTCCGTAGCAAGTTCGAAACCCGCATCACCGTATGAGTCCCGCTTGGGTACCGCTTAGCTGTTGCTCAGGTGCCCTTGAGTAAGCTCAACCGCAGTCTGCCTCGAAAAGTGGCTACTCGGCCTGCTGGAGCCGGCCTGCGCGGGCAGCATCACGCTCGACGGTATCGCGGTGGCTGGCCTGGCCGAACGTGCCCGTACTGCACTGCGCGAACGCACCCTCGGCACCGTATTCCAATGCTGGCGGCCACGACCTTGTACAGCGTGGCTGCGAGCGCGCTGGTGCCGCATGCCTGCGCCGTGGGATCGAGCGCATCGATCCGGACAATGGCGCGGCGCCACGAACTGGCAACCCTGCGCGCATGCGGCATGCGCCGCGCCACGCTGGTGCTGTTGCTGGAACTGAAAGCGCTGTGGATAACCGTCATCGGCGCGCTGCTGGGGTTCGGCATCGCCAGCCTGGCGGCTTGGTCGATCCGTCAAGAAAGCCGACCGTTGCCGGAACCGGACCTGCTGCGTGTCGCATCCGTCATCGGCGTCCTGATCGCGGTATTCCTGCTGGCGGCGCTCGTCCCGGCGCTGCAGGCGGCACGCCATGACGTGGCGCGCGGCCTGGCGCTGCTGCATCCCGATGCCTGATGCCGACGCTTGATGCCGGCACCCGCTTCAAACGCCGGCTTCAAGCGCCACCGCACCTGTGGACAAACTTGTGGATGAACTGTAGACCAGGGCTTGATATCTCCCCCCCGGGCTGTGGATGACCCTGTGCAAAGCCAGTGAAATAGCCTGTGTGCAGACTGTGATTTTCCTGTGGCTTTGCTGTGGATGTCCTTGAGAAAGCTTACTTCTTGACCTTCACCGGGCGCTGCCAGCCTTCGATCGTGATCTGCTTCGGCCGCGACACCGTCAGCTTGCCGGCCGGCGCATCCTTGGTCAGCGTGGTGCCGGCGCCCAGCGTCGCGCCCTTGCCGACGGTAACCGGCGCCACCAGCTGGCTGTCGCTGCCGATGAAGGCGTCGTCTTCGATGATCGTGCGGAATTTGTTGGCGCCATCGTAGTTGCAGGTGATGACACCGGCGCCGATGTTCACGCGCGAACCGACGTCGGCGTCGCCGACATACGCCAGGTGATTCGCCTTGCTGTGGTCGGCAACCTTGCTGTTTTTGACCTCGACGAAATTGCCGATGTGGACATCCTGGCCCAGCTCGGTGCCCGGCCGCAGGCGCGCATACGGGCCGATGACCGATTTCTCGCCGATCACCGCATCTTCGAAATGACAGAACGGTTTGATTTGCACGCCGGCCGCGACGCGGGTATTCACCAGCACGCTGTTGGCGCCGACCGTCACGCCATCTGCCAGTTCGACGCGGCCTTCGAACACGCAGCCGACGTCGATGGTGACGTCGCGCCCACAGACCAGTTCGCCCCGCACGTCGATGCGCGCCGGATCCATCAGCGTCACGCCCCGTTCCAGCAGAGCGTGTGCGATGTTCAACTGGTGGCGGCGCTCGAGCTCGGCCAATTGGACCTTGCTGTTGACGCCGGCGACTTCCCATTCGGCGCCGGGCTGGGCCGACACCACCGGCACGCCGTTGGCGACCGCCTGGGCCACGATGTCGGTGAGGTAGTACTCGCCCTGGGCATTGTTGTTCTGCAGGGCACCCAACCAGCCGGTCAGGTGGCGCGTCGGGATCACCATGATGCCGCTGTTGATTTCCTTGACCGCACGCTCGGCCTCGCTCGCATCCTTTTCCTCGACGATGCGCACGATGCGGCCGTCTTCGCGGATGATGCGGCCCAGGCCGAAGGGGTTATCTTGTTCCACGGTGAGGATGGCCAGCTTGTCGTCGCCGGCCGCTTCCACCAGGCGCCGCAGCGAAGCGGTGGTGGTCAGCGGCACGTCGCCGTACAGCACCAGGGTCGGCGCCTGCGGATCGATCTGCGGCAGGGCCTGCATCACGGCGTGGCCGGTGCCCAGTTGCGGTTCCTGCAGGGCGGTGTCGATGGGCGCTGCGCCGGCATCGACGTGCCAGGCGTGAACCGCACTCGGCACCGCTGCGCCGCCGTGCCCGTAAATCACGCATAATTTGCTCGGCTTCAGGCTGCGGGCAGTGTTGATAACATGCTGCAACAGCGGCTTCCCAGCCAGAGGATGCAGGACTTTCGGCAGTGCGGATTGCATACGCTTTCCCATGCCGGCGGCGAGGATGACTACGTTCATAAGCCGTTCTCAAACAAGTTGAAGTTGAAAAATATGAAAAAGTTTAACACGCACCCAACCCCCTTCCAGCGCATGGGCCTGCTCCTGGTGGCCGTCATGATGGTCGTCGCCAGCGGCTGCAGCACGATCCGGTTCAGCTACAACCACGGCGATACCTTGCTGTACTGGTGGCTCAACGCCTATATCGATATCGACAGCGACCAGTCCGACTGGGTCAAGAAAGACATCGACAATCTGTTCCAGTGGCACCGCACCACCCAATTGCGCGACTACGCCGGCCTGATGGCCAAGATGCAGCGCCAGCTCGGCGACGGCAGCGTGACCCAGGACGAGCTGCTGTCGGACTATCGCGACATCCGCGCGCGCACCGAATTGCTGGCCTTCAAGGCGCTGCCGCAACTGGCCGATCTGGCCATGTCGATCAAGCCGGAGCAGATCGCCCAATTGGAAAAGAAATTCGCCTCGAACAACAACGACTTCCGCAAGAAATTCATGAGTGGCGACGTCGAGCAGCAGCAGAACGCGCGTTTTAAAAAGTCGATGGAACAGTTCGAGCTGTGGTTCGGCAGTTTCAGCCGCGACCAGGAAGCCCAACTGCGCAAGGCCTCCGATGCGCGGCCGCTGGACAACGAGATCTGGCTGCAGGAACGCATGCTGCGACAAAAGAAAATCGTGTCCCTGCTGCGCCGCGTGCAGCAGCAGAAGATGAACAAGGAGCAGACCATGTCGGCCATCCACGGCTTGCTGCGCGAATTCTTCGACCGCATGGACGTGCCGGAACGCAAGGCGTTCTTTGACGCCTATGTGGACAACACCACCAAATTCATCCTGACCGCGGTCCGCCTCACGACGCCGGAACAGAAGGCCCATGCGCAGAAGCGCATGCAGGGCTGGATCAACGATTTCAATACGCTGGCCCAGGGCAAATAAGGGCGGCATCACGCAGCGAAACAGCGCATGGCCGGCATGCTATAGTCCGGCCATGCAAAAGAAGTCTTCCTCTCCCTCCTACCCACGCCGTCCCGGCCCGCCGCAGCAAGTGCGCATCATCGGCGGCGCCTGGAAACGCACCCCGCTCCCCGTCCTCGACGCCCTCGGCCTGCGCCCGACGCCGGACCGCGTGCGCGAAACCGTCTTCAACTGGATCCACCACCAGATGCCGGGCGACTGGGACACGGCCGACTGCCTCGACCTGTTTGCCGGCAGCGGCGCCCTCGGCTTCGAAGCCGCCAGCCGCGGCGCCCGCTCGGTCACCATGATCGACACCGTGGGCGCGGTGGTGCGCCAGCTCGAAGCGATCAAGGACAAGCTGAAAGCGGATAACGTCAAGGTGCTGCGCGCCGATGCGCTCGCCGTGGGGCGCGATTATGCGCAGCGCGGCCAGCGTTTCGACGTCATCTTCCTGGACCCGCCTTACCAGCAGGATTTCCTGAGCCAGGCGCTGCCGCTGTGCGCGGCCCTGCTGAAAGAGGGTGGGGTGGTGTACGCCGAATCCGGAGACCGCCTTCCATTCGCCGAGGCCGGCAGCGAGGAAGCAGCCCCCGACTGGCTCTCTCCGTGGCAGCTGCTGCGCGCCGACAAGGCCGGGATGGTGCACTTCCACCTGCTGAAGTTGCACTAAAACACCGCGCATACCATTGGTTTTGCTAAATTTTTAAGCAATTGTTGCCCCACATAGGGGCAACTGCCGAATTTTCAGGCATAATGCGCCTCTATTCAGGTGCATTCTCCAGGGGAGCCGCAATGGTTGTAGCCGTTTATCCAGGTACTTTCGATCCGCTAACCCGCGGCCATGAAGATTTGGTGCGCCGCGCATCGGGTCTGTTCGACACCCTGGTGGTGGGTGTGGCCGACAGCAAGAACAAGAAACCGTTCTTTTCGCTGGAAGAACGCCTGGAAATCGCCAACGAAGTGCTGGGTCATTATCCCAACGTAAAGGTCGAAAGCTTTTCCGGTTTGCTGAAGGATTTCGTGCGCAAGCATGATGCCCGCGTGATCGTGCGCGGCTTGCGCGCCGTGTCCGATTTCGAATACGAATTCCAGATGGCGGGCATGAACCGCTACCTGCTGCCCGACGTCGAGACCTTGTTTTTGACGCCATCCGACCAATATCAGTTCATCTCCGGCACCATCGTGCGCGAAATCGCGATGCTGGGGGGTGACGTATCCAAATTTGTCTTCCCTTCGGTCGACCGCTGGCTGCAAAAGAAAATTGCCGCCATCAACGCCGCACCGAAAGCCTGAGGCGCCGTTTATCCAGGGCGCCGCTTAATTAGAGGTTGCAAGCATGGCTTTGCTGATTACCGACGACTGCATCAATTGCGACGTGTGCGAGCCCGAGTGCCCGAACGACGCCATCTCGATGGGCGCGGAGTTTTACCAGATCGATCCGAACAAGTGCACTGAATGCGTCGGTCACTTTGATGAACCGCAGTGCCAGCAACTGTGCCCGGTGGCCTGCATTCCCTTCGATCCCGAGTGGCGAGAGAGCCGCGAACAACTCCAGGCGAAATACGAACGCCTGACTGCCGCCAAGGCAGCCTGAGCACACCTGACGCCGGCCCGATTCCGCGGCCGGCGTTTTCATGTCCGCGCTATTCGTCACCACGCTGTTCGTCACGGCGATTTTCATTGCCGCGCAGTTCACTACCGCGCTGTTCGTCACCATTTTGATTCCGGTTGCCTGTTCTACGCCGGCGGCCGCGTCACGCTGGCGCCGCGGATGCCCGCACAGGTCTGTCGCATGCGCTTGATGCATGTGAACGAGACTATTGCATTATCGAAATAGTTGTTTCTCGCTTGTTGCTCAACAACGATTCTGTGGATAAAGTGCAGAAGGCACCGCCTGAACAGCCAGCCCCGGCATGACGATAATGTCTGCCCCGGCAACGCGGGCGGCATTCTTATTCCAGAAGGAGACGACACCATGATTTTCACAGCATTCGGCAGCACCCGGTCCGGCATCAAAGCCTGGGTATCCGGCGCCGCCATGGCTTGCGCCATGGCGCTGGCGGTACCGGCCGCCGCCGCGGTCGACGTCGGCGGTTTCAAGTTCGACGACACCAGCAAGGTTGCGGGCAGGGATTTGAAATTGAACGGCGCCGGCATGCGCACCAAGTTCGTCATCAAGGTCTATGCCGCCGGCCTGTATCTGCCGGAAAAGAGGACCAGCGTGGCCGATATCCTCAAACTGGACGGTCCGCGCCGCGTGACGCTGATCATGGCGCGCGACGTGTCGTCGGACGATTTCGGTAAAGCCTTCATGGAAGGTTTGAATGACAACGTGGTCCAGGCCGAGAAAGCGCGGATCGTGTCGCAGATCGGCAAGTTTGGCGAAATGTTCGCGATGGTCGATGGCCTCAAAAAGGGCGACGTGCTGCATATCGACTGGCTGCCCGCCAGCGGCACCCATATCGAACTGAACGGCAAGACCTTGATCGACAACGTGCCCGACATTGCGTTCTATAACGCGCTCCTGCGTATCTGGCTAGGCGACAAGCCGGTCGACCGCTCGCTCAAGCCGGCGCTGCTGAGTGATGCCCGCTGATCGGCGGCCGTAGTCATCGTTTTCAGTCATCGTTGTCGACGGGACGCGGCAGCCTGTGCCGGGTCCCGCTGCTTTGCGGATCAGGCTGGCCGCTGATCCGCGCCCTCATCCCCGCCGGCCTTGTCCTGGTTTTGCTTGTCCAGTTCACTGATTGGACTTTCCTGTACCGCTTTTCCGCTCCGGATCGTTGATCGGGCTTGCATGGCCTGTTCCTGCCTGACGCCCTGACCACGCTTTCCCTCCCGATTGTCCTGCCAATTCGCCGATCGCACTCGCTTTCCGGCACTCTGTTTCTCGCCAGCCACTTTAAAGACTCCTTTTTCGCCCTTGGCCCCCTCAGGCGCAGCGCTACCCCAAAATCCGGAAACACTGCATTTTTTGACTGCGTACCGGCTTTTTTTTCGGATGACTTCCCCCCTTACCGAGCGCACCAGGGTCTTACAGACGCGATTGCATCGATTTTATCGATAGTTACGTCAACTCATCATTAGCATGATACTAAATGTGAACTTCGTATAAAACGGCTGTTTATCACATCATCTTCTTCTCATAGTCTTCTAATTTCTCTACATTATACTGAACAAAATTTCCATCTGATGTACGTGGCCACCTTGGTGATTTCCAGTTAATGTCATTAACTTCTTTAAAAGTAACCGCAAATTCTCATAACCCATTATTTCTCATATCATCGATTTTCTTAACAGAATGAATCATGCTAACTTAATGTTAAACATGTTGCGTGAAAAACCGCTGAAAACCCGATGAACCAGAAGTCGTCATCGAAACATGCACTTTGCTACGGTGTTGGCATGCGACGGCGCCATGACGAGCGCGCCAAGGCCGCGATCGGCCAGTGCATTAGCAATTGGTGCTTGTTCAACCCGAAGGGCAGAGCGCCGAAGACCGGCTTGCAGGCGGTGAAACTGCTGGCGCCATCCAGATCGAGCGAGTGAAACATGGAAGCCCAGCCCAGCTCGGTCAGCCAAGGCGGTCTGTGATTCCTGGGCCAGGACTGCTGTGGATAAGAGCAGACAAAGGAAGCGTGCGCGAAACGCTGGCTGCACGAAACGGCGGAGGCGCCACGATGCAATTTAAAGTGGCGGGAGACCGCACGAAGCGGCACAAAACGGCTCGGAACAGCAAAAAAAAGGCGAAAAAAAACGACGTCCGCGGACGCCGTTTCAAGAGGAAGCGGATGGATTGTATCAGGAGCGCGATCCGAGCGCGTGCACGCCAGAGGCATCCGCCGTACCGGCCACGTCGACCTGGGTCACGGTCTGCTGTAGCAACTTGGCATCACGCAACTTGCGGCGCGCCGCCAGTTCATCCTTGGTCAAGCGTGGACGCACGACCAGCACCAGCGCGCGGGCGATGCCGATCAGGAGCGGGCGGAAGAACATCAATACGCCGCCCAGCAGGGTTAACTGGATCATGCTGGTAAACAGCTGGGTGAACGGGATCGTGGCGACCGGCATTTGGAACAGGGTGGCAGTGAAGGACATGATGCGGCTTGGATATATGAATTCGATATGGTCCGAGTCACTATAGTGCAACGCAACATATAAATCTAATTACGTTTGGTAATAGTCTTCATGCTGTTCGTGAATGGAATTCAGGTACACTGATGCCAACCATCGCTTAATTACCTGAATGGCTGTTTGAACGGATCCCATGAGCTTTCTCACGCTTGACCTGAACCTGCTCCGCGTCTTCGACGCCGTCATGACCGAGCAAAACCTGACCCGCGCCGCGGGTCACCTGGCAATGACCCAGCCCGCGGTGTCGAACGCCATCAAGCGCCTGCGCGAAAGCCTCGGCGACGAGCTCCTGATCCGCACCGCCTACGGCGTCAAGCCGACCCCGCGCGCCGAAGCGCTGTGGCCGGCCGTACGCCAGGCGCTGGCCGCGCTGGAAGCGGCCGTGATGCCGGAAACCTTCGACGTCTCCAAGGCGCAGGCCACCTTCCGCCTGGCGATGGCGGACGCCACCGCCGCGCTGTGGCTGCCGTCGCTGGTGCGCTCGATCGAAAAGGAAGCGCCCGGCGTGAACATCCGCATGGTGCCGCTGACCACGCGCGAACCGCGCCCGATGCTGCTGCGCGGCGACATCGACCTTGCCGTCGGCTTCTTCCCCGGTGTCGCGGCCCAGCTGTCCTACGAAACCGGTTCGCCGATCCGCCACGAGCGCCTGTATTCGGGAGAATACGTGGCCGTGATGCGCAAGAACCACCCGCTGGCCAAGGGCAAGCTGGACCTCGACGATTATTGCAAGGCCAATCACCTGCTGGTGAGCTTCTCGGGCCGTGCGCACGGCCTGGTCGATGAAGCCCTTGCCCAGATCGGGCGCGAGCGGCGCATCCTGCTGACCGTGAACCAGTTCTTCACCGCCGGCAGGGTGGTCGCCAACTCGGACCTGGTCACGGTGCTGCCCAAGCACCTGATCGCCTCGACCGGGGCCGCTGACGCGCTGGTGTGGAGAGAGCTGCCGTTCCAGCTGCCGGCCGTGCACCTGGACATGCTGTGGCACGAACGCGACGGCCGCAGCCCGGCGCACCGCTGGCTGCGCACCAACCTGGAAAGCATGTCGGCGGCGGCGCAGAAGACGCTGCCGCACAAGTCGGAAACGACGGAGAAGATGGAGAAGATGGCTTAAGCCGCCGGCAGCACGACCGCCGCCCCCGCGCAGGCGGGGGCCGATACGGAAACGCCGAAGTCGTTATCGAAAAAGCGCCGCGAATTTTTTGCTTGAGCAATTTCCGTTGTTCAGCATAGGTCCCCGCCAAGGGGGCCGCCGCGGCCGGAGACGACGAACGAAGCGCATCACTTGATCGGCAACTTCGTCGTATTCTTGACCTCTTCCATCACCGCATAGGTATGCGTCTCGCGCACGCCTTTCTGCAGCAAGGTCTTACCGAGAAATTCGCGGTACGCTGCCATGTCTTTTACGCGCGCTTTCACCAAGTAATCGAAGCCGCCGGCCACCATGTGGCACTCGAGCACTTCCGGAATCAGTTGCACGCTCTGCTTGAAGGCGTCGAACACCTCGGGGGTGGTGCGGTCCAGCACCACTTCGATGAACACCAACAATGACACGTCGAGCAGTTGCGGGTTCAGCTGGGCCGTGTAGCCCATGATGTAGCCGGACTCGTGCAACTTGCGCACCCGTTCCAGGCAGGCCGCGGGCGACAAATTGACCCGCGCCGCCAATTCGACGTTGCTGATACGCCCGTCACTCTGCAGCTCGGCAAGGATTTTCTTGCTGATCTTGTCCAGCATCTTGTTCATTCTCCACTATAAATATTATTTGGTGAAATTCTCTCACCAAAAACTATCTATTGCTAGTCTTCTCTAAAAACAGAATTAATCAAGAGGATTTCTCTCTACAATCGAATCATGTATTCACATGCCGATTCGCGCCGTCCGTTGCCAACGGGCCGGCGCGTTTTGCCGTGTGACGCCCACACCGATCCTCCTTTTTTGTAGAGCTTTCATGAACATTGCCGCCGCCCCGGCCACCACCTTCGTTCCCTTCGACGCCCTGCAGGCCGAGACCCGTCGCGCACAAACGCCGCTGCGCGCCGCCATCACCGCCGCCTACCGCCGCGACGAAACCGCCGCCGTGGAATGGCTGCTGGCCCAGGGCGCCCGCCCGCATCCCGACGCCCATTCCCTGGCGCACCGCCTGGTGTCGGCCGTACGCGAAAAACGTACGCGCTCGTCCGGTGTCGACGCGCTGATGCATGAATTCTCGCTGTCGTCGGAAGAAGGCGTCGCACTGATGTGCCTGGCCGAAGCGCTGCTGCGCATTCCGGACAGCGAAACGGCCGACCGCCTGATCGCCGACAAGATCAGCCGCGGCGACTGGAAGAAGCACCTGGGCGAATCGCCGTCGCTGTTCGTGAACGCCGCCACCTGGGGCTTGCTGGTGACCGGCAAGCTGGTGTCGAGCAGCAGCGAACGGGGCCTGGGCGCCGCGCTGACGCGCCTGATCGCGAAGGGCGGCGAACCGCTGATCCGCAAGGGCGTCGACCTGGCCATGCGCATGCTCGGCAACCAGTTCGTGACCGGCCAGACCATCGACGAAGCGCTGAAAAACAGCCGCGACAACGAAACCCGCGGCTACCGCTATTCGTACGACATGCTGGGCGAAGCGGCGCTGACCGAGGCCGACGCGCGCAATTACTACGCTTCCTACGAAGCCGCGATCCATGCGATCGGCAAGGCGTCGAACGGGCGCGGCATCAAGGATGGTCCGGGCATTTCCATCAAGCTGTCGGCGCTGCACCCGCGATACAGCCGCGCCCAGCAGGCGCGCGTGATGAATGAACTGCTGCCGCGCGTGCGCCAGCTGGTCCTGCTGGCCAAAGGGTACAACATCGGCATCAACATCGACGCCGAGGAAGCCGACCGCCTGGAAATCTCGCTCGACATGCTGGAAGCGCTGGCGTTCGATCCGGACCTCGCCGGTTTCGAAGGCATCGGCCTGGTGGTGCAGGGCTATCAAAAGCGCTGCCCGTTCGTGATCGACTTCGTGGTCGACCTGGCGCGCCGCAGCGGCCGCAAGTTCATGGTGCGCCTGGTAAAAGGAGCGTATTGGGACGCCGAGATCAAGCGCGCCCAGGTCGACGGCCTGCCGGGCTACCCGGTCTACACGCGCAAGGTCTACACCGACGTGTCGTACCTGACCTGCGCGCGCAAGCTCCTGGCTGCCACCGACGTCATCTACGCCCAGTTCGCGACCCACAATGCGCACACCCTGTCCGTGATCTATACCTGGGCCAAGGCGGACAATGTGCAGAACTACGAATTCCAGTGCCTGCACGGCATGGGAGAAACGCTGTACGACCAGGTCGTCGGCGCCAACAACCTGAACAAGGCTTGCCGCATTTATGCGCCGGTCGGTTCGCACGAGACCCTGCTGGCCTACCTGGTGCGGCGCCTGCTGGAAAACGGCGCCAACAGTTCCTTCGTGAACCAGATCGTCGATGAAAGCGTGCCGATCGACACCCTGCTCACCGATCCGTTCACGGCGGCGCGCAGCGCGAAATGCCTGCCGCATCCGCGCATCCCGCTGCCGCTGAACCTGTTCCCGGACGGGCGCCGCAATTCCGCCGGCCTGGACCTGGCCAACGACAACGTGCTCGCTGCCCTGGCCCAGGACCTGGGCGCGCCGCGCCGCTACCTGGCGGCGCCGCTGGTCGCCGGTCCGCTGCAAGCCGCGGGCACGATCGATGTGGTCAACCCGGCGCAGGCGGCCGACATCGTCGGCCAGGTCACCGAAGCGACCGTCGGTGACGTCGCTACCGCGCTGGACGCAGCCGTCAACGCGGCGCCGGCCTGGGACGGTTTGGGGGCGGGTGCGCGTGCCGACATCATCGCCCGCGTCGGCGATCTGTTCGAGCAGCACCAGGGAGAATTGATGGCGCTGGCCGTGCGCGAAGCCGGCAAGTCGCTGCCGAACGCGATCGCGGAAATCCGGGAAGCGGTCGACTTTTTACGGTATTACTCGGCTGAAATTCGCAACGATGCCATGCGCAATGGCGCAACGGCCAAGGCGCTGGGCCCGGTGGTCTGTATCAGCCCATGGAACTTCCCGCTGGCGATTTTCACGGGGCAGGTGGCGGCCGCGCTGGCGGCCGGCAACGTGGTGCTGGCCAAGCCGGCCGAACAGACGCCGCTGATCGCGTTCCGCGCGGTGCAGCTGTTCCATGCCGCCGGGGTGGCGCAGGGCGCCCTGCAATTGCTGCCGGGCCGCGGCGAGACCGTCGGCGCCGCCTTGACCGCCGATGCGCGCGTAAAAGGCGTGATCTTTACGGGATCGACCGAAGTCGCACAGTTGATCAACCGCGTGCTGGCCAAACGCGCCGCGCACGAGGGTGATGACATCCCCTTGATTGCGGAAACCGGCGGCCAGAACGCGCTGATCGTGGATTCGTCGGCGCTGCCGGAGCAGGTGGTGCAGGACGTGCTGAGTTCGGCGTTCGACAGCGCCGGCCAGCGCTGCTCGGCGCTGCGCGTGCTGTTCCTGCAGGAAGATATCGCCGATAAAACCATCACCATGCTGAAAGGCGCGATGCAGGAATTGCGCGTCGGCGTGCCGGACCGCCTGGCCACCGACATCGGCCCGGTGATCGACCTCGAGGCGCAGCAAAACCTGCTGGGCCACATCGAGCGCATGAAGGCGACTGCGAAGCAGCATTTCTCGCTGGCGCTGCCGGCCGAGCTGCAGGCGCAGGGCACCTTCGTGCCGCCGACCGTGCTCGAGATCGGCTCTATGGCCGAACTCAAGCGTGAAGTGTTCGGTCCGGTGCTGCACGTGGTGCGCTACCGCCGCGCCGATCTCGACAAGGTGGTCGACGCCATCAACGCCACCGGCTACGGCCTGACGCTGGGCGTGCATTCGCGCATCGACGAAACCATCGATTTCATCACCAGCCGCGCCCACGTCGGCAACATCTACGTGAACCGCAACATCGTCGGCGCCGTGGTCGGCGTGCAGCCCTTCGGCGGAGAAGGCAAGTCCGGCACCGGTCCGAAAGCCGGCGGCCCGCTGTACCTGAAGCGCCTGCAGCGCCAGGCCGCGCCGCTGCTGACCCGCGAGCGCCGCAGCAACGCGCCTCTCGACGCGCTGCTGGACTGGGCGCGCGCCAACGGCCACGCCAAGGCGGTATCGCTGGGCGAGCACTACATGCAGACCACGCTGGAAGGCGCCGGCATCGATTTGCCTGGGCCGACCGGAGAAAGGAACCGCCTCGACTTCGTCGCGCGCGGCACCCTGCTGTGCGCCGCCGGCAGCACCGCCTCGCTGCTGAACCAGCTGGCGGCGGCGTTTGCCACCGGCAACCGCGCGCTGGTGCTGGCCAATGCCGCGGACGCGGTCCCGGCCAGCCTGCCGTCCGCGGTCAAGGCGCAGCTGCGCTTCATCGGCGAGGCCGAACTGGATGCCTGCGACTTCGCGCTGGCGCTGGTGGAAACCGGCGCGCATGGCGACCTGCCGGTGAAACTGGCGGCGCGTCCCGGCGCCATCGTCGGCATCGTCGATACGCGGGAAGCGGAGCCGGTCGCGCTGTGGCGCCTGGTGGCCGAGCGCGCGCTGTGCGTCAACACGACCGCCGCCGGGGGTAACGCAAGCCTGATGACGCTGGGGCTGTAATCATCGGGAATCGCGTGTAAAAGGGTAGGAAACGTTTTTTTGGAAATCTAACGAGCTTGAGGGGATGCGTGCGATGGCACGCATCCTCCAGGCTGAATGACCGGTCCCGACGGCAATAGGGTCGATCACAGTACGCAGTCAGCAGTCCGTCATCCGTAGTTGTCGTACTTGCAGTACCTAAACTTGGAGGTAGACATGTTAGTTGGCGTTCCCAAAGAAATAAAAAACAACGAGTTCCGGGTCGGCCTGACGCCGCCCAGCGTGCATGAACTGGTCATCCGCGGCCACCAGGTGCTGGTGCAGGCCGGCGCCGGCGCGGAAATCGGCCTGGCCGACGACCATTACGTGGCGGCAGGCGCCACCATCGTCGATCGCGCCGCCGACATCTTCGAGCGTGCGGACATGATCGTGAAGGTCAAGGAACCGCAGCCGGCCGAATGCGCGATGCTGCGCGCAGGCCAGATCCTGTACACCTACCTGCACCTGGCGCCGGACCCGGAGCAGACCGCCGCGCTGGTGCAGTCGGGCGCGGTCTGCATCGCCTATGAAACCATCACCGGGCCCGGGGGCGGCTTGCCGCTGCTGGCGCCGATGAGCGAAGTGGCGGGGCGCATGGCGGTGCAGGCCGGCGCCATCCACCTGGAAAAATCGAAGGGCGGCATGGGCTTGCTGCTGGGCGGCGTGCCGGGCGTGGCGGCCGGCCACGTGGTCGTCATCGGCGCCGGCGTGGTCGGCACCAATGCGCTGCAAATGGCGATCGGCACCGGCGCCCGCGTCACCGTACTGGACAAGAACGTCGACCGCCTGCGCCAGCTCGACCTGGTGTACGGCAACCGCATCTCGACCCTGTATTCGAATGCCCATGCGATCCAGGAAGCGGTGCTGTCGGCCGACCTGGTCGTCGGCGGCGTGCTGGTGCCGGGTGCGGCGGCGCCGAAACTGGTCACCCGTGCCATGGTGTCACGCATGAAGAAGGGATCGGTGGTGGTGGACGTGGCGATCGACCAGGGCGGCTGCTTCGAGACCTCGCACCCGACCACGCATGCCGATCCGACCTTCACGGTCGATGGCGTGATCCACTACTGCGTGGCCAACATGCCGGGGGCAGTGGCGCGCACCTCGACCTTCGCCCTGAACAACGCCACCATCGGCCACGCCGCGGCGCTGGCCAGTAAAGGCTGGCGCCAGGCGCTGCGCGACGATCCCCACCTCAAGAACGGTCTGAATGTGTGCCAGGGCAAGATCACCTACCAGGCGGTGGCGGACGACCTGGGCTACGACTACGTGCCGGCCGACACCCTGCTTGCCTGATCCGTAGCCTGACCGTTGGCCTGGCCATCCGCCTGGCGAAGCTGCAGGCAGAACTGCCTGATGATGCGATACGCATACTGCGCGGCGACCGACTTCACGAAACGCATGAAGTCGGTCGCCGCGTTTTCGTTGGCATTGTCCGAAATCGTGCGGATCACGCCGAACGGGATGCCGAGCTCGAAACATACCTGCGCCACCGCGGCGCCTTCCATCTCCACCGCCAATAAACCCGGCAAGGCCGCATTCAAGGCATTGATGCGCTCCCTGCTGCCGACGAACTGGTCGCCGCTGGCGATCAGGCCGCGGTGCATGCGTGGCGCTTCAAGCGCGAATACGGCCCGTTCCCGGGGCTCGATGGCGTGCTCGAGATCCCGTTCCAGGAAATATTGGGCGGCGCTGGCCAGTTGCAGCGCCAGCGTCCGGTCGCTCGAAAAATGCGTCAGCCCCGTCAACGGCACCTCGTAACGCGGAAACAGCGGGCTGGCATCCATGTCGTGCTGGACCAGCGCATCGGCCACCACGATGTCGCCGACACGGATCGATTTGTCGCCGGCGCCAGCCACGCCCGTAAACAGGATGTGGGTAACTCCGAACTTCTCCACAAGCAGTGTGGCGGTCATGGCAGCGGCAACCTTGCCAATTCGCGATAAAACGCACACAGCGTCGATTTCCCAGAGTTTCCCGACCCAGACCTCACGCATGCCATGGATGAGCTTGTAGGGGCTCTGCATGGCCTCCACGAGCCCCTGCTGTTCTTCGTGCAAGGCGCTGATGATTCCTAATCGCATATTTTGATGGTTGCCAAGGGTCTGGTTCGCCGTTCTGGCGGCTTGTTCAGCGGTTTACGCTGCTTTGTTTTAGTAAACAAAGATAGATATAAAAATTGGTAATAGATAGTAAACGATGGCTCAGCTGTGGATAAAGCGAAATTTATCTACAGCGTCAACGGTTTACCTACGCACGAAGCGGCTGGAAAAACCGTGTATCCAGGCGGGACCGATCTTGGACAAAAACGGATGCGGCCAGAAATCGGTGGCTTCTGCACATCCGCTCCTGTGGATATGCAGGCGTTTTTCCACAGCCGGGGCGGATTGTAGCCGCTGGCGGCAGCCAAGTCATGTGTTTGCGCCGGCCTGAACGCTTGCGTTTGCCGGTTTTAGGTACAAACCGTGTCAGCCAGCCTGGCGACACCTGCTGATTTCGACAGATACCGCGTTGTTGCAGGCAACTGCACATGGCGATCCCATCCCGATGATGTCGAACAGGATGTTTGGCCACCGGGAGTTGCGCTACCTGATCCTGCAAACCGTGCGCGTCGTTGGCAGGTTTCCTTGCGTACCGGTCGATCCGTGTTCTTCCTGTAGACGAATAAACCTGTGCCTGCCTGCGGTTTTGCCGTTAGTTCCTTGTTTTTGAATCAAGGCGACTGGTTTTGCTCGCTTTGTCCACGCTGGCGCAGCCGTTGTTTTAGTTAACCAAAGTAGATATATAAAATTGATAGTGATAGTAAACGCCGCGTTTGCTGTGGATAAACCCGATTTTCTTCACAGGCTCAAGGGTTTACGTGCATTTTAAGCGGCTGGAAAAAGCTTGCGTTTACGCAGGACGTAAACTGGACAAAAAAACGGCAGTGCGCAACTTGGCGGGTTTCACACATTCGATCCTGTGGATATGCATGGGTTTATCCACAGTGGCGGCCATTCACTTGTCTGCAAGACCGGTTTTGCAGGCATAGAACGTGGTCGAGGTCGTGTGGGGGGTGTCGTGGACGGCGTGGCCGGAGCCAAAAATTTTTTGGCTGGAGTTTTGGCCGCAAGTACGAAGGCCAGGGCGCGCGACGCCATTGCAATCCGCGCTCACCAAGTAGTACGTACCACCTGCAGCCATTGCCAGCACCTTCATCAGCATCCCGCGTGGCATCAATCGACCGATGCGGCCGAAGCGAACGTTGCGCTCGCGTTGGTCGATCGGGTTGATCCAGTTGAAAAAGCGATATCCATCAGTGTGTCCAACGTGCCATTGCATCTTTCGGATGTGTGAGCCGAACCGCGAATCCTCCCACGCCATTTTCCCAGCCGCGGCGACAGCTTTTCATGTCATTGCGCATCCAGGCATGGCATTGCCGTTTGAAATGTGAACTGGAGATCAACACCTGCGGTTGTGCATGCAAAACCTGTCGCCATGATCGAAGTCGCGAAGCATGCCAGACAGCAAAGCTGCCGAAGTCGGTTTTTTTTTCGACCAGGCTGCGTTGCGCGCTCGCAGCTCAGGTTTACAACCAAAAGCTTGTATACAGAATAGTGATAATAGTTAACGGCAGTACTCATCTGTGGATAAGCCAGCTTTTGTCCACAAGATCAGGCATTTACGGTCCGCATAAGCCAGTGGGTTGTCACTGTATGTTCCTGGTGGAAAAATTGGATAAAAATCGGTGTCGCATCAAAAGCCCGGCTTTCGCACATTTCATACCTGTGGATATGCAAACCCTTATCCACAGCCGCAAACCGTTATTGTTCTGGTAAGCTTGCTCCATCGAAGCACCGTGCCTGAAAGGGGATGCGCTTGGAACATGCCGGAGAGTACGACTACATCATCGTGGGCGCCGGCACCGCCGGTTGCGTGCTGGCCAACCGTTTGACGCGTCAAGCGGACATCAAGGTCTTGCTGATCGAGGCCGGCGGCAAGGACGATTACCTGTGGATCCACATCCCGGTCGGCTACCTGTATTGCATCGGCAATCCGCGCACCGACTGGCTGTTCACCACCGAAGCCGATCCCGGCCTGGCCGGCCGCAGCCTGATCTATCCGCGCGGGAAAGTGCTGGGTGGAAGTTCCTCCATCAACGGCATGATCTACATGCGCGGCCAGGCTGGAGATTACGACCGCTGGGCCGAGTTCACCGGCGATCCCTCCTGGCGCTGGGATAAGGTTCTCCCCATTTTCAGGCGCAGCGAAGACCACCACGGCGGCGAAAGCGCGATCCATGGCAGTGGCGGCGAATGGCGCGTCGAGCGCCAGCGCCTGTCCTGGGAAATCCTGGATGCGTTTCGGGAAGCCGCCGCGGAACACGCCATTCCACCGGTTTCGGATTTCAATGGCGGCGACAACCTCGGCTGCGCCTATTTCGAAGTCAACCAGCGCCGCGGCATCCGCCTGAACACGGCCAAGGCTTTCCTCAGGCCGGCGTCGAAGCGGCCAAATTTGACCATCATGACCGGCTGCCACGTCGAAAAATTGTTGATCGAAGCGGGTGCCCGGGGCCGGCGCTGCACCGGCGTGCAGTTTCGCGGCGGCGGGCACGCCTTTCGCGCCACGGCGCAGCGCGAAACCCTGCTCACGGCCGGCGCCATCGGTTCGCCGCACATCCTGCAATTGTCCGGCGTCGGCCCGGCGGTCCAACTGCGGCGCCACGGGATCACGCCGCTGGTCGATGCGCCCGGGGTCGGCGAAAACCTGCAAGACCATTTGCAGTTGCGCATGGTGTATCGGATCACCGGCGCGCGCTCGCTGAACACCAGCGCCGCCACCTGGTACGGCAAGGCCAGGATCGGCCTGCAATACCTGCTGACCCAAAGCGGGCCGATGTCGATGGCGCCATCCCAGCTCGGCGCCTTTGCCCGCTCCGATCCCGGCCAGGCCACACCGAATCTGCAATACCACGTGCAACCCTTGTCCCTGGAAAAATTCGGCGATCCGCTGCACGGGTTTCCGGCGTTCACCGCCAGTGTTTGCAACCTGCGGCCGACGGCGCGCGGCCACGTGCGCATCGCCGCCCACGACAGCCGATTGCCGCCGAAGATCACCCCAAATTACCTGAGTACGCCGGAAGACCGCACCGTGGCGGCCGCTGCACTGGCGCTGACGCGGCGCATCGTCGCCTCGCCTGCGCTGGCGAAATACCGGCCGGAAGAATTCAAGCCCGGACCACGCTACCGCAGCGACGAGGAACTGGCCGAAGCCGCCAGCCTGATCGGCACCACGATTTTTCATCCGGTCGGTACCTGCCGCATGGGGCCGCCAGGGGATGCGCTGGCCGTGGTCGACAGCCGCCTGCAGGTCAACGGCGTGGCCGGATTGCGCGTGGTCGATGCGTCCATCATGCCGTGGATTACGTCCGGGAATACCAATTCACCGACGCTGATGATCGCCGAAAAGGCTGCGGCGATGATCCTGGGGACTGAATAAGCGGCAAAGAAGGAAACCAACAAGGCGGTAGGGAAGGGCGGCGGCAGGGACATCAAACAAAAGCTGGGCAAATTTGCACAATCGGTTTGCGCGCAACGCAAGGTCCAATGCCCCTTGCCCGATAAGCAAGTGTTGTATCGTGAATGGACGTGGTCGAACAAGAACAGAACGGAGACACCATGGCGGATTTCATTCTGGAGACGCGCGACTTGACCCGGGAATTCAAGGGATTCACGGCCGTCAACCGCATCAATCTACGGGTCGAACGCGGCCATATCCACGCGCTGATCGGACCGAACGGCGCCGGTAAAACCACCTGCTTCAATTTGCTGACCAAGTTCCTGGCGCCGACCAGCGGGCAGATCCTGTTCAACGGCGCCGACATCACCCGTGCCCGGCCGGCGCGCATCGCGCGCATGGGCATCATCCGCTCGTTCCAGATCTCGGCCGTGTTCCCGCACCTGACGGTGCTGCAGAACGTGCGCATCGGCCTGCAGCGCGCGCTCGGCACCAGCTATCACTTCTGGCGCAGCGAACGTTCGCTCGACCGGCTCAACGGGCGCGCCATGCAGCTCCTGGGCGAAGTCGGCCTGGACACCTTTGCCGACCAGCTTACCGCCGACCTGCCGTACGGGCGAAAGCGCGCGCTCGAGATCGCCACCACGCTCGGCATGGAACCAGACCTCATGCTGCTCGACGAGCCGACCCAGGGCATGGGCCACGAAGACGTGCACCGCGTCACGGCGCTGATCCGGCAGGTGGCGCGGGGCCGCACCATCCTGATGGTCGAGCACAACATGAACGTGGTGTCGGGCATCTGCGACCGCATCTCGGTGCTGCAGCGCGGCGCCATGCTGGCCGAAGGGACTTATGCCGAGGTGTCCGCCAATCCGCAAGTGATGGAAGCCTACATGGGCACGGGCGACGTGCCGCTGGCGGGAGCGCACGGATGACGTCCGCGCTCGAACTCGACCGGGTGCAAGCCTGGTACGGCGAATCGCATATCCTGCACGACGTCAGTTTTCTCGTGCAGCCCGGTGAAGTCGTGACCCTGCTGGGCCGCAACGGCGCCGGCCGCAGCACCACCCTGCGCGCCATCATGGGCCTGACCGGCGCCCGCCGCGGGTCGATCAAGGTCAACGGCATCGAAGCGATCGGCCTGCCCACACACCGCATCGCGCACCTGGGCATCGGCTATTGCCCGGAAGAGCGCGGCATCTTTTCGTCCCTGTCGGCCGAGGAAAATTTGCTGCTGCCGCCGCGGCTGAAGGGGGCAAAGGGCAATGGCGCCGCCATGTCGCTCGACGAAATCTATGCGATGTTCCCGAATTTGTGCGAACGCCGCCATAGCCAGGGCACGCGCCTGTCCGGCGGCGAGCAGCAGATGCTGGCGGTCGCGCGCATCCTGCGCACCGGCGCCCGGCTGCTGCTGCTCGACGAGATTTCCGAGGGCCTGGCGCCGGTGATCGTGCAGGCGCTGGCACGCACCATCACGACGCTCAAGGCCAGGGGCTACACGATCGTGATGGTGGAGCAGAATTTCCGCTTCGCGGCGCCGCTGGCCGACCGCTTCTACGTCATGGAACACGGGCAGATCGTCGAAACCATCGCCGCGGCCGGGTTGCAGGCCAGCATGCCGCAACTGACGGCATTGCTTGGAGTGTGAAAAGAACAGACAACGACACAGACAAGAACGCTATTTTTCGAACGGAGACCAGCATGCACAGCAACGCCATGAAGCGCCGGATCGTCACCCTTGCCGTCGCCGGCGCCTTTGCCGCCTTCACCATCGCCACGCCGGCGCAGGCCCAGATCTCGGGCGACGCCATCAAGATCGGTTTCATTTCCGACCTCTCCGGCGTGTATTCGGACATCGACGGCAATGGCGGCGCCGAAGCCATCCGCATGGCGATCGCCGACATGGAGGGCGCCGTCAACGGCAAGAAAATCCAGCTGGTCGTCGCCGACCACCAGAACAAGCCGGACATCGCCGCCAGCCGTGCGCGCGAATGGTTCGACCAGCAGGGCGTCGATTTGCTGATCGGCGGCACCAATTCCGGCGCCAGCCTGGCGATGGCCAAGGTGGCGGCGGAAAAGAAAAAAATCTTCATCGCGATCGGTTCCGGCACCGCCCAGCTCACCAACGAACAGTGCTCGCCGTACACCGTGCACTATGCCTACGACACCGTGGCACTGGCGCGCGGCACCGGCGCCACCATGGTGAAACAGGGCGGCAAGTCCTGGTACTTTCTCACCGCCGACTATGCCTTCGGCCAGTCGCTCGAGAAGGACACCACGGCCGTCTTGAAAGCCAACGGCGGCACGGTGCTCGGCAGCGTCAGGCATCCGCTGGCGGCTTCCGATTTCTCGTCGTTCCTGCTGCAGGCGCAATCCTCGAAGGCGCAGGTGCTGGGCCTGGCCAACGCCGGCGGCGATTTTATCAATTCGGTCAAGGCCGCCAACGAATTCGGCCTGACCAGAAAGATGAAGGTGGCGGGTTTGCTGGTCTTCATCAACGACATCCACACCCTCGGCCTGAACACGACCCAGGGTCTGTATCTCACCGACGGCTGGTACTGGGACATGAACGACGATACCCGCGCCTGGGCCAAGCGCTACTTTGCCAAAATGAAGAAGCAGCCATCGATGCTGCAGGCCGGCGATTATTCCGCCGCCACCAATTACCTGAACGCGGTGAAAACGCTCGGCACCGACGACGCCGACAAGGTAATGGCCTACCTGAAGAAAACGACAATCAACGACATGTTCGCGAAGAACGGCGAGATCCGTCCAGATGGCCGCATGGTCTACGACATGTATCTGATGCAAGTAAAAACGCCGAAGGAATCGAAGGGCGCCTGGGACTACTACAAGGTGGTGGCGACGATCCCCGGTGCCCAGGCCTACACGACCAGGGCCGAAACCAAGTGCGCGGCCTGGAAGTGAGCCGGGGGCCATGGACATCTTCGGCGTGCCCCTGCAGGCGATGCTGAGCCAGCTGCTGCTGGGCCTGGTCAACGGTTCCTTCTATGCCATGCTGTCGCTCGGCCTGGCCGTGATCTTCGGCCTGCTCAACGTCATCAATTTTTCGCACGGCGCGCTGTACATGATGGGCGCGTTCGCCGCCTTCATCGGCGTCACCAGCTTTGGCCTGAACTACTGGATGATGCTGCTGCTCGCGCCCCTGGTCGTCGGCGCGTTCGGCATCCTGGTCGAGAAATCGATGCTGCGCTGGCTGTACCGCTTCGACCATCTGTATGGCCTGCTGCTGACCTTCGGCATCACGCTGCTGCTGGAAGGCGTGTTCCGCTCGTTCTACGGCGTCTCCGGCCAAACCCTGGACGTGCCGGAACTGCTGGCCGGCGCCACCGACCTCGGCTTCATGATCCTGCCGAACTACCGCGCCTGGGTGGTGCTGGCATCAACGCTGGTGTGCCTGGCGACCTGGTTCGTGATCGAAAAGACGCACCTGGGCGCCATGCTGCGCGCCGGCACCGAGAACCCGAAACTGGTCCAAGCCTTTGGCGTCAACGTGCCGCTGATGGTGACGCTGACCTATGGCTTTGGCGTGGCCCTGGCCGGCTTTGCCGGCGTGCTGGCGGCGCCGGTCATCAACGTGACGCCCTTGATGGGCTCGAACCTGATCATCGTCGTGTTCGCCGTGGTCGTGATCGGCGGCATGGGATCGATCCTGGGCTCGATCGTCACCGGCCTGGCGCTGGGCGTGATCGAAGGTTTTACGAGAGTCTATTACCCGGAAGCGTCGGAAGTCGTTGTGTTCGTGGTGATGGTGATCGTGCTGCTGTTGCGGCCGGCCGGTTTGTTCGGCAAAGAAAAATAAGGAAGCACAACCATGCACCGGAAACTCGGCTACCCCCAGAAGCTTGGCGACTCCCACAAGCTTGGCTATCTCCTCTTACTGCTGGCGGCCCTGATCGCCCCCTTCATCGGCTATCCGGTGTTCCTGATGAAGCTGTTGTGCTTCGGCCTGTTCGCCTGCGCATTCAACCTGATGATCGGCTATGCCGGCCTGCTGTCCTTTGGCCATGCCGCCTTCTTCGGTGCCGCCGGCTACGTCACCGGCCATGCCATGAGCGTGCTCGGGCTGCCGTTCGAAGCCGGCCTGCTGCTCGGCGTGCTGGCCGCGGCGCTGCTCGGGCTGGTGATGGGCGCGCTGGCGATCCGCCGCCAGGGCATTTATTTTTCGATGATCACGCTGGCGCTGGCGCAGATGGTGTATTTCGCCGCGCTGCGCTCGCCCTACACGCACGGCGAGGATGGCTTGCAAGGCGTGCCGCGCGGCCGCCTGCTGGGCATGATCGATCTCGGCAACGACCTCGTCATGTACTACGTGGTGCTGGCGATCGTCGTGGCCGGTTTCGTCCTGGTCGTGCGCACGGTGCATTCTCCGTTCGGTCAGGTTTTAAAAGCGATCAGGGAAAACGAGCCGCGCGCCATTTCTCTCGGTTATGAAGTCGACCGCTACAAACTGCTGGCCTTCGTGCTGTCGGCCGCGCTGGCGGGCCTGGCCGGCGCCACCAAGACCGTCGTGCTCGGGTTCGAGACCCTGACCGACGTGCACTGGACCATGTCCGGCCTGGTCATCCTGATGACACTGGTCGGCGGCATGGGTACGCTGGCCGGACCGCTGCTCGGCGCTTTCCTCATCGTCGCATTGGAAAACAAGCTGGGCGACCTCGGTGCGTGGCTGGCCGAGGCGACCCATGTAGAATGGTTCGCGTCACTGGGCGAATCAGTTGGCATCGTTACCGGTCTGATCTTTGTTACCTGCGTGCTGCTGTTCCGGCGCGGCATCGTCGGCGAAATTGCGGCGCTGCGCGTTCACTCAAAGGAAACGCCATGATCGACGAATCCCTCATGCTGGATGTGAACGGTATCCGCATGCACGTCACCACCACCGGGCAAGGGCCGACGCTGCTGCTGCTGCACGGTTTCCCCGATACCCACCTGGTCTGGCGCAAGCAGGTTGGGGTGCTGGCCGCCGCCGGCTACCGCGTGCTGGCGCCCGACCTGCGCGGCTACGGCCGCACCGATGCGCCGGGCGGCATCTACGATTACACCCTGGAGAAATTGCGCACCGATGTGCTGGCGCTGCTCGATGCGTTGAAAATCGACAAGGTGACGCTGGTCGGACACGACTGGGGTGCGCTGATCGGCTGGCAACTGGCGGCGCTGGCGCCGCAGCGCGTCGAACGCCTGGTAGCGCTGTCCACCGGTCACCCATCGGCGATCGCGCGTTCCGGCATCCTGCAGCACTTGCGCCTGGGCTATGTGTTCGGCTTCCTGTTGCCGGGCTTCGCCGAACACACGCTGCGCGCCGGCGACTGGTTCATGATGCGCCAGTTCACCGGCGAGCCGGGCCAAGCCGATCACTGGAAGCGCGACCTGTCTCCGCCTGGGCGCCTGTCGGCGGCGCTGAATTACTACCGTGCCAATCTCGGACTGGCGCTGCCGCACGGCTACCCGCGCGTGCGGGTGCCGGTGATGGGCATCTGGAGTGACCACGACCCGGCGCTCGGCGAAAAACAGATGCGTGATTCCGCCCGTTACGTCGACGCCGAATTCCGCTTCGAACGCGTGCGCGATGCCGACCACTGGCTGCAGTTGACCGCGTACGAGCAGGTGAACCGGCTGTTGTTGGATTTTATGGGTGGTATGCGTCCGGCGGCGCAGGGCGGGGTGCACAGTACGGCGGCATAGCCGGGTCCAGCGCCATGCGCCGGGTGCTTGTCATGTAAAACCTGTGCTGGATATGGAGGCGGCGCTGATGGCCGGGTGAGACAGGGCAATGTTGCCGGCACTGACGTTTGATCTGGCATAGCCACAGCCAATGCAGGTGCAGGCGCGACCCGAGGTGCCGTTTCTTACCTTGCGCACCGGAAACAGCCTCACAGCTTGCACATAGCGTCCTCGTTTGGATTTCTTTCCACCCTGCCTGCCGACCGGGACCGGCGTCTTTGCTTGCCGTAAAATATCGGCTTCCCCCTTATCTGGTTCCGCCGATGTTCGATTTCACCCTGCTGGCCTGCGCGGCCTTTGTTGCCGGTCTCGTTGATGCTGTCGTGGGAGGGGGAGGGCTGATCCAGATTCCGGCGATCTTCGCCGTGTTTCCGAAGGAAGTGCCGGCCACGCTGCTGGGCACCAATAAACTGGCGGCCGTGTTCGGCACTGCGGTTGCAGCCGCCAAGTACTCGCGCCGGGTGACGGTAGCGTGGAGCACGGCGGCGCCGGCGGCAATCGCCGCATTTGCCCTGTCCTTTGTCGGCGCCTGGACCGTGACCCGCGTGCCGGGCGACTTCGTGCGCAGCCTGCTGCCACTGGTCCTGCTGGCGGTGGCCGTCTACACCTTCAAGAAAAAGGATCTGGGCGAAATCCACGCACCGCGCCACAGCGGCATGACCGAGCGCCTGCTGGCGATCGGCGTCGGCGCTGCCATCGGTTTTTATGACGGCTTCTTTGGTCCCGGCGCCGGCAGCTTCCTGATCTTCCTGTTCGTGCGCTTCTTCGGTTTCGATTTCCTCGGTGCGTCGGCGGCGGCGAAGATCGTGAATGTGGCATGCAATGTGTCAGCGCTGATCTGGTTCGGCTACAGCGGTCATTTGCTGTTACAGCTGGCTGCACTGATGGCCGTGTGCCAGATCGCGGGTTCGCTGGTCGGCACGCGTCTGGCCTTGAAGCATGGCAGCGGATTCGTACGCAAGCTATTCCTGGTCGTGGTGTCGCTGCTGATCGTAAAGTCCGCCTACGACACCTTCATGCACCTCGGCTTCTGACGTTTCACGTGAAACATTGGCGCGCTTGTTGACACTGCATTGTGCAGGCCGACGCGTCATCGTGCCGGCCGCACCTCGGCAATGAAGGTCGGCAACTGCCATGCGCCGCCGGCGGCAAACTGCCGGCACATGCCGCTGGTGGAGTCTGACGTCAGGACAAAATTCCTGCCATTCCAGATCCAGGTTTTGTTGGCCACGCAATCGGCGATGCCGCGCCCTTTCTGGTAGCCAGTCAATTCACCTTCGCTGTAGTCATTCGCTTCATCCGTGACGAAGCGCGGTGTGTACGGTGCGCGGCGGTTGGCGATCCAGAAGCCTTCGCCCGTATTGTAGGCACCGGTCCAGCAGGCCGTGCGGACCAGCATGTTCTGGTCCGACAGCGGATAAGCGTCGACGGTGCGCGGAAGATCGGCCACGTCTTCATGCAATTTTTCACAATCGTCTTTCCCGCTTACCTTGCGTAATGCCGCCACCAGCGCGGACTGCTCGATGGCGGACAGCTGGATTTCCTGGCCTGGTTTCGGTTTCACGCGCTGGACCACCGGAGCGGACAAGGGCGGCAGCACCGAAGCTTCCGGCTTGTTTCCCGTGCGCACCAGTGCACCCGGTGTACCAAGCCGGCCCTGGAATTCGTCCATCTTGAGGAACACCGCATTCGCCCCCATCGTCGATAGGGTCCACCGGGATTTCCCGGCGCGCCATTCGATGCTCGCGTCTTTCTTGACTGCGCTCAGCAGTGCGGTGGTCTGGTCTGACGACAGCATGCCCGGGTGCTTGCCCGAACTCAGATTGACCGCCCCAAACGGGCGGCCGTCGATGAACATCTGCACCGTCGATGGCTGCTTGGTCTCGTCCTCGCTTTCGGCAAGCTGCAGATCGGCGACGACGGCCTGGCCGGGTCCCGCCTTGCGGGTCAGCAGGACGCTGGCGCTGGATGCCGCGCCTTCCGGGCCGTAGCCGGCTGCGCGGCAAGTGCGCGTATTGTCGCAGCTGATTTCCCAATCCTTGTGTTCGAAACGAGCCTGGGGCAGGGCGGGGTCGGCAGCCCATGCATGCGTCAGCAGCATGCTGGTCAGGGCAAGAAACATTGTGGTGTGTCGCATTCTCGGTGCACCTCATCGGTTGGACTGATGCATTCGACTATCGCTCGGGTACGCTTCCTTGTCCAGTGATCGAAACCGATCTGTTGGTTTCACGTGAAACAAAATCTGTCGTTTTCGGAACCATCCTGAAGCCGCACGGAAAAAAGACTCTATAATCCCCGCTTAACTCTCCTCGCAACACCAATCCATCATGCTATTTCCCTCAGAATTCTACGTGATCGTCGTTGGCGGTGGCCATGCCGGCACCGAAGCGGCGCTCGCCTCCGCGCGCATGGGGCAAAAAACCCTGTTGCTTACTCACAATATTGAAACCCTGGGTGCGATGTCCTGCAATCCGTCAATTGGCGGTATCGGCAAGGGCCACCTGGTCAAGGAAGTCGATGCCATGGGAGGGGCGATGGCAATCGCTACCGACGAGGCCGGCATCCAGTTCCGCATCCTGAATTCGTCCAAGGGCCCGGCCGTGCGTGCCACCCGCGCCCAGGCCGATCGCGTGCTGTACAAGGCTGCGATCCGCTCGCGCCTGGAAAACCAGCCGAACTTGTGGCTGTTCCAGCAAGCCGTGGATGACCTGATGGTCGAGGGCAACCGCGTGGTCGGCGCCGTGACCCAGATCGGCTTGCAGTTCCGCGCCCGTGCCGTGGTGCTGACCGCCGGCACTTTCCTCGACGGTAAGATCCACGTCGGCCTGCAGAACTACACGGCCGGCCGCGCCGGCGATCCAGCCGCAATTTCCCTGTCGAGCCGTCTGAAGGAACTCAAGTTGCCGCAGGGCCGTTTAAAAACCGGCACGCCGCCGCGCATCGACGGTCGTAGCATCGACTTTTCGGTCATGACCGAACAGCCGGGCGACCTCGATCCGGTTCCGGTATTTTCGTACATGGGCAACACGGCGATGCACCCGCGCCAGGTGCCATGCTGGGTCACGCACACGAATGCCCAGACTCATGACATCATCCGCAACGGCCTGGACCGCAGTCCGATGTACACCGGCGTGATCGAAGGCGTCGGCCCTAGATATTGCCCGTCGATCGAAGACAAGATCCACCGCTTCGCATCGAAGGAATCGCACCAGATCTTCCTGGAGCCGGAAGGCCTGACCACCAACGAGTTCTATCCGAACGGTATCTCGACCAGCCTGCCGTTCGATGTGCAATTGAACCTGGTGCGCTCGATGCGCGGCCTGGAAAACGCCTTCATTCTCAGACCGGGCTATGCCATCGAATACGATTATTTCGACCCGCGCGGCTTGAAAGCCTCGCTCGAGACCAAGGCGATTGCCGGCCTGTTCTTCGCCGGCCAGATCAACGGCACCACCGGTTACGAAGAAGCCGCGGCGCAGGGCATGCTGGCCGGTATCAATGCGGCGCTGCAAACCCAGGACCGCGACGCCTGGACCCCGGGCCGTTCCGAAGCCTACCTCGGCGTTCTGGTCGACGACCTCACGACGCAAGGCGTGGCCGAGCCCTACCGCATGTTCACCAGCCGCGCCGAGTATCGCCTCAGCCTGCGCGAAGACAATGCCGACATGCGCCTGACGGAAATCGGCCGCAAGCTGGGCGTGGTCGGCGATGCGCAGTGGGAAGCCTTCGAGCGCAAGCGCGAAGCCGTTGCGCTGGAACTCGAACGCCTGCGCTCGACCTGGGTCAACCCGAGGATCCTGGCTGCCGCCGAATCCGAACGCGTGATCGGCCAGGCGATCGAACGCGAGTACAACCTGGCCGACCTGCTGCGCCGCCCGGGCGTCGAGTACGACAAGCTGGTCACGTTGCAGGGCCTCGAAGGCCAGCCGCTCGCCGGTCCGGGCGTTGCAGATCCGGCGGTGAAGGAACAGGTCGAGATCCAGCTGAAATATTCGGGCTACATCGACCGCCAGGCACGCGAAGTCGAACGCCACGATTACTACGAAAATCTGAAGTTGCCGGACAACCTGAACTACCTCGAGATCGCGGCGCTGTCGATCGAAGTGCGCCAGAAGCTCGACAAGCAGCGTCCGGAAACCCTGGGCCAGGCGTCGCGCATCTCCGGCGTGACACCGGCGGCCATCTCCCTGCTGCTGGTGCACCTGAAAAAGCGCGGCGCCAAAGGCTTTACCAATGCCCCCGATGCGGCTACGTCCGAGGAGGCTGCGGGATGAAGAATTTCGACCGCGCCGCCCTGGCGCGCGTGCTGGCAGAGGGTGTGCGGGACATGGCGCTCGAGGTGTCGAGCGCCCAGCAGGAACAGTTGCTCGATTACCTGGCGCTGATGTTCAAGTGGAATTCGGTCTATAACCTGACCTCGCTGCGCGATCCGATGCAGATGGTGACGCACCACTTGCTGGATTCCCTGGCGGCCGTGCCCGCTTTTACGGGTGCCTCCAATATATTGGACGTGGGTTCGGGTGGCGGCTTGCCCGGCATCGTGCTGGCCATCGTACGCCCCGACATGAAAGTGTCGATGATCGACACCGTGCACAAGAAGACCGCCTTTTTGACCCAGGTGAAGGCGCAGCTCAACCTCGTCAACGTGACCGTGTACACGATGCGGGTCGAGCAACTGCAGGTGAGCGACAAATTCGACGTCATCACCTCGCGTGCTTTTGCCGACCTGTCCGATTTCGTCAACTGGTCTTCGCACCTGCTGGCCGGGGAGGGCCGCTACATCGCCCTGAAAGGCGTGGCGCCCAGGGACGAGCAGGAGCGCCTGCCGCCCGAATGGAACGTGGAAAAAGTGCAGCCCCTGCAGGTGCCAAGGCTGGGAGCGGAACGGCACCTGGTTTTCATAGCACGGGCACAGTAAATTGCGGCAAGTTGCAAAAATCCGCAACAAGCCGCGCCAAGCTGTAAAAGAAGATAAACAATATAAACCGTTTTTACCGTTATTACTGTATAAACCATATAAATCATTTTAATGGTATTAACGGTATGATTTTTGTTGACGAACAAGAGCATACATGGCGAAAATTTTTTGCGTAGCAAACCAGAAGGGCGGGGTCGGCAAGACCACCACCAGCGTCAACCTGGCGGCCGGTCTCGCCAAGCTGGACCAGCGCGTGCTGCTGGTCGACCTCGACCCGCAGGGCAATGCCACCATGGGCGCCGGCATCAACAAGGCGGGGCTGGCGTCGTCGATCTATCCGGTGCTGCTGGGAGAAGCCGACGTGGCGACCAGCCGCCTGCGCAGTGAAGCCGGGCGCTTCGACGTGCTGCCGGCCAACCGCGAACTGGCCGGCGCCGAAGTCGAGATGGTGGAACTGGAGAACCGCGAGCGCCGTCTGAAGGACGCCCTGGCCAAGGTCGATGCCGATTACGATTTCATCCTGATCGACTGCCCGCCGGCGCTGTCGATGCTGACCCTGAACGGCCTGGTGTCGGCGCACGGCGTGATCATCCCGATGCAATGCGAGTACTACGCGCTGGAGGGCCTGTCCGACCTGGTCAATACGATCAAGAAGGTGCACGCCAACCTGAACCATGACCTGAAGATCATCGGCCTTCTGCGCGTGATGTTCGACCCGCGCATGACGCTGTCCCAGCAGGTCTCAAGCCAGCTCGAGCAGCACTTCGGCGACAAGGTTTTCAAAACCATCATCCCGCGCAACGTGCGCCTGGCCGAAGCGCCGTCCTACGGCATCCCGGGCGTGAGCTTCGATCCGTCCTCGAAAGGTGCGCAGGCGTACATCGCCTTTGGCGCCGAGATGATCGAACGCATCAAGACTATGTAAGGATGTAAGGACATCATGGCTACCAAAAAATTCAAAGGTCTCGGGCGCGGACTCGACGCACTGCTCGGCGGCGATGCGCCCGAAGCGGCGGCTGCCCCCAACGGCGCCGTGCTGATGCTGCAGGTATCCCAGGTCCAGGCCGGCAAGTACCAGCCACGCACGCGCATGGACGACGGTTCGCTGGCGGAACTGGCGGCGTCGATCAAGACCCAGGGCATCATGCAGCCGGTGCTGGTGCGTCCGGTCGACGGCGGCGCCTTCGGCACCCAGCGTTACGAGATCATCGCCGGCGAACGCCGCTTCCGCGCCGCCCAGCTGGCCGGCCTGGAACAGATCCCGGTGCTGGTGCGCGAGGTCGACGACCAGAACGCCGCCGCCATGGCGCTGATCGAGAACATCCAGCGCGAGGACCTGAACCCGCTGGAAGAGGCGCAGGGGATATCCCGCCTGATCTCGGAATTCGATTTTACCCACGAACAGGCGGCCAACGCGGTCGGCCGTTCGCGCAGCGCCGTGTCGAACCTGCTGCGCCTGGTGAACCTGGCGCAGCCGGTGCAAACCATGTTGATGGCCGGCGACATCGACATGGGGCATGCGCGCGCGCTGCTGGCGGTGGACAGTGCCAGCCAGATCGCGCTGGCCAACCAGGTGATCGCGAAGCGCCTGTCGGTGCGCGAGACCGAAAAGCTGGTGGCGCGCGCGCTCGAGGAGCAGAACGCGCCATTGGCCGCGCCGCGCCAGAAGGAAAAGTCGGGCGATATCGCGCGCCTGGAAGAAGAGCTGTCCGACCGCCTGGCCACCCCGGTCGTGTTCAAGATGGGTAACAAGGGCAAGGGACAGATGATCATCGACTTCGCCGACCTCGACGTGCTCGACAGCGTGCTGGCGCGCCTGCGCACCTGAAGCATCATGCCGTTTCGACCCCAGTGGACAAGGCCGGTCTTGTCCACAGCGGGTTGCAGCGGTCGCCATGCAGGCTCGGAGTCGCGGATCCTGCGGCGCGCGTCCAGGTCGTCGAACAGTTGCCGGGTTCGGACGGCCGACCCGGCAGCCGATGCTGGCGACGTCACCGATGCCACAGATGCCATCGCGCGGCAGCTGCCGGCATCGTGCGTGCAGCAATGTCGATACCTCGCTGCTTGCAGCATGAGCATGGTTTCGATACGGAAGAGGGGAGGGCGCCAATGCGCAGTGTTCTCCTGATAAGTGAGCACACGCTTCATCCAGCCGCGGTTCGTACCAATATCGCTCTCTATATAGATGCTGTTGGCAAGCACGTTCTGCCGAGCGCATGGCAAGGTGGATAACCTCCATCCTGTCTCCAAGCTCCGCGCGTTTCGCCACGTCACAGTTCACAAAATAGTGAACACCTACTTTCTCTCAAACACGAACAACGGAAAGATCTTCTACCGGCGGCAAGCCACATTTCCCGGCCGACGTCACGCCATCCCGCAGCATCCGAACCCACCCGCCTGCACCGTACGCGCATGCGCAGCGAAACGCGTTAGCGAACTCGACTGTGGCATCCTGTAGACACCTCGTCAATACAGACTGTTCACACCGTATCACTTTGTGTAACTGTCGTGAAAACACCGAATTTCGTAGTAAAAATAACGGTTCGGTCACGATTTTGTTTGTCGTTTTTACATCGTGCTTGGCCCCACACAAGGACGGAACAGTTTGACTATGGCTCTCATAAACACTTATAATCCCGCTGATTCATGTAATTACCATACCGTAACTCGGTTTCACCACGGCTGGCGCGAAAGAACAAAAACAATGCTGCGCTTGGTCTCCCTGCAAATGATGGCAACAGTAGTCGCTGGCGTGATCGCCGGACTGCTTGGGGGGTGGTCTGCGATGTTCTCGGCGGTACTTGGCGGGATATGTTGTGTCGTGCCCAACGGCATCATGGCGTTTCGCCTGTTTGCCAGTTCACAAAAAATGGGCGGAGCAAACCCTGCCACATTTTTCATCTGGGAATTTGTAAAGATTGCTTTAACGCTGGCGCTGCTTTTCCTCACGGCGCGGCTGTACCACGATCTGAACTGGCTGGCACTCCTGTGCGGGTTCATCGTGGCGCTGAAAAGTTACATCATTTTATTATTTAGGCACTGACAATGACGAGTCCAACGGTAGAAACCGCAACGGCGCATGCGCCGACCGCGGGCGAATACATCAAGCACCACCTCGGTCACTTTTCCACTTCGCACCAGTCGGGTCCGGTCGACTTCAGCGTCTGGAACGTCGACACCATCATCTGGTCCGTCGTGATGGGCGTGCTCGGCTGCTTCGTCATGTGGCTGGCCGCGCGCCGCGCCACCTCGGGCGTACCGGGCCGTTTCCAGGCATTCGTCGAAATGATCGTCGAGATGGTCGAAGACCAGTCGAAATCGATCATCCACGGCGACCGCAGCCTGATCGCGCCGCTGGCCCTGACCGTGTTCGTCTGGGTTTTCCTGATGAACTCGATGGACTTCCTGCCGGTTGACCTGTTTGCCGGTCTGTTCCGCGCCCTGGGCATGGGTGAGCCGCACTTCCGCGTCGTCCCGACCGCCGACCTGAACGGTCCGATGGGCATCTCGCTGGGCGTGCTGGCCGTGGTCCTGTTCTACAACGTCAAGATCAAAGGTATCGGCGGCTGGATCCACGAACTGTTTGCCGCACCGTTCGGCATTTATATGGCTCCGTTCAACCTGCTGTTGAACCTCATCGAATACGCAGCACGCACCGTGTCGCTCGGTATGCGACTGTTCGGCAACATGTTCGCCGGCGAGCTGCTGTTCCTGTTGATTGCACTGCTCGGTTCCATGGCCACCGTGTTCGGCTTCGTCGGTCACGTGGTTGCAGGCTCGATCTGGGCGATCTTCCACATCCTGATCGTTACCCTGCAGGCATTCATCTTCATGATGCTGACGCTGGTCTATATCGGTCAGGCCCACGAGAGCCACTGACCCACGCGATCGCAAGACGTACAAGATAGTGGTAGTAAAGAAGTTGTAAATTTTCAATTTTTAAATTAACTTTTGGAGTAAATCTCATGACTGACGTTTCTTTTGTTGCACTGGCTTGCGGTCTGATCATCGGCCTGGGTGCTATCGGCGCATGTATCGGTATCGCTATCATGGGCGGCAAATACCTGGAAGCTTCGGCACGTCAGCCTGAGCTGATGAACACCCTGCAAACCAAGATGTTCCTGCTGGCCGGCCTGATCGACGCTGCATTCCTGATCGGCGTTGGTATCGCAATGCTGTTCGCATTCGCAAATCCGTTCACTCCGACCTAATCGAAGCAGTATTCGGTTCTGAACAGCCGAACCCACCCGGTTCGGCATCCGTTTTTGTGAGAAGGAATTTACCGTGAACTTGAACGCAACCTTGTTTGCCCAGTTCGTGGTCTTCTTCATCCTGGTCGGCTTCACGATGAAATTCGTGTGGCCGCCGCTGATGAAAGCGCTCGACGAGCGCGCCCAGAGGATCGCGAGTGGTTTGGCCGCAGCAGACCGTGGCAAGGCAGAAATGGCCGCCGCCGAAAAGCGCATCGCCGCTGAATTGGGTACCGCCCGTGACGAAAGCGCCAAGCGCATCGCCGACGCCGAAAAGCGTGCCCAGGCGATCATCGAAGACGCCAAGCTGACCGCCAGTGCCGAAGCTGCACGCATTCGCGCCGAAGCAGAAGCCGACGCGACCCAGCAAGTCAACCGCGTGCGCGATGAACTGCGCGCCCAGGTGGCGGCGCTCGCCGTCAAGGGTGCAGAGCAGATCCTCCAGCGCGAAGTGAACGCAGCGGCCCACGCCGACCTGCTGTCGAAACTGGCGACCGAGCTCTGATCATGGCTGAACTCGCAACCGTTGCCCGCCCCTACGCCGAAGCACTGTTCCGCGTCGCCCAGAACGGCGACATGGCGACCTGGTCCGGCATCGTCGCGGAACTGGCGCAGATCGGCGCCAATCCCGACGTGCAGGCTTTCGCCAGCAACCCGAACGTCACGGCGGTCCAGCTGGCCGAGACGATGCGCGCGCTGGTCAAGTCGCCGTTGAGCCCCGAAGCGAACAACTTCATCGCGATGCTGGCCGAAAACGGTCGCGTCGCCCTGCTGCCGGAAATCGGCGCCCAGTTCGCCGTGCTGAAGAACGCCTACCAGGGCGCCGCCGATGCGACCGTGTACAGCGCGTTCGACATCTCGGCCGACCAGCTCACCCAGCTGGTTGCCACGCTGGAAAAGAAATTTGGCCGCAAGCTGAACCCGACGGTCTCGGTCGACCCGTCCCTGATCGGTGGCGTGCGCGTGGTCGTCGGCGACGAAGTGCTCGATACCTCGGTCCGCGCCAAGCTGCAGCAGATGCACGCCGCGCTGGTCGCCTGAGTCGCACCGTCCCCGCGTCCCGGCCCTTGCCCCACGCATCAAGAAACTATTAGGAGTTAGCACTCATGCAACTTAATTCGTCTGAAATCAGCGAACTGATCAAGAGCCGCATCCAGGGCCTCGAAGGTTCGGCTGATGTTCGTAACCAAGGCACGGTGATCTCCGTCGCCGACGGTATCTGCCGCATCCATGGTCTGTCGGACGTGATGCAGGGCGAGATGCTGGAATTCCCGGGCAACACCTTCGGTCTGGCGATGAACCTCGAGCGCGACTCGGTCGGCTCCGTGATCCTGGGTTCGTACGAGCACATCTCGGAAGGCGACATCGTCAAGACCACCGGCCGCATCCTGGAAGTGCCGATCGGTCCGGAACTGCGCGGCCGCGTCGTCAACGCACTGGGCCAGCCGATCGACGGCAAGGGTCCGGTCACCACCGCCCTGACCGCCCCGATCGAAAAGATCGCCCCGGGCGTGATCGCGCGTGAATCCGTGTCGCAGCCGCTGCAGACCGGCATCAAGTCGATCGACGCGATGGTGCCGATCGGCCGTGGCCAGCGCGAGCTGATCATCGGCGACCGCCAGACCGGTAAATCCGCTGTTGCTGTCGATGCGATCATCAACCAGAAAGGCCAGGACGTCACCTGCGTGTACGTCGCGATCGGCCAGAAGGCATCGACCATCAAGAACATCGTGCGCTCGCTGGAAGAGCACGGCGCGATGGAGTACACCATCGTGGTTGCCGCTTCCGCTTCGGAATCGGCCGCGATGCAGTACATCTCGGCATACTCCGGCTGCGCGATGGGCGAATACTTCCGCGACCGCGGCCAGGACGCCCTGATCGTGTACGACGATCTGTCGAAGCAGGCTGTTGCCTACCGCCAGATCTCGCTGCTGCTGCGCCGTCCGCCGGGCCGCGAAGCCTATCCGGGCGACGTGTTCTACCTGCACAGCCGCCTGCTGGAGCGCGCAGCGCGCGTGAATGCCGACTACGTCGAGAAGTTCACGGGCGGCGCCGTCACGGGTAAAACCGGCTCGCTGACCGCACTGCCGATCATCGAAACGCAAGCGGGCGACGTCTCGGCCTTCGTGCCGACCAACGTGATCTCGATCACCGACGGCCAGATCTTCCTGGAGACCTCGCTGTTCAACGCCGGTATCCGTCCTGCGATCAACGCCGGTATCTCGGTGTCGCGCGTCGGTGGCGCCGCCCAGACCAAGGTCATCAAGGGCCTGTCCG